>Ga0209161_10000936_pt1 | contig 23852 bp, 22 predicted proteins | sample GraSoiAngelo_155_FD_186169 | JGI IMG/M metagenome (GOLD analysis project Ga0209161, IMG submission 186169) | Grasslands soil microbial communities from the Angelo Coastal Reserve, California, USA - 14_1009_13_30cm (SPAdes) (version 2) | ecosystem: Environmental > Terrestrial > Soil > Grasslands... | reverse complement strand
AAATGCCGATGGCCACGTCAGATCGTACATCAAAAACCCGCACAATCTGAGCGCGGAGTACGGACCTGCCGCTCCGAACATTCAGCAACGGCTGTCCGTCAGTAATCTGTACGAACTATCCGTCGGGAGAGCGCGGGGGGAAGCGACATAAAATGGGATTGGGGAGGCAATCCTGGGTGGCTGCGAGATTGCGGGGATTACCACCGCCCAACTTTGGGTTGCCTCGAGTAAACCCCAATGTGCGGGGCGGCGATCACAAATACGGCAACGGATCAGGGGCAATTGAGTTCGCGTTCTAAGCGACTGCAGAAGTTCGGGAGACAACACATGAGCTCGAGATGTGCCTTCCTACGCACGACCCTGACTCTTGCCCTCGCCATAAGCGTTTCCGGACTGCAGGCGCAGACGGCAAAGCTGCATATTTCCTCGACCGCGGGAGACCGCCTGACGGCAAAACCGGATGCACAGTTTTCGGACGGAAAGCCAGCGGGCGGTTCGACATTCCAGATCAACGATTCCGTGAAGTATCAGAAAGTGGCTGGATTTGGAGCGTCGATCATGGAGGCGGGGCTCATGACCCTGAATACGCTTCCAGCGGATAAGCAGGAGGATGTGCTGCGGGCGCTGTTTGATACGAAGGACGGCGCGGGCTATACCGCAATGAAGACGCCCCTTGCCGGGACCGATTTCCAGTCCGCGGGCCCCTGGTTCACGTATGACGACACGCCAGGCGATGTCGAACTGAAGAATTTTTCCGTGGCGCGCGATTTCGGACCGAACGGCGTGGGCACGTACATCCTGAGGGCGCGCAAATACGGCAACTTTGCCCTGCAAGCGCCAATGGACTATCCGCCGGACTGGATGCTGTATGACGTGAAAAAGCACCAGGACATTCAACCGAAATACTACCCCGTACTGGCGAAATATTTCCTGAAGTATCTGGAAGAATATGAGAAGCGCGGGATCGTGGTCGATTACTTGAGCTTGTTTAACGAGCCGGAAGAGGTATACACGAAGATCAAATATCCAGAGATCAAGATGCTCTTGCGCGATTTTGTCGGCCCGGCGCTGCAACAGTCCGGATTGACGACCAAGCTGATGATGAGCGAAGCGCCGGAACGCAAGGTGGCTTACAGGCGATACCCGATGGTACTGGATGACCCGGCGGCGCGCAAGTTCGTGTCGGTGGTGGCGTATCACGGCTACGATTTCAAGAATTTCGACAAGATTGCTGAGCTCGAAAAAAGATATTCGGATTTGCCGTTCTGGATGGATGAGGTCTGCTATGCCTACGAGGCCGGATACCCAAAGGACAAGAAACTCCCGATCTACGAGTTCGATGATGGGGATGTGTGGGGCAACATTATTTTCAACGACCTGGAAGCCGGGACGTCCGCGTGGCTTTACTGGAATGCGATCCTGGATGAGACCGGTGGGCCATGGGCGATATCACCGATCCACGGGAACCCCGACCCCAATGCGCAACATCCCGTGGTCATCATCGACAAGACCACGCACGAGATTACCTACACGGGAACGTTCTGGTATCTGGCGCACTTCAGTAAGTTTGTACGCCCCGGCGCAATCCGCGTGGAAACCACCGGCAAAACCAAAGGCGTGCGCGTAATGACGTTTCAGACGCCGCAGGGCGGCTATGTCGCAGAAGTGCTGAATAGCCTGAATGAGAGCACAGACGTGAATCTCGAATCGAAGGGGAAAACGTTGCACCTGACCTTGCCCGCGCGGTCCATCACCACGGCCACTTGGTAATCTCGGCTTCCTTGCTCGATTGCTCGTCCAGTTGGGTCCGTTTCAGAACGGGGCGGAGTTTTGTCGAGACCCAGCCCGTTTCTGCGGATGTGCGACGCGATGTTCAGGTCTTGGGGGTGCAGGGCGAAAACACTCTAACCGCACCTCGGTCTTTGAACCCGGTAGAGCTTTGACCGAGTCCGCCACGATTTCTCTGATTCGCTCTGGAGCCGCCACGGCACGCAGGTTCACTACCAGTTCGTGTTCCCAGGCCGGCGAGGCGTCTACCGCACCTTCGACGATTGGTTCCTGTCCGCAACCGGATACCGCCGCCTTCACATAGCCACTTTCGGCCTGATCGATCACCTTCAGGTGCACGATTCGCACATTCTTCCGTTCGAGTTCACGCTGTAGTGAATCGAACAACGGACCGACAATCAGAGCCGGCATGATGGGATCCTTCAGGCACAAGCGGGCGTGGTAGTTAAGCCATCCCAAGGCGGCCTCGGCCCGCGCGTAACGCTGATAATCGATGTTCAGAGTGGCGCGTCCGCACGCGAGCCGGCCCGAGAGGATTTCATGCAGCCAGGCACTCACACCCCGCCCATGGATCGCGCTCAAGTAGCGCACTGGCGCCGATGTTGGCAATCCGGGAAACTCTGTTTCGCGGTCGCACTTGGAGAAACAAATCAGGTCTGCTTCCTCCACTTGGTTGCGAAACAAAAAGGCGATGTCCGGATTCGCATGCGCCGCCAAGGCCGCTCGTGCCTGCGCGGGGTCCACCACCACCGTCAGCGGAGCAAGCCGGAATCGGTCTGCGTGGTCGCGCTTGAGCACCTGAAGAATGGTAGCGGACAGGTCGGTGCAACTGCCCACCGGCTCCACGAAAATAATCTCCGGATGATGTTTCGCAAGGCCGCCGGCGGCTTCCAGTAGATCTGAGAAACGGCAGCAGAAGCACCCGCCGGTGACCTGATCGGCGGTTAAGCCGCTGCCTCGGACCAAAGCCGTATCAACCAAGTCGTTTCCCTGATCGTTCAAGATGGCAGCTACTCGGTGGCCCTCGGAAACTAGAGTCTGTGCGGCCGCACAGAGCAAAGTGGTCTTTCCCGCTGCCAGAAAGCCGCCGATGGGCACGAACCAAGGGTGCTCGCTATTCAGCCCCGTGTTCACGCGAGCACCTCAAGCACGAGTTCTTGGCCGTCACCGATCGTCAGAGGCTGTTCGAGGCGGATGATGGCGCCCGTTTCTACCTCTAGAGTGTGCCGGAGTTCCGCTCCACCGAGTGTGGCCCGCGCCTTGGCACCGTGTGCTTTCAACTCGAAGCTTCGGACAGGCAGCGAGCCGTGATCGACGCGGATACGGAAGGCCGTTTTGCCGGCGCTTTGCTGGCGTGCAAACACGCCCCAACCACCTGCCGTGGACCAGAAGCAGCGGAACACGGCGTCGGCAAGGGGAGGCGACAGGTTGACTGTCTGCTTGGCGCCGTCGTAGCGGAAGCCGCTGAGCGCCAGCACGCCAGACCAAGCCGCCATTGCGCGAGCGTAGTGGTGTCCGCACTCCGGCTCATCCCACGGATTGCGGCGTTCCCCGTCAAAGCGCTTCCGCACATTTTCAAAACACTCCACGCCTTCCCGCACTAGGCCGGCGTAGATCATCTCAGAGGCCGCGGAGTATTCATGTCCTGTCCATGCTTCGGCGTAGTAGGGAAAGGGAATCCGCGGACGCTCGGCTTTGCCGTAGTCGCAGATGACCAGAGCGGCCTCGTCGTTCACCACGTAAGTGCGCTGCACGGAATCGTGATGAAACATGTCCTGCCTGAAATTGTAATGGTGGATGGATTCCAATGTCTTGCGGATCCGGGCGGGGTCGACCAGCGGCCCCAGGCCGGCAACGTCGGCCAAGTATTGCCCAACTAGTTGATCGACAAGGCATCCTTCGCCGACCTGATAATCTGGCGTTTCGGTGTCCTCGGAACCCATTTGGCTGCGAAGCACTGCCGCGATCCGTTCTTTCTTGACGCCCCGCACCTTCTGGACATAATACTCACCGTTGAACAGATTGGCGTCCAACCAGTTGCTTCCCCGCTGGAAGAGTTGGTGGTATTCCCTGGCCGCCTTGTCTTCTCCCATAGCCGAGGCCATTTCTTCGCAGGCGCGTAGCGCGGCCAGATAGTAGACACCGCATTGAGGATTGGGGCCATAGAATTCCACGTCGTAGGTATTGTGCTGGACGCCTTCCAGCACGCCATCGCGGTCGGCGTCCCAGCCACCCTCGATCCAGCTGAATTCCAGGGCTTTCCTGACGCTCGGCCACATACGCTCCAACCAAGCGCGGTCGCCTGAGAGCTTCCAGTCAAGGTAAGCGTGAACGATCTGTCCCATCTGCCCATCGGCGGCAGCGAAGCCGCTGCGCACCTTGCCCTCCGGCAGCGCAGTCCGGAAATGTATGGCTCCTTGTTCATCCATGCTGTAGCCGAAAGCCGCTTCGCGCAGCGAGCGCGCAAAGGCCGGGAACAGGTGCGGGGTCACCGTCTCATAGTTCCAAACGTGTGTGCAGTTGCCATGGCAACAGCCGCGCTGATCGTTGGCACCCTCGAAGCCCCAGAACCTGCCGTCGGCCGTGCGGAAACATATATTGGTCGCCAGAGTCGAGAGATTGGCAGAAGCCGCGTCTTTCACCGCGGCCGGGAGAGTGCTCTCCCGCAACCCAGTTGTGAACTGACGAGTTTTCCGCTCGAGGCGTTCCAGGTTCTCCGCAACATACTGAGCAGTTGCCCAAGCGTCGGCGAAGCGTGTCGCGTACCAATTGCCAATGACCGAGTTTTCCTCTCCCTTCGGCGCCTCCCAGCCGCACCTTGCCGGCGTGCGGTTCGGAAAATGCCAGGCGAGCAGAAAGGTGTAGTCGCGCTCGGCTCTAGGTGCGATTGTCCGGCCGAGGCAGAGCGCCCCGACGGCATTCCGCGACGCATCCTCCGGTCCAAGCCGGCCGTCGGAAGAGAAATCGTCCCAGAACAGCAACGGAGCGTCCCACCACCGACCTTTCGGCCAGCCGCGGAGATGCGAAAGATCACCGTTTCCTGCGTTTATCAACCCGATGACGAAGTTGCCCCACATGGCGTCGTCGGCCCCAACCGCGGAGTTGTTCATGAATAATCCCGCCAGCGGCCCACTAATACGGAACTCGTTGCTGCGTTCTTCTTCGACGCGGCGATTGCCCTGCTCAGGCACAACCGGATTGTCGATCGACCAGGCGATCGATACAGTCGAGGACCGTCGACCCTCATTCCTGACGCGATAACGCAAGACGGCTGCGGGAAGGCCGGAGTCGTCCTCCTCATGCGGGATAAAGGGTGAGAAAGCTTCCAGAGTTAACCGTATGGGAAGTTCCGGATCCTCAAACTCGATCCGGGCGAGTGGGTACGCGCCGACGAAGCGAGCTGACGCCAGGCGCGTGAGTCCTGGGACATTACGCGCGCCCAGTCCATCTTGCCCATGGAAAGGAGGCAAGTGACGAGCTTCCAGGACACGGGCCATCCTCCGTCGGCCATCATCGACAAAGATGGACGCGAATGCGTAGGAGGGCGTGCGGCCTTTATCCGGCTTGTTGAAGATCTCCCAGTCACGCAGTTGGCCCCTACCACCCAGACTGATACTGCCAGCAGCGACTCCGCCCAATGGGAAAGCCAGCAGCGAAAGTTGCCGGCCGGTGAACGCGCGAGGAAACTCCACGGGACCAGGAGCGGCAGTCGAGGCAGTGTCGTGCAAGGTTGCCGACGGCGCTGTCGACCTAGCCTGGACGGCCGCCACGGTCGTGCCGATTAGCTTTAGGAAGGAGCGACGATCGGAGGGCATTTGAATTCCCCCGTTATCGGAGCAAAGGAGGCAGCACCTTGTCGAGTTCGGCATCGGAGAAGGAGGCCAGCTTCACGTTGCGGAAGAGGCTCCAGCGCTCGACATGGGCGACGCTGCCGTCCGGCTCCACCTTGGTCATCGGACCCAAAGTTTCGATTTCCAGAAAATCCCCATTGGTGAAAGTCTCAAAAGAGCAGCCGAAGTCCGGGTAGGTCTTGTCCGGCTCGGCCTGATACCGTTTGATGAACAACTCGTCATGGAAGAGGTAGGCAGCCCAGGTGCGCACGTTGAAAAGACCAAGTTTCTGCGGCTCCGGATTGGCAGGATCCTGACGCAAACCGAGGTATTTCTTTGTGAATGTCCAGCGCTTGTCGGACAGGTCGGAGTAGGCCCACATGACCAGAGGATTGGTAGCCGCCAGCACTTCGGGATGCTTGCCGCGCGGCGGGAATCCGGTGATGGCAATGCCTCCCGGAGCCATCATGCTCATGGCCCACGCGGAGAACTCGAGAGGAAACAGGCCGCGATTATAGATTCGATGTGTCACCGTCACGTCGCTTCCTTCCGGAGCCAGTGCGATCGCGATCTCCTTTTGCAGGCCGGTCAGTGGCTCGACCGGTTCCCGAGCTACTAGCCCTTCCGGCGTGATTTGAACCTCCACGGCAACGTTGTCGGGGGCCCAGGTAGCAATGGGATCTTCCGGCGCCTTCCAAACCCGATGGCCGCCACGGAGCTGAAACTTCTGCTCACCGCTCTTTCCGAGTTGGTCGGGGAACTCCTTGAACAGATTCTGCCCTCCGACAAAGCCGTAGCGCATGATGCGCGGCCCGACATCGCCGGTGACGATCAACTCAACGCTGCCGTTGCTGACCCGGTAACAGTTGGACCAGCCCCGCCAGGCGATCTTCTCCACTTTGACAGCCGCACCGGCCGTTGATGCAACCAAAGTGATGGCTACGATCAGTCGCGCAGTTCGAAGCATGGCCCCCCATCCGACGGCCCCAAGGGTTTCGTGCGGCCCTCGCACGCAGCAAGTGGCTCGGTGCGGACCACCTCGCCGCTACGCAGTCTAATCACAGTGGGAGCGTCCAGCAAGCGGATACTCGCATCGTTCTATTTCCGCGAGGCAATCGAAAATGACCACTCGACCGGACCGGATGGAGAGAAGAGCTCCCAGTCGTGTTTTGCTGGTGCTTGATATTTCGATCGCTGGTGTGCGGTACATACCACCGGCCCTCAGCAAGCGCAAGGAGCTCGCCGTTTTTCTTGGACCCAAAACCTGCTTACCACACAGTTTGGCACTCGTGGCCCAGTGCGTTGAGGGCTTCAGTTTCACGATCACGCGTTGGTGCTTGAGGACAAGCGACTTCGCAACCAGTGAACGGGCGGCAGCTCCGAGCAACCGGACCAACGTGGCCCTGATATGGATGAAAAGAACGACCAGATTGCGCATCGCAGAATCGTGCAGGACGGGGAATCCTGAGGAATCATGCGCGAAATAACAATTCGCCAGAGACAGCTTAGTTGGTGGCAGGATTCGAGTCGTGGCTCACCAACTCGGGTCCTCCGCGGAAGGGCAGTTTGAATTTACGGGAAATCTCCGGCCAGAATTCGCGGAGCACGTCGAAACCCATGTCCTGGAGGATGCTGTAGCCAACCCGCTGCGCTGCCGGAGCGAAACCGCGTTGATTGTCTGGGTGATACGTGTTGCTCAGCACGATCGTGCTCGTCGTCCCCAGCCATTCGGAAAAATTGAACATGCGTTTGCCATCGTCGTGATGAGCCACGACTGCATGCTCCAACGCATGGAGCAAGCGCCTCCCGGCGCTGCCGTGGATCAGGCGGTAGTAGCGCGGGTCCTCCGCAAAGATCCAGGGATACGCAAAGTCCTCAAAGAACCTGGAGGAGGCCTGACCGGCGAACTCGGCGCCAAAGCGCCTGCCGTACCCTTCAGCCCCCTGCCCATAACTGCGGTCCGTGTTTTCCGCTTGGTCAAGTCCCGCGTTAAAACCAGTGGTGAGAAACGTCACTGGGTCAAGCGAGTCCTCGACGAACAGAACTAATTTATCTTTAAACCTGAGAGTGCACATTTTCACGCCGGGCTTGTAGTGCGGGGGGTGAACGGCCTTACGTTCCAACGGCCGGGCGAACGTGCCCACGACCTTCTTCAATGGCCCGTCGTAGTCTTCCAGCCGTACCATCGGCGCCGGCTGAACGCACGGCTCCGTCACATTCTTCGCGGCATCCTTCTGCAAAAGAGCAGAAGGCGGTTGCTGAGGGGGAGCCGGCAGTCCCTGCGCGCGTACCTCACTCGCACACCAGCCGACGACAATCAGCACGGACACGATGAAAACAAAGTTATTTCTTTTCACCGTCAGAACGCCGGCGGGAATACCCCCGCTATCTTTGCGGATCTGAGCGGTGACTCCACGCCTGGCTTCGATCTCACCCCGATTCAACAATTCAACATCTCGCTTTCCGGGTTTCACGTTTTCGAGGACCACGAGCCCGGGGCCGCTTCGGACACGCTATCATAGGACCTGCCTCTTGGATTGCTCCTACTTGAACGCGATTGGTCCAACGCTTTCAACGTATGATTTCAAAATGTTTCCTGTGCAGTTCGCTGGCTCACTACAGGATTTCTCAGACAACTTGGCTATTCTCGTCTGCAAGTTCCCGTTCTAAGCCAAGGCGTGGCTGCCTTTAGCCTAGGCAAGGGAGTGAGCCTGTGTCATCGGTTCCAAAACTGATCTCAATTGAAACTGTCGGACACGCAGTGGCATTTTGAAAGAGATTGACGTGAGCATCGAAGCAGATGTCGACGAGGCGAGTAGTTTCGGCGATGTCGCTGCTGCCGCAAGTTTTGAAGAATTCGGTGGCCCTGCTCAATCGGCGTAAATTCTTGCACTGCTCGCTCAATGACTCAAGACGGCAGAAGCATTGCGTTTTGTTGTCGGCGAGGATAGCCGCTCCTTCAAGCGCAGACCTGCACGTGTGGATCGGACCTCGAACCGTACACCTTCGGCCTTCTGCAAATAGGCAACGATCTCAAACAGATTTCTTGCAGTCGGATTACCGTTCGGGCCGAGCATCTGGTGAAGAGTCTTAACGTGAATCCTTGTATGCGCGGCAACGTAGGGAAAGCCGACTGTAGCATTAACGTAATCACGCAATAGTTCTTTGCCGACTGTCACCTCTCCAGAGAGAAGGCTTTCGATAGCTTCGCTAAGAAGTCTTTTTCGGAAGGCGGCGTCGCGTTTCACACGTGCCTGAACTGTTTCTCTAAAATCTCGTGTCAAAGCCATATTCATTCCTCTTCTTTTTCTTTCTGCGGCACTCGTAAACACCAGCCGCAACACTTTTGCCATTGGAGAAGTTCCCCAGTCCTACGCGGGTTGTCACCTTCCGTGCGGCCTCGGCGTTCAATTTGTCGTACCACTCGCGAAAGGGACTGTGACCGCCGCGGTCGTTATATTCGCCGATATCAACAATCGTTTCTATGGTAACATATATTGTACCATTGTAAACAAGCGAGAGTCTTAAGGGTGTGCGCCAAATTTGTAGGTGAAAAACCGGGCGGATATCAGCCAGCGGCGCGTTGTTCCCAGAATTCTTCCCAGCGGCCACTGAGCTGGGAACAACGAAGGGCGATAATTGCGTTGGCGTGGTCGACTGTCCAACGCATTCCCGACTGCTTCAGTCGTTGCCCGATGATAGTCTTGCAACCTGCTTCGACCACTCCCGAACCGACAAAGAGACCTTGGCTCCGAAACTGGGCGTAACGCATCCGTTCTCTGTTGGTGTGGAAGTAGTCGATGGCCTTACAGACTTCCTTTTGGACCTGTTCTTGGCGCGGCCGTAACCGCCTCATGGATGTGATCACCGCTTCGACATCCCCCCGGTCGAGTTGCTGGGAACGGGCAGCGGCCCATTGCTTCGCCTCCTTGCAGGTGGGTCCATAGATGCATTTTCCCAGATTCGCTAAATGTTCACGGGCATGATAGAGATCCACGATTTCGATGGCTCCGTGGAAATGCCAGGCGGCAATCCCCCAGATCCAAGGTCCTCCATCTCCCAGCACCACCACCTTGTGGGCCTGTCGCAGACCGCGACGCACCGCCTCCGCATAGATCCGCCCACCGAAGGTCTGGGCGGTCTCAATGGCGCCCACGTAGGTAGTGGAGTTTTCGTCCCGCAGAGGATATCCCTCGTCGTCTTGTTGGGTTTGGGTGAATAGGCAGCCGATTTTGGCTTCCCGAGTTTTGGCTTTGCCCTTCGCGTCCTTACCCCGTCGTCCTTCCGTCTCGCGGGGGACCACCGGAACGCCCGTGCCATCGATGGCGATATACAGGATCGGCACGGCGGGAACCAAAGGCGTCACTTTGCCCGATAGAATAGCCTCTCGCTCGCGTTGGCAGAAAGCTTCGACCTGTTGACCCAATTGTACGGAGATTCGTTCCACCTGTTTGGTCCGCACGACCACGCCAGCCAATGCTTCCAGGTCCCCACGACCTTGCTCGAAGGGTTCTTTGGCCCCTACGCGAGCCATCATCCGCCGCACCCCGGGACTAAAAGAACTCCCCACTACGTCGAGCTCTTTGTCTTTGGGGGCAAATCCGCTCTGGCACTCCGGGCAATGATAGTAGGCACGTCGCGCTTCCACAGAAGACACTACGGTGAGAATCTCTTTGTCACGGTAACCCACAAATTCGGCCGCATGTCCCTGGCTGCAAGCGAGGTGGGCGCCGCGGTAACCTCCGCCATCGCTGTTGAGCAACTTCTCCAAGAGCACGCCCCCCATCTGATGCATGGCCGTACGGATGGCCATCTCGCTGGCTTCCAGATCCAGGTGCCCCAGCCGCTCGCGATCCTGCAGCACGTGCCCCAGGAGTCGGTCTATTTCTTTTTCCGCTTCTCGACGAAACTCCTCCGCAGTTTTTTTTTCAACTGCTCCAGTTCGTTTTTATCCTCGATGGTTCGGGCCGGACGCAATTGACAGATCTGGTCGTTAACCGCTATCAACTCTTGGGACAGGCGCACGAACGACTGGTACCGTTCCACTTCTTGTTCCACCTTCTCCAGTTCCGGTCCCAGCGGCAGATTCCGAGCTTGCGTCTTACCGCCGACGCTGACGTTCCACAGATATTGGGGACCGTGCCCTGGGTGGCCCTTACGGGCACAGGCGCAGTTGCTCTTACCGCATTTGCGATAATTCACGGAAATGGTGCCCCGGCGAAAATCGCCGAGACTATCGATCTGACGGAACAGCTCTTTCCGGCGCACCTCCAGATCGCGCAGTGGTTGGTTCACGGAGCCTCCTATCTGAATGTCTAACATCATTCAGATTATCAGGCCAAAAAAGAAAAAACACAACTTCCACCGACAAATTTGGCGCACACCCTTACGCTGTCCGGCGGTGTACGTGAAAGCAAGCTTTCTGCTAGATTAGTGGAGTTGTTTCCATCGCTGGGAGAGGTGGCCGAGCGGTTTAAGGCGCACGCTTGGAAAGCGTGTGTAGGTTAACCCCTACCGTGGGTTCGAATCCCACCCTCTCCGCCATACCTATTCTTCCCTGCACATTACTGCATTCTTGACTCCTTGCTACCTCCGTGCTACCGTTTTTCATCATTTATTTGGGATGGTGTCCAGCATGGCCAGCGTCTACGCAAGGTTCAAAGGCCCCCAGGGATGGGAGTATCAAAGGGTTGGAAAAGGCCGCCCGCCGAAGGGCGCGAAGTTCCATATTCGCTTCACAGACGCACAAGGCAAGCGGTGCTGGAGTCAACCCTTCGATACTCCGCAGCAAGCCCAGGAAAACGCTGATGGCGTGGCCCTGGCTACCCAAGCCGCTGCCCAAGGACTCACCGTCGCTGAATACCAGGACCAGACGAACGCAGGCCGCACACCGATCAAAGTCGCGGTAGAAAGATTCCTCAAGCTCCACCGCAATGATCGGCCAAAGACGGTTAAGCAATACAATCTCGCGCTAACGCACCTACTTGCCAATCTTCCGCGTGGCGTGCGGTTCATCAAGGACCTGGCGACCTCCGATGCGCTCGACACTTACGTGCAAACGCTACAGACCGAAGAGTACGCCGCCAAAACCATCGAGACCCGGATGGGCGTCATCTTCTCGATGCTGAAGGACAACAAGAAGGAAACTGCTGTTGAGTATGCGGCGCAACTCGTCAGCCTGCCGGAACCGTTGCACACGCGGCCCAAAGCCTACGCCGACGACGAGATTCCGAAACTGTTTGGCGTCATGACCGCCGAGGAACGCGTGCGTTACCGATTCTTTTTGCACACCGCCTGCCGCGAACAAGAAGTGCAGTACGCCACGTGGGACGACATTGACTGGAAACATCGCAAATACCATGTGATAGGTGACGGCAAAGAAGATGTCAACTTTGTCCCGAAGCATCACGAGGAACGCTGGATTCCGCTGACCACCGAACTCGTCGAATTGCTCAAGGAGCGGAAAAAGAATCCTCCCCATCGCCGCTGGGTTTTTGTGAATAAGGATGGAGACGCGGAGGGCCACTTCCTCCGCAAGTTCAAGGCCATCGCCAAGCGTGCCGGGCTGAACTGCGGAAACTGCAAAACGACGATCAAGCAGGGGAAATATCATCTGCGGAAGCCCACGGAGGTTACATGTGCCACAAGCCCGGTCTGCGAGAAACACCATCTCCACCGCTTGCGAAAGACCTGTGCGACCCGCTGGCTGCGGAACGGTGTGAACCTGATGGACATCAAGACTTGGCTTGGCCACAAGAGCTTGGAAACCACTGAACTTTATCTGTCCGACACCAAGCACATCGGCTCGGAAATGCAGGCCAACATCGATAAGGCCGGGACGTATTGAGATTCTCCAGCCGGATCGCTTAACATACAGCCCGCGTTGGCTTTTGTAACGCGAACGGGAGGGTGTCATGCCAATCACGCTCACACAGCAGACGGCATTGATCACAGGGGCATCACGTGGCATTGGTCGCGGAATCGCGCTCAAGCTTGCTGAGCGGGGCATCAAGAAAATCGCCGTCAACTACAAGGAGAACGACGCGGCCGCAGCAGACACCGCTCGCCTCGTCAAAGAATGGGGTGCGGTCCCGCTCTTGATCAAGGCGGATGTCGGCAAGGTCCAGGACATCGAGCGCATGTTTGGCATGATCAAGTCCCAATTCGGCGGCCTGGACATCTTCGTGTCTAATGCGAGAGCGACGCTCGCTACCGGCTTTTACGCGGAACCAATGGACATCCCGCTGCAGGCGTGGCAGGCGACGTTCGATACTCAAGCGACGGAGTTCCTTGTGGCGGTCCGCGCAGCAGTGCCGATGATGAGCAAGAACGGGCGAATCATCGCCATCACCTATGCGCCTGGCGGGCAAACGGGCAGCTGGCAACCATGGGTTGCGATGGGCTCAGCAAAAGCAGCGAAGGAGGCGCTGGCTCGTTATTTCGCAGTCGCTCTCGCGCAGAAGGGCATTACAGTGAATAGCATCAGTCCGGGCGCCTGCGACGACAGCGTTCTTAGCGGGCTGCCGTCCCAAGTGTTTCAGATGATCAAGGAGTGGCACGAGAGCGGCTGGACGCCCATGAGACGCCTAGGCCTGCCGGCCGACATTGGCAACGCCGTAGCCCTCCTCTGCTCTGACGAGGCAAGCTTCATCACCGGCCAACTGCTGTACGTTGATGGCGGCGCTTCGCTGATGGACCCGGTCTTTCCGCTGGCCATCCAGGGCATCAAATAGCGATCGAGGGGTTGCGCTGTTCATGAACGCCGCGAAGGAGTCGCGGGCGCTTGTCTGCCGCCGGAAGTGTGGCTTGAGGTCACGCAGCATCCTTGGCGCTCTGCGTCAGTGACGAGCGGTGCTTATCCAGAAGCGCCGCGCGCTGTCTATCCAAAAAAGTGTCCATGTCTTGCTTCAGGATTGTATAGTGGCGACACAACTTCAACGCAGGCAGCTCCCCTGAGCGAATCTTCACCTCGACAAACCAGGGAGTCACGCCCATGTACTCAGCCGCCTCCACGATGCGATAGCCGCGCTGATCTGTCGAAGCGACGGTGTTTGGCCTGCGAGTCATGTCGCCACCATGCCGAGTCTGGCCTCGCTCCTCTTTTACACGCTCCATGACTCATCCCTTGGCTGAGAGGCAAAACGGTCGATTCCATGCCCGAACCGCTTGCCCAAGGGAAAGGGCAAGGGTGAAGGGCAAAGGGCGAAATGGAAGAGGGCAAGGGGCAAGTGAATGGATTCCGCCTTGTGGTAAGGCAAAGGAAAAGCAACTGCCGCCGGGACGCGGCGGCAAGCTTGCCGCCGCGTCCCGGCGCGAACGTTTTCGTGTTTGCAGTTGCTCGGGTTCATTTTGTTTGCCGCAGGAACTCGCGAAAGAGTGGGTGGTAGAGCTTGTATCGTCCCCGACCAGTGCGAATGAGCAACCCCTTTTCGGTGAGTCTCCCGAAATCGGAATTTGTTCCTTTCCAACTACTGGAAGACATGGGGCCAGAGGTGCTCAGGACTTTTGGGTACAGAACCCTGAGTGCAGGCCAATAGCTCTCGACAGATGAATGCGAGGAAATAGGGATGTCCCAGGGTTTTCTCGTAAAGCCAACGTAAAAGACCGTGCAGCTTTTCGTGTGTCCTGAAGGCTGCCTCTGCGTATTCGGTGGTTTCTTCCTCCAAGAAAGGCTCAAGATAAAACTTGGTGTAGAAACGAACGGCAGGCTCGGCAAAGCTTCGGATGGCAGAAAAGTAGTCGGATCGAGCCGAGAAACACACGCTGTAGTTCATGCGGTTGATGCCAAGCCACTGGAATTGATCTCTCAGGGTTCGAGCAACATCCTGGGCTACCGAGGTTGCGAAATTATCGAGGTCGTCAAGGAAGAACATTGCCCCGCTAATCTGCGCGGGAAGGAAGAAACGCTTCCAAGCTTCGCCCAGCGCGTGTCGGAGAAGAGTGCTGCCAGAACTTAGGAAGAATCTCTGAGCTTCGCGGTCGAGAGTAAACCCACCCATGCTGACGCGCTTGAGCTTCCAATTTCGAACTTCAGTACGTAGGCGCGTTGTTAGCGAAGATGTCGCGGCTAGGGCTTCTGCCAATCCGTCGAGCAGGCTTTCTGCAAAGCGGCGATAATCACCATAGTCTGTCGAAACCGGCACCAGCACGGGTAGGATGCCGTATTTCGGATCAGAACAGATGGCGGCGAATTTCAGCAGTAGGCTGCTCTTGCCGATCCCCCAATCGCCCAGCACCGCAAAAGAGCTAATTCGGCCTGCCGCAAGGCCCTGCTGCAGAGCCAGAGTAAATGCCTCGCTGGGGGTCTTCCTACCTATGAACTGTTCCGGGCTGACGGGGTAATTCGGCTCTGGAAGCACTTGAATCTCCATCCTAACGAACCTCACAAACCTCCGTTTGGATTGTTAGTTTTGTTATTTTCGGTGGCTAACTCGTGGGTCGGTGGGCTGCACGGCGGGCGGCGTGAACACACGCCGCCCGCCGTGCAGAGGTGGAAGGAGTTACTTGGTGGGTTTTACTGCTTGTGGGTGGGAGTCCGAGGGAGTTAGTTTGCGGTTTTGGGAACGAGGGCGTGGTTCTCAACGAAGGCGCGGGGGATTACAGCTTCCGGCCTGTCGATTCCGAGCTTGATGAATGCAAGCGAGATCCACTCGTTGCATTCCTCGATGATGCAGGCCTCGCCGAGAACAACTTCCTTCGATACGAGGTAATGCGTGAAGCCGTTTCCTTCATTTGCCATGAGGCACCTCCAGTTTGTGGTTTCAGGGTTTGTGGACTTGTGTGTTTTGGGCTGGCCGGAATTAAGTTTTGGTTGTGGCTTGGTCGGTTGCTGGCTCCGTCTGATTCGGCAGGTCGTCGAACAGCAGGAATCCCTGCGGACCAGATTTTGCAGCGGCCTCGATGAGCGCGGCCGGTATTCCCAGTTCGCTTAGCTTCTCGGGCCGGAAGACCAGTCGCGGATTGGGACTGCGGTCGTCTGGATCGAGTATCCGCAGATCAACCAAGGTCGCCCCTGGTTTCCGATACGCCGGCCAGTGCGTGTTGTTGATGGTCACTACGCGGTCGTACATGGTTTCACCTCCCGATGCCGTAGCCGCATTCCCGTCCGCCGAAGCTGTTGTAAGAGCCATCGGGCAGATCGAGGTACACGGCATAGCCTCGCGGGTCATTGTTGAAGTGGTTGAGGACCAAGCCCGCGCCTTCCAGCACGGCCTTGATCCGGGTTTGTAGGTTTTGCTTGCGCCGCTCTTGCCGCTCCGTGAGGCCGCAGTTGCAGGCGATCTCGTTCAGGTGACTGAGCGAGTTCGCAAGTCTGCAAAGTTCTGCGGCGTTCTGAGCAGCTTCGCGCGGCGTGTGCTTTCCGATGGACGCGATGTAAGCAGACAAAACTGCCTCCTGCGTGTTCGTTCGCACGGGTGTTGCTCCTTGTTTTGGGTTAAAAGCTGAAACGGTGGGAGAGAAGAAAGCTTGGGAATGTGCTGTCACCGGGACGGGGCAGACGTTCCGGCTGTCAGTTTTTGTGTGTCGAAAGGGATTGTGGGTTACTGCGTGGGGAAAGTCAGCGGATTCCTGCCATTACTCGAATCTCAGAGCGACCATCGGATCGACACGCGTGGAGCGGCGCGCAGGGACGTAGCAAGCAACGAGGGCGACCCCGATCTGCAATAACACCACGCCCGAGAGTGCAGCGATATCGACCGGGCCTATGCCGTAGAGTTGGCTCCCAATCAGGACACTGATACCGAACCCGATGACTGACCCGATCGCTACCCCCAGGACGGTTAGCCTCACGCCGCGCCCCATGACGACTTTTAGTACCTGGAGCGGGCTTGCACCCAAAGCCGTGCGAATACCGATCTCACGAGTTCGCTGGCGAGTTGTGTACGACAGCAGCCCATACAGACCAATTGAAGCAAGCGCCAAAGCCAAGCCGCCGAATGCACCCAGCAGGATGAGCCCCATCCGAACCGGCAACATGGAATCCGCGAGGTGCTCATTCATCGTCTCAACACCGAAAACCGGAATCGCAGGATCGACCGCGCCGACTTCGTCGCGCAAAATCCCTAGCATACGTTGGGCTGAAATCCGAGTTCGGACTTGAAACGTCAATCCTCGCGCAGAGCCTGGATCGAGTGGGAAATAAGCGTAGGGCAGCGAGTTTTCGTCCAAGCTGTTATACTTTCCGCCTTTGACCACACCCACGACTTCAAATGTCTTGCCGCCGGGTTGTCTTATCCGTCTTCCGATAGGGTCTTCGTGCAGCCAGAAAAGGTTTGCCAGCGTGTCATTCACGATGGTCACTGCTAAACCGTGATCGGTATCTTGCTCAGTGAATGGCCTGCCTCGCAGCAACGGAATGCGCATGACCTGAAAGTAATCCGGCCCAACCATGTTTGAGCCGATCCATGTAGGCCTCTGTGCTTGCGCGTCCGGCAGTATTTGTTCGCTGATGCGACGTAGCCCGATGGCGACTTGGGCTGCTACCGCGACAGATTCCGACGCCGACACGCTTCGCAACCGAGCGACACATTGGTTGATGAATGCTTGTCCTCGTTCGGGGGAGTGGCTATTCGTTCCGAGGTCTACGGATAACAACGCAAGGTTGTTCGGATCGAACCCTAGGCTGACAGACTTCAACTTGCCGAAGCTCCCGAAGAAAATGCCGGCGCACATCAGGAGGATGAGGGAAAGCGCTACTTGGCTTACGATCAGTGCACTGCGGAAACGTGATCGCCCCGAATCAGTCGTTTGGCCTTGCTCTCCTGTCTTCAGGCCGGTGAGGACATCTAGCCTCGTCGCTTGCATGGCAGGGGCCAGCCCCAAAGCAAACGCGGTGAGGAGCGTCACCAGGGCACTGAATGCAAATACTCGGTAGTCGAGGCCTAGATCGATGACAAGGGGTACGCCAATGTTCGGTGCGAATGCAGCCAGCAGTTTCTTCACCCACAAGGCGATGAGAAACCCCGCGGTCCCGCCCAGCACAGCAAGTAGCGAATTCTCGGTTACCAGTTGCTGCACCAGACGCCGGCGGCTCGCTCCAAGCGCGACTCGAACAGCGATTTCCCTTCGCCTCGGCAGGAGTCTTGCCAATAAGAAGCCCCCTAAGTTGGCGCATGCAACGAGTAGAACGACAATGACCGCAGCCATCAGCAATCCGGCAAATCCAGTGATCATGCCACGCAGTTCGAATGGCACGGCAGTCGCGGGCACGACGCTTAACGGGTGGGGCCGACCATCTTCTGACCAGGATGCTGGATATTGTTTTTGCAGCTCTGCGGCAATGATCGTGAATTGGGCCTGAGCGCGCGAAAGGGTCACTGCTTTTCGCAAGCGACCTATTGCCATGAACTCTTTGTTATCCCGTTTAGAAAGGAAGTCTTTATCGCCGCCGATAACGCCTTCCATGATAGCTGGCACGAAAACGTCGATTTTCACGATGCTATAATAGCCATCCGGCATACACGGTCAGGCACGACGCCAACCACCGAATAACGAGAGTCATTCAGCAAGACTGTCTTGCCGCCCAAGTCGGTGCCGCCGCCATACTGTTCGCGCCAAAGCCTCTCACTGATAACAGCGACAAAGTTGGCACCAACTGTCTTGTTTTCCTCGAGCAGGAATGGCCGTCCAGCGATCGGGCTTACCCCCAAAACCGAGAAGTAGTTATCGCTGACTAGGCCAAGATTGACGCGCTCCGTTTTTTGGCCGACGAGAAGATTAGCAGGCACGGTCGTGAATGCCGCCAGTCCGGACAATACGGAGGCGGACTCCCTTCGGTAATCAAGATAATCCGCATAAGAGTGGTTACTCAGACCGTTTCCCTCACTGTCTCCCCAAAAGATCGAAACGAGCTCACTTGGATTAGCGGAGTACAGGGGCTTCAGTAGGGCGGAGTCAAGCAAACTAAATATCGCCGTGTTCGCCCCGATGCCAAGGGCAAGGATAAGGATAGCGACGGCAGCGAAGCCGGAGGATTTGCGCAGGGTGCGAACGCCATAGTGCAAATCCTGTATGGAGTCTTGAATCCAGTTCACGCGGCGGACGTCGCGGCATTTCTCTTTGGTCTGTTCGATACCATCCATATCGAGTCGCGCGCGGTGGCGCGCCTCTTCTTGCGTCATCCCTTTTGCAACGTATTCCTCGGTTTTTCGTTCGAGGTGGTCGCGCAGCTCGTCGTCCAGTTCCTGGTCCGCCTGCGCCCGGCGAAACAACGACCGTAACCGTAGCGGAATCGTGTATAGCCAATGCTCCGGTCGCATTCTCCGACCTCCTTTACTCGTACCTCAGAGCGACCATGGGATCGACGCGCATCGCGCGGCGCGCGGGGATGTAGCAGGCCGCGCCCGAGACAATCGCGAGCAGCGCGACGGCACCGACAAATGTCAGCGGATCGTGTGCCGTCACACCATAGAGCAAGCTCGCGACCCATCGTGTGGCAACCAGTGCTGCGACGAGCCCAATCGCGCCGCCAACCAGTGTCAGCCGCACGCCTTGCCCCACAACGAGCTGCAAGATATTCGCTCGCCCACCTCCGAGCGCGATTCGAATGCCGATTTCGCGCGTGCGCCGCGCGACTACATAGGCGAGCACGCCGTAAAGCCCCAGAGCCGCAAGCAACGCCGCCAGAAGCGCGAGCGAAACGGAAAGCCCGGTAACGACCCTGTCGTTTAGCATCGAATTGCTGACCTGCTCCTCCAGCGTGCGCATATTGTTGACGGGCAAGTTCGGATCGAGCTGCTGAATCAGCGAACGCAGCGAAGGAGCCATGAGCACAGGATCGCGTTCCGTGCGGATGTAGAACGCCAGATGGCCGAGATTCGCGTCCTGTGAATAAGGCATATAGAGAAACGGGACGATATCGCTGCGCGCGTCATCCCATTTGCTGTTAGCAACCACGCCGACGATTTCCATCGGCGGGTTTGTATAGAGTTTGCCTGCTCCGCTTGTGAGGTGCAGGCCAATGGGATTGCGCCCCGCGAAGGATCGCTGCGCCAGTTGTTGGTTGATAATGCAGACTTTGGGGCTCCCGGACGTATCAGACTCGGCGAATTCCCGACCAGCGATGAGAGGAATTCCCATCGTCGAAAAATAATTTGGGCCAATGTAGTCATACACGGCGTCGGTATCGTCCCCAGGCTGTGGGACGTGTCCAGGCTGTGGCACATAACCTTCGGGCGTGAAGTTGGAGACGTAGTCGTCGTTCGCAAGAATCTCAGCCGAAGAAATACTCACGGAGCGCACACCGGGGAACGCGGCAATTTCATTCCGCGCACGGTCGGCGAACGCAATCGTCTGCGCCGGCGTGCTGCCGTTAAAATCGGGCGCCACCGAAAATTGCAGCACGCGGCCGGTGTTCACTCCCAGATTCGCGTGTTCGAGATTCACAAGGGTCCGTGCGAAAAGCCCCGCGCCTGCCAGCAGCACCGCCGTGAGCGCCACCTGCGAGACGATCAGCAGCTTGCGGAGACCAACGTTGGAGCGGCCCGCGGAAACGCTCGAACCCTGATCTTTTAATGTGCTTTGCAAGTCGAGGCGCGTGGCGCGCATCGCTGGAGCGAGGCCGAAAACGATGCTGGTTGCCAGCGTCAGGGCAATTGCGAACCACAGCACACGAAAATCCAGATTTGTCACGAGACCGAGCATGCCTTGGCCCGGAGGAATCGCAGCGGTGATGGTGTTCAAGCACCACCAAGCCAAGGCAATCCCCGCCGCGCCACCTCCAATCGCGACCAGCAGGCTTTCCGTAAGAAGTTGCCGGATGAGCCGCATGCGTTTAGCGCCCATGGCCAGGCGCACGCCAATTTCCCGCTGCCGAGCTTCGCCGCGGGCTACCAGCAGGCCCGCGAGGTTCGCGCATGCAATCAGCAGAACCAGGCCGACCATGCTCATCAAAACCAATAGCGGCTCCTGCGCGCCTTCCTGCAAAACCAACCGGCCATGCGCGCCACCTGCGAGCAGCAGCGGCTTCGAGATGAACCGCTTCCAGTCGTCCCCGGAGAGCTTGTGCAGTTTGGCATCCGATTCCATAAGCGGCTGATAAATCGGCTGCAGCTCTGCCTCGGCGCGAGCGACCTTCGTTCCCGGCTTGAGCCGGCCCATAACTGGCAGCCAGTGGTCGGTGCGATCCTCAAGCCTTTGATTCGGGTTCGGTGCCATTTGCGCCTTCATGGTGACGGGTATGAAAAGGTCCGGCGTTAAGCCGATTTGCACGCCGTAAAATCCTTTGCGAGCCACACCAACAACGGTTAGCGGAATGCCGTTGACGGTGAGCGGCTTGTTCAAAATGGATGGGTCGGCGCCGAGTTGCCGCGACCAGTAGGAGTAGCTCAGAACCGCGACCGTATTCGCGCCCGGAGCGGTCTCGTCGCTCGAAGTGAAGAGGCGGCCAAGAGCGGGTTGCACTTCGAGCGTCTGGAAGAAATTGCCGCTGATCAGGTCTGCATGCACGGCCTGCGTCTCACCGTGGCCGGAAACGTTCACCGTGATCCTGCGGCACGCCAGCAAGCCTGAAAACACAGTCGCCCGTTCGCGCAGATCTTTGTACATCGGATAGGAGAATGACTGCGCGCCTTGGTCCACATCGCCCCAGGTATGCCCATGATTCGGCCCCGGCGAGCGCAAGATGAAGATCTGCTCCGGATGCGGCACGGGCAATTCGCGCAGCAAGATTTGGTCCGTCAGCGAGAAGATGGCTGTGTTGGCCCCGATGCCCAGGGCAAGGGTGAGGACCGCGACGGTAGAAAAGCCGGGGGATTTGCGCAATATTCGTAGACCGTAGCGCAAATCCTGAATCAAGTCCTGAATCCAGTACACACGGCGTGCATCGCGGCATTTCTCTTTGGTCTGCTCGATACCATCCATGTCGAGTCGCGCGCGGCGGTGCGCCTCTGCTTGCGCTATCCCTTGCGCGACGTATTCCTCGGTTTTTCGTTCGAGGTGCTCGCGCAACTCGTCGTCCAATTCCTGGTCCGCCTGCGCCCGGCGAAACAATGACCGCAATCGTAGTGGAATCGTGAACAGCCAATGCTCCGGTCGCATTTCCCCATCCTCCTTCATTCGTATCTCAGAGCCACGATGGGATCGACACGCATCGCCCGCCGCGCGGGGATCCACGCGGCCATGAACACCACTGCAACTAGCAGCAGCCAGGCAAGACCGAAGAGAACAGGGTCGCGGGGTCGAACTTCAAACAACAGGGATTGCAGCAATCGCGCGCAGGCCCACGCGCCAAACAGCCCCAAGGCTGAGCCAACGATAGTCCACCGGCCAACCTTCGCAAGCACCATTTTCAAGATGCTTTGTGGTGTGGCGCCCAGCGCCATGCGCACGCCAATCTCGCGGGTGCGCTGCTCGACCAGATAACGGACAACACCGTAGACGCCAATCGCCGCGAGAAGCACGCCCATTCCGGCAAACAGCGATAGCAGCATGGCATCAAAACGCGGACGCGCCGTAAACTTGCTCACTCGTTGGCTCATGGCTTCGATGGTTACGGGCACAGTAGAATCCAATCCGCTTGTTTCCGCGCGCATGCAGTTGGCCACTGTCTTTGGATTCATTTGCGTGCGAACCACCACGTAGCCTTCACTGAGCATCTCGTCGCTCTTCAAAGAAGGAAGGTAGAATTCTGGGCCAGCTTTCGACGCGAGGCCGTCGTTCTTCACATCTGCTACGACGCCCACGACGGTCCGCCAGGGACCTTGGGTGCGGCCCCAGCGCACCCGCTGACCAATAGGATTCGCATTCGGAAACAGTTGCCGGGCGAGGATCTCATTCAGGATGATCGAGTTTTCAGGCCGCAGAAGATCACTTTGCTGGAATCCGCGGCCCTGAACGATGCGGATTCCTAACGCCGAGAAGTAACCCGGAGTGATCGCGCGCCACCCCACGACGCCACCAGAACCTTCGTTGAACAGCGGCCGGCCTGCAACTTCGATTGCAGCAAAAATCGTCGAGCGCATTCGGCCAAAGGGTGGCAAAGAATCACTCAAGGCGACTGCCATCATGCCAGGCAAGCGATTTATGCGGCTTTCGAGCTCGGCGAAGAAGGCCACTTTTTTCTCCGGCGTCGCGTACCGATACTGAACGAGTGGCACATTCTCAACGAGGATGTTCTCTGTTTGCATTCCGAGGTGAACGTTTTCTAGATTCCAGAGGCTGCGCAGCAAGAGACTCGCCCCGGCCAAAAGAATCAGGGAAATCGCAATTTGAGCCGATACCAACATTTGTCGCAGAAAATATCGCGAAGTTGCGTGAACATCCTTCCCGGCCAGGGCGTCGGGCGCTGATAATTGGAACGCCGGCGCAACACCGGACAGCAAAGCCGAAACTAGCGCGACGGCGAGCGCAAAGACTACAACCCGCAGGTCGAGGCGAGCTTGGTCCATTCGAGGAATCCCCTGAGGCGCCAGCGAAACGAATAAACGAAGCAAAAAATAGGCGAACCAGGTGCCTACGATTGCGCCGAAACTGCCGAGAAGTAGGCTTTCCGTTAAATTTTGGCGAATCAACCGACCTTTGCTTGCGCCGAGCGCCGCGCGCACGGCGGTTTCGCGCTGGCGGCCGGACGCGCGCGCAAGGAGAAGATTTGCGACATTGGTGCACGCTACCAGCAAAAACGCGCACACCGCTCCTAAGAAGAGCCATGAAGCTAGGCGAACGTCTTGCGTCTGGCGATCGCGCAAAGTGCGGACGGACAGGCGAATTTCTTTGCGAAACATAGGCGGAGCGCCTTGCAGCGCTTGCTCTAACCAAGGTTGAAGCGCCGCAACTGCCCTCGGCACGTCGAAGCCCGGTTTTAGCCGGGCGAAAGTGCGAAGGACCGCGCCCGGGTTCGCCCGGCGCTGCCGTTCTTCATCGAGCCCCAGTGGAAGAAGAAGATCAATGGGGCTCAGTGTGGGCATCTCGAAGTTCGCCGGAAGCACACCCCCGATTCGCGTTGCTGCGCCATCCAAAGAGATCGTCTTGTCCAGCACGCCCGGGTCTCCGCCAAATCGGCTCCTCCAAAGCGAGTAAGACAGCACAGCGATACGCGGCACGTTCGGACGGTCCTCGTCCGGCAGGAAGTTGCGGCCAAGGAGCGGCTGAACTCCCAAGGTGGGAAGAAAAGTTTGTTCCACAAGGGCGCAGTTCAACCGCATGGCGTTTTGTTCGGTTAAATCGCAGGCGATCGTGCCGGGGTTCATTGCTGCGATTGCTTCAAATGGGCCTGGCTGCTTTCTGAAATCAACGTAG
>Ga0209161_10000935_pt1 | contig 23853 bp, 22 predicted proteins | sample GraSoiAngelo_155_FD_186169 | JGI IMG/M metagenome (GOLD analysis project Ga0209161, IMG submission 186169) | Grasslands soil microbial communities from the Angelo Coastal Reserve, California, USA - 14_1009_13_30cm (SPAdes) (version 2) | ecosystem: Environmental > Terrestrial > Soil > Grasslands... | reverse complement strand
CCTGGCCGGCGTGCTGGCGGCGCCGATCTACCAGGTGAACCCGCTCATGGGCGCCGATCTGATCATCGTCGTCTTCGCGGTGGTCGTCATCGGTGGGCTGGGCTCGATCTTGGGCTCGATCGTCACGGGCTTCGCGCTCGGGGTGGTCGAGGGCTTCACCAAGGTCTTCTATCCGGAGGCGTCCAACACGGTGATCTTCGTCATCATGGTGCTCGTGCTGCTGGTGCGGCCCGCCGGCCTCTTCGGGCGAGCCACGTGACCACGGCTGCCGACGCCCCCGCCGCGGCCGTCGGCATCGGGGCGGTGACACCCGTGCCCGCGCATCAGATCGTCGCCTTCGGCGTGATGGTGGCGGCGCTGGTGGCGGCGCCGTTCTTCGTGTACCCGGTGTTCCTCATGAAGGCGCTCTGCTTCGCGCTCTTCGCGTGCGCCTTCAACCTCCTGATCGGCTACGTCGGGCTCCTGTCCTTCGGTCACGCCGCTTTCCTGGGCGCGGCCGGCTATGGCGCGGCCCACTCGGCGAAGGCGTGGGGCTTCCCGCCGGAGCTCGCGATCCTCTTCGGCACGGCCGTCGCGGCGGGCCTCGGGGTGGTCATCGGCGCGCTGGCGATCCGCAGCAAGGGCATCTACTTCGCGAACATCACGCTGGCCTTCGCCCAGATGGCGTACTTCTTCAGCCTGCAGGCCAAGTTCACGGGCGGTGAGGACGGCATCCAGTCGGTGCCGCGCGGCACGTTCTTGAGCGTGCTCGATCTCCGGCAGACGCTGACCCTCTACTTCGTCGTGCTCGCGATCTTCCTGGGCGGTTTCCTCCTGATCCACCGGGCGATCCATTCGCCGTTCGGTCAGGTGTTGAAGGCGATCCGCGAGAACGAGCCGCGCGCGATCTCGCTCGGCTACCGCGCCGAGCGATACAAGCTCGTCGCGTTCGTGCTCTCCGCGACGTTCTCGGGGCTGGCCGGCGCCACGAAGGCTCTCGTCTTCCAGCTGGCGTCCCTCACCGACGTCCACTGGACGATGTCCGGCGAGGTCGTGCTGATGACACTGCTGGGCGGCCTCGGCACCGTGTTCGGTCCCGTGGTCGGCGCGGTCATCGTGGTGACGCTCGAGAACTATCTGGCGCAGCTGGGCGCGTGGGTCACGGTGGTGCAAGGCGCGATCTTCGTGATCTGCGTGCTGACGTTCCGCCGCGGCGTGATCGGCGAGGTCGGCCACCGCTTCAAGAAATCGCTCTAGCCGGTCGGAGGTCCCATGGCCTACACGGACATCCTCTACGAGAAAAAGAACGGGGTCGCGTGGATCACGATCAACCGTCCCGAGGTGCGCAACGCCTTCCGCACGATCACGGTGGCGGAGCTGACCGACGCGTTCCTGGACGCGCGCTGGGATCCCGCCGTCGGGGTGGCCGTGCTCACCGGCGCCGGTGACAAGGCCTTCTGTTCCGGCGGCGACCAGAAGGCGCGGGGCGAGGGGGGCTACGCGCCCGGCGCTCGTCCCATGGACGTCGAGGCGTTGCACAGCGCGATCCGCCACATCCCGAAGCCGGTCATCGCGATGGTCAACGGTTTCGCGATCGGGGGAGGCCACGTGCTGCACGTGCTCTGCGACCTCTCGATCGCCTCCGAGAACGCGATCTTCGGCCAGACCGGCCCTCGCGTGGGCAGCGTCGACGCCGGCCACGGTACGGGGTTCCTGGCGCGGGTCGTGGGCGAGAAGAAGGCGCGCGAGATCTGGTACCTCTGTCGGCAGTACTCGGCGGCGGACGCTCTCGCGATGGGGCTCGTGAACAAGGTCGTGCCATTGAAGGACCTGCGGGCGGAGGTCGAGAAGTGGTGCGCCGAGCTCCTCGACAAGAGCCCGACGGCGCTCGCGCTCGCCAAGCAGTCGTTCAACATCGACTCCGAGCCGCGCGCCGGCGTGGCGCAGTTCGCTCACACGGCGCTCGGGCTCTACTACCAGACGGCGGAAGCGATGGAGGGCCGCAACGCGTTCGTGGAAAAACGGCCCGTCGACTTCAAGAGATTCCGGAAGTGACAAGCGGTCCCGCGATGACAAGCCGGCGTCGGCGAGGTGACACCCCGGGGCCGGCCGCCGAAGACCGATTTCGCAGACCTTTCGTGGGCTTCACGGCCAGCGGATCCTGGCAGCGCCCTTGCCTATCATGAGGGGCATGGCAACTCGTCTCGGCTCGCTCTTCGTCACGCTCACCCTCGGGCTGACCGTGGCTGGCGCGACCGGCCAAACGATCCTGATACCCGCGGCGCCGGTGCTGGTGCCCGCCGTGCTCGTCGACGGTACCGGCGAGCTGATCAGGGTGTTCGAGGAAGGCAAGGACGCCGCCGAGAAGGTGGAACCGCCGGAGGTCAGCCTCGGCCCCGCCTTCGAGCCGCAACCAGAATACCGATAGCTCCTCGCTCGATGTAAACTGCGGCCCGGCATGGCCGCGCTCCTCTCCCGCTACTTCGGCTTCGCCGCGCGCAATACGGATCTCGGGACCGAGGTCCGCGCGGGCGTCACGACCTTCATGGTGATGGCCTACATCATCTTCGTGAACCCCGTGATCCTCGGGTTCACCGGCGTTCCCCCTCTCCAGGGCACGGGACTGCCGTTCGCGGCGACGCTCACGGTGACCTGTCTCACCGCCGGCCTCCTCTCGATCGCGATGGGGCTCGCCAGCAACTATCCGCTCGCGCTCGCGGCCGGCATGGGGCTCAACGCGGTCGTCGCCTTCGAGCTGGTCGCCGGCCGGGGGCTCTCGTGGCCGCAGGCGATGACCGTCGTGCTGCTCGAGGGACTCGTCATCACGCTGCTGGTGCTCACGCGCTTCCGCGAAGCGGTGATGGACGCCGTCCCCATCGGGCTCAAGCGCGCCATCAGCGTCGGCATCGGCCTCTTCATCGCCTTCATCGGCTTCTTCACCGCGGGGTTCGTGGTGAAGCCGGCCGCGGGTCCGCTGCCGGTCGGCCTCGGGACGCTGAAGGGGCTGCCGATCGTGGTCTTTCTCGTCGGGTTCTTCCTCACCGCATGGCTCATGGCGCGGCGCACGCGCGGCGCCCTGCTCCTCGGCATCCTCGGCACGACCGTGATCGCGATCGTGCTCAACGAGGTCTTGGCCGGCGGCCAGGCGTTCCCGACGCCCGGCGCGGCCCGGCTCCCCCACGCGATCGTGCAGGCGCCCGACTTCTCGACGTTCGGCCGCGTCGACTTCAGCTTCGTCGTCAGGCTCGGCGTGCTGACGGCCGTTCTCGTGACGTTCTCGATCATGCTCAGCGACTTCTTCGACACGATGGGCACGATCATCGGCGTGGGCGGCCGCGGCGGCTTCCTCGACGCTCAGGGCCGGCTGCCCCGGGCCAACCGGGTCCTGCTGGTCGACTCGCTCGGGGCCATGTTCGGCGGCTACGCCAACAGCAGCAGCAACACGACGTACATCGAGTCCGCGGCCGGGGTGGCCGACGGCGCCCGGACGGGGCTCGCTTCGGTCGTGGTGGGCCTGCTGTTCCTGGTCGCGATGTTCTTCTCGCCGCTGGCCAGCGTCATCCCGGCGCAGGCGACCGCTCCGGCGCTGATCATCGTGGGCTTCTTCATGATGTCGATCGTGCGCGACATCCCCTGGGACGACTACGAGGAGGCGATTCCCGCCTTCATGACCATGCTCGCGATGCCGTTCACCTGGTCGATCACCAGCGGCATCGGCGCCGGGTTCGTCACGTACACCGCGATCAAGCTCCTGCGTGGCAAGGGCCGCCAGCTCCACCTGATGGTCTATCTGGCCAGCGCCGCCTTCGTCGTCTACTTCTGCCTGCCCCTGATCGAGACCGCACTGAAGTAACCGCCGGCGGCCCGCTCCCCGGCGCTTCGTAAGTCCTCGTCATTCCGGTCTGATTTCTTGACAGTCCCGGAGGGCTTGGCTAGACTCGGGCCGCTCGACCCTGCCCTCCTCACGTGGCAGCACTCGGAGCATCGCGGAGGCGATTTGAACGCACCGGCGCGGAGCGGCGACGCTCACGGGCTCGACGACGGGCTCGACACCTTTCCCAAGCTCGTCCGGCTCAACGCCCGCCGCCGTCCCGACAAGATCGCGATCCGAGAGAAGGACCTGGGGATCTGGCAGTCGTACACGTGGTCCGCGTACTTCGAGCAGGCCCGCCTCATCGCGCAGGGCCTCGCCTCGCTCGGGTTCGCGCGCGGCGACCGGGTCGCCATCATCGGCGACAACCGACCGCAGCTCTACTGGGCGGTCATGGCGACCCAGGCTCTGGGCGGCGTCCCGGTACCCATCTACCAGGACTCCATCGAGAAGGAGGTCGAGTTCGTCGTCGATCACGCCGAGGCCCGGTTCGCCGTCGTCGAGGACCAGGAGCAGGTCGACAAGCTCCTCAACGTGAAGGCGCGATGTCCGCGCCTTCAGCACGTCGTCTACGACGATCCACGCGGGATGCGCCGCTACGGCGATCCGTGCCTGATGAGCCTCGCCGAGCTGCAGGAGCTCGGGAAGAAGTTCGAGGCCGGCCATCCGAATCACTTCGACGACGAGATGGCCCGAGGCGGCGCGGACGACGTCGCCATCATCTGCTACACCTCGGGGACGACCGGCACGCCGAAGGGCGCGATGCTGTCCCATCGGAACTTGATCGTGACCGCGCGCAACGCGGCGCGCTTCGAGGGTCTCGGAGCGGACGAAGAGATCCTCTCGTACCTGCCGATGGCCTGGGTCGGCGACCACATCTTCTCGTACGCGCAGGCCATCATCACCGGGTTCGCCATCAACTGCCCGGAGAGCGCGGCGACCGTCCTGCACGACCTCAAGGAGATCGCCCCGACCTATTTCTTCGGCCCGCCGCGCATCTGGGAGAGCATCCTCACCAGCGTCATGGTCCGCGTCGAGGACGCGGTGTGGGTCAAGCGCGCGACGGTGCAGCTGTTCCTGCGTCTCGCGCAGGACATCGAGCGCCGGCGGCTCGGCCGGCAGCCGGTCGCGCTCTGGCAGCGTCTGCTCTATCCGCTGGGGAACCTCCTCGTGTACGGCCCGCTCAAGGACAACCTCGGCCTTCGACGCGTGCGCCGGGCCTACACCGCCGGCGAGGCGATCGGCCCCGAGATCTTTCTCTTCTTCCGCGGGCTGGGGGTCAACGTCAAGCAGCTCTACGGCATGACCGAGGCCAGCGTGTTCGTCACGATCCAGCGCGACGGCGACGTCCGCCTCGACACCGTCGGGACCCCGATCACCGACGTGGAGATCCGACTCTCGGAGCAGGGCGAGGTGCTCTTCAGGAGCCCGGGCGTCTTTCTCGGGTACGCCAAGAATCCCGAGGCCACGCGAGAGACCCTCGAGGACGGCTGGATCCATTCCGGGGACGCCGGCTTCCTCGGCCAGGACGGACACCTGAAGATCATCGACCGGGCCCGGGACGTGGGCCGCCTGGCCGACGGCACGCTGTTCGCGCCGAAGTTTCTCGAGAACAAGCTCAAGTTCTCCCCCTACGTCCGGGAGGCCGTGTGCGTCGGCCAGACGCGGCCCTGGGTGACCGCGCTCGTCAACATCGATCTGGCGGCGGTCGGGAACTGGGCGGAGCGCCGGAACATCGCCTACACGAGCTACACCGACCTGGCCCAGAAGCCGGAAGTCTACGAGCTGATCCAGCGTGAAGTGGAGCGGGTGAACCGGAGCCTCGCCGAGGACCAGGCGCTGCGAGGAGCCCAGGTCAGGCGCTTCCTGATCCTCCACAAGGAGCTGGATCCGGACGACCAGGAGATCACACGGACGCGGAAGATCCGGCGCGGGTACATCGGGCAAAAATACGCGCCGCTCATCGAAGCCCTCTACTCCGACCGGGACCACGTCCCGGTCGAGGCGAAGGTGACGTACGAGGACGGGCGCGCCGGCACGATGCGCGCGGACGTGAAGATCCGTGACGCGTCGGTCTTCGCCGTGCCGGAGGCGCGGTGAGCCAGCCCGCGCCGGCGCGGCCGCTGCTCGAGGTCGACGGCGTCAGCGTGCGGTTCGGCGCCCTCGTCGCGGTCAACCGGGTGAGCCTGGCCATCGCCCCGGGGGAAATTCTGGCGATCATCGGGCCCAACGGCGCCGGCAAGACGACGCTGCTCAACGCCATCAGCGGGTTCTACCATCCGTACGAGGGACGGATCGCGTTCGACTCCACCGACCGAACGATGCTGAGTCCCCCGGACGTCGCCGCGCTCGGCATCGCCCGGACCTTCCAGAACGTCGCCCTCTTCAAGGGCATGACCGTGCTCGACAACATCATGACCGGCCGCCTGCTGAAGATGCGGGGGAGCTTCCTGCTGGAAGCGCTCTACTGGGGCCCGGCCCGGCGCCAGGAGCTGGAGCATCGCGCCTTCGTGGAGCGCATCATCGACTTTCTCGAGATCCAGGCGATCCGCAAGACACCGGCGGGCCGGCTACCGTACGGGCTGCAGAAACGGGTCGAGCTGGCCCGGGCGCTAGCCGCCGAGCCCAAGCTCCTGCTGCTCGACGAGCCGATGGCGGGGATGAACGTCGAGGAGAAGGAGGACATGTGCCGCTTCGTCCTCGACACCAACCAGGAGTTCGGCACGACCATCGCGCTGATCGAGCACGACATGGGCGTGGTCATGGACATCTCCGACCGGGTGGTGGTCCTCGACTACGGGTGCAAGATCGCCGACGGCGCGCCGGAGCACATCCGGAAGGACCAGGCGGTCCTCGACGCGTACCTGGGCGTGGCCCATGACTGACCTCCTCTACCTGGTGGCCGTCGCGCCCTTCACGGATATGGCCGGCTCGCCCGCCTTCCTGGTGGAGGTGCTGCTGGGCGGCGTCTTCGCCGGGCTGATGTACTCCCTGGTCGCGCTCGGCTTCGTGCTGATCTTCAAGGCCTCGGGCGTGTTCAACTTCGCCCAGGGCGTGATGGTGCTGTTCGCGGCCCTCACGCTCGTCGGGCTGCTCGAGCGGGGCGTGCCGGTGGTCGTGGCCCTCGCCCTGACCACCGCCGTCATGGTGGCGTTGGCGTTCGCGATCGAGCGGCTGGTGCTCCGGCCGCTCGTCAACCAGGAGCACATCATCCTGTTCATGGCGACGATCGGGTTGAACTTCTTCCTCGAGGGCTTCGGCGAGATGGTGTGGGGCGCCAACGTCAAGCGGCTCGACATCGGGATTCCCGACCGATCGTTCATCGTGCGGGGCGTCCAGATCAACCAGCTCGAGCTGACGGCGGCGCTGACGGCCGCCGTCCTCGTCACGGTGCTGGCGCTGTTCTTCCAGAAGACGCGGATCGGCCGAGCCTTACGCGCGGTGGCCGACGACCACGAGGCCGCGCTCTCCATCGGCATCCCGCTCAAGACGATCTGGGTGGTCGTGTGGTCGGTGGCGGGCGTCGTTGCGATCGTCGCCGGCGTGATGTGGGGCGCCAAGAGCGGCGTGCAGTTCAGCCTCTCGCTCATCGCGCTCAAGGCGCTGCCGGTGCTCATCCTCGGCGGGTTCGAGTCGGTGCCGGGCGCCATCGTCGGGGGCCTGATCATCGGCGTCGGCGAGAAGGTCGGCGAAGTCTACTGGGGCCCGCTCGTCGGCGGCGCCATCGAGAACTGGTTCGCGTACGTCCTCGCCCTGGCCTTCCTGCTGGCGAGGCCGCAAGGCCTCTTCGGCGAGAAGATCATCGAGCGCGTGTGACGGGCGTCGCACCGTGATCTATCGAGAGGCCGGTCAGTTCAAGACGAGCTACGCGAGCGACCAGGCCATCTTCCCGATCGCGCAAGATCGCGCCGTGGTGTTGCTGGCGCTCGCCGCGGCGTTCGTCGGGCCGCCGCTGCTGGCCACCGAGTACTGGCTCCAGGCGATTCTCATTCCGCTCCTGATCTATTCGCTGGCCGCGATCGGCTTGAACCTCCTCACCGGCTACGCCGGGCAGCTCTCGCTCGGTACGGGCGGGTTCATGGCCGTCGGGGCCTACGCCGCGTTCAAGCTCACCACGGCGTTCCCTCAGGTCGGCATCGTTCTCGTCTTCCTGCTCTCGGGGCTCGTCGCGGCCGGCGTCGGGCTCGTCTTCGGCATCCCCTCGCTCCGTATCAAGGGCTTCTACCTCGCCGTGGCGACCCTCGCGTCGCAGTTCTTCCTCGTCTGGCTTTTCAACAAGGTCGCGTGGTTCTCCAACTACGCCTCGTCCGGCACCATCACCGCCCCCGACCGCGCCGTGCTCGGCGTGATCGTCACCGGCCCCAGCGCCACCGCCGCCGCGCGCTACCTGACCGCGCTGGCGCTCGTCACCGTCTTCGCGCTGGTCGCGAAGAACCTGGTGCGCGGCCGCGTCGGCCGGTCGTGGATGGCGATCCGCGACCGCGACATCGCCGCCGAGATCATCGGCGTGCGGCCGTTGCGGACGAAGCTGCTGGCCTTCGGGATCAGCTCGTTCTATTGCGGCGTGGCCGGCGCCGAGCTGGTGTTCCTCTACCTCGGCAGCGCCGAGACGCAGGCGTTCGACATCGGCCTCTCGTTCCTCATCCTGTTCATGGTGATCATCGGCGGGCGGGGCAGCATCCTGGGCTCCGTCCTCGGGGCGGTGTTCATCGTGCTGGTCCCGATCTTCCTGACGAACGCGCCGCACGCGCTCGGGCTGAGGCTGCCGGTCGCGCTCCAGAAGCAGATCGAGCTGATGGTCTTCGGCGGGCTCATCATCTTCTTCCTGATCGTCGAGCCCCGCGGCCTCGCCCGGCTCTGGCAGATCACGAAGGAAAAGCTGCGACTCTGGCCCTTCCCCCACTAACCCTGAGGAGACAACGATGAACGCTCGGACCCTCTTGACCATGGCGCTGGCCGCCGCCGTCGCGGCCGGGCCCGCGGTGACGACCGCCCTGGCCGCGGGTGAAATGTTCGTGCCGCTCCTGGTCTATCGCACCGGACCGTACGCGCCGAACGGCATCCCGTTGGCCAACGGCTTCAACGACTACTTCAACCTGATCAACGATCGGGACGGCGGCGTCAACGGCGTCCGGCTCGCCTTCGAGGAGTGCGAGACCCAGTACGACACCAAGCAGGGCGTCGAGTGCTACGAGCGCCTCAAGGGGAAGAGCCCGGTGCTCGTCAATCCCTTCAGCACCGGCATCACCTATCAGCTGATTCCCAAGGCGCCGGGCGACAAGATCGTCGTTCACTCCTCGGGGTACGGCATGACGGCGTCCGCCGACGGGCGCTGGTTCCCCTGGGTCTTCAACTTCCCGATGACCTACTGGAGCCAGGCCTCGGCGTTCGTCAAGTACGTCGCCCAGCAGGAAGGCGGGACGGACAAGCTCAAGGGCAAGAAGATCGTCCACGTGTACCACAACAGCCCGTACGGCAAGGAGGCGAACCCGACGCTCGAGACGCTGGCCCGCGATCTCGGGTTCGAGCTGACGCTGCTGGCGGTCGACCACCCCGGTCAGGAGCAGAAGTCGACGTGGCTGCAGGTGCGCCGGCTCAATCCGGCGTGGATCTACGTGTCCGGCTGGGGCGTGATGAACCAGGTGGCGGTGAAGGAGGCCGCCGCGATCGGCTTCCCCATGGACCACGTGGTCGGCAACTGGTGGACGGGGACCGAGGCGGACGTGGTTCCGGCCGGCGAGGGCGCCAAGGGCTACAAGTCGATGACCTTCCACGCCCCCGGCCACGGGTTCAAGGTGCATCAGGACATCTTCAAGCACGTCTACGACAAGGGGAAGGGCGCCGCGAAGCGGGAGGACGTCGGCGAGGTCCTCTACAACCGCTCGATCATCAACGCGATGCTCGACACCGAGGCGATGCGCCTCGCGATGACGAGGTTCGGCAACAAACCGCTGACGGGTGAGCAGCTCCGCTGGGGCATGGAGAACCTCAACGTCACCGAGAAGCGCCTGGAGGAGCTGGGCATGAAGGGCATGCTGCGCCCCCTCCGGATGACCTGCGAGAACCACGAGGGCAACGGCATGGCGGCGGTGCAGCAGTGGGACGGCAAGAAGTGGACGATCATCTCGGACTGGATCGAGCCCATGCGCGACGTCGTCCGCCCGAAGCTCGAGGCCGCCGCGATCGAGGAGGCCAAGAAGCTCGGCTACGCGATGCGCGACTGCGCCAAGGAGAAGTAGCGCGCGCCGTGGCGAGCGACGCGACCCGACCGCTTCTGTCGGTCAAGAACGTCGAGGTCATCTACGACCACGTGATCCTCGTGTTGAAGGGCGTGTCGCTCTCGGTCCCCGAGGGGGGCATCGTCGCCCTCCTCGGGGCCAACGGCGCGGGCAAGTCGACGACGCTGAAGGCCATCTCCGGCCTCCTGCGGACCGAGCGCGGCGAGGTGACGAAGGGGGTCATCGAGTTTCGGGGCGATCCGACGCTGCGCCGGGATCCGTCCGAGGTGGTGCGGCGCGGCATCGTCCAGGTGATGGAGGGGCGGCACGTCTTCGAGCACCTGACCGTCGAGGAAAATCTCCTCGCCGGCGCGTACACCCGCCGGGATGGCCACGCCGCCCAGCGGGACCTCGATCTCGTCTACCGCTATTTCCCCCGGCTGGCCGAGCGCCGCGGCTTCGCGGCGGGCTACGTCTCCGGGGGCGAGCAGCAGATGGTCGCGATCGGCCGCGCTCTGATGGCCCGGCCCACGCTCATGCTCCTCGACGAGCCCTCCATGGGCCTGGCGCCGATGCTCGTGAAGGAGATCTTCGATATCGTCGCCCGCCTGAACCGGGAGGAGGGGCTCGCAGTGCTCCTCGCCGAGCAAAACGCGACCATGGCATTGCGGGTTGCCCAATACGGCTATGTCATGGAAAATGGCCGGATCGTGCTCGACGGCGACGCCAGGACGATCAGCGAGAACGAGGACATCAAGGAGTTTTATCTGGGTCTGACCGGGGTTGGCCAGCGGAAGAGCTATCGGGACGTCAAGCACTATCGCCGGCGGAAGCGGTGGCTGTCGTGAGCGGCCTCCTCGAGATCCGCGACGCGTCGAAGTCCTTCGGCGGCGTGCAGGCCGTGACCAGGGTGTCTCTCGAAGCCCAGGAGGGCGAGATCCTCTCGGTCATCGGTCCGAACGGTGCCGGCAAGACGACCGTGCTCAACATGATCAGCGGCTTCTATCACCCTGACAGCGGCCGGATCTCGCTCGAAGGACGCGACGTCACCGAGCTGGCGCCGAGCCGCATCGCCGAGCTCGGCGTTGCGCGCACCTTCCAGAACATCGCGCTGTTCAGGGGCATGACCGTCCTCGACAACTTGATGCTGGGGCGCCACGTGCACATGAAGACCGGCGTCTTGAGCGCCTTCGCCTACTGGGGCCTGGCGCAGAAGGAAGAGGTGGTCCACCGCCGACGGGTCGAGGACATCATCGACTTCCTGCGCATCCAGGATCTGCGCCGCCGGCCGACGGGCTCGCTCGCCTACGGCCTGCAGAAGCGCGTCGAGCTGGGACGGGCGCTGGCGCTGGACCCGAAGGTGCTCCTCCTCGACGAGCCGATGGGCGGCTGCAACCACGAAGAGAAGGAAGACATGGCGCGCTTCATCCTCGACGTCAACGAGGAGTGGGGCGTCACCGTGATCCTGATCGAGCACGACATGGGCGTGGTCATGGACATCTCGGACCGCGTGGCCGTGCTCGACATGGGGCAGAAGATCGCCGAGGGCACCCCCGACGAGGTCCGCGCGAACCCGCGCGTGATCAAGGCCTACCTGGGCGAGACCAAGGCGGTGCCGAGCGCTGGAGGGTCCCGTGCCTGAGGCGACGACGCTCGCGAGAATGCTGCGGCGGAACGCCCGCGATCTTCGTGACCGGCCGGCCATCCGGGAGAAGGACCGCGGCATCTGGCAGACATGGACGTGGGGACAGTACTACGAGCAGGTCCGCGATTTCGCGCTCGGGCTCGTCGCCCTCGGCTTCAAGCGAGGCGAGCGGCTGTCGGTGATCGGCGACAACCGCCCGCGGCTCTACTGGGCCCAGGTCGCCGCGCAGTGCCTCGGCGGGGTGCCCGTGCCCGTCTACCAGGACTCGATCGCCAAGGAGCTGGCGTTCGTCTGGAACCACGCGGAGTGCTCGGTGATCGTCGCCGAGGACCAGGAGCAGGTCGACAAGGTGCTGGGTCTCCGGGACCAGCTCCCGGCCTTGCGTCTCGTCGTCTACGACGACCCCCGTGGTCTCGTGCATTACAAGCACGAGTGGTTGCGCTCCTACCAGGAGGTCCAGGAGCTCGGGCGCGCGTTCGCCGCCCGGCACCCCCACGACTTCGACGCGGAGATCGAGAAGGGGAAGCCGGAGGACGTCGCCATCATCTGTTACACCTCCGGCACCACCGGCAACCCGAAGGGCGTCATGCTGACCAACACCAACGCGATCGGCATCGCCGACGCGTTCCGCAGGGCGGAAGACGTCCGCGCCGATGACGACGCCCTCGCGTACCTGCCGATGGCGTGGGCCGGTGACGCCGCCTACACACTGTTCCTCAGCCTGGTCGTGGGCTTCTGCTCGAACTGCCCGGAGAGCCCGGAGACCGTCCAGCGCGACCTGCGCGAGCTGGGGCCGACGACGGTGCTGGCGCCACCGCGCATCTGGGAGAACATGCTGACCGGCGTGCAGGTGAAGGCCGCCGACGCCCCCGCCCTCAAGCGCTGGGTCTTCGAGCGCTTCCGCGCCGCCGCCGAGCGTGCGGAAATCCTCCGTTCAGACGGCAAGCCGATCCCACTGGGGCTGCGTCTGGCGTGCATGCTGGGCAACGTCCTGGTCTACACGCCGATCCGCGATCAGCTCGGGCTGCGCCGCGCGCGGTGGGCGCTCACTGGCGGCGCCCCCCTCGGGCCGGACACCTTCCGCTTCTTCCGGTCGATCGGCGTCAACCTCAAGCAGGTCTACGGGTCGACCGAGACGACCGGCCTGGTGTCGCTGCAGCCGAGCGCCGAGGCCAACCCGACGACCGCCGGGCGCCCGTGCCCGGGCATCGAGGTGAAAATCGCCGACCGGGGCGAGGTGCTGGTCCGCGGTCCCGTCATCTTCAAGGGCTATCTCAAGAACGAGGAGGCGACGCGCGAGGTCATCGACCCCGAGGGCTGGTTCCGCACCGGCGACGCCGGCTTCATCGATCCGCGCGGCCACCTGGTCATCATCGATCGCGCGAAGGACGTGGGCGCCCTGCGGGACGGCACGCCGTTCGCGCCGCAGTTCATCGAGAACAAGCTGAAGTTCAGTCCGTTCATCCGCGAGGCGGTCGCCTTCGGCAACGAGTACCCGTTCGTCAGCGCGATGGTCGCCATCGACCTGAACACGGTCGGGAACTGGGCCGAGCGCCGGGGGATTCCCTATACGAGCTACCTGGACCTGAGCCAGAAGCCGGAGGTGTGCGACCTGATCCGCGAGGAAATCCGGAAAGGCAACGAGACCTTGCCGGCGTCCACGCGCATCCGCCGCTTCCTGCTCCTCACCAAGGACCTGGAGGCCGACGACGCCGAGATGACGCGCACCCGCAAGGTGCGGCGGAAATTCGTGGCCGAGAAGTACGCTTCGGTGATCGATGCGTTCTACGCGGGCGGCCACGCGGTGGAGCTGGAAGCGAGCATCACCTACGAGGACGGCCGCACGGCCATCATGAAGTCGCACGTGCGCGTCGAGGACGTCGAGGCGGAGACCACGGCCCGTGTCTGACGACCTGAGCTTCTTCTTCCTCCTGATGTCGAACGGCCTCCTGATCGGCCTGATGTACTCGCTGATCGCGCTGGGGTTCGTGCTGGTCTACAAGGCGACCGACGCCATCAACTTCGCCCAGGGCGAGTTCGTGATGATCGCGGGCTTCGTGACGGCGGGGGCCCTCATGGTGTGGGGGGCGCCGCTCTGGGTCGCCGTCGCGCTGGCGCTGGCGAGCCTGGTCGCCTTCGGCTTCGTCCTCGAGCGCGTGATGCTGCGACGACTCATCGGGCGACCCGTGATCGCCGTGGTCATGGCGACCATCGGGCTGGCGGCGATCCTGCGCGGCGTCGGGCCGTTCGTCATCTTCTCCGGGACCAAGCCGCTGCCGCTGCCCATTCGCGACGAGCCGTTCATGCTGGGGCCGATCTTCATCCCGCCCATCCAGCTGCTCGGGGCCGGGGTGAGCCTGGCCTTCCTGGCTGGCTTCGGCTGGTTCTTCCTGAAGTCTCGCAAGGGCATTGCCATGCGGGCGGTGGCCGACAACCAGCAAGTCGCCATGGCGATGGGCATCGACGTCGAGCGCTACTTCGGCGTGGCGTGGGCGATGACCGGCGTCGTGTCGGCCCTGGGCGGGATCCTGTGGGGCAACCTGCTCGGCGTCGACGTGAACCTGGCCCTCGTCGGCTTCAAGGTGTTTCCCGTCGTGATCCTGGGCGGGCTGGACTCGATCCCGGGCGCGATCATCGGCGGCCTCATCGTCGGCGTCGTCGAGAACATCGCGGCCGGCTACGTCGATCCCTACGTGGGCGGCGGCACCAAGGACTTCGCCCCCTACGTCCTGATGATTCTCGCCCTCATGATTCGCCCATATGGAATCTTCGGGAAGCGAATCATTGAGCGGGTTTAGGGCGACGATAACGGCGCATCTGCTTCGTTGCCTCGCATCTGCACCGTTCTCGTCGCCCTGCTGGGCGCTTGGTAGGAAGACGGCGCGTTGATTCATCGCGAGTGCGGCGTTCTCAAGACGACGTACGAGGCGGATATGGGACTCTATCCGCTTCCGATAGCCAAGTGGACGGTGGCGGCGTTGGGCGTGCTGTTCGTCGCGGTGATCCCGCTCTCGCTGCACGAATATTACCTGTCGGTGGCGAATCTCGTCTGGATCGCCGTCATCGGCGCGCTCGGGCTCAACATCCTGGTGGGCTACACCGGGCAGGTGTCCATCGGTCACGGCGCCTTCATGTCGGTGGGCGCCTACACCGCGGCGAATCTCGCGAACCGCCTGGGCTCGCCCTGGCCGGTCAATTTGTTGGCCGGCGGACTGATGGCGGCGCTCATCGGCGCGATCGTCGGGATCCCGTCGCTTCGCATCAAGGGGCTCTACCTGGCCATCGCCACGCTGGCCGGCCAGCTCATCATCGAGTGGACCATCAACCACGTGACGTTCATCAGCGGTGGCGTGCAAGCCTCGATCGAGGTCGCGCGCCCGCGTCTGGGCCCGATGGTCCTCAGCAGCCAGCGGGACATGTACTACTTCCTGCTGGTGTTCGTCGTCCTGGGCATCGTGGGCACCATGAATCTCATGCGGACCCGAGTCGGGCGCGCCTTCATCGCCATCCGCGACCATGACATCGCCGCCGAGATCATCGGCATCAACATCTTCCGCTACAAGCTGCTGGCGTTCGCGATCTCGTCGTTCTACGCCGGGGTCACCGGCGTGCTGTACACGTACTTCCTCGGCATCGCCAACTACGAGCAGTTCCAGATCGGCGTGTCGATCGACTACCTGGCCATGATCATCATCGGCGGCCTCGGCTCGGTGCTGGGCTCGATCTTCGGCGCCATCTTCGTCACCCTGCTGCCCATCGTCATCCGCTACGCCATGGAGGCCTTCGGCGGGATCTTCTTCGCGCCGCAAACCGTGCTCAACCTGATTCCCAATCTCCGCCTCATGCTGTTCGGCGCCCTCATCATCTTTTTCCTGATCGTCGAGCCCGAGGGACTGAACCGGCTCTGGCGGAACATCCGCAGCTACTTTCGGGTCTGGCCATTCGCGTACTGACGTACGCGAGGGAAGGAGAGCATTCATGAAACAGTTCCTGGCTATCGCAACGGCGCTGGGGCTGGCAGCGGGCAGCCTGCTGACGGCCGCGCCGTCTCACGCGCAAGCAAAGGGCGACGTCGTCATCGGCCTGCAGTGCGACCGCACCGGCCCCACGCAGATCGTGGGCACCGTCCTCTGCCCCGGCTTCCACGACTACATCGCCCTCATCAATTCCAAGGGCGGCGTCGAGGGCCGCCAGATCAAGGCCCTCGAGATCGACCACGAGTACAAGGTGCCGCCGGGCATCGAAGCCTACGAGCGCCACAAGAAGGAAGGCGCGGTCACGATGGCGGTGTACGGCACGCCGCACATCTACGCGATGGCCGCGAAGCTGACGGAAGACCGGATCCCCGGGACCTCGCCGGGCTTCGGCAGCGCCGCCGCCGCCGACGGCATCCGGTACCCGTACATCTTCCCGATCGCCGCCACGTACTGGTCGCAGGGCGCCGCGGCGGTGGACTTCGTCAAGAAGCAGCTCGGCGGCAGCCTGAAGGGCAAGAAGATCGCGTTCATCTTCTACGACAACCCGGCTGGCCGGGAGCCGATCGAGGTGCTCGAGGATCTCTCGGCTCTGGAAGGCTTCCAGCTCAAGACCTTCGCGGTGCCGCCGCCCGGCGTCGAGATGGGCGCCCAGGTGCTCGACATCGCTCAGCGCTATCGCGCGGACTTCGTGATCGGGCACCTGTTCGGCGGCGCGCCGTCGGTGTCGATCAAGGAGTTCAAGCGGGTCGGCTATCCGCTGCGCAAGTTCGTCTCGTTCGTGTGGGGCGCCGGGGAGGCCAACATCGAGGGCGCCGGCGGCTTCGCGGTGGCCGAAGGGTACTACGTGATGCAGTTCGCCGGCGTGGGTACCGACTACCCGGTGCTCAACGAGATCCGCGAGATGTACAAGAAGCAGGGCAAGCCGGCGCCGAAGGAAATGGCGTCGACCGTGTTCTACAACCGAGGCGTGCTGATCGCCGCGCTGCACGTCGAGGCGATCCGCAACGCGTTGAAGGCCAAGCCCGACGGCAAGATCACGGGCGAGGACACCAAGAAGGGCTTTGAGAAGATCTCGAACTTCACGCTCGGCGGGCTGGTGCCGCCGCTCAAGGTGACGCCGACCGACCACGAGGGTGGTGGGCTCGTTCAGATCTGGCAGGTCAAGGGTGGGAAGTTCGAGAAGGTCACCGACTGGTTCGCGGCGTACCAGGACGTGGTGGCGAAGCATATCAAGGAGGCTGGCGCTAAGAAGTAACCCGCGCGCGGCCGGCGCCCGACGGGGCCGGCGCCGTGGGGGTGGGGCGGACCTGGAAATCCGCGAGCCGCTGTGCTCGACGGCATTGTCGATTGCTGCAGCCTTCGGCAACGGGGCCTACACGGATTTCCAGGACCGCCCCACCCCCACGGCGCCGGCCCCTTCCGTGGGAGGTCGGCGAGCCCGGCGGTTGCTCCTCGCAAGACCGTTACTGCTGGTCGTCGAAACGGGCGGCTCGTCGAACCGATGCAAGTGCTTCTCGAAGAGGTGGCGTGGGCATGCTGGGTTTGAATAATGTCGAGGTGATTTACGACGGGGTGATCCTCGTGCTCAAGGGCGTGTCGTTGAACGTCCGTGAGGGTGGGATCACCACGCTGCTCGGGGCCAACGGGGCGGGGAAGACGACGACGCTCAAGGCGGTGTCGGGGCTGCTGCGCTCCGAGCGCGGCGACGTCACGAAAGGTTCGATCGAGTTCAGCGGGGAGCGGATCGATCGTTTGCCGCCGCACGCGGTCGTCCGGCGCGGCATCGTGCAGGTGTTCGAGGGCCGACGCGTCTTCGAGCACCTGACCACCGAGGAGAATCTGATCGCCGGCGCGCACATCCAGAAGGACCGGCGGCGCGTGGCCGGAGGAATCGAGCGCGTCTACGAATACTTCCCGCGGCTCAAGGAGCGGCGCTCCGTGCAGTCCGGGTACCTGTCGGGCGGGGAGCAGCAGATGCTCGTGATCGGGCGAGCGCTGATGGCGAACCCGCACGTCATGCTCCTCGACGAGCCCTCGCTCGGCCTGGCGCCGATGCTGGTTGAGGAGATCTTCGGCATCGTCCAGCAGCTGAACCGGCAGGAGAAGCTGACCGTCCTGCTGGTCGAGCAGAACGCCGCGCTGGCGTTGACCATCGCCGAGCACGGCTACGTGATGGAGAACGGACGGATCGTGCTCGACGGCAGCGCGGATGCGCTCCGGGAGAACCCCGACATCAAGGAGTTCTATCTCGGGCTGACCGAGGTCGGCGCCCGCCGATCGTACCGGGACGTCAAGCACTACAAGCGCCGGAAACGCTGGCTCTCCTAGCAAGGAGCGCGTGCCATGGGACGCACTCGGGCGATCGGACTGGGACTCGTGCTGCTCATCGGGGCGTTGAACCTCGTCGCGTGCGCGACGACGGCGGATCAGGGGCCGTCGCTCTACAAGCGCCTGAACGGGCGCGAGGGCATCGCGCTCGTCGTCGGCGACTTCGTCACCAACATGGCCGGCGACGCCCGCGTCAACGAGCGCTTCAAGGCCATGAAGCCGGCGGACATCGAGAAGCTCAAGTCGAATCTGTCCGACCAGATCTGTGACGCGACCGGCGGGCCCTGCTCGTACCTGGGCCGCGACATGAAGACGACGCACAAGGGCATGCAGATCACCGACGCCGAGTGGAACGCGACCGTCGAAAACCTGGTCAAGGCCCTGGACAAGAACAAGGTCGCCGTCAAGGAGAAGAGCGAGTTGCTGGGCGTGCTCGGACCGATGAAGGCGGACATCGTCGGTCAGTGACGGACTCGTCGGCGTTCGCCGAGCATCACCACATGTTTCGCGCGGCGGTGCGGGCGTTCGTCGACCGTGAGGTGGCGCCGCAGGTCGAGGCGTGGGAGGCGGCCGGCCGCATCCCGAAGACGATCTGGCCGCGCATGGGCGAGCTCGGCTTCCTGGGCGTCGAGTACGAGGAGAAATACGGGGGCGCCGGCGCCGACCTCTTCACCACGGTGGTCCTGCACGAGGAGTGCGCGCGCTCCCGCAGCGGCTCGTTCGCGATGGCGGTCGGCGTCCACACCGACATGGCCTCGCCGCATCTCTACTGGACCGGCAGCGAAGCGCTGAAGGCGAAGTACCTGCCGGCGATCTGCCGCGGCGAGAAGCTGTGCGCGATCGCCGTCACCGAGCCGGGCGGCGGCAGCGACGTCGCGGCGATCCGCACCCGCGCGGTCCGCGACGGCGACCACTATGTCCTGAACGGCTCGAAGATGTTCATCACCAACGGCGCGCTGGCGGACCTCTACTTCGTGGCGGCGCGCGTCGAGGCCGGAGACGAAACCCGGCGTCACCGGGGCATCTCGATGTTCCTGGTCGAGCGCGAGACGCCGGGCTTCGCCGTCAGCCGGACGCTCGACAAGATGGGGATGCGCGCCTCCGACACGGCGGAGCTGTCGTTCCAGGACGTGCGCGTCCCGGCCGGAAATCTCCTCGGCCGCGAGGGCGTCGGCTTCTACGAGGTCATGCGCGTGTTCCAGCGCGAGCGCCTCGTGGCCGGCGTGCATGCCGTCGCCATGGCCGAGCGCGCGCTCGAGGACACGATCGCGTACGTGCGCGAACGCCAGGCCTTCGGCGGCCCGCTGTCCGAGAAGCAGGTGGTGCGCCACAAGCTCGCCGACCTCGCCACGCTGATCGAAGCCGGCAAGCGGCTCACCTACGCCGCCTGGCAGAAGCACGCGGCCGGTGAGGACGCGGTGCGCGAGGCGTCCATGGTGAAGCTGTTCACCGCCGAGATGGCCAACCGGGTCGCCTACGATTGCGTCCAGCTCCACGGCGGCTACGGCTACATGCGCGAGTACGCCATCGAGCGCTTCGCCCGCGACGTCCGGCTGTTCACGATCGGCGGCGGCACGAGCGAGATCATGAAAGAGATCATCGCCAAGGAGCTCCGGCTCTGATCCGGGCGTGAGCGCGCCTGACTTCGTCGCCATCGGGCACGTCACCCTCGACCGCATCGGCGACGCCACGCGCCCGGGCGGCGCCGCGCTGTTCGCCGCCGTCACCGCGTACCGGCTCGGGCTTTCGGTCGGGCTCCTCACGAGCCACGGCGACGACTTCCCGCTCGACCTGATCCCGTCGCAGATCGAGGTCGTCAGCGTCCCGGCCGCGGACACGACGCGCTTCGAGCACCGGCAGGATCCGCAGGGGCGCGTGTCGCACGTCCGCGCCGCAGCCAGTCCGCTCGCGAAGGCCGACGTGCCGGACGACTGGCGCGGCGCCGCGCTGACGCTGCTGGCCCCGGTCCTCGACGAGGTCGAGCCGATGATCGCGACCCTGTTCACCGACGGCGCGGTCGGCGCCGCGGCGCAGGGATGGCTACGGACCACGGCGCCCGACGGGCTCGTCGTCGGTCGGCCCTGGCGGACGCCGGAGCCCCTGTTGCATTCGGTGCAGGCCCTGTTCCTGAGCCGCGAGGACATCCGCGGGCAGGAGGCCGCCGTCGTCGAGTGGTTCCAGCGCATCCCGGTCGGCGTCCTGACCGCCGACCGCGACGGCGCGCTCCTGTTCGTCAACGGCGAGCGCTACGACGTGCGGCCCCGCCCGGCGCGCGAGATCGATCCGACCGGCGCCGGCGACGTCTTCGCGGCGACCTTCATGGTCCAATACCAGCGCGACGGCGACCCCTGGTTGGCCGCCGCCGCCGCAGCCTGCGCCGGCTCCCTCGCCGTCGAAGGCATAGGCTGGTCCTCGCTCGCCGACCGTCCCACCCTCGACGCCTCGCTCGCTTCCTACCAGCGCCACGAGTAAGCGCCCGGTGCTCCGAGTAAGCGCCCGGGCGGGGGTCGGGCGGCGGCGGGTGGGGTCGCGGCGACCACGCGGCACGCGTGCGCTGCCCCAGTGCGGCTGGGCTCCATCCGGGCGCGTCAACGTCCGGCGCCACTTGCCGGGAACGGGTCCCGACGACCCCACCCGCCGCCGCCCAACCCCCGCCCGGGCGCCGTCGCGGTCATCCAAACGCGTCCGTCGAGGTGGTTCACGCACGCGCCGCGGGTCGTATCACGTGCGTTCGTCGCGAGGTATCGAGCGCGTGCATGGGACAGATCAAGCGCGCGGGTGAACTGGCGGTGGGCGGGGCCGGCGCGGGTGCGGTGGGGCTCGAAGGAACCCGTTCCCTCCATGCGGCGACGGGAGTGGAGTGCCCGGATGGAGCCCAGCCGCCCCGGAGCAGCGGACGCGTGCCGCGTGGTTTTCTCGAGCCCCACCGCACCCGCGCCGGCCTCGCCCACCGCCAGCCTCGAGCGCGTTCTTGACACGCGTCGGAAGCACGGCCTAGGCTGGCCTTGTGGGTCAGACGATCGTGATCACGGCCGGGAACGTCGCGGCGTCGGCGCGGCTCAACGACTCGTCGACGGCGCGCGCGATCTGGGACGCGCTCCCGATCGAGGCGAAGGGCGAGACGTGGGGCGACGAGATCTACTTCGACATCGGCCTCACGGCAGAGTCCGAGGCCGCGCGCGAGGTCGTCGACCTGGGCGACCTCGGCTACTGGCCCCCGGGCCGCGCGTTCTGCATCTTCTTCGGGCCCACGCCGATGAGCCAGGGCCAGGAGATCCGTCCGGCGAGCCCCGTGAATGTCGTGGGCAAGGTCGTCGGCGATGCGACAATCTTCAAGCAGGTGCGCGCGGGCACACGCGTTTCCCTGAGGAGGGCGGAATGAAGATCTTCCTGGACACGGCCAACGTCAGCGAGATCAAAGAGGGCGTGGCGATCGGCGTCGTCGACGGGGTGACCACCAACCCCTCGCTGATCGCGAAGGAGAAGCGCCCGTTCCGTCCACTCATCGAGGAGATCTGCTCGATCGTCCCTGGCGACGTGAGCCTCGAGGTGATCGCGACCAACTTCGAGGGGATGGTGAAAGAGGGCGAGGAGCTGGCCCAGGTCGCGCCCAACGCGGTCGTGAAGTGCCCGCTGACCAAGGACGGCCTCAAGGCCGTGAAGTATCTCTCGAGCAAAGGGATCCGCGTCAACCAGACCCTGTGCTTCTCGGCGACCCAGGCGCTCCTGTCCGCGAAGGCGGGCGCCTTCTATATCAGCCCGTTCCTCGGCCGCCTCGACGACATCGCCCACGTCGGCATGGACCTGATCCGCGACATCTGCGAGATCTACCGGGTCCAGGGATATCGGACCCAGGTGCTGGCGGCGTCGATCCGCAACCCGCTCCACGTCGTGGACGCGGCGAAGGCCGGCGCGCACGTCGCCACGATGCCGTTCAACGTGCTCGAGCAGCTCATGAAGCATCCGCTCACCGACATCGGGCTCAAGAAGTTCCTCGACGACTGGGCGAAGCTCGGCGAGAAGATCTAGCCCCGACGCGGCCCTCGATCGCCGTCGACCATGAAGGCGATGGTGATTCGCGAGTGCGGCCCGCCGGAGGTGATGCGGCTCGAGGAGATCTCGACGCCGACGCCCGGCCCCGGTGAGGTGCTGATCCGCGTTCACGCGGTCTCGGTGAATCGCACGCTCGACCTCGCGGTCCGCGCCGGTACCTACGCTGTGCGACCCACGTTCCCGCACATCCTCGGGGTCGATCCGTCCGGCGTGGTCGCCACCGTCGGCGCCGGCGTGATCGGACGCCGCGTCGGCGACCGCGTCGTCACCCGTCAAATAGTTCGCCCGGCCACCGCGTCCCAGGGGCCGGGGATCCTCGGCGTCCACGCGTGGGGCGGCTACGCCGAATACGTGAAGGTGCACGCCGACGCCACGCACCCGATGCCCGACGGCCTCGATTTCGTCACGGCGACGGTCGTCGCGCGGCACGGGCCCACGGCGCTCAGCATGCTCCGGGACGTCGCCAGGCTTGCGGCCGACGAGTGGGTCCTGGTGATGGGCGCCTCGGGCGGGCTGGGCATCGCCGGCATCCAGGTGGCGAAGTCACTCGGAGCCCGGGTGATCGCGGCGGCGGGCGCCGACGCGCGCGTGCGCGCGGCACTCGACTTCGGCGCCGACGTGGGCGTGAACTATCGCGCGTGTGACCTGACGGACGAGGCGCGCCGGATCACGAACGGCCGCGGCGTCGACGTCGTGTTCGAGAACATCGCCGACGTCGACCTCTTTCCCAAGGCCTTCGCGAGCCTGACGCGCAACGGCCGGCTCGTCACCGCCGGCGCCCATGGGGGCGGCACGGTGCCGCTCGACGTCAAGCACCTCTACCTGAACGGGATCTCGGTGATCGGCTCGGTGGGGCGCATCAGCGCCGACGATCTCAAGCTCACGCTCGCGTGGGCGGCCGAGGGCCGCTATCGGGTGCTGGTGGACCGAGTGCTCCCGCTGGCCGAGGCGGCCCACGCTCATCGCATCGTCGAGGATCGATCCGGCATCGGCAAGGTGATGCTCCAGCCCTAAGGGATTTCCCGGTGTCAATCCACTCGGTTTTCGACACGGAGACTTACACTTTGTAGAAGAAATACGCGTCGTGCTCCGAGTCTGGCGCCCGCAACGTCCTGAGTTTGCGCGCGTCGATCACGTGGCAGGCCCCTTGCTCTCGCACACCTTGGCGTTCGGTCCGTCGGGCCGAGTTGGTAGTACGGCGACAACGTGAGGAGACTGGCAATGCAGCTGTCGCGCCGGGACGTTCTGCGTAGCTCACCACCGCCCCCGGCCATGAGCGCTCCAATGGCCACCAGGCTCGCCGACCTCGCCCGCGATCATCCGGAGTGGCGGCTGTGGCTGGCGCTCCTTTCCGTCGCGCAAGGAACGTTCGGCGATCCGCTCTGGGTTCGAGCCGTTCCGGATGGCCCGGCCACCGTGGAGCCGGAGCCGTTGCCGGCGCCGCTGCTGGAGGGCGCCGTGCTCATGATCGATGCCGACGGTGCGGACCGCTTCGTTCGCCAGATCTTCGACGTCGCCGAGAGCAACGGCGGATCCGCGGCGCCGCTCGTAGCCGCGGCCCGCGACGCGCGCCTGGACGCGCTCGCGATCCTGGAAGCGGCGATTCGTCAGGACGGGCGTGGCTTGAACCGGTGGGCAGCCACGCTGGCCGTCGAACCCTCGGCGCTTCGCGTCGTCTCGGCCGTCGCGGCCACGCCGCTGCTCCACGCCTGCCGTGGCGCCTGGCACGACCGGCTGCCGCATGGATGGACGCAGGGCTACTGCCCCGTGTGCGGCGCCTGG
>Ga0209161_10000932_pt1 | contig 23921 bp, 17 predicted proteins | sample GraSoiAngelo_155_FD_186169 | JGI IMG/M metagenome (GOLD analysis project Ga0209161, IMG submission 186169) | Grasslands soil microbial communities from the Angelo Coastal Reserve, California, USA - 14_1009_13_30cm (SPAdes) (version 2) | ecosystem: Environmental > Terrestrial > Soil > Grasslands... | reverse complement strand
CAGTCATTGACGTCGAAGAAATGAACGAAATGGGCTACAGCGAATCATCCGCGAGATGATCGATCAAATGGACAGGCCGTCGTGTCTGCGCGTTTTGTCGATCAATTGCGAACTGCATTCGCGAAGCGTTCCAGATAAACCCGTTGGAGATCTTCGGCGCTCAGTTTTGCCGGTCCGAGATCGAACTCTACTTTCTCGATCGTACCCCGGAAATATTTCGGGAGCACTTTGGCGTATTCGAGTTTGGGGACGACTGGGAGACCATTGTCGGTGCCGATATCCATGCCTGCGTATGAGGCGAACCGGAACGGAACGCTGTGCTCCATTTTCAACTCCGCTTGTTGTTTGCCATTGATGAAAAGGCGGGCCGTGCCGCCGGTGCCGAACTCTCCGGGTTTATCCGCGGTGAACTCGTATTTGACGTTGACCTTGCCCGCCGGCACAGCGTCGCGCGAACTAATGGTGTCGAGTTTCAATCCCAGTAAGCTGTAGGTGTGCTTCAGGTGGCCGTTTTCCACGTAGAAGGAAAAGCCACCGAGAAAACTGGACTCGGCCACGATTACGCCCGCAACTCCGGGACGCAGCCCGATCACACCGTAGCGGCCGGGATTGTCGAGATCGGCGCTGATGCTGTAGGTACGGTTGTAAATCGGCGGGATCATGCCGGACGAAATATTTTCCGTTCCGTTGTAATAAGTGAATTTCATTTGATCGGGTAAGCCTTTGGGAAACCCCCACACAGTGGCCATTTCTCCAAGTAACGGCAGCACCTGATACTTTTCCGCTTCTGACCAGAACAGCGCGGTTAGCTCACGGACTTTATCCGGATACTCGTCCGCAACGTTGTCCGCCTGCGAGAAGTCCTCGTCCAGATTGTACAATTCGCATTTGTCGTGATCGGGGTTCCATTTGCCTGGTGCGAATCGCGAGAGTGTTTCAGGATCGATTTTCCACGGAATTCGGTCCAGCCGCCAACACGCAAGCCAGCCGTCTTTGTACATGGCGCGATTTCCCAGAATTTCGAAGTACTGTTGCGTATGGCGAGACGGCGCTTTGGCGTCATCGAACGTAAAACCGAAACTCATGCCATGCATGGGCATCTGTGGGACGCCGTTAACTTGTTTTGGCTCGGGCAGACCGGCCGCTTCAAGGATGGTCGGCGCAACATCGGTGCAATGAGTAAACTGACTGCGCACACTGCCCTTGTCTTTAATGCGTTTTGGCCACGAGATCACCATGGGATTACGAATGCCGCCGAGATGCGACGCTACCTGCTTACCCCATTTAAATGGCGCGTTGCCAGCCCACGCCCATGCTGCCGCGTAATGCGGAGCCATGTCCGGGCCGCCCCATTTGTCGAGCCCGCCGTACGCTTTGATCGCTTTCAACTGTTGATCTGCTGTGAGCGGAACGCCGTTGAGCGTGGTCATTTCGTTGAACGTGCCCGTCTCGGTGCCTTCCATGCTCGCACCGTTATCACCGAAGATGTAAATGATCAGTGTGTTGTCAGCGAGACCCATGTCCCCAATCGCTTTGACCACGCGGCCGACAGCGTTGTCCGCGTTCTCCTGGTAGCCGGCATAGACTTCCATCTGGTGCGCATACAATTTCTTCACATTGGGCGAGGCGCTGTCCCACACGGGGAACGCTGGATCACGCGGTGTGAGTTTCGCGTTTGGGGGAATCACACCGAGTTGTTTCTGACGCGCGAACGTTTGTTCGCGTAACTTGTCCCAGCCCTGATCGAACTTGCCCTTGTATTTATCACTCCATTCCTTCGGCACCTGATGCGGCGCATGCGTCGCGCCGGTCGAGAAATACAGAAAGAACGGTTTGTCAGGCGCCTGCGCTTTCTGACCCCGGATCCAATTGATCGAATGCTCGACCATTGCGTCATTAAAATAAAAATTCTTATCCGTCGGCACGCCGACGATCGTGTTGTTCTCAGTCAACACCGGATCGAACTGGCCGGTTTCGCCGCCGAGAAATCCCCAGAAGTAATCGAAGCCGAGCGCGTTCGGCCAGCGATCGAAAGGCCCGGCTGGTCCCTGTTGGTCGTCGGGCGTCAGATGCCACTTGCCGATCGCGGCAGTATTGTAGCCGTTGAGTTGAAGAATCTTCGCGATGGATGCCGCACTGGTGGGCCAATTCGTGCTGTACCCGGGCCAACCCCCGGGTATTTCAGCAATCGACCCGAATCCCACCGCATGATGATTCCGTCCCGATAACAATGCTGCGCGTGTTGGCGAGCAAAGCGCCGTTACATGGAACCGATTATAACGAAGTCCTTGTGATGCGAGTTTGTCGAACGTCGGCGTGGCGACGGGTCCGCCGAACGTGGACGCATTTCCGAAACCGGCATCGTCAATTAGCACCAGCAAGATGTTTGGCGCACCTGGTGGCGGTTTCACCGGTTGAGTAAACGACGCTACAGAGCCCTCGAGCGTCCGTTTCGCCACGCCTTCAAACGGCTGCGGTGGACGCGGCAGCACAGTTCGATCCCAATCGGTATCTGAACCGGCGGCTGACATTGATTGAGCGGTGATCACAAGGGCGATCGCGCTGAAGCACGTGATTTGTTTGCGCATACTGATTTCCTCCAGGAATTGGCGAGGCTAAACGAGCTTGTCCAAAAGCACACGCCAAAAACTTGCCCGCTGGAAATCCCCAGCAATTTCTTAGCGGGAATCCGGCCGACGGAGGTAAAGCGCTCTGCCGCCCATGTCCATCACAGCGAAATTGGTCGAAAGATAATCCTGACCGAGCACGCCGGCGTTCGATTCTGTCGCGGATTTCGAACGCAGAACCTCCCCGGAGACATGCGCGACGACCACCTCGGCGTTTGCGAGTTTAAAATTGCCAATGGCGAGTTCCTTCACGCCGGTGCGATTTACTCCTTCCACGAGGCCGCCAGCGCCGCCTGCACCGTAGCCAGCGAGCGCGGTCACGCCTGTTCCAGATTTCACCGCCACTTGCGTGTCGATGAGCGTGTTTGCTGAGCCGGTGTCCACTATGAATCGGGTCGCGTGTCCGTTCAGCGCGCCTTCGACATCGAAGTGATCATTTGCATTGACCCGCATCGGGATTCGAGTAAAGCCGCGAGTGACCAGGAAATTTGCCAGACTCTGGCTTGCTGCAGAGGTCGCGCCGTTGGGACTGATGTAAAGCATCTGCCGGGTGCAATCCATGATCATTCCGAACTTGAGCATCTCGCGCGCCCCAAGCACACCGTTGAGATGCGCCATCGCCTTGGAATCGGAGATATGGGATCCGGTTGCAGCAGCACTGCGCTCCGGGTTCATGCCGGACAAATCTGCGATTGCCACGGGCACGTTGGTTAACACGCAATTTCCCATTGCGATGCTTTTCACCTCGCTGACACCCTCTCTTTCCCAGGTTCGGCCAAACAATCCGCCGACGGTGGAATCGGTTTTTTCCACAGTGAGACCGAACGTGTTCACGCTGTTGCGATCGATCAGCGTGCTGGGCGATCCGGTATCAACCATCAGCGCGCCCGGATGATTGTTTATGGAAACCGCGACGAACAGATGATTACCGTAGCGTCGCTCTAGCTTTGCGCCGGCGAGTCCTTGTTTCGAAAGTGCGCTAGTGAGCGTACCACCGGCTTGCTGTCCTTCTGAATAAAATGGGATCAGCGAAGTGAGTACGAACATGGGGACCAATACTTTCTTCATGGCAGTGTTTTAGAAGAAAGCCTTCGGCTCGTCGAGTCCTGCTGCGAGCCTAGTTCCATGATGCCAGCAGTGGCGAATCCAAGGCCGTAATAGAGCAGCTAATTCCGAAGCCACTTGATACGTCAAGGCGGAGGCGTTTTGGCGGACGAGCCACGTGCGAAGACCTGTGATGCTTGAGTTTTGTTCCAGCGAGATAACTAAATGAATCGCTTACGTCGGCGCAGCCAAGTGTGCGTCGAAGACGCTTTTGCGTGGCTACCCCGCTTGGATTCGAACCAAGAATAACGCCTCCAAAGGGCGCTGTGTTACCGTTACACCACGGGGTATTCGGATTTGCGATTTTAGATTGGCGATTTTCAATTCGAGCGCAATGCCCAAGATTAAAGCGAGATTCGGCTTAAGCGAAGCAACTCCTCGGCGAAATCACGGTTGAATCACTGTCCGTGCAGCCAGATCGTAGTTGCGGCGCGGCCAACAATGTCCGTTATGGACCGTACGACATTCCTCAAGAATTACCGCATCCGCCTTATGTATGATGGCAGTACGCTTGAACCTGATCGCAACGGCCCTGCAATCAGCTACGAAGCGGCGGATCAAAGGACGGCAGAGCCGGTTTCTGTAACGCTGATCCCAACAGAGAGCATCGATCCGACCGAGCGGCAGCAATTTGAGGATAATGTGTCGGTGGCGCAGAAGCTGCGGCACGCCAACATCGCCAAGGTCTTGGATTTTGGGCGAGAGGGTGACGATTATGTTTACGTCTCGGAACGGCTCCCAGGTGAAACGCTTGCGTCGTGGGTGCGCAGCCACGGACCCATGCCGGCTGACGCTGCGTTGCGAGTCGGTGAACAAATCGTGAGCGTCCTTTCCTCAGCCGGGTTTCACAAGCTACCGTATCCCTCCATTCAGCCATCGGATATCGTTCTCGTTCCGGGGCAGACAGCCGAAGGCACGTGGCCGCTGGTGAAGCTCACGAACTTCGGCTTGCCTGCGTTGAGGCCGCTTGCGGAAGCGAGCGTGGCTGAATCAGAAGCGGCTGCCTATTCAGGCTCCGCTGAGCAGATCGTGAAGGGTCCCTTTGGGCAGCCTACGACGGACATTCGCTCGGAAATCTATTCGCTTGGCGTGACACTTTATTTTTTGCTTAGCGGCGTTGCTCTGTCCGCCGAGGCGCTCCAGCACGGCCCAAAGTTTTCAGGATTTCCCAAGCCGTTGCGGAATTTGTTAGGCCGCCTGTTGCATCGTGATGCCGAACAACGTCCAAAGGACCTGTTGATCGTGACGGAGATGATCCGCCAATGCTCGGAAAAAATTGAGCGCCGACGCGCATTCGCCGATCGATATGGGATACCGTTGAGGACAAGTATTCCGCGTCGAACGGAAGCTCGGCCACGTCGTCTCGTGCGAAGTGCGCTCGCGGCTGGCGTGCTGTTGCTGCTAGCGGCGGCAATTGCGCCGATGGTCTTGCCCGAGTCAGTGGGAAAAATCATTGGCGTTATCCGAAAACCAAAACCAGTTGGCGTTCTGGTCGGCGTGCCAGAATCTCCGGCGCCACCGGGAGATCAAGCACCTCAGAGCGCAGCGACTACCACCGCTCCCGCCGTTGTGGCATCGCAACGGGTTAACCCAAGTATCGCGCCTCAAGCTGAGACGCAACCCGCGACGACTCCTAATCCGTTTCACGTTTCGCCGGCAGATGTTGACCAGGCTCGACTAGCAAATGCCCAACCGCCGGCAGCTCCTCGAACCGATACAGCCGAGAACGCCGCGGGAGCAACGCCCGACAGCTCTGGTGGGCATATGGACGCAAACTCGGCAGCTCAGGCAAATGCGGAACGGCCGCCGAGTACGGTCAGCCAATCAAATTCGCAAACCAAACAGAAATCGGTCACGTCTAAGTCCAGACGCGCCAGAGCCGGTCAGAGTTCCGAGAATGCATCGCGTGGCCGTGGTGGGTCGGTACGCGCTCGGGTCATCGGTATCACATCTGATGGGAGATTGATTATGCGTCTGCCTTCCGGGCGTACTGCTATCGTTGCACCGGACGAAGAAGAATCCACCCCGCGCCATCGAAGTCGTGTCTTAATGGATCGCGACCAAATGCTCAATCCTCCGTCCGGATTTGGGCCCGATTATTTTCCCGGCGATTAAGATTTCCGAACGGAGAGCGATGGAATGAGAACTTGGCGGCGATGACCTCCGGCCGCGTTTTTTTTAAAAAAAAAGCTTGCCTTAACTTGCGATTCCCGTCATAACCTCGCCTCCGTGGGGAAACGACTGGCCTGCTTGGCCTTAACTACTACGTCAGTTCTCGTCATCTCCAGCGCAGGCGCACACGCGCAGGCGTTGGCGCCCGCCACGTTAGGCGGCGAAAGTCGCACCGCGGGAACCACAAACGATGTGGTCCAGGTGATCACTGCAAAGACAGACCCGACGATTGCGCAAATGACGAAGCACGTGGTGAAAAAGTCACCACGCATCGCCGCTAAGAAAGTGGAGCCCGTGGCCGCACACAAGCCGGCACAATCAATCGCGAACGCGCCCTCAAGAGCAAGCTTCACCATGGAGCCGGTGCGGCCGATGAATCAGCCGACGGTAAATCAAACGCCCCAGCATGGCGGCCGTTTCAGCTTTAAGAATGCGGAGGGTAAAAAGGAATCGATTCCTGTTATCTCGCAGTATTATCCAAAGCAAATCACTTACCCATACGCCAAAGTCGATCGACGTATCGACAGCAGATTAGTGCAAGCGGCGACGCTCGCTCAGGAACGCGCACATGCGCATTCACGGTCGCGCTGCTGGCACTACGTTAAAGATGCGTTGCTCGCTTCAGGGGTCATCGATTCCCGCCCGAAGACTGAGCTTGCCAGAGATGCTGCGTCGGAACTGGTCAATAACTACGGGTTCAAGAAGCTATCGGTCACGAATCCGTTCGCTGCACCTGTAGGTTCGGTGCTCGTGTATGGCACCGCCCGAAGCGTCGGGCATGTCGAGCTTCGGACGAAGGACGGTTTCGTCAGCGATTTCCGTTCACCGACCCCATCGAAACGTCCGTTGGTGGGCGTGTACGCAAAACTGTAATTCCTCTCGCCGCGGAGAGAACATTCGTCCGCCTCACGACTGCGGCTGACACAAACACGAAGTGGTAATCTTGAGGTCGGCTTTTGCCCAAACCTTTTCAAATTTCGCCTGCGTCTCGGAGGCTTCATCTGCGTTTTTGCTTTGCCTGCGCAAAGTTTCTGCAAGTCCAAACAGCGACCAGCCATTGTCGGGCAAACGCGCCAGGTCCTCGCGATAGACCTGCTCGGCTTCGGCAAAACGCTGTTGCTTCATTAACACCGCTCCGAGCGAATGACGGACCGGAATTAACCAGCCAGGCGGCTCGTCATATTTGAGGGCGTCTTCCTGTTGGATCGCGGCGCGCAGTTCCTCAATACCCCTGTCGACCTGTCCTTCCGCGACCAGAATTTCTCCTTCAACCATCGGAGTCACGACACCCAAAATTGCTTCGCAACTGTTGTTGCCCAGGGAAGTTTCTTTCGGGACCAGCCTGGTGAGTTCGAGAAAAATTCGCTGCTCGTTGCGGGCGTTGGTCGTGCTGCTTTTCGCCGCGGACGCGATCGCGCGGGCAGCATGATGGAATGCGCGGGTGAACCACATCTTTTCGGTATATTTTTCGGGTTCGGTCAGGATATCGTTCCACAGGCCAAAGCGCACCATTACTTCCAGCGGCATCGCTACGTTTCCTTCCGCTTGCAGCACGTTTTCCTTTAGAAAATCGGCCGGCATCTCCGCGACCATGGCGCGGATGTGTTTCATCGCCAGGTCGCGCTGTCCCGTCATCATCGCGGCATAGGCGAGCATATGCCGATTATGCGCGATGTACACGTTCAGAAAACCTTTGGGTTGCCCGAAGATCTTGCGGTACCGCTGGTCCGCTTCCACTGCCTTTGCATTCGTATCCACAGCCTTCAGCCACTGCCCGGTGCGAATGTCGATGTGCGATGGCATATGCACGTTATGAGCGAGACCAGGTTGTAAATTGCGAAGCCTGTCCGCGGCGGCGATGGCCCGCTGCGGATTCGGCGATGCCTCCACTGCGTGAATGTAAAGATGGTTCGCCAGCGGATGGTTCGGATTGAGTTTCAACACCGCGTCCAGCGTGGCGAGGATTTCATCCGTGCCCGGCTGGGGCTTGCCTTGCGCTGTCCATTGGTCCCACGGCCGCAGGTCCATCATTGCTTCCGCGAAAAGAGCGCCAACGTCTGGATCGTTTGGAAAGTTTCTCCAGACGTCGCGCATCGCATTTGCATACGCGCGATCCAAGCCGCTGCGGTCTGCCGGCTGCGGATTAGCGTACCGTTTCCCGAGCGCATCGATGAGCGTTCGCTCGACCGGTGACGCATAGTCCGCATTTTTTCTAGCGAGATTCAGTTCTTTCCAGGCTAGCTCCGCCGCTGGCGGCGGTACCACTGTGAGATTGATGTGCGGTCCACAGGCGAGCGCAAGGCCCCAGTGTGCCATCGCACATCGGGGATCGATCTCCGCGGCTTGCTGAAACGCACGGATCGCCGCGCGGTGATTGAACCCGTGAAGAAATGCGAGACCCTGGTCGAAATAACGCTGAGCTTCGGGCGAATCGGTCGTGATCTTGCGTGAGTACGAGCCGAGCCCCTCGTAAAGAGGCTCCTTCGCGGCGAGTACATCGCACATTGCAAGCGCGACGGTCGAACAGACACCGATTTGAAACTTGCTCTTCAGTTTCATCGCAAAACTCGAACGCAAAAATCTCCTGGGTGCAACCGTTCATGAGAGAAGCTTCACCTGCTGTTGCTAAGCTCTGCAGGGCCGCGATTCCGCGGCGTGACAGCGCGTCACGCAGTGATAGCATGCGCCAAATGGAACCGGCTGATTGGGCATCCCTAAACGATGTCGAGCTTCTCGAGCGTCGCATCTCGTCGCTCGGGTTACAGCTCGAAGGCACCACACTTGAGCCGTTGATCCGCCAACTCCATGATGAGCTTTCGGCAAAAGGACTGATTTTTCATCCGCCGTGCCACATTGGCGATGAGTGGTTTGTTCCCATCGGCATCCCGGCCATTTTCATTCCATTCTTTCTCGTGCACGAGCGGCTGCGCGCGCTGGAGCGCACAATGATGCTCGAAGTCGAAGGCGGCACGCCGGAGTGGTTCATGAAGTTAATGCGACATGAAGCGGGGCACGCTTACATGTACGCTTATCAACTGACGCGTCGAAAAAAATGGAAGAACTGTTTCGGGCAAACATCGCGTGAAGAAACACCGGACACTTACCGGCCACGCCCATTCAGCCGTAGTTATGTCGTTCACCTTGAGGATTGGTATGCGCAGAGTCATCCAGACGAGGATTTCGCCGAGACATTTGCGGTATGGCTCACGCCGGAGCTCGATTGGCGCAAAAATTATGCTGGCTGGCCGGCGCTCCGAAAAATGGAATACGTTGATGAGCTGATGCGCTCATTGGTGAGCATGCCGCCGGTGCACACACCGGAATATTGCGTCGCCGATTACGATTGTCTCAACGTAAAGCTCAAAACGTATTACGCGCGCAAACGCAAGCTTAACGAAGAGACGTATCCAGATTTTTACGATACCGATTTACGACAGCTGTTTGGCGCACCGGCTGGCATCAAGGCAGGCGCCTATTTGCGCCGACGAAGGCGGCGGTTACTGAATGCGGTTTGCCAATGGACAAACGAAAAGAAATTTCCGGTGAACCAACTTCTCGCGAGACTCACCCGCCGCTGCGATGAACTTGGACTTCACGTGCTCAACGACGATCCGCAGCAGGATTTTCGGGTCACCGCTTTCATCACCACGCTGGTGATGAATTATCTTTTCACCGGGAAATTCAAGCGCACGAAATAATCAGCCGTGAAAAAGAAGCTCAAGGTTCTCGTGCTGTTCGACGGTACAAGTCCTACGACCGTTGACCAGGATTTCAGCGATGAGTTAAAAACAAAGGAGTGGAAGACCGAGGCGGATGTGATGAAAGCGCTCGGCGCGATGGGCCATACCCCGGAGCATCTGGCTATCTATGATGATGTCGATCTTCTGCGCCAAAAATTGGAGACGTTCGCGCCCGATGTCCTTTTCAATCTGGTCGAACAATTCAGGAACAAATCTGAATTCGATCAGAACATTGTTTCATTTTTCGAAATGCAGGGTCTGCCGTTCACCGGCTGCGGCTCGACTGGGCTGACGCTTTGCAAGCACAAAGGCATCTCGAAAAAGATCCTGCACTATCATGGTATTCACGTGCCGAACTTCGTGGTCATCCCGCGAGGGCAGCGGATCGCGCGTCTGAAGCAGCCCAAGTTTCCGCTCGTGGTGAAACCGGTGAAAGAAGAGGCGTCATACGGGATCTCACAAGCGTCATTCGTTGGAAATGACGACCAGTTTCGCGAACGCGTGATCTTCATTCATGAGAAATACAACAGCGACGCCATTGCCGAGGAATACATCGAAGGTCGCGAGCTTTACGTGAGTCTTATGGGCAATGTGCGATTAACAGTTTTTCCCATTCGTGAAATGGTTTTCCGCGAAGTGCCGCCTGACGAACCGAAGATCGCTACCTACAAAGCCAAATGGGACCAGGAATATCGTAAACGCTGGGGATTGGAGAATCACTTCGCTGAAGATCTCGATCCAGCCCTTGTCACGAAAATTCAGGAAATCTGCAAAGACATCTATCGTTTACTCACCATCGACGGTTATGCACGCATCGATCTGCGCCTGACATCCGAAAACAAACTATATTTCATCGAAGCGAACCCGAATCCCATTCTCGCCGACGACGAGGACTTCGCGCTCGCAGCCGGCAAGGCAGGCCTCAGTTATCCCAAGTTAATCGACCGTATTGTTCGCCAAGGGATGACAACGGAACGCGAGTGAAGAGCGAGGTCATGGCTATGGCGCAGTCCCGAGCACGCGAGTATGCCCGCGCTCCCCGAAAAACAAAAGGCGCGGGCGATGACCGCGCCTTTGCCGTGAAATCGCGCGCACCGCGTCGCATTTTCGGTTAAGGTGAGACATGAGCGTGCAAGTTTATGGATGCAATCATGTGGCCATCGAAGTGGATGATGTCGAGAAAGCGGTGGCGTTTTACAAGGACGTTTTCAATCTCGAACAGATGAGCGGCGGCGAGGGCGACGCTTTCTTCAAACTGGGTGAACATCAGTTCCTCGCGATTTTCGAAGTCGACAAAGTTCAGCGAGCAAACGTGCGGCATTTCGGGATCATGGTTCGCGATGAAACGCAGATCGAGAAAGTCAGAAGGAAACTAACGGAGAAATACAAAATCAAACTGGTACCGCCGTTTCGCTGCGACTTTCACGATCCATGGGGCAACCGCATTCAGGTCGTCGATCTTCACGACGAATCACTCGTATGGCTTTTGCCTTACCGGGAAGCGCAGAAAGTCGGGATTAAATTCGGTGGGTAGGGACGCCGCGTTGTGGCGTCCGGACGGCGCAGCACGCCGTCCATACTATCGCACAGACTTGGAGGCCTATGTTCGAACTGTTCAACGCGACAACGCAACTTTGGCTCGAGCAATCCACGATCCGACGTGGCGGCTGGATCACGCCGAGTCGCTGGTGAGGCACGCGAACAATCGCAAAGTCTGGCTGGCGCTATTTGCTGATGTATGCGCGAACCAGGTAGCTTGGTGCCAGGCCGCGAGTTGCTTGTCTCTAGATCACAGGCGATATGGCTCGCCTCAGGAAACGAATGATTTCTTTTATTGTTCCCGCGTATAACGAGGAGCACGAGCTTTCGAAGACGCTCGCCGCGATTCGCACAGCCGCTTCTGGCGCAGCGCAGCCGTATGAAATCATCGTCGTTGACGACGCGTCAACGGACGCGACGCCGGAGATCGCGTCGCGCGTCGGTGCGAAGGTGATCCCAATCAATCGCCGTCAAATCGCAGCCGCTCGGAATGCCGGCGGGCGCGTGGCGCAGGGTGAGTATTTGTTCTTCATTGACGCCGACACGCGGATCGATCGAGCGCATGTGAGTGGAGGAATCGCAGCTCTAGAAGGTGGTTACGCGGGGGGCAGTGCGCGGGTAGCGATGGACGGATTTGTTCCGGTTTGGGGACGCATGCTGTTGCGCGGGTTTGCATCAGTCTATTTCGGCCTGAATCTGGGGGCCGGCGCATTTCTTTTCACCACACGGCGCAACTTCGATTCGACTGGGGGTTTCGATGAGCAATACTTTGCTGGTGAAGAAGTTTATTTTTCCATTGCGCTGAAAAAGCTCGGCGGCTTCAAAGTGCTGCGAGAACCGGTTGTCACATCAGCCCGAAAAATGCGCATGTATCCTGCGAAAGATTTTCTGCCCAAATTCTTTGGCGTAATCCTCCGCGGTCCTCGCGGAGTCCGTTCGCGCGCAAAGCTCAGCCTTTGGTACGACGGCAAACGGGAAAGACATCCAGCCCGAGAACACGCCGCCTGATGCAGGCGCGGCTGGTCTGCGCGGTTGCCAAAATGGGTTCTTCGGCTACAATAGGCCCTTCGTTATGGCAGAGAGCAACCAAACGTCGGACTTCAAGGAGTTCCAGTTGCATGAAAAAGATACCGGCAGCGCGGATGTGCAGGTCGCACTTCTTACCCGCCGAATCGAGCATTTAACTGAGCACCTTAAGATTAACCGGAAAGACCATTCGTCGCGGCGGGGCTTACTCAAGATGGTCGCGCAACGACGGAGTCTGCTCGATTATTTGAGCAAAACGGAAGCTGATCGTTACAAAAATTTGATCGAGAAGCTGAACCTTCGGAAATAACCGGAGCAATCATTTGGTTCGAATCCAGACGTTTGAACCGCTCGAAGCTACAACTAAACGAAAGAGAATAACCAGCAGTCCAGGCGTCGTATTCACCTTGGATTTTAGGTTTTAGTTTCGCGCTTCGCACGACGGAGCAACGGGTTTAAAACCTACAGTCGGGGTGACCGCCTGGAACCGCGTATCCAGGAAAATTACCATGCAACAAAAGGTCACCGCCAAAATCGGCGGCAATGAAGTATCTATTGAAACCGGCAAGATTGCCAGGCTCGCCGATGGCGCCGTTATCGTCACCTGCGGGGACACCACCGTGCTTGCTTGCGCCGTTTCGGCCACGGTAGTCAAAGAAGGTCAGGACTACTTCCCGCTTACAGTTGATTATCGCGAGAAAGCCGCAGCCGCCGGCAAATTTCCGGGTGGCTATTTCAAGCGCGAAGGCCGCCCGACAGAAAAGGAAACGCTCACTTCGCGAATGATAGATCGCCCTCTCCGGCCGCTTTTTCCGCAGGGATATTTTTACGACACCCAGATCATCTCGATCCTGCTCAGCGCCGATGGGCAGAACGATCCCGATATTCTCGCGCTCAACGGCGCATCTGCTGCGTTGAGTGTTTCGGATGTTCCGTTTGCGGGCCCGGTCGGCGCGGTGCGTGTGGGGCGGGTCAACGGTGAGTTCGTGGCCAATCCGACACACGACGAACGCGCCCAGAGCGATCTGGACCTCGTTTACGTCGGCACTGAAAACGATGTGATCATGATTGAAGGCTCGGCCCAGGAATTGCCCGAAGCAGAATTCGTTAAAGCGCTCGAATTCGCGCATGGACACGCACGCGAGATGATTCGGATCCAGAAAGAGCTGGCAGCAATGGTGGGCAAACCGAAACGAGACGTCGAGTTGCTTAAGGTGGACCAGGAGCTCCTCGATATCGCCTACCGTGTCGCCGGCGACCGAATCGAACAGGCGCTTTATACCGAGGGCAAGGTGGCGCGCTCCAAAGCGGTGGACACATTGCGCGAGGAAGTGAAAGCGGCGATCCTGGAAAAAAACCCGGAGGCTGATCCTTTCGCGATCTCTCAGGCCTTCGATTACGTTCAAAAGAAAGCGTTTCGGGTCAGTATTCTGGAAAAGGGAAAACGCGTCGATGGCCGCAGTTACGCGGATTTGCGTCCGATCAGCTGCGAAGTAGGCGTGCTGCCGCGCGCACACGGCTCCGCCATTTTTCAACGCGGCGAAACGCAAGCACTCGCGCTCGCCACACTCGCCCCGATCGAAGAAGCACAGATGATTGACGCGTACGGTGGCGGCGAACAATCGAAGCGGTTCATTCTGCACTACAATTTTCCGCCATTCAGCGTGGGCGAAACCGGGCGAACAGGCGGGCCTGGGCGGCGCGAGATTGGGCATGGCGCACTGGCGGAACGTTCCCTCGAGCCGGTGGTGCCGAACGAGCACGAGTTTCGTTATGCCATCCGGATTTCGAGCGAGATCATGGAATCGAATGGGTCCACATCCATGGCGAGTGTGTGCGGCGGAATGCTCGCGTTGATGGACGCGGGCGTGCCGATGAAGGACATGGTTGCCGGGATCTCAATTGGTCTGGTCACCGAGGCTGGCGACGACGGTCAACTAAAGCGGTACGAACTGCTCACGGACATCATCGGATCGGAAGACCATTTCGGCGATATGGATTTCAAACTTTGTGGGACAGACAAAGGCGTGACTGGTTTTCAGCTCGACCTGAAACTACCGGGTATCCGGCACAGCATCATGGCTGAAGCGATCCAACGCGCCAGAGAAGCGCGCACCAAGATTCTCGAGATCATGCGTGGCACGCTGGACAAGCCACGTACCGAATTATCGAAATACGCGCCCCGCATTGAGACGATCAAGATTAATCCCGAGAAAATCGGTGCGCTGATCGGGCCCGGCGGGAAAACCATCAAGGGCATCGTCGCCGAAACCGGCGCCGAAATTAACATCGAAGACGACGGGTCTGTGCACATCTACGCGACCACCGGCGAGAGCATGGCGCGTGCGAAGGAAATCATCGGCGGAATGACACGCGAAATCGAGATCGGTCAAACCTACCAGGGTCGCGTGGTCACCACGAAGGAATTCGGTGCGTTCGTTGAAGTTTTTCCGGGCAAGGATGGGCTGGTGCATATTTCCGAGTTGGCGGATTTCCGAGTGAATCGCACCGAAGACGTGGTCAAGATGGGCGACATGATTTGGGTCAAATGCATCGGCATCGACGACAAGGGCCGCGTAAAGCTTTCGCGCAAAGCGGCACTGAAAGAGCGCGCCGAGAAAGAAACTGGCCAAGCTTTGTAACTGTAGGTCACTCCCCGGTTCACTTACAGCGCACGGAATCAACGTTGTGCAGGGCGGAGATCGTGCCATGCCTGCGGCGATGGGGTCGTGGGAGCTCGCTTTTCCATTTGTTCCGGCGAGAGGCCGCACACTCATCAGCAGTTTCGCGTCGCAGTTGACAATGACAGGCTCGGACGGAGTTAAAGATGAGCGAATCATGATTACCCCCACGCGAGTTTCTTACGCTGTGCTTGCTGCCACAATTGTCCTCGCGAGGTTTCTTCACCTTGAGGCGCCGCTACTGGTGATCTTGTTTTCGTATTTTGCATTGCGCCAACTCTATTATGTCACCAGAAGAAAGTGGCTTGCGCTGGCTTTGTTCATCATCGGCGTAACCGGGGTTGCCGCTGGCGGAGTTTATTTTACACGGACGGCCGTTTTGGCTCTGCCGGGTGTGGCGGATACCTCTATACCATCCGCCAACGCCTGGGCTCAAAAGAGTCGGATCGAATTGCCTTTTACGGATTTCGAAAGTCTCAGGCAGTTCGTCGTTGGCGCGCTCGGGGAAGAAGCGAATTACCTGCGCAACGTTGCAAACGTTGCCAAAGCTACCACCACGAACCTGGTGTTCAGCATTCTTGGAATCATCGCTGCGGCGAGCCTGTCTTTCAAAACCGGACTTGACCCCTATCGGGGCACACATCGGGTAAAGAACAACCTTTACTCGGTCTGCTGCGATGAAGTCGCGAAACGTTTCCGCGATTTTTACCGGAGCTTTGCCACTGTGATGGGGGCGCAAATCACCATTTCTCTGATCAATACCGCGTTGACGGCGATTTTTCTCATGGCGGTCCGCATGCCGCACGCCCCGCTGCTCCTTGCGGTCACATTTCTTTGTGGCCTGGTGCCCATTGTCGGCAATCTTGTGAGCAATACCATCATCGTTTTTGTCGCATTGACGGTGTCGCTCAAACTGGCGATTTCCGCGCTCGTGTTCCTAATAGCGATCCATAAGCTCGAGTATTTGCTGAACAGCAAGATTATCGGCGATCGAATCCGCAATCCGGTTTGGCTGACGCTGATTGCGCTGATTCTTGGTGAACGACTCATGGGCGTCCCCGGATTGATCCTCGCGCCAGTAGTATTGAATTATTTGCGCGTAGAGATGCTGACCGTGGAGGTGCCGGTTCGACGCGAACATATTGAAATCTTTAAATCGGTGAACGGTTAACCAATTACTCATCCTGAGCGAAGTGAAGCGGAATCGAAGGATCCCGCGGCGCTACTGAAAAGTAATACCACAGGATTCCTCGACTTCGCTCGGAATGACATCTGAATTAACGGTACCTAATTCATGAAAGCCGGTTTCGTTGAAAAACTCATCGAGCGGCTCGGGCGTATCGGTCCCGAAGAGGTGCAGAATTATTTTCTGCGTCTGGCGCAGGAGAAAGGCTTTCTGGAAACGGTATTCAATGCCATTCAGGAGGGCATCATCGTGACCGACCCCAAAGGGCGTATCACTTACCTGAATTACGCAGCGTGTGGACTATTTGGGCTGGAGCCAGGCGAAGCAATCGGCAAACGGCTCGACGAACGCATTAGAGGTCTCGATTGGGGATCGCTCACTCAAAGTGGCGACCCGGTCAGCCATGACATTGAAATTTTCTATCCGCACAATCGGTTCATCAATTTTTACGTTGTGCCGTTGGTGATGGAGCAACGCGAAACTGTAGCCGGAATCGATGATTCCGGCCGGAACGAATCTTTGAAAAGTAAACGCGGTCAGCCGGGATCAACGATCCCGGCTACAGGGCAAGAGGTTGGTCATGTAATGATCCTCCGCGACATCACTTCGAGCCGCCGCACAGCCCAGGAAACGATTGAGTCGGAGCGATTGAACGCATTGACGTTGCTTGCAGCAGGCGTTGCGCACGAGATCGGGAATCCACTGAATTCGCTGCACATTCACTTGCAATTGATGGAGCGCACTGTGCAAAAGCTGCACGACGGCGCACGGGAGGAACTTGAACATTCGATCGAGGTCGCCCGTTCCGAAGTCAACAGGCTGGATTCCATCGTCACGCAATTCTTGAAAGCCATTCGGCCGTCGCGGCCACAATTGCGACCCGAAAATGTGAACACGATCGTCGAGGAAGCAGTTCGCTTTTTCACACCTGAGCTTCAAGACCGCGAAATCGTCGTCGAACAAGCGCTGCGCTCAGACGTACCATTGCTTCAGCTCGATCGCGATCAGATGAAGCAGGCGTTTTACAACATGATCAAAAACAGTCTCGAAGCCATGCACCGCCACGGGAGGTTGCGCATTCGGACCGACCTCGATGATACGCATGTCGTCCTCCAATTCACCGATACCGGGGGCGGTATGTCGGCGGAAAACTTGAGCCGCGTGTTTGAGCCTTATTTCACGACCAAGCCGTCGGGCACAGGCCTTGGATTATTGATTGTGCGTCGCATCGTGCGCGAGCATGGCGGCGAGCTTTCCATCAAGAGCAGCGAGGGTAAAGGGCTTACTCTGACTATCCGTTTGCCATACATCGACAAACGCATTCGAATGCTGGAAGCCGGCGATCAAAAGTCAGAGCGATGAAAGCAGATCCGAATGGAGGACGGAGCTCTGCGACGCCTAACGAGCGTTTTCCCGATGACCTATGAGGGCAAAGCTCGCAGGAGCTCGCCCTTCCATTTCGCTGTCCTAATCGCCGCCAAATGTTTTCTTGAGCCAAATTCCGAACTGACGAAAAAGCAGACCGAGATAAGCGCCGGGTGATTCCTTGAAAAGCGCGACGATACGCTGACTGAGGTCTTGCTTTGGTTCGTCGATGGTGCCGGATAGCCGTACATCAGTCCATAGATACCCGCTTGAACGTCGACTAAAAACTTCTTCAGGATTTGGCAGCCAGTCCAGATACTCACGGGTAAGCCCAAGTCTGATCGTGCCGCGCAAAACCCGGCGCTTGATAGAAATCTCTCCCTGAATCCGGAATTTTTCTTTCTCCTCTATGGCGATGTCTTTGATCTCGATCTCCGGATAGCGCCACGCAAAACCGAGCGAACATTCGTTTAGGTCCAGACGTCCAAACGACTTCTTGTGGGCAAGCTCCGCGAGCTTTTCCAGAAATGGAAGATCGTCAATTCGCCCGTTTCGGATGCGCAACGAACCTTCGCCAGACGAACTTTCCAGCTTTGGATCCTTTCCGGCGTAGTGGAGATCACCGAAAGCGCTGCCATTCAAACGGCCCTTCCATTCCGCTGGCAGCCACTGGCGAATGGGCACCGACTTGAAATTCGCTTTCACATCGATGCTCTTGTCTTGGCCGAGGCCTGCGTATCCCTTAGCCCGAATGCTTTCGTCGCTGTTTAAATCGGATGCGAGATCGATATCGTACAGAGTCAAAAGCGTTTTCGTGATCAGGAGGTGTGTCCGGCGAAGTTCGAGATCCGGGACCGGCGCCATTTTTAGTCGGCCGCCTGTTGCAACGTACTCGAAATCCCGGCCGTTCGGCGTAATGAGCAGTTGAGTTCCGAAGAAGCCAGCTCGTTCGCCGCGAAGCCGCCAGGTGATATTGGCCTGCTCCGATTGAATCTTCTTCAGATAAACCCTGTTCGGCAAAAAAATCGCGAACCACGGTTTCGGCGGGACCGCTTCCGGATGAGCTTCGTATATCTGGATCTCCACTTCGCCAGACTCCACGTGCACATCATCAAATCTCCACTGCCGCAAAAACATCCCCCAAGGGTCGAATTTGACGGCTATGTCATGAGCAACCAGTGACTTCATGGCTTTCACTCCGTTGTCGGTTTCCAAGCTTTCGCTTTGCGCCGTTACTGCGCCGGTGCGTCGAATCGGCCCGTAACGCGCCCGGGGGAAATGCAAACCCTTGGCCGTTTCCTGTTCCATGCCGGTACGGAATGCGTCGCTCTCAACATAATGCGTGAGGAGCGGACTAAAGACCGCCACGCCAGCCGCGAATGCGATCATCAGGAATATCGCAATCGCGGCGGCGAGGATGAGTACTTTCCTTCGCAAGGGTACAACGAGAAAAGGTTAGGTTGTTACAACCGTTACACTGAAGATCGCGTGTAACGCTTGTAACTGGTGCAACTAATCACTGGGCTTGCCCGTCATCCCGAGTTGCGCAAACAGGAACGCGTAAATGTCGGCCACCTGTTTGATGCGCTCGCTCAATGCAGTGCCGATACCGTGGCCCGCACTCGAGCTGGTTCGCAGAAGAATCGGGTTCTCCGATTTGTTCGCGGCTATCAGGCGCGCCGTCATCTTGCGCGAATGATACGGCGCGACGCGCCCGTCGTTTGCGCCGGTCATCATTAGGACCGCGGGATATTTCGTTCCGTCGACCACGTGGTGATAAGGTGAATAAGCGTACAACGCCTTGAATTGTTCGGGGTTTTGCACCGTGCCGAACTCGGTGACATTGAACGCTCCGTTTGGCGCCAGTTCCACCCGCAGCATGTCGTAAATGCCTACCGACGAAACGACCGCTCGGAACAAATCGGGACGCTGTGTGATTAGCGCGCCCATAAGCAGGCCGCCGTTGCTTCCACCCTGAATGGCCAGCTTTTCCGAGCGCGTATATTTCTCTTTGATAAGGTATTCGGCCGCTGCCGCGAAGTCATCGAACACGTTTTGCTTTTTGGTGAGGTTACCGGCCTTATGCCACTCTTCGCCGAATTCGCCGCCGCCGCGAATATTCGCCACCACATATACGCCGCCAAGATTGAACCAAAGCCGCCGTGTAAAATCAAAATTTGGCGACATGCTAATCCCGTAACCGCCATAGCCGTAAAGCAGCGTTGGATTCTGCCCATCGCGTTTCGTTCCCTTCCTGAAAAGGATGTTGAGCGGGATTTTTGTCCCATCCTTTGAAGTAGCTAGCTCGCGGCGCACTTCGATGTCGGCAAGTGACACGGGCGAGGTGCTCCGCAGAGCGGTCTTTGCTGGTTCCGTTTTACCCGCGGAACATTGAAACCACGCCGCGGGCGCGGTGTAACTCACGTCGCGGAACAGCAATGATCCATTCTCGAGCGCGAGCATCTCCTGCACAGAGGAGATCTGGGGAATGGGAATGACCGTTGCATTTTTGCCGTTCAGATCGAAGCGCCGGATCTGAGAAGGACCGCCGAGCAGATCGCCTGTGTAAAGAGCGTCGTTGCTGGGCACAACCTGCTCGATAACTGCTTCCCCCGCCGAGACGATCTCCGCAGCATTTCTTAGTTCCGGGACCTCGAGCGGCAATCGCAGAATCTTGCCGCGCGGGGCCTCGGCACGTGACAGCAGGTAAATCGCGTCGTCGCGCCCCAAACGCACGAGTTTAATCTGGTCGCTGAATTGCGTGATCTGCTTCCAGATTCCATCTGGCCCTAGCAGGAAATGCTCGAAGTCGCCGCCATCGCCGTTCGCCACGGTGGCGAGGAAATATTTGCCGTCGCGCGAAGACTGAAGAGTGATCTCGGCGATTCGCGGAAAGTCTTTGCCGATCGAATACGTATCGTCGGTGTCAGGCGTGCCGAGCTTGTGGAAATAAATCTGCTGATAAAAATTCAGATCAGCATCGGGCCGCTCGCCTTTCCGGGGAAAACGCGTGTAATAAACGCCGGTACCATCGGCATTCCACGCCGCGCTGCCACCTGCGGTTGGGTATTGAACATGCGCGATAGCATCCGGCAGCGCCTTGCCTGTCGCGGTTTCGTAGAAGTGAAGCGTACCGTCTTCGCTGCCGCCGGTCGAAAGTGATACCGCGACACATTTGGCATCCAACGACGGCACAAACCAGTCGATCGTCGTCGCACCTTTGGTATCGAGCACATTCGGATCGAGCACAATCTTCTCCGACTTCAGGTCGTCGGCCGAAGCGAGCGTCACAAGCATCGGCTGCTGTTTGGGCGGCTGGAATTTCATCGCGAACAAAATTCCCGGCCGGGAGACGAGCGAGAAGTAACTCGGCGACGTTTTCGCGTACCAGTCACTTAGCTGTTTCTCAATCGCCGCTCGATCGGGCAAGCTGTCGAGATATTTACGTGTCCGCTGGTTCTGTACGCTCGACCAAGCTTTAACTTGTGAGTCGTCATCGTTTTCGAGCCACTGGTACGGATCTTCCACGGTTAGCCCGTTGTACTCAGTGGCAACAGGTTTCTTTGGCGTGTCGGGCGCGTGCTCGGCCAAACTGACGTTGCTGAGCGTAAGCGCAGCGGCCGTGGCGAGTAACGACAGAAAAAGATTCGCTCTCATAATGGAGGAGCAAAGACCAGGGCGTCTAAGTTGCAAAAAGATTCTGCTAAGGTCTGGCCAGCGCCGGCGATGCCGGAGAAGCCGCCGCGTACTTCGGATCCTTTACCTGGTTACGAATCGCCACGTACAACTTCTTTATCGCCGTGAGGCTCGCGTGATTGGCGATGAACGCCGGGATAACACCACCAGTGTCTGAGTAGATGGAATACGTGGCGCGCGTCTTCGCCGGCCCATCGGGTTCTAACAGCCATGTGCCGTTGCAAACTTTTACGCGGACTATGCCTTTCTGTTCTGCGGGTCCAAGTTCATTCGCCGCTTCCCATTGACTGAGATATGTGAGCCCTTTTGGGCCAGGCCAGGATTTCTTCCAAACGCGCAATGTATAATCGCGGTCCTCACAAATTTTCGGTGAGAGACGTTGATAGCCGATCATCGAGTCGCCTTCGCGTTTCAGCAACCGGCATTCCAATGTGTAAGGCATGAACTTCGGATAATTCTCGAAATCGTCGATGACTCCGTGCACGGCATAAGTGGAAGCGTCGATGGCGCCGATGGCCTTGAACTCTTTTAGCCGGGATTCAGCATGCTGTCGGCTATAGATGATCGCTTCTTTCGTGTCAGCGGCGAGCTTCCAACCATCTGTCGGGTTAACCGCGCTGGAGAAATCGGCGCCAAACGTGTTCCATCCCGAAACGAGCAAGATCAACCCGAAACCGGGGAGAACTCGGCAAAGCATCGGGCGATAATACATGGTTTCGCGTCCTTAGCCATGTTTCTTTGAGCATCATTCGGGTGCGCGTACTTTCCAAAAAGAGCGAGTTCGAGTGCCAAAATCCGGGGGCCCGTGTGACTTGTTAAAAAAGTTAAAAAGGTTACAGGAGTTACAAATCGGAACCCATTGCAACGATGTAACAGTTTAACGAGTTAACCAGGCGAAGCCATGAATCTACAGCCCACTGTTCTGATTGTTGACGATGAGAAGCATACGCGCGATGGGCTGCGCCGCTTGCTCGAGAACGATTATGATGTCTATGTCGCCGCGGACATCGCCGGCGCGGTAGATGTCCTCGAGCGCGAGCAGATCGACGTGCTCCTCACCGATCTGCGCCTCGGGAACGAAGACGGAATGCTGTTGATCGATCGCGCGCTGAAGATGTCTCGTCCGCCGATCTGCATCATGATGACTGCTTATGGTTCGGTCGATGTGGCCGTGGAGGCGATGAAGCGCGGCGCTTACGATTTTGTGACCAAACCGCTTAACCTCGACAAGGTGGAAATGCTGATCTCGCGCGCGGTGCAGGGCCGCAAACTCGAGCAGGAAAATCGGGCGCTTCGGGAACAAGTGGACGAACGTTACGGTCTTGAAAAGATCTGGGGTGACTCACGAGCGTTGCACGAAGTGCTGGAGACCATTAAGCAGGTGGCCCCCTCATCCGCCAATGTCCTGATCGAAGGCGAGAGCGGCACCGGCAAGGAGTTGGCTGCGCACGCCATTCACAATTTAAGCCGTCGCAACAAAGCGAAATTTGTAGTGGTGCATTGTGCGGCGCTTTCCCCGCAGCTTCTCGAGAGCGAGTTATTCGGCCACGAGAAAGGCGCGTTCACTGGCGCGCACGAACGGCGAATTGGCCGGTTCGAGCAGGCAAGTGGGGGCACGATTTTCCTCGACGAAATCGCGGAGATCGATCCGAGCACGCAGGTCAAATTGCTGCGCGTGATCAGCGAGCAACGCGCTTTCGAGCGGGTGGGCGGTAATCAGACACTGCGCGCCGATGTGCGTTTGATTGCAGCCACGAACAAAAACCTCGAACAACTCGTGCGCGAAGGAAAATTCCGCGATGACCTGTACTTTCGCCTCAACGTTGTGCGCATTGTGATGCCGCCGTTGCGCGACCGAAAAGAGGACATCCCGATTCTCGTCCGCGGATTCCTACGCCACTTCTGCAAGGAAAACCATAAACCGCTTCTCGAACTCGCGCCATACGCCATGGATGCGCTGCTTGCTTACAATTGGCCTGGCAACGTTCGCGAGCTGCGCACCGCAATTGAGCACGGCGTGGTTATGGCAACCGGCCAACAAATTACGTTGCGCGATCTGCCGATGGCCGTGCGCCAGGCGGCAACGGCACAGTTGCCCGGTGGCGTTTCACCGACTGAGGCCTTCGGCGAAAAAACCAGCCCACTCGATCTGCACGAAACGGAAAGAAGGCTAATTGCTCAAGCCCTCGCGGCTACGAATGGCAACGTTACTGCCGCTGCCAAAAAACTCGGAATCAGCCGGCGCACTCTCCATCGCAAAATCAATGAGATGAATCTGTCAAAAGCGTCGGCGCCTCGCCGCAGCGTCGGGGAGAATCAGCGACCGAATTCGTCAGACACTTAGTTCTTAGTGGATCTTGTAAAGTCGTAAGCTGAATCAAATAAAACGGCGAAGTTGTAGCCCAGGTGCTGCCGCGTGCCATCGCTGGAATAGAGATGGACTGGCCGGGTGCAATTCGATCCCGGTGGGAAGACGCATCCTATGGCGTCTCCCCCGGGACTTGATCGCTCACAAACCCGTCAGTGGATGAAGTTTGCCCACGGCCTGGTGAGAACAAAGTTTGCACCTGGTGTTTCGACATTGGCATTGGTATTACCGGCCACGACGTCGTAGTTGGTTGTGTTGTTACTGGCATCGTTACGCACAACGAAGTTGCCACCTGCATCGATGTCTATTCCACGGTCGTTCTGGGTACTCATGTTGCCGTCGATCCGATTGATCCTGCCTGTGGCGTGCACGCCCGCGCCGTCACCGCCGCCCGCACCGTTACCCTGGCAAGTGTTA
>Ga0209161_10000925_pt1 | contig 24004 bp, 20 predicted proteins | sample GraSoiAngelo_155_FD_186169 | JGI IMG/M metagenome (GOLD analysis project Ga0209161, IMG submission 186169) | Grasslands soil microbial communities from the Angelo Coastal Reserve, California, USA - 14_1009_13_30cm (SPAdes) (version 2) | ecosystem: Environmental > Terrestrial > Soil > Grasslands... | reverse complement strand
CGGGTACGAGGTCTCGAAGCTCAACGGCCGCTACAACGGGTCGACGCACCAGGAGGTGGTCACCTACTTCGTCATGGTGCCGGCCCACCACGTAGAAGACGGCATCAAGCTGCTGGGGCGCCTGCTGGAGGACGCCCATTTTTCCGGCGGTGACCTGAAGGACGAGCGTCCCGTGGTGCTGGACGAGCTACAACGCGACGAGTCGGACCCGGAAGGACTGCTGGAGCGCCAGGTCGACCGCGCGCTGTGGGGTGCGTCGTGGCCGCGCAAAGATGTGGCCGGGGACAGCGTGTCGTTGCGGGGGATCACCCCGGAGCGGCTGAAGGAGACATACGCTCGGTACTACGTCCCCAACAACGCCGCACTCATCGTCACGGGAGACGTGACGGAGGACCGCGTCGTCGCGGCCGCCCGACACCACTTCGGGGACTGGAAACGAGGAGTCGATCCGTTCGCCGACCGGCCGATCCCGCCGGTGGCGCCGCGCGCCGCCAGCGCCGCCGTGCTGCTCGGCAAGGACGTGCTCGACGTCACGATCGTGGTCGCCCTGCAGGGCCCGAGCGTGCGGGCGGACCCCGCGGCGACGTACGCCGCGGACGCCCTGTTCGGCGTGTTCAACGACGCGGGCTCGCCGTTCCAACGCCGGCTCGTGGACACCGGCCCGTTTCTGTCCGTGAGCGGCAATTATCTCACGCTCGATCACACCGGGCCGATCGAGCTGCGCGGCAAGACGACGCCCGAGCACGCCCAGCAGGCGCTCCTCACGCTGCTCAACGAGCTCGACAACCTCGATCTGCTCGACGGCGTCACGGATGAGGATCTCGCGATCGCCAAGAAGCGGCGCGACGTGGCGACGGCGTTGACCGTCGAGCGGACGGCCATGGTCGCGCCGCAGCTCGCCTTCTGGTGGAGCAGCGCCGGGATGGACTATTACTTGACCTACCACGACCGCATGAACGCCCAGACCATGGAGGACCTGCGGCGCTTCGCCACGACCTATGTCGTCTCCCGACCCCGCGTCATCGGCGTGCTGGCCGCCCCGCCGGTCGTCGAGTCCCTCGCCGCGTGGCTGCGCAGCACCACCCGCAAGACCACTCCGTGAGCTTCCCTCGCCCGCCGATGCTGTGCGCCGTCGTGCTCCCACTCCTCTGGGGCGGAGCCGCGGGCTCGGCCGGCGTAGCGCGGAGCGGCCCGCGGCTGCCGGACACGCTCACAGTCGCCTACGAGGTCGCCGGGTTGCGGGTGATCCAGCGGATCAATCGGGCCAGCGACGTCGTGGCGGTGCGGCTGTACCTGCTGGGCGGCGCCCGGCAACTCACCGAGCGCACGGCGGGGATCGAAGCGCTGCTCTTGCGAAGCTCCGAATACGGCACAGCGCAGTTCCCCGACGAAGCGGCCCGCCGGGCGATGGCCCGCACGGGCTCGATCGTCTCGCTCGAGCCGGAGGTGGACTGGACGGTGTTCGGCTTCACCGGGCTGGCACGCGATCTCGACCAAGCCTGGCGCGTGTTCGCCGACCGTGTGACGCATCCGGCGCTCTCCGAGCGGGCGGTGGCGCAGGCGCGCGGCAAGCTCCTGAGCCGGGCGCGGGCCCGCTACTCGAACCCCGACGAGCGCATTCGCATCCTCGCGACCGCGGCGCTGTTCCAGGACCACCCGTACGCGCTCGATCCGGAAGGGAGCGAGGCGTCCCTCGCCGCGCTGACGCCGGGCGATCTGCAGGCCTATGCGCGCGACCAGCTCATCACGTCCCGCATGCTGCTGGTGGTGGTGGGAAACGTCGAGCGGGCCCAGGTGGAATCCCTCGTCGGCGCGACGCTGGGACAACTGCCGCGTGGCGCCTATCGGTGGACGTTGCCCCCACCGGCGCCCGAGCTGAAGCCCCACTGGCTGGTCGAGCACCGCGCGATCCCGACCAACTACATCCTCGCCTATTTCACGGGCCCTCCGCCTACGAGCCATGGCTACTGGGCGTTCCGCCTGGCGACCGCCCTGCTGTCCTCCGAGCTGCATCGCACGGTGCGCTCCGAGCGCAGCCTGTCGTACGCCGCCTACGCGCCGTTCATCGACCAGGCTATTCCGGTCGGGGGGGCCTACGCCAGCACCCCCAAGCCACAACAGGTGCTGCCGCTCATGACCGCGGCGATCGCGACGCTCGAATCCGGCGAGCTGGACTATTTCGCCCTGAGTCGCTTCGTGGACGGCTTCACGTTCGATTACCTCGCCGAGAATGCGAGCGCCGCCGACCAGGCCGAATTTCTCGCCCGTGCGGAGCTGTACCTCGGGGACTACCGCCAGGGGGACGAGTTCGTGAAGCGGCTGCGCAGCGTGCGCCCGCCCGAGATCCGCGCGGTCGCGAGCGGCTACATGCGGCGCATTCAGTACGCCTACCTCGGCGACACGGTGCGGATGCACGGTCATTGGTGAGCCGCGCGCCCGGCTCGACGCGCGAACGCTCCGGCAGAAGTAAGTTTGGCGGGACCGACAGCGTCCACCAAGGGAGCGCGCATGCCTACCGCCAACGTGAACGTCCTCGCCGTCATCGTCGCCGCGCTGGCGACGTTCGTCCTGGGCGCCGTGTGGTATTCCCCCGTCCTGTTCGCGAAGCAATGGATGCAGGCGCACGGCTACACGCCGGAGCAGCTCGAGGCGATGAAGCGGCGGGGCGTCGCGCGGGCGTACGCCGTGTCGGCACTGTGCTACCTGGTGATGGCGTACGCGCTCGCGCTGCTCGCCTCCTACACGCAGGCGACGAGCTTCGTGCAGGGCCTGTGGCTCGGCTTCCTGCTGTGGCTCGGCTTCGCGGCGACGATCGGCCTCACCGCCAACATGTTCTCGGACAACCCGCTCGCCGTGTGGGTGATCGACGCCGGCTACCAGCTCGCCTACCTGCTGCTGATGGGCGTGATCGTCGCGGTGTGGCGCTGAACGCGCTCCTAATTGCGGCGAATCGCCACCGGGCCGTTCGCGGTGACGGCCCGAATCGTCGGCCCGCCCTTGCCGAGCACGGTCGTGATGCGCCGCCCGACACGGCCCTGGATCGTGACCGTGAGCGGGAACCCGACCGTCATGGGTCCGTTCACGGTCCCGAACTCGAGCTGCGCCGAGTAGCCGTCCGGGATGGCGAGGTCGACCGGTCCATTCGTCGTCTCGGCGTCGAGCCCCAGGCCGTCCCAGCGCGCCCCCGTCAGCTCGATGTCGAGCGGGCCGTTGGTCGTGCGGGCGTGCACGTCCCCACCCACGGCGCGTAACGCCACCGGACCGTTGTACGCCGTGACCGTCATGCGGCCGGAGACTTCGGTGACGGCGATGGGACCGTTGTAGGTGTCGAGCTTCAGGTCCGAGCGCCGCGGCACGAACACGACGAAGCTCACCCCCCACGAAGCAGCGTGGCGGCTCTCCGGACCGGCGACGCCGATCGTCGCGCCGGACGTCACCACGCGGATGCGGCGCGCCAGCTCGGCCGCCTCGTCGTCGCTCCGCGCTTCGGTCTGGATGCGGGCATGCACCTCGACGCTGTCGGAGTCCCATCCCTTGATGGCGACCGCGCCGTTCTTGCCGGGATCGACCGTGACCGCACCACCCGTCGCTTTGAGGGAAGAGACCCGCACCTCGCAATGTTTGACGCGCCAGCCGTCGTCCCGGTCGCGGCAGTCGGCCAGCCAGCGGGCGTCGGCGGCGCTTTGGGCGGCGAGCCCAGGGGCGCCAAGGGCGAAGCTCAGGGCGGCGAGCACGACGGGCAGGTGGCGCGGCATAGGATCCTCCGGTCTCGAGGGGGCTGGGGCGACCTTCCCTCCCGCATTGGACACCCGGGGCAGCGTGACGGTTGCTTCGCGGCCGGTTAGCTTGGCGGCCGTGCCTCGAGCCGCGCTCACCCGCACCCTGCGCCTGCGGGACCTCGCTTTCATCGTCGTCGGGACCGTCATCGGCTCGGGGATCTTCGTCGTACCCGGCGCGGTGCTGCGCCAAACGGGCGGCGACGTCGGCTACGCCCTGCTCGTGTGGGTCCTGGGGGGCGTGCTCTCGCTGCTGGGCGCGCTCACGTACGGCGAGCTGGGTGGCATGCTTCCCGAGGCGGGCGGGGCGTATGTCTACGTGCGCGACGCGTTTGGGCCGCTGCCGGCGTTCCTGCTTGGCTGGACCCTGTTCTTCGTGATCTCCTCCGGGTCGGTGGCGACCCTCGCCGTCGCCTTCGCGGAATACCTGCGCCAGTTCGTGCCGCTCGACGCGACGGCCAGAACGCTCGTCGCGGCCCTGATGATCGCCGTCGTAGGCGCCGTAAACGTGCGCGGCACCCGCCACAGTGCCAACGTCCAGAACTGGAGCACGGGACTCAAGGTGGCAGCCATCCTGGTGATGAGTGTCGTGCTGCTCAGCGCCGGCCGCGGTCTGGCCGACCTCCGGGCCGCGACGTTTACCGCGCCCCTCGGGCCGTCGCTCCTCTCCGGCGTGGGGGTCGCCATGATCGGCGTGCTGTGGGCCTACGAAGGGTGGGCCAACGTCGCCGCCTCGGCCGGCGAAGCGCTCGAGCCGCAGCGCAGCTTGCCGCGCGGCATCGTGATCGGCACGGCGACGTTGATCGCGATCTATCTGCTCGCCAACGTCGCCTACGTCGCCGCCCTCGGGCCCGCCGCCGTCGCAGGGACGGATCGCGTAGCGGCGGACGCGGTGCGCGCGTCGCTCGGCCCGGGCGCCGGCCGGTTGATCGCCGGCGCGGTGCTCGTCGCGATGTTCAGTGCGGCGAACGGGCTCACGCTCACCAACTCACGTGTGTACTACGCGATGGCCCGGGACGGGGTGTTCTTCCGGAAGCTCGCGGAGGTGCATCCGCGCTTCGGCACGCCGGCATTCTCGGTGCTCGTGAGCTCAGCGTGGGCCATCGTGCTCGCGGCGACGGGCAGCTTTGAGCAGCTCTTCACCTACGTGATCTTCGCCGCGTGGGTGTTTTACGCGCTGGCCGGGGCCAGCGTGTTCGTGTTGCGGCGGCGGCGCCCGGACGCGTCCCGCCCATTCCGCGTTCCCGGGTATCCATGGACGCCGCTCGTGTTCGTCGCCTCGGCCGCCGCCATCGTGCTCAACACGATCTGGGCGCGCCCGCAACGCTCGTTGCTCGGGCTGGGCATCGTGGCACTCGGTCTGCCCGCCTACCACGCGTGGCGGCGGGCCCATCGGTCGGCTGACGGGTGAGCGGCTTCAAGTTTCCGCACCCGCTCGTGTTGTTGGTCACCGGCATCGTGCTCGCCGCCGCGGCGAGCTGGGTGCTCCCGGCGGGCCAATATGAGCGCCGCGACGACCCGGTCACGGGCCGCCGCGTGGTGGTCGCCGGCACATACCACGCCGTCCCGCCCCACCCGGTGGGCCCGTTGCGGGCGGTCGTCGCCATCCCCAAGGGCATGGTCGACGCGGCGCCGGTCATCTTCTTCGTCTTCCTGATCGGGGGCGCATTCACCGTAGTGGACCGCACGGGAGCCTTGCGCGGCGCGGTCGAATGGTTGGTGCGCCGGCTGGAGCGCCGCGACGCGCTGGTGATCCCGGCCGCCTGTCTCGCGTTCGCGCTGGGCGGCGTGCTGGACAACATGAAGGAGGAAATCATCGCCCTGGTGCCGGTCGTGTTGCTCCTCGTGCGCCGCCTCGGATTCGACTCCGTCACCGCGGTCGCGGCGAGCCTGGGAGCGGCCGCGGTGGGCGCCGCGTTCAGTCCCATCAACCCGTTCCAGGTCGGGATCGCGCAGCAGCTCGCCCAACTGCCGCCGCTCTCGGGCTCGTTGTTCCGCAGCACGGTGCTGTGCGTCGCGCTGGCGATCTGGACGTGGGGGACGATGCGGTACGCCGTCCGTACGCGCGCCGCGCCGGAGGCCGGGCCCGGCCCGCCGCCCGGGCCCGCGGCGCGCCGCGGGACGGTGCTCGCCGTGGTCCTGGCCACCTTCGCCGGCCTGGTCGTCGGCGTGCTGCACTACCGCTGGGGGTTTGACGAGATGGCGGCGCTCTTCTTTGTCATGGGGGTCGTCGCCGGCCTGTGCGGCGGCCTGGGCATGGCTGGCACCGCCGCGGCCTTCGTGGAGGGGTTCAAGGCCATGGCCTACGCGGCGCTGTTGATCGGGTTCGCCCGCGCGATTTACGTGGCGCTCGACGAGGGCCGCATCGTTGATACCATCGTGCGGGGGCTGTTCACGCCTGTCGCTGGCCTGCCGGTCGCGTTGTCCGCCCTGGGGATGATGGTGCTGCACACCGTCGTCCACGTCGCCGTGCCGAGCCCCAGCGGCCACGCGGTGCTGACGCTACCGATCCTCGTCCCCCTGTCCGACCTGCTGGGCCTGTCGCGTCAGGTAACGGTGCTCGCTTATCAGTACGGCGGCGGGCTGTGCGAGCTGCTGACACCGACCAACGGCGCTCTCGTGGCGATCCTCGCCGCCGCGGGCGTGCGGTACGAGCACTGGCTCAAGTTCGCGCTGCCGCTGTGCGGCCTCCTCCTCGGCCTCGGCGCCGCGGCGATTGCCCTTGGCAGCGGCGTGGGCTTGCGCTAGCGTCCCGGCGAGTCTCCTCGGCACACGGGAGGCCTTGTCCCAGCATGTATCGCAGGCTCGACGGCGCACATATCGTGGCAACCCTCGACCTCGTGCAGCGGCGGATCGGGGAGCGGTTTCCCGGCTCGGGGCTGAGTCAGGTCAGCGGGGAGCTGCTCGCCGTCGCCCGGGACGCGATCGGTCGCGCCGTCGATCTCAGCCGGCCCAACCTGCCGCTGCGCATCGCGTCGGGGCTGGTGATCGCGCTGATGGTGGCGCTGGGTCTCGGGGCGCTCCTCACCCTCAAGCTATCGGTGGACCCGCGGACCCTGACGGACCTGATGCAGTCACAAGCCATCCAGAACTTTGTCTTCCTCGGTGTGGCCGTGGTGTTTCTCGCCACGGTCGACACACGTTTGAAGCGCGGGCGGGCGCTCAAGGCGCTGCACGAGCTGCGCAGCATCGCGCACGTGGTGGACATGCACCAGTTGGCGAAGGCCCCGAACGAGTTTCTCCCGGGACGAGAGGAGATTCAGGTGACGCCGGACCGCCGCATGGCCCGCGCCGACTTGGCCCGCTATCTGGACTACTGCACCGACCTGCTGTCGCTCACGAGCAAGGTAGCCGCGCTGTACGTCGAGCACCTGCAAGATCCGGTCGTGCTGGAAGCCGTGAACGACCTGGAGAACCTCACCGCCGGGCTGTCGCGCAAGATCTGGCAGAAGATCACGATCCTCGACACGGCGACCCGATGAACGGGCGGATCGCACTGCTGCTGGACGTGTGTGATCAGGCTTTCGATCACCGCGCCTGGCACGGTACAGCACTCGCGGGGGCGATTCGCGGGCTGTCGCACCGCGACGCGCTGTGGCGACCCGGGGCGGGCCGCCACAACATCTGGGAGATCGTGCTGCACACGGCGTACTGGAAGTACATCGCGCGGCGGCGGTTGACACGAGATCCCGAGCTGACGTTCCCCCGCCGGGGGAGCAACTGGCCGCGGCTCCCGGCGCCGGCCGACGCCGCAGCGTGGCGGCGGGACGTCGCGCTGCTCCGGGACGAGCACCGGCGGCTGCGCGCTGTGATCGCCCGATTCCCGGCAGCGCGCCTCGGCGCGCGCGGGTGGCGCTCGCGCTGGTCCAACGCCGCGCATATCTACGGGATCGCATCGCACGACCTGTATCACGCGGGGCAGATCCAGCTGCTCAAGCGGCTGCAACGCGGGTGAGCGACTCAGTCGCCCCTGAGCTTGGCGATCTCGCGGCGGTCCTTCTTGGTGGGCCGGCCCTTGCCCTCGTACCGCAGCGACGGCGCCAGCCGCAGCTGCTCGGCGAGCCGCTCACGCAGCCGCTTGCCTTCCGGCGACTCGTCGTACAGGCCGGCGGCGACCCGCGGGGGCCCGCGGTGGGTCGCGAGCGCGCGTACCGTGACGCGGTGCTCGAACGGGCTTTTGCGGATGCGCAGCTCGTCGCCTGGTGCGAGCGGCTTCGCACGCTTGGCGCGCGCCCCGTTCACGTCGACCTTGCCGCCGTCGATCGCGGCGGCAGCCTGGGCCCGTGTCTTGAAGAAGCGCGCGGCCCAAAGCCACGTGTCGAGCCGAACCGTTTCATTGTCCATTCCGCTGCAATGTAATGCCCCCGGAGCCGGTCTCGATCTTCAGGCGCCCCTTGCCGTCACCGATATCTCCCACCAAGTGCTCCCGCTCGAGCCGCGTCGTCTGAATCGACACGCCGCGCAGCTCGATCCCGCCGCTCCCCGTCTCGATGTCGACGTGCGCGCCGAACTGCGGCGGCACCGTGAGGGTCACGTCGCCCGAGCCCGTGTCGACGTTGAGCGATTCGATATCGGCGAGCAGGTCGAGGTGCACGTTGCCCGATCCGGTGTCGACGTTCGCGTCGGGCGACTTGACGCCCGAGGCCGTCACGTTGCCAGATCCCGTGTCCACCTTGAGCACGTCCACTTCCACGCGGTCGGCGGTGACATCCCCGGACCCGGTGTCGAGCTTGAGCTGGCGGCCGTGTGCCCCCGTGACGATCACGTTGCCCGATCCCGTATCGAGGCGGACGTCGCCCTCGACATCCGCGACCTTCACGTCTCCGGAACCCGTGTCGATGCGGAGCGACCCTTTGGTGTGGTCGGCGGTCACGTTCGCCGCCGACACGTCGACCTGCAGATCCCCGTCGACGTTCGCAACGGACACGCGCCCCACCGCCAGATACACGGCCGCCTTTTTTCCCGGGGGGATCGCGACCCGCAAGTCGGCGTGGGCCTCGAGCCCCCGCCCCGAGCCGGAGATCCGCACGCGGTGGGCGCCGCCGCCTGAGCGATGCCCTTCGCGGTCGTTGAAGGTCCCGTCCTCCCGGACGTCGAGGGTCGTGTTCCCGTCGAAGTCGAGCCCGCGATATACGATGTCGTCGTCGGGATAGATCACGCGCAGCGTCTCCCGGCCGCGCACCGGACCGGTCTCGACGCGGAGCTTGGCGAGGTCGCGCCCACCGCGGGTGAGCTCCACGACGACTGCGGAGCCGGATCCGCCCTCGATCCGGGTCACGCCGACCAGGTTGTACACGGCGATGTCGTCGCCGGAGATGGTATGCCGCTCGGGCTGCTGGGAAACGGCGCGGTCGAGGGTCGCGAGCAACGCGCCGAGTACGCCGATGGGAACGGCCAGGCCGGATAGCTGCATGGAGCCTCCCGCGGGAAGTAAGCGATGCACACGGTGGTACGACCGTCGTGGGGAGACGTTTCAAGCTACCGCCACCCGGGGTGTTGGATAGCCCGGAGGCCGCAAGGGTTGCGGGTCGCTGGCGCGGCGTGCGGGCGATACCTTCAAGCCTCTCGGGGGGATGGTATCCGTGTCTGCATGGCAAGTCTGGCTCGTGGCCGCGCTGCTGCTGTTCGTCGCCGAGGTCCTGGCGCCGGGGTTCTGGCTGCTGAGCGTGGCGGTGGGGTGCGTGCTGGCGGGCGCGGTCTCGCTCGTGGTGCCGGGATACCTGGCGCCCGTCCTGAGCTTCGCCGCCGGGACGCTGCTCTCGCTCGCGGGCATCCGCCCCTTCCTGTTGAAGCGCCTGCACCCGCCCGGCCGCGAGATCAAGACCAACGTGGACGCGCTCGTGGGCCGGGTCGGCGTGGTGTCCGAGCGGATCGACCCCGGGACGGGGCGGGGCCGGGTCCTGGTGGAGGGTGAGGACTGGCGCGGCAGCTCGCTCATGGACACCGTGATCGAGCCCGGCACCCGGGTCATGGTGGTGCGGGTCGATGGGACAACGCTGTACGTGGACAAGGAGGGCTGAGATGGACAACATCGGCTCGTTCATCGTCCCGGTCGCGATCGCGCTGTTCGCGATCTCGATCGTCGCGCGCGGGATCCGGATCGTGCAGCAGGCGCAGACGATGATCATCGAGCGGCTGGGCAAGTACCACCGCACCTTGTCCTCCGGGGTGAACCTCATCATCCCGATCATCGACAAGCCACGGGCGATCGACTGGCACCAGGTGATCGTCACGCCGGCGGGCGACTCGTTCGCCCGCCATTTCCGCACCGACAAGATCGATCTGCGCGAGACGGTGTACGTGTTCCCGCGCCAGAACGTGATCACGAAAGACAACGTGGTGGTGGAGATCGACGCGCTGATCTACTCCCAGATCACCGATCCCGTCCGCGCCACCTACGAGATCGCCAACCTGCCGGACGCGATCGAAAAGCTGACCCAGACCACGCTGCGCAACGTGATCGGCGAGATGGAACTGGACCACGTGCTCTCCTCGCGCGACACCATCAACGCCAAGCTCCGCGAGATCCTGGACGAGGCGACCCACAAGTGGGGCGCGAAGGTCAGCCGGGTGGAGCTCAAGGACATCAATCCGCCGCGCGACATCCGCGACGCGATGGAGAAGCAGATGCGGGCCGAGCGGGATCGCCGGGCCGCGATCCTCACTGCCGAAGCGGAGAAGCAGTCGCGCATCCTCCAGGCGGAGGGCATCCGCCAGTCGGAGATCAACCAGGCGGAGGGCCAGAAGCAGGCGAAGATCCTCGCGGCCGAGGCCGAGGCCAACGCGCGGCTGAAGGTCGCCGACGCGGAGGCCCAGGCGATCGAGCGCATCACCACCGCCATCAAGGGAACCGGCGGGGACCCGGCGCGGTACTTGATCGCGATTCGCTATATCGAGGCGCTCAAGGAAATGGTCACCAGCCCGCAGAGCAACAAGGTCATCTACCTGCCGTACGAGGCGACCGGCGTGCTGGCGTCGCTCGGCGGCATTCGGGAGATGCTGGCAAGTTCAACGGGGGAGAAAAGGGGATGAACCGAGCAACGATCTTGATGGTCGCCATCGCGGCGGTGTCGCTGTCCGCCAGCCCGTCGGTCCGTGTGTCCACGCCGCCGGCCTGCGATCCCGACAACGGGGGCATCACGCTGCCGAACGGGTTCTGCGCCGTCGTCGTGGCCGACCAGGTCGGGCGCGCGCGCCACCTCGCTGTAGCCGCCAACGGCGACATCTTCGTCGCGCTCGAGGACGGGCGCGGCGCGGCGGCGAAAGGCGGCGTCCTCGCGCTGCGCGACACCAGCGGCGACGGGAAGGCCGACGTGCGGGAGACGGCCGGAACCGGAGGCGGCACGGGGATCGCATTGAGCAAAGGCGCGCTGTACTTCAGCACTGCCACCACGGTGTATCGGTTCGCGCTCCCCGCCGGACGGCTCAAACCGGTGGGCGAGCCGAGCGTGATCGTGAAGGACCTTCCCGGGGGCGGGCACAACGCACGCAATCTGGCGATCTCGGGCGATGGCAAGGCCTTGTTCGTCAACGTCGGCTCGCCCTCGAATGTGTGTCAGGTCGCGGACCGCTCCAACGAGTCGCCGGGCAAGGACCCCTGCCCCGAGCTCGCCACCCGGGCCGGGATCTGGCGCTTCGACGCGGAGAAGCAGGACCAGACCGAGGAGAGCGGGACGCATTACGCCACCGGAATCCGCAACGCCGTGGGGATGGTCGTCGCGCCGGACGGCCAGCTGTGGTCCACCCAGCACGGTCGCGACCAGCTCTTCCAGAACTGGCCCAAGCTCTTCACCGTCGAGCAGAGCGCGGAGAAGCCGTCGGAGGAGCTGCTGCGCATCAATCAGGGGGACGATTTCGGGTGGCCGTACTGCTTTCACGACGCGGAGCTCGGGCACCTCGTGCTGGCGCCGGAGTACGGAGGGGACGGCAAGCAGGTGGGGCGGTGCGCGCAGAAGAAGGAGCCCGCACTGGCGTTCCCCGGCCACTGGGCGCCCGACGGCCTGCTGTTCTATACGGGCTCGCAATTCCCCGCGTCCTACCGCGGGGGCGCATTCATCGCATTTCACGGCTCGTGGAACCGCGCGCCGCTGCCGCAGGCGGGCTATCGCGTCGCGTTCGTGCCCTTCAAGGATGGCAAGCCGGTCGGGACCTACGAGACGTTCGCCGACGGGTTCTGGCACGAGAACGGTACCGGGCCGCAGCACCGGCCCGTGGGACTGGCGCAAGGGCCGGACGGGTCGTTGTACGTCACCGACGATGCGGCGGGGAGGATCTGGCGGATCATCTATAAAGGCCGGTGAAAAGGCCGGGGAACGGTAAAGGGGGAAGAGCCGTGGCGGGTTACTCCAAGCGGGCGCTCGTCGAGAAGCTCGGGATCAAGTCAGGGGCTGCGATCGCGATCCTCAATGCGCCGCAGGGCTACGATCGCATCTTGGGCAGATTGCCCGCGCGGGTGATACGCAAGACGGCGGCGGCCGGCCCGCTCGATTTCATCCAGTTTTTCACGACCGAGAAGCGGGAGCTCGCGCGCCAGTTCGCCGGGCTGGCGCGGGCGCTCGCGCCCGCCGGCATGCTGTGGGTCTCCTGGCCCAAGCGGGCGTCCGGGGTGGCGACCGATCTCACGGAGGACGTGATCCGCGCGGTCGGGCTGGGACGCGGCCTGGTGGATGTGAAAGTGGCGGCAGTGGACGATGTGTGGTCGGGGCTCAAGTTCGTGCGGCGCCTGGAAGATCGAAGATCGATGACCCGATGACCGAGCTGACGACGGCGCCGCCCCTGACGAAGCTGTCAGAGGAAGAAGGCCTGTTCCGCGACACGGTGCGCGACTTCGCGGAGCGGGACGTCAAGCCGCGCGTCGCCGCGATGGAGCAGGCGTCGGCGCTCGACCCGGCCCTCATCGCCAAATGCTTCGAGATCGGGCTCATGGGAATCGAGATTCCCGGAGAATTGGGGGGCGCCGCCGGGAGCCTGCTCATGACCGTGCTGGCGGTCGAAGAGTTGTCCGCGGTGGACGCGTCGCTTGCGATTTGCGTGGACGTGCAGAACACGCTGGTCAACAACCTGCTGCTCAAGTGGGGCAGCGACGAGCTGCAGCGACGCCATCTCCCCCGCCTCGCGGGCGACGTCGTGGGCGCTTACGCTCTGTCGGAGCCCGAGTCCGGCTCGGACGCGTTCGGCCTGCAGACGAAGGCCACGCGGCGCGGCGACCGCTGGGTGCTCGAGGGCCGCAAGCTGTGGATCACCAACGGTGCCGAAGCGGGGCTGTTCGTCGTGTTCGCGAACGCCGACTTCACGCGGGGTTACAAGGGGATCACAGCGTTCGTGATCGAGCGCTCCTGCCGCGGGCTCTCGGTCGGCAAAAAGGAAGACAAGCTCGGCATCCGCGCATCGAGCACGTGCGAGCTGATCCTGGACGGCTGCGAGCTGCCCGCGACGAGCGTGGTGGGCGAGGTGGGCAAAGGGTACAAGGTGGCGATCGAGACCCTCAACACCGGCCGCATCGGCATCGGGGCCCAGATGATCGGCGTGGCGCGCGGGGCGCTCGCGGCGGCGCTCCGGTACGTGAAGGAGCGCAACCAGTTCGGGCATCCCATCGCCGAGTTCCAGGCGGTGCAGTTCCAGCTCGCCCAGGCCGCGACCGAGCTGGAAGCGGCGCGCCTCATGGTCTACAACGCCGCGCGACTCGAGGATGCGGGCGAGCCGTACACGATGCAGGCGGCGATGGCGAAGCTCTTCTCCTCGCAGGTCACCGAGCGGGTGACGTCGCTCACCGTGGAGCTGTTCGGCGGCTACGGGTACACCAAGGAATACCCCGTCGAGAAGTTCTACCGCGACGCGAAGATCGGGACGATTTACGAGGGAACGAGCAACATGCAGCTGAATACCATCGCGAAGCAGCTGCTGAAGTAACCCCTCCCGCCATGCACACCGCTCGACGCACGCACGGCTTCACCGAATCGGTGATCCGCGGCATGACCCGGCTCGCCAACGAGCACGGGGCCATCAACCTGGCGCAGGGATTCCCCAATTTCCCGGCGCCCGAGGCGCTGAAAGACGCCGCAGCGCGCGCCATCCGCGACGACATCAACCAGTACGCGATCACCTGGGGCGCGAAGCGCCTGCGCGACGCCCTGGCGCAGAAGTACGCCGAGTGGTACGGGCTGACCGTGGATCCGGAGACCGAGGTGACGATCACGTGCGGCGCGACCGAGGCGATGGCGGCCGCGATGCTGGCGGTCGTCGATCCGGGAGACGAGGTGATCGTGTTCGAGCCGTTCTACGAGAACTACGGCCCCGACACGATCCTGTGCGGCGCCCGGCCGGTGTACGTGCCGCTCGCGGCCGGCGAGCCGCTCGACCTGGACCGGCTCGCTCGGGCCTTCTCGCAGCGCACCCGTGCCATCATCGTGTGCACCCCGAACAATCCGACCGGTCGGGTGCTGTCGGGCCGGGAGCTCGAGGGCATCGCCGAGCTGTGCCGGCGGTATGACGCGTATGCCGTGACGGACGAGATCTACGAGCACATCTACTACGAAGGCAAGCACATCCCGATCGCGACCTTGGACGGCATGCGCGAGCGCACCATCACGATCAGCGGCGCGTCCAAGACGTTCAGCGTGACGGGGTGGCGCGTCGGCACGATCGTGGCCCCGGCGGAAGCGACCGACGCGATCCGCAAGGTGCACGACTTCCTCACCGTGGGCGCCGCGGCGCCGCTCCAAGAAGCCATCGCCGTCGGCCTCGAGACGCTGGGACCGGAGTATTACCGGGGCCTCGCCGCCCAATACCGGATTCGGCGCGACCTGCTGCACGAGGCGCTGCTCGCGGCCGGCTTCCACTGCACACCGCCCGAGGGCGCGTACTACATCCTCGCTGATTTCTCGCGGCTGTCCGACCGGCCGGACGACGAGTTCGCCCGGTGGCTCACGTGCGAGGCCGGGGTCGCGCCGGTGCCGGGCTCGAGTTTCTTCAGCCGCCCTGAACTGGGGCGGAATCTGGTGCGGTTCGCGTTCTGTAAGACGGAAGATCAGCTGCGGGAGGCGGGGCAGCGACTGCGCGCGGTGTCGCGCGCCCGCTGAGCCGGAAGAGCCACCGTCCGAGCGGGCCGCCCCAAAAGCGCAGGCGCCGCGCCCGCCTCAAGTCGGTGCGGTGCTCCGTGCGCGCCCGCGCCGTGACGGCGGCGAGCAGCGCCACCCCTGCCCCGGCGCCCCACGCCGCGAGCACCACGGAGATGGGAGCGAGGTGCGGCACGCGCAGCCCCACCGCCACCGCGATTCCCGCCACCGCGAGCCCCGCATACGTCAGCGTCCGCAGCATGCCCTCGACGCGGGACGGTCCCTCGCCGTACAGGAACGCCAGCTCCTCGCGGTGGCGCGCCAGCTCCGCAGCGAGCGCGTCCGTGAGATCGTCGCGATCGAACCCGGCGGCGCGCAGCCGGCGCACCCGCGCCAGCATCAGCGCGGTCGGCAAGAGCAGCAGCCAGACGATGAAGCCCGCGGCGACGAGCCGCGGGCCCGGTTCTCCGGCCGTGACGACCTGCAGCGCGAGCAGCGGGATCGCGAGGCCGAGGATCATCCCGTAGAGAAGCGTGGGCACGGAGAGGTGCCGGCTTTCGACGAGAAACGCCCGCACGGCGAGGGGTGGCCCCACCGGCACCGAGATGGCGAACCGGACGGCGTCGGCGAGGTGGACACCGCTCGAGAAGCGCGCCGCCGGCTCCTTCAAGAGACAACGGTCGATCACCTGCGCCAGCCGGCGCGGCACGCCGGGCGCGACCGACGCGAGGGGCGGCGCGGGCTCGGTGATGTGCCGCGCCAGCATCGCATAGCAATCGGGCGCCTCGAACGGCAGCTGGCCCGACAGCGCGTAGTAGCCGACCACCCCCAGCGAGTAGATATCGCTCCGCGCATCCACGCCGCTGCCGCCCGCCTGCTCCGGGCTCATGTAGTCGGCTGTCCCGACGACTTCCCAGGGCCCGGTCGTGCCGCTCCCGCCGCCGACCCGGGCGATGCCGAAGTCGGACACCAGGGCGCGGCCCGTCGCGGCGTCCAGCAGGATGTTGTCGGGCTTCACGTCGCGGTGCACCACGCCGCGCTCGTGCGCGTGCGCCAATGCCCGCGCGACCTCGCGCAACAGCCGCGCGCCCTCCCCGGGCGACAGCGGCCCGTGCTCGCGGATACGCTGGCCCAGCGTTTGGCCTTCCACGTACGCCATCGCGAAAAACACCACGTCTGCAAGCTCGTCGACTGAGAAGATGGGGACGATGTTGGGGTGGGAGAGCCGCGCCGCCGTCCTAGCCTCCCCGATGAAGCGCCGGCGCGCGATCGGGTCCACCGCCTGGGGCGGAGGCAACAGCTTGATGGCGACCGGCCGATCGAGCCGCAGCTCGCGCGCCAGAAACACCACACCTGAGCCGCCCCGACCAAGGCGGCGCTCGAGCACGTACCGACCGGCCAACGCGCGGTCGAGCATGCGGACGTGGGGATCTAGTTCTCGTAGCATCGATTGCGCGGTGTGGCGGCGACGCGACAGCCCGATGACGGGGTCGGGCCTACCTCAGTAGCGCGGACTCAGTACCCCGGGGGGTCAAGGCCGGGTTCCGTCGCCGCGCGCCCACCCTGCAGGGTGAAACACCCCTGGGGTTTCGAGGCTGAGGATCAGCTGCTCGGTGTCTGCAACCGATCGATGATGCCGCGCGCCGCATCGATCAGCGGCTGGGCTAGCTCCGATGTGAGCACACTCGCGTTGACGAAGCCCTCCACCTGGTGGACGAAGGCCTCCATCTGCTGCCCAGCCGCCTCGCGCTGGTCGGCGTCGAGCTTGGCTCGCACCTGCTGCAGCTTGTTGAGCAGACCATCGGCCTGATCCTGGGTGAGGGTTCCCGCCGCGAGCAGGTCATTCACCTGGCCAGCCAGGGCCTCGATCCACTCCGGCGTGGTCATCGGGCGCCACAGCACGGCGCGAAAGTCGAAATTCTCAGGGTAGGTCACAAAGCGCGTGACGGACCGGCCCACGACCTGCCCGGCTTGGTTGATCGCGGCCGGCTCGCTCCAGTTCCCGCCCAGCGTACCGAGATCGGTCATCAGGTCGTTAGCCCAGAGGAACGCGTGGGACTCGCCGGAAGGAATCGTGCTCAGACCCACGATCTGCCCGGCCTCGTTCAAAGCAAGAGCCTCGCTCTCGGCCCCGCCCAGCGTGCCGAGGTCGCTCATAACGCCGTTCGCCCAGCGGAACGCATGCGACTGCCCGGCGGCAGTCGTGCTGGAGCCGACCACCTGCCCCGCATCGTTGATAGCACGCGCCCCGCTGCTCGGTCCGCCCAAGGTGCCGAGGTCGCTCAACACGCCGTTCTGCCACAAGAACGCGCGCTGCTGGCCGGCCGTGGCGGTCCGGCTAGTGCCCACGACTTGGCCGCCCGCATTGACGGCGACCGCCTGGCTGAGCGTGCCGCCCAATGTGCCGATATCGGTCATCACCCCGTCGGCCCAGGAAAACGCGTGGTATTCACCCGTGGCGGTCGCGCTCCAACCCACGACCCGGCCGGCATCATTGAGCGCGAACGGACGGCTGAACGACCCGCCCAAGGTGCCGAGATCGGTAATCACACTGTGATCCCAGAGGGCTGCATGGCCGTTCGGAGCGGTGCCCGCGACCTGGCCGGGCTCATTTATCGCCTCCGCCGAGAGGCCGAGAGCCGTCGTCACGCCGTTCGCCCAGCGGTAGCTGGCACACACCACCTGCCCGGCTTCGTTGATGAGGTCGTGGTGGTCGATGCAATCCCCCATTTCGCCGAGCACCGTCTGCTCGCCGTGCGCCCACAGGAATACCGACAGCTCGCGCCCGGGCAGGCCTACGGCCACGACCTGTCCGGCATCGTTGATCGCGAGTGCCTCACTGTAGGGAGTCCCCAAGCTACCGAGATCGACGGCGACGTAGCCGCTCGCGATGCCCGATGAGAGCTGGAAGCTCGGTCGGGGCGGGGTTCCCGGGCTCGCCGCGTCAGGGCTCAGGGAATCGCACCCAGCAAGCGCAATGCAAGAGACGAGGACTACCGGAAAGCCGCGCATATGCACACCTCCGGGGCCGCATGGATCGGGGGCTACACCGTTGCAAGCCGCAGCAATGCATATGCCCCCTTCCCCACAACCGCTCCTCGACGAGAGAGCGCGCGCCAGCGGTCACACTCTGTGTTGATCCGTCGCAACCGGTGTTGGCGGCCCCGCCACAGGTGGCGGGCCGCCTCTATCGCGCCCTGCCGGGTGCGGCCAGATTCTCCGCCCATATGGCCGACCACGAGCCGTACATCCCCGCGACGCACTTCCCAGCAGAGCTCACGCCGCGCGCCCTCATCCTCGGCGTGCTGCTCGGCTTGATCTTCAGCGCCTCGAGCGTGTACCTGGCCCTCAAGATCGGGCTCACGGTCAGCTCCTCCATCCCCATCGCCGTGCTCTCGATCACGATCTTCCGCGCCCTGGGTCGGACGTCGATTCTCGAGAACAACATCGTCCAGACCACCGGGTCGGCCAGCGATTCGGTGGCGGCCGGGGTGGTCTTCACGATCCCGGCGATTCTGCTGATGGGCTACGACTTGGACATCAGCCGGGTGGCGGTCCTGGCGACGGCGGGCGGGCTGATGGGGATCCTGATGATGATCCCGCTGCGCCGCGCCTTGATCGTGAAAGAGCACGACACGTTGATCTACCCGGAGGGCACGGCGTGCGCGGAAGTGCTGATCGCGGGCGAAGAGCGCGGCCTGCAGGCCAAGCGGGTGTTCCAGGCGTTCGGCGTCGGCTTCGTCTACAAGTTCCTGATGGGCGGGCTCAAGCTGTGGCCCGACGTGCCTGGCAAAGCGCTCGCCTTCTATCCCGGCGCAGCCATCTCGTCGGAGATCTCCCCGGAGCTCCTGGGGGTGGGTTACATCATCGGCCCGCGCATCGCGGGCTATCTGTTCGCCGGCGGCTGCCTCGCCTACCTGGTGCTCGCCCCCGCGATCAAGCTCGTCGGGTCGGGCCTCACGGAGCCATTCGGCTTCCCGGCGGTGAAGCTGATCCGCGACATGAGTCCCGGCGAGCTTCGGTCGAGCTTCGTGTTCTACATCGGGGCCGGCGCCGTTGCCTCCGCCGGAATCATCGCGCTGTCCCGCTCACTCCCGACGATCATGAGCTCGTTCGCCTCGAGCTGGAAGGAGCTGCGCGCGTCCCGGCTCGGCCAGGCGGTCACCCGGGTGCGGACCGAGGACGATCTCCCCCTTTCACTCACCGTCGGCGGCTCGATCGCCCTCGCCGTCGTGCTCACGCTGCTGCCGCAGCTGGGCGTCAACCTGCTCGGCGCCGTGCTGATCGTGGTCTTCGGATTCTTCTTCGCGACCGTGTCCTCCCGCATCTGCGGCCAGATCGGCTCCTCGGCGAACCCGATTTCCGGCATGACCATCGCGGCCCTGCTCGGGACGTGCCTCATCTTCGTCGCTATCGGTTGGACCGGCGTGGATCACCGGGTGCAAGCGATCTCGATCGCCGCGGTCGTGGCCGTCGCCACGGCGAATGCGGGCAACACGTCACAGGACCTGAAGACCGGCTTCCTCGTCGGCTCCACCCCCCGAAAACAGCAGATCGCCATCCTGATCGGCGCCCTGGGCTCGGCGCTCGTGGTCGGGTGGACACTGACACTGCTCAACCGGGCGTACACCTATCCCGTCCCCGAGAGGCACGCCCCGTTCGGCGCGCAGGCGCTGGCGCCGACGACCGGTGGCCGGGCGCCGGTCGAGGTCATGTCCGCGACCATGGCGGGGTTCCGCATTGCCGGCAGCGACTCGGTGGACCACGCCGCGTATCAGGTCGTCCGCGTGTACGTCGTCACCGACGGCGTCGCAGCCGGCAAGTACCTGATGGATCCCAAGAGTCGCGAGCTGCGCTACGTGCTGGATCCCGGCATCGGCGGGCGCGTGCACGAGTATCGCGGCAAGACCATCCCCCGGCTCGATTCCCCCAAGGCGACCATCATGGCGCTCATCACCGACGGCATCCTGACCCACAAGCTGCCGTGGGTGTTGGTGCTGCTCGGGGTGTTCATCACCATCGCGATCGAGCTCATGGGGGTGCAGGCGCTGCCGGTCGCGGTGGGGGTCTACCTGCCGATCTCCACCTCGTCGGCGATGTTCGCGGGGGGCGTGGTGCGGTGGCTGATCGAGCGGCGCGCGCGGGCGCGGCAACAATCGCTCGCCCAGGTCGAATCGGGACCGGGGGTGCTGTTCGCGAGCGGTCTGATCGCGGGCGGAGCCATCTGCGGGATCGTGCTGGCGGCGGTCGCGGGCGTCCTGGGCTCCGCGGACGCGCTCGCCGAGCGGGTGCCCGTGTTCACCGCGCTGGGGGATCTGCCCCACTCCAATATCCTCGCGTTCGGGCTCTTCGGACTGCTGGGAGTGCTGCTCTACTCGGTGGGCCGGCGCGAGCAGTGAGAGGGCCGCGCACCGTAGGGGCGCCGCATGCTGCGCCCCTACATTTCGGCATGCGTGCTTGGCGTGGATAGCGATGCGGGTCATTTCGCTCTTGCCCGCCGCCACCGAGATCGTGGCCGCCCTGGGGGCGCTCGGGCGCCTCGTCGGCGTGACCCACGAGTGCGACTATCCACCCGAGGTGCGTGGCCTGCCGCGCGTGACCCGTTCCCGCCTCGACCCCGGGCTCTCCTCCGGCGAGATCGACGCCGCGTTGGCGGCGGCGAAGCGCGAGGGTACCGCCACCGTCGACGTGGACGTGGAGCTGGTCGGCCGCCTGCGTCCGGACGTCATCATCGGACAGGCGATCTGCGACGTCTGTGCGGTGAGCCAGGAGCAGCTCGCCGACATCGTCTCCTCGCTCCGTATCACCCCCTGGGTCGTGACGCTCCACGCGCACACGCTCGTCGAGGTGTTCGTCGACATGCGCAAGGTCGGCGAGGCCATGGAGCTGCGCGACGAAGCCGACGAGGTGATCGCCGGTCTTTCCTACCGGCTGCGGCGCGTGCGGAAGGCCGTAGGGGCGCCGCATGCGGCGCCCCTACAACGACCACGGGTCTTGGTGCTGGAATGGCTCGACCCGCCCTACGTCGCCGGGCACTGGGTCCCCGAGCTGATCGAGACCGCCGGGGGCGAGGACGTCGCCGGCGTTCCCGGCGCGCGGTCCGTGACGCGCTCGTGGCGGGAGCTCAGCGCCCTGGCGCCCGATCTCGTGGTCGTCGCGCTGTGCGGCTTCGACGTGGAGCGGGCGCGCCGCGAGCTGGCCCTGATCACGGACCGCGACGCCCGGGCGCTGCTCGACCGGCGCGTCGAGTTTCTCGACGGCAACGCGTATACTTCCCGCCCGGGGCCTCGCCTGGTCGACGCCGCGGAAATTCTCGCGCGGTTGATCCAGCGTTGACGGCGGCGCGCAGGTTCGTTGAGATTGACGGCTATGATGCGGAACCTCCTGGCTGCGGGCAACTTGCTGCTGGCCGCGCTGCAGGCGCCCCCGGCTCGGGGCACGCTCCGCCTGTACGCCGTCGGTGACATCAACCTGGGACGGCGCACCGCGCGAGAACGGCTGATCGCGGGGGATACCCTGTACTCGTTTCGCCTGCTGCTCGACACGTTGCGGGGCGCGGACATCACCTTCGGGAACCTGGAGAGTCCGATTGCGGCGGACACCAGCCAGGTGGACGACTCGGGCGCGGCCTTCACCGCCCCGCCCCTCGCGGCGCTGGCCCTCGCCCAGGCCGGGTTCGACATCGTGAGCACCGCCAACAATCACGCATGGGACGGCGGCGAGGGCACGCTGCAGGAGACGATGCGTCAGCTGACACGGGCCGGGGTACTGTTCGTGGGATCCGGGTTCGGCCGCGACATGGCCGAGCAGCCGGTGATCGTGCGGCGCGGGGGCTGGCGCATCGCCTTCTTCGCGATCACGCGCGCCTGGAACCCGGCCCCGTATACGTTTTACCGGCACGCCGGGGCAAACTACGTCGCCTGGGGAGACACGGCGTGGATCTATCCCGCGATCCGTGACTTGAAGCAGACCGGCCGGGTCGACCTGGTCGTCGTGAGCGTGCACGGCGGCAAGGAATTCGTGGACGCGCCGCCCAAGTACCACCAGGATCTGCTGTACGGCCTCGTCGACGCCGGCGCGGATCTGGTGCTCGCCCATCACCCCCACGTCCTGCAGCCCGTGGTGCGCTACAAGGGCAAGCCGATCGTCCAGTCGCTCGGCAACTTCGTCTTCCTGCAGAACGATCCGTGGACGCGGCTCTCCGCGATCCTGCGGGTCGTCGTACGACCCGACAAACGGATGCGCCTGTCGGCGATCCCTATCCGAGTCGACCACCAGCCCACGCTCGCGACCGGTGCGGCCGCCGACAGCGTTCGCCGCCGGCTTGGCATTCCGCTCTCCACCTCCGCGCACCCATGACCAAACCGACGTTGGAGTTCCTGAAGCGTCTGCTCGACACCCCCGGACCTTCCGGGTTCGAGACCGCGCCCGCCCGCGTGTGGCGCGAGGAGGTGAAGGCGTTCGCGGACGAGGTGAAGGCCGACGTGCACGGCAACTCGGTCGCCGCGCTGAACCCGACGGGCACGCCGCGTCTCATGCTCGCGGGCCACATCGATGAGATCGGGCTGCAGGTGACGCACGTCGATGACGACGGGTACCTCTACTTCGCGGGCATCGGCGGGTGGGATTCGCAGGTGTTGGTGGGGCAGCGAGTCGTGATCGCCGGACCGAAGGGACCGGTGCGGGGCGTGGTGGGCAAGCAGGCGATCCACCTGATGAAGAAGGAGGACATGGACAAGGTCTCCAAGATCACCGATCTGTGGATCGACATCGGCGCCGCCAACCGGGCGGAAGCGCTCGAGCGCATCCGGGTGGCCGATCCGGCGGTGCTCGACGCCGACGTGCAGGAGTTGCCGAACGGGCGCATCGTGTCGCGCAGCATCGACAACCGCATCGGGGCGTACGTCGTGGCCGAGGTGCTGCGGCTCTTGGCGAAGGACCGGCCCAAGCACGCGGCGGTGTTCGCGGTCGCCACGACGCGCGAGGAGATCGCCTGGACGGGCGGCGGCGCGCGCACCAGCGCGGTGGGGCTCGACCCCCAGGTCGCACTCGTGGTCGACGTCACGCACGCGACCGACTATCCCGGCGCCGAGAAGAAGCGGGCGGGGGAGCACAAGCTGGGCGGCGGGCCCGTGCTGGCGCGGGGCTCCTCGGTGAGCCCGGTCGTGTTCGAGCTGCTGGTGCAGTGCGCCGAGCGGGAGCAGATCCCCTACAGCGTCCAGGCGGCGCCGCACGACACCAGCACCGATGCGGACGCCATCTACAACGCGCTGCGCGGCATCCCTACTGGGCTCGTGAGCGTCCCCAACCGCTACATGCACAGCCCGAACGAGATGGTCGCCGTGGAGGACCTGGAGCGCGCGGCGCGGCTGCTCGCGGCGTTCGCGCGCCGGCTCGATCCCAAGGTCAACTTCATTCCCGGCTGAACGGGAGGAGGGACGCTATGAAGGGCAACAATCCGGCACTCGGCCTCTTCATTCTGCGCGTTGTGGTCGGCGTCGTCTTCCTGATGCACGGCCTCGGCAAGCTGATCGGTCCTCCGTTCCCGGGACCGGGCATGGCGGGATGGTCGGGGATGCTGCGGGACGTGCTGCACTTCCCGGTGCCGGGACTGATGGCCTGGGTCGGGATGCTGATCGAGGCAGGGGGCGGCCTGGCGCTGATCCTCGGGGTCGCCGCGACGCCGGTGGGGTGGCTGCTCGCCCTCTACATGGTCATCGCGGCCGTGACGGGCGGCCACTTCGCGGCGGGGTTCGACGTGTTCCACTTCGGTGACCCCATGCGACGCGGCTACGAGTACAACCTGACGCTCATCGCGGCGTCGCTGTGCATCGCCTTCGGGGGGCCGGGGAGCTGGGCGCTGGGCGGGAAGGGCCAGGCGGAGCCGTCACGCATGATGTGACCGCGGATCACGCGCGGTGGTGGGAACGACATTGCTCCGGGATGCTACGATTTCTCGACTCGTCTGGCTGAAGGTGAACGGGGAGTATCTGCTCGCGCACATGTGAGCACGCGCCGCGGCACGCACCTCCGTGGGTCCCCCCTGGGCGGGCACTCCGCGGAACCCGCTCACCCGAGTGGTCCTCACCCCTGGCCCCCTCTCCCTGCGGGAGGTCCTCACCCCCTGCCCCCCTCTCCCTGCGGGAGGTCCTCACCCCCCGTCCCCCTCTCCCT
>Ga0209161_10000924_pt1 | contig 24012 bp, 24 predicted proteins | sample GraSoiAngelo_155_FD_186169 | JGI IMG/M metagenome (GOLD analysis project Ga0209161, IMG submission 186169) | Grasslands soil microbial communities from the Angelo Coastal Reserve, California, USA - 14_1009_13_30cm (SPAdes) (version 2) | ecosystem: Environmental > Terrestrial > Soil > Grasslands... | reverse complement strand
CTGAGGAAGACCGGTGCCGCTAAGTGAGTAGGTCCAGAGACAGCGCCGAAGAACCGCTAATCCCAGCTGAAGTAACCCAGGTAATCGGCCGGACCGGCGTCACTGGAGAAGTCATACAAGTCAGAGTCCGTGTCCTCGAAGGACGGGACAAGGGGAGAATTATTACTCGAAACATTAAAGGACCGATCCGCCTAAACGATATTCTGATGCTCCGAGAGACGGAGCGAGAAGCCAAGAAGATCAGGTAGGGAGTCGACTGCCACGCCGAAGACATTCAAGTGCTCCTTCTGTGGAAAGAACTTTTCAAACTCCACGGGACTAATGCACATCAAAAACGACGGAACGATCCTCTACTTCTGTTCCAGAAGATGCCGCGTCAGCAACTTATCCTTCGACCGCGACTCTAGAAAACTAAAGTGGACAGCGTACTACGGAAAGAGAGAGAAGGGACGCTGACCGAGTCTAACCAGAGAACGTTCGCATTTCTCAAACCCGACTCAGTGAAGAACCGCCTCGTGGGCGAAATCCTTGCTAGGCTAGAACGGAAAGGGTTCACATTCAAACAGTTGAGACTGCACCAGATTACGCACAAGGAAGCGGAGTCCCTCTACAGCGTGCACAAAGGAAAGCCGTTCTTTCAGGAACTAGTCGACCATGTGACGTCGGGTCCAGTGGTCCTCATGGTTCTCCAGGGACCGAATGCTGTTGAGACACTTCGCAAGGTGATTGGAGCAACAAATCCTCTGACCGCCGAGCCGGGGACCATACGCGGCGACCTCTCGGTCTCTATAACCGCAAACGTGATTCACGCTTCGGACAGCGCTGAGAATGCAAAGAAGGAATCCTCAGTCTTCTCCCTAGACACCTCATGAAACCACCCTTCGTTCCCGTAACTAAATCCATTCTTGTTACAGATTGAACAACTACTTTGCGAGTTTAGCGCGAGGTCGTCTCGGTGATTCTGAGAAGTGAATCTTCAACATTCTTCCCCTTTGCCGTCTTTCGCAGGTATTCCATATCGATCTGTTTCTTGAAATTGTCATAAAGAACCTTGGCCTTTTCATAGTCGGCTGGTATGTTCAACAACTTTGCCGCAGACAATCGATCCATTATCAACTCTTCGACTCCGACAATTCTAGCCGTGTACGGGCCGACTCTCATTGTACGTGGTCTTTTGGGCACGAAATCTCCGACAATGTGGAACGCTACGCCGAGTTGCTCGTTGAGCCATATCATTCCAATCTGTTTGAATCCCAGGCTTTCCAAGACCTTCTCAGTTGTAGCCGAATCGCTGGTTGTAACATCAACGTCACCGCTTGTAAACTGTGCAGCGGTGTAAGTCTCAACAGCTTGCCCACCCACGAGGAATATGGACTGCTTCTTTTTTTCAAGCCGGCTTGTGACATAGCCTAGCAGGAGCATCTTCTTTCTCAGTTCGTTAGGCTCTTTCCGAAGCCTGGAAATGAAGGATTTTGAGGTGAGGGCCTCAGAGTAGGTTTTCGAAAGGGATCGCTTGACGCTCATCGCATGACGAGCGTTCCATCTTTCAGGGTCCGAAACATTTCGTTGAAACCTCTTCGTGCTATTATGGTAAGAGCAGCTAGTTCCCCTTCCACCCTAGGCCTGTTCCCGCGACCGATGTCTTGCGAACGACTCTGTCTCCCAATGAGAACTCTCGGTAGCATGTTTCGCTTGATCTCTTGCAACTCGTCGAAATCTAGTGGAATCCTTCGTATGTCCATGTTTATCTTATTCCAGTCGACGTTCCTGACTTTACCCTCAACTCTTCTGCTGATCTCGTCTGGAACGCCCGTCGCCATCCTCACTAGTGGGCCCAGATAGGCTAGAGTCTTCTGTCTGACCTTACCTTTCTTTGACACGCCTTCGACGAGGTAGGCGTATCGTTTCGATCCGATCTTCTTGACCCTCACATACATTGATCGTTCTCCTCAGAAGAATAATGACGCCCTGCCTAGTATAAGCATTGTGCCTAAGTTTCGGTTTGTCTATCGGCAACGGGCGTCGAAGTATGAGGTTTAGGGTTTAATATTCCCCAGCTCCACTAGAGGAGTTCAAATGGAGTCTCACAGAGATGCCGATTCGTCAGCCTATTGCAGTGGTTCTGGGCCATGTAGATCATGGCAAGACTACACTTCTAGATCGGCTTAGGGGGACTTCCGTCGCGGCTCGTGAGCCGGGCCAGATAACGCAGTGGATTGGCGCCAGCCTCATCCCAGCCAAAACTCTGACGGAGATTATCGGCCCCTTACTTGCGCGGTTCAAGCTGACAATAGAGGTTCCAGGAATCCTATTCATCGACACTCCGGGTCACGAGACTTTCAGCAACCTTCGCAAGCGAGGAGGATCAGCCGCTGATGTAGCGATACTAGTTATTGACGTCACGAAGGGGATTGAGCCGCAGACAGTCGAGTCGCTGACGATTCTGAAAGCGCGGAAGACCCCGTTTCTGATCTGCTGTAACAAGATTGATGCGGTTCCTGGATGGAAGATCTCGGATGCAGGATCGTTTCTGGAAAACATGGCTAACCAGCGGCCTGAAGTGCTGACGGATCTTGACAATCGGCTCTATACAATGATGGGGACCTTGTCCAGATACGGTATCCGGGCAGACAGGTTTGACCGGATAACAGAGTTCGCCAAGACAGTCGCACTGGTCCCGGCGAGCGCAAAGACGGGCGAGGGAATCCCTGAGCTGATGGCAGTTCTCGTCGGACTTACCCAGGTCTACATGAAGGGAGAGCTGAGCGTCACCAGTGGTCCTGCCGAGGGAACGGTTCTAGAGGTCAAGGAGGAGCCGGGGTTGGGTGTGACGATTGACGCGATGATCTACAATGGACGTTTGGAAGTGGATGACCAGATCATGATTGCGGGACGGAATGGGGTCATCGGTACGCGGGTCCGGGCGCTGCTTCTTCCGAAGCCCTTGGACGAGATCCGCGATCCGAGGGACAAGTTCTCAAACGTGAAGTCCGTTGATGCGGCGGCGGGCATAAAGGTCGCTGCTGCAGGGTTGGAGGATGCGATTGCCGGGTCATCCCTTTACGGGGTCAAGGACTCGTCGAGTAGGAAGGCGATCAAAGAGAGGATTCTCAATGAAGTTGAGGAGGTCAGAGTCAAGAAAGACCTGAGCGGTGTTGTTGTAAAGTCGGACGCTCTCGGCTCGCTTGAAGCACTGACGACGTCATTGGAGGCGTCAAAGATTCCAGTTCGGCTAGCGGATGTCGGCGATGTTTCGAGGAGGGATGTTGTCGAGGCAAAGGCTGTCCGCGTCAAGGATCAATACCTGGGTGTTGTCCTAGCTTTCGGTGTGAAGCTATTGCCCGACGCGGAGGAAGAGATCGCATTATCGAAGATCCCCGTCTTCAAGGGAGATGTCCTCTACCATGTTCTGGAAGAGTATTCTCGATGGGTGGAGACTCAGAGGCTGGCGGGTGCAAAGGCCGAGATGGACCTTCTCATACGACCTGGAAAGATCAAATTGCTGAAGGGATTCGTGTTCCGGCGTAGCGATCCTGCCATTGTCGGCGTCGAAGTGCTTGATGGGATCATCAAGCCGAAGTATCCGCTCATCAATAGTCGTGGACAGCGGATCGGACAGGTTGTCAGGATACAGGACCAAGGGAAGGACGTTGGAGAAGCAGGCGCAGGAAAACAGGTCGCGGTATCGATTGACAAGCCGATGGTTGGAAGACAGATCAACGAAGGCGACGTGCTCTATGTCGAAGTTCCTGTACAGCACGCTAGGGTGCTGTCGTCCAAGTTCAAGGACTATCTGAGCCCTGGAGAGCTTGCGCTGCTCAGCGAGATGGCAACTCTCACAGCTGGCGCGTCGAGTTCGATGGGCTGACCGACAGTCCTCTAGTTTATTGTGAGTCTAGTCTCATCAAGGGCGCGTCTTCCCAGACCCCGACCTAACCTCAGGCGAAGTGTGTAATTTACGCCGACGCCGTCGCCTATAACAAAATCGCCAAGTTTTCTAGTGTCGGCGAAACTATTGACGCCGAAATAATCCGCTATCTTGTGAAGACTCATACTGCCCGAGTTGAAGGAACCCATGCTGGACGGATGAAATGCTAAGAGAAGCTCTTCAAAGCTCCGGGCGACCGGTTTCCAGACTGCGCTAATTTTGCCTCTGCCTTTGAGCTCGAAGAGTGTTTCATTGAATCCTGCTCTGTATACTGGGAGTCTCGGGTTTCTGTTGAGGACAATCCTAGCCCTTTTTGATTGGTCCGAGATTTCTCCCAAGCAACGAAGTTCTCCACCATCTGTTGTTACAATCAATCGCGACTCTTCGTTTGGGATTGCGAGGACGCTCTTCTCGACTGAAACATTGAGAGGCGAGGACCTAGGCGAGATCAGCATCAAGACTATGTTTGGACCCTTGGCGGGCTCGAGCTTGAAAGCCAGGCCGATAGCGTAACCCTCTCCTGTCGAGGAAATTATGCCCGAACAAGGGAATCTGGATTTAGCGTCCAGTTCTACCGTGATCTTGCTCGATTCGCCTACGACGTGTCTTACCGAAGTTATTTCTCTCATTTCGAACTGAGAGTTCATCGTAGCGTTCTCACCGACTTGATCCACCCAAGAATAGACGATCCCTCTGCCTAGGAACGCACCCTTCAACGGTCCAATCGTCTGGACCGTGAAGTATTCTCTACCATTGTCGGTGTAGTGGTCAACCGGGTTCTTGACGTAGCTGGTTAGATGCATTCTCGCGAAGGTCGCTTTTCTTGCAAAGGACGTTTATTAAGCGGAAAGCCCGCCGACTGGAAAGAGTAGAATTAGTTGGCGAAGTTTCAGCTCATTGTTTCGGACCCGAAGAGCAAGACGTCGAAGGCTGCGTCACTGGAGGGAACTAAAGCTCAGGCTCTTGTTGGGAAGAGTATCGGTGAAGAGGTCGATGGGAAGCTTCTCGGGTTGGGGAATGTGAAGTTGCGGATTACTGGTGGGACGGATAAGGATGGTGTGCCGATGCGGTTTGATATTCAGGGTGCGGCTCGGAAGAGGGCTCTCCTCTCAGCCGGAGTAGGATATCGGCCAGCTGATGAGGGTGAGCGGCAGAGAAAGCTCATTAGAGGACGAGTCATCTCGGAAGAGACATTGCAGATTAACAGCGTAATTGTTAGTGGTGCTGAATCAGTTGCGGAGCCGGTGAAAGGTTGAGTTTTGAAGTAGTCGAAGAGCATACGAACAACCTTCTCGGACGCCGCGAAGCAAAGCTAGTCGTTCACCACGAAGGAGCAGGAACACCGGACCGGCTGACGGTGCGGAAGCTCGCCTCTGAACACTTCAAGGCACCAGTCGACAGGGTCTTTGTGAAGAGTATTGCGACACGGACTGGAGGATCATCCGCTACCTGCATGGTCGAGATTTATCAGGACGCTAAATCTGCGGATATTGTTCCAGCGTATCTGAAGAACCGGATGCTTCCGAAGGACCAGCGGGTCGCGAAAGTGAAGAAGGAGCCGGAGCCGAAGCCAGCAGCGCCAACACCAAAACCAGCCGCGAAGAAAGAGGAAGCGAAACCGGCTGAGAAGAAAGAAGAAGCTAAACCAGCACCCGCAAAAGAAGCAAAACCTGCTCCAGCAAAGGAAGCGAAGCCTCCGGCTGGCAAGGAAGAGAAACCCGCGGCCGGAAAAGAAGCCAAACCGGCGAAAGCAGAGTCTAAACCGAAAGCATAGACAATCCAGTCGCATTAGCCTAGAACCGGAAAGAGGATCTTCCAGTTCTGCGTCGCGAGACTCGCCTTCATACCTTTTTTTTGGAGCGTTGTCAGCGGACCAGATTTTGGCACCAGACTGATCAACCTGTCCGTATCGCGGATCGCAGATCTCCTGCTAGGGACAATCAGGTCGTTCTCCGTACCATCTGCCATCAAGGGACATGGATTGAAACCTACGACTCTGCTTATGGAGAAGTTCCCCGAAACACGGCGACGTTTGCGATGCGTGACTCAACGAGAATTGACCCTTCTCAACTGGTAATGGATCTGGTAAGTCAATGACTCAGCTTCTTGGTTGCTTCCTTCCAATCTTTGAGCTCAAACCCATGCGTCGTGAGGAATTGAATAGACTCCTTGTTGTTGGGATTCAGTGTCGTGTACAGGAGAGGAATGTCGTGAGTGTTCGCGTACTCGATTACAGTTGCCATCAGCATGGTTCCAATGCCTTTCCTTCTACTCGTGGGCTGGACAGCTATGTATTCTAGCCAGATTTCTCTTTGCGCACTATGGACAAAAGAGGTGGGCTGAGCAAGGATGAAGCCTACAGGCTTGCGAGCTATCTCTGCAACATAGCTAGCTTGGACTCTGACGTAGTGATTGAAGTATTCTGGAGTAATCCATGGCTCAATCGTGTCCTCCTCCACTGTTTCCCTCAGATATGCAAGGTATTCATCCACGATGATTCTCTCTATTCTCTTGACAGCCCTGTAATCCCTTGCAGCCAGCTTTCGTATTCTGACCATTCACCTGGTCCCCATTATCATGATCACAGCCAAATTCCCAATTCTAAGGCGATTCCAAGGCACTTTACAGGGGACTATCAGGTTTCCAATCTCGCATTCCATGTTTGACCTGTGTCCGAACTCTAACGGACCCCACCCGCAACTCTACGACAAATCCGTGCAACTGTAGGATAGTATCTGCATCACTCTTCCAGTAACGATACTTCAGGCTGGAGACGTTTCGATACTTACTAGCTTGCTCGTGTTTCCTCGAATCGTCATAGTAGTATAGACACATGACATGTTCTCCACCTACCGCTTCTTTCGACACTTTAGCGAGCCGAAATCCATTACGCTCTATTTCATCTGTAGCGATTGTGAGTAGTCTCTCACGGTCAGAGGAGAACAAAAGATATTTTCCTGTTATGAGACGGTCGTCTCTCGAAATAGGACGACTAACGAACGTCCAGTATTCATCTTCTGATAGCCTGACGCTCCTGGACAATTCCTCCCGCTAATACTGCCGCGTACCTATTAATCTTGAAGACCTTTTTGACTGACGGAACTCCAACTTTATCCGGTGAATGTCCAGGTGACCGAAGTAGATCGAGTTAATTCCTCAGAGAACCAGCCCGCACTGACTATCCCGTCCATGGACAAGACGAGATGGTTTCTAGTTGTCTGTCCGACCCCACTCGCGACCGAGGAATCAGTAGTCGTGAACTTGAGATTGTAGGAAAGGTATCCGCCGGTCTGCCAAGTCCCGCCTGTGGTAATGACCGTGCCGAAGGGGAAGGAATCTACAGCCAAAGAGAATGATGGATTGCTCACACGGGTGTCCATTGACGTAGCGTAAGACCAAACGTGGATTTCCAGATAGAATGTATTCACATAGCCTGACCCAGGAGACCTATATCCAGTTGCCATCTGGATCGTTGTCCCATTCACCGAATTGTAGCTTAGAGCATAGTAGACGAGGATTGGAGTCACGACCAACCCCGCGACCAAGATGATTGCCAGAGGAATTCGATGCCGTTTCATGAAAGATTTGAGAGCATCAAACTGGGAAGGTGTACCGGTAGCAGGTGAGGGCACTGCCAAGTGTTTCTGATAGAAACGGTGCCCTCGGGTTCTTATGGATACCTCAAAGAGCAAAGACTCTAATTGTAATTACAGGTCGATAGAGGACATACCGTTGTCCGAATCACAGTCAGAAACTCACAGCTACAACCAGCGAATCTGGAACAAAGACCGAAAGCCATGGGACGGAGATGTCGGGTCTGTAGAACTCATCAGACGAGCACTGGAAATCAGTCTACCGGCTCTCTGACAGTCGGAGCCGCGGCTACACTGCATCAGAAGTTCGTGCCGACTCACTACTTGTTGCTTTGGAAGCTCTGAATCATGGAGCCGCTGAACTCGGCTTCGGAAATCCGTATGACCAGAAACGAGTCGAGATGGGTGCAAACAAGCTCTACGAGAATTGGATTGAGATGAAGACACTAAAGTCCCTTCGCGCTGAGAAACTCTAATTCAATTCATCAGCCACTTTTTGTTTCTGGCGGAACGCATTGGTCGTGGACTGGTTCGAGCAAGCCGGCCCTGGCGTTGTACCTGTAGTGCTGAAGGCCAGGGATCACGTAGGAAAGTGGGGCTACAACGGCAAGAATATTCTGTGAAAAGAGTGCGTCAATATTGTTATGGAAAGGCTCTGAGTCGTTGGTTTGGATAAGTCGCATAAAACACTATCAGCCCATATCTTTCGAGCTCAATCCAGAGATACCGGCAGTGTTAAATTCTGACGGAGAGCGAACACAAAGACTGCCATATCATATCGGTTGCTCGCCCCTTTCTTTCGGGGCCCTATACGATTCTTCTGGCGGAGCGCCGAGGAGGGGCGCGATGAGAAAAGAACCCCAAGAAATGGAGGTGGTATAAGAAAAATGATTGATCCTAAGGGAAGAAGATCGACTTATCTGACTGCGTCAATGACTCTGCTACTTCTGCTGGTGGTCGCTCCTGTCTTCTTGACTCGGGCCTCGGCTCTGGCAACATCTTATTCATTCAATCTTCTTGGCCCGAATACTGCGATGGCTCCTGAAGGTGCTCCCGCGTTGGCGGGGGACACATTGATAGTCACGGGTTCAGGCGCATTTGATACGTCCACTACAGCGATAACCGGCGGCGGGAGCTATCAGATAGTTACTTCAAGCGGAATGATTGTCGACAAGGGAACATACGTGATAACGACGTTCATCGGTTTCACACCATACGGTGGCCCCAGCCCCGGCCTTCAGGGAGGTAAGCTGACCCTGACCGTAACAGCGACGAGCAGCCTTACAGGCGCAACAACCGCTAACATACCTGCGACCATAACATGTTTGGTGGGAAGCCCTCCACCAGCTGCAGTCGAAGGAATAACCTCCGGCGGATTCTCGCAGTCGGTCATCGGCAAGACACTCTTCCACATCAACACTTAGACAGGATAAAAACAGGCCATTCGTCGCCAATAGCCACGGACCTATCCTCTGACTCTCCATCTTCTCTTTCTTTTGAACTCGGATTGCTGAGCGGGTGCACGTAACCTCGTCCCAACCGTGGTTTCCCGCCCTCTATCTCTTTGAAGCAGGACTTGCAGATTGTGCCGCCACCCATGCCCTTTCTTTGGGAGCGAATACCGTAGAAGGGCGTTAGAGGTCTACGAACGGCTCAGCGCAACCTGCCGGTTCAAATAGTAGAACCACGTGACCGGAGTCTTGCCATGGCAACTATGCCGACCTCAAGACCCTCGACCCGAAGCGAGGTCTCTGTAGTCCTGAAGGAAGATGATTGGCATTACGTAATTGCCAAGCTTAGAAGGGCGATTGAGCCCGGATGCTATGAGAAATCATACTGTCAGTTATTGGACGTAATCCCCAAAATCGAAAAACAGGTCAAAGAAGCCAAAGTGGAATGATGTAAAACTCGACTCAGCCAGCCCCCAGATGAGGGTTAGAGGTCAGCGAACTTCTGGGCGAAGGGGTAATAATCGGGACTTATCTATTTTGCCGCTCGACAGCTTCTGCTATCCGAGTCATCCTCTGGATTCCGACAGTGCTAAATACCCATTGAGGGCGAATGCGACGAATGAAAACCTTGAAGACTGTTAGCATTCTATTCCTTCTACCATTAGCATTTCTGGCTTTCGGAGTTGCACCGGCACATGCGGCTGGGAGTCGGGTGGCGTTCATTGTGCATGTGAATGGACAAGGCATTGGGGGTGGCTTTGCTCTCTTCTCAGATGGTACTGCGGCGGGTAATGTCGCACTCTCGGCTTTCAATGGGGCGTTGATCCTCCAGTTCCACCCTGAAACTTGGACCTCTTCAATGGTATGCGGTGAGATTCAGGCGATAAGGGGGGTAGCGCCACCGAGTATCACACCCTGTGATCCTCTCTTCCCTGTCGGGACGACGCCGGTCCCTCTGGACCTTAATGGGGACGGGACTCCTGACATTACGTTCCTGATAACGGTCCAAGCGGTTAGCTGAACCCTTCCAGACGGAATACACAAACTCTCTCCACCCTCTGCCACTAAAGTCCCTGGCCGAGAAACCACGGGTTTATTTGATCGGTTAGCCACTTTCATCCTGAAGACTATGCTAACCGAGCAGTTCTCTCCGCTTGAGAGCAACCAAGTCCCCGGGGTTTCTTGGGACAATACTAGAATGGTTAGCCTATCGGAATCGTGCTCGCTCCGCTAGTGTAGTCGCGAGGATGAGAGTGCGGCCTTGATCTCGGCGGCCTCTTTTTCAGCGGCGTTGAGCCTGCCTTCGACTATCAAAAGGCTCTTAGCTAGATCTTTGGAGAACTGACTATTAGAAAGACCGGTTCGTGCCTGACCCGTCAATGCTATCCCTTTCCCAAGCTGTTCCGGATCTCTTTGTACAGTTGATCTCTCTTCTTATCTGAGTAATTGTCGTAGATCAGTTCTAGAATCATGTACCCTTTCTTCCGTAGTAATGTTCTTGGTCTCTTCGTCTTTCAACATCTGCGAGGTCTTTAGATGGACCGGGCAGTCAACGAACACGAGCAGTGGTCTTGGTTCTACTGGGAGTTAGAAGTCGGCTGTTGTTATTGGTATTTCGACTTGTGTGCGGTAGCTTATCTGGTCTTGTTGGAGGTCGATTGCTAGTTTTGTTCCATTCGTGAGGGGTTGGCGTGTAGGCGTCCGCGCCAGTCGCTCCGCTGACCCGACATCTGTCGGGTTGAGCTATGTATCAGCTATTGCTCAGACACGAGAACGAAACTGTTGAAAGTGTGGAGCCCAATTTCATCGTGCTTGACAAGCGCTACCTATTGGTTCACCGCTTTCTTGATTAGTTGGACTCAGCCTGTTATCATCAGGATGTATTCCATTGGGCTCTTTCGAATTGAAATGCCCGATTTGTGGTGTTGAAATCGTGAGGCCTCCCATTACAGCCCACTACGAAGCTTCGCATTCAGACTTTGCAGAGCGGATTAGCCACGAGAGAAGACTTGCCTATTATGTTGTTTTTCCTACAGCGTACTAATCCTTGTGGACGTGCTATACGAGCGATTTCTAACCCCCTATTTTCTTTTCGCTCTCATTGCATACGTCTTCACAACAGTGGTTCTTCTAACAGCGAGATCACGTAGAAAGATGCGAGAGCTTAGAGCTGTCTGGACTTGAGGAAGCTCAATAATCGTAGAATCCTCGTCTTAGCCTTCAGCGTTTTTGTCCTCTACATAGCTTTGGCAAACTTGTTGTATTTCCTAAATGTCATAACTTTGCCATTGGAACCAGGTTCAATCAAAGGGTTTGTCCCTGTCAACAACACGCTTCTTCTCCTTTTGGTTGTGTTGGATGTCTTGGCAATTCTCCAATGGGGTGGGCACAGACGTAGAAGGAAGTAGTGACGAAGAATTGAACCATAGTCCACCGCCCACGCTAATGTCTTCGGGAGCAACAAAGACTTGAAGCCTCGAACTGGTAGTTGGCGTGTCGTACATATCCTCGCTACGATTAATCTGGCGGTCTGGATAGGGGTAGCCATACTATTCTGGTTGGGTCTCTCTTCTTTGAATAATCTGTCGATTGTTTTTCTTCCCGTTCTCCTTCTGGTAATTACAATAGCCTTTTCTGAATCTCTACCATCCGCCCCAGAAAAAGAGTTCCACACAATCTTGACCACTCGAAAATTCGCTTAACAATTTATGCGAGATTTACTGATGCAAAGCGGGGATCGTTCACGATTCTTCCGAACGTTTTTCGTTGGGTAAAGGGTGGGTTTTATCCCAAGCATCTCTGAATGCGATTAGCTTCCTCGCATGTAGTCCAATAAGGAGAAAGGAAGCACCGAACAAGTACCCTGGAATAATGTACTGGAGAATCTGATTCAGAGTGCAAAGGTACAACGCATCCACGATGACGAGCGCGATACCGGAGCCTAATACCGACCACATTAACGTGTGAAGCTGACGACCCCACTTGCCGTACTCTGGATGAGTTGTCTGATAATGGACTTTTACCTGGGTATACTCGACCTCGACCCCACAAATCCTGCATTTGTGCCGGGGCAACCACAGCTTCACATCGTCCGAGGCGGTGGATCGAGACGGGAACATTCGAGAGCAGAGTAGCCAAATCCGACTAATCAAGAAAGCGGCGTGTGAATGAGTTTCGATCAGACTCTTCTCTGGTCATGATGGGGGCGGCATTGGTTATGTTGGCTGACCCTATCCGCTAAATTTTCAGCAATCTTTTTTTCTCGGCAAGCCTTCAATTCTAAGGCAAACATCAGATTAACCCGCCCTCGACCCTTCATGTCTGCCTTAGTGGGTTTCCTTCTCATTGTCGCATACATCTCCGTAGCACAATTTGTCGGCTTGCCCTATTGGAGACCAGATATCTCCACCGGGTGGGGGCTACTTGAGTACCTATTGCTGTCTCTAACCGCAGTCAGTCTAGTAAGCCTTGCAAGCCGGGAACGACAGTGGAGACGAGCTCGATCGAGCATCGTCGGGACGAAGTGATATGCGAACTCGACTTAGGCTCGGACTTGTCATTCCGCCAACAATACTCGTTTTCTACATGTGGCTCGCAATATTCCTTGTTAGTGAAAACGCGGCGTATCTGCCGCTATCGGTCCAATTCAGTGCCCTAAACTCATGGCTGGGAAACGTCGAGTGGTTGTTCCTGTATCTGTGGATTGTAGGATTTCTCTATGTCACACTTGGAGAGAAGCTAAATGAAAGACGACGGAAACTGAAAGGTTGGAAACTTGATACACCCTCATCCGCCAACTAAACTGAGTAGCGGAAGATGTGATAGAACTCTGCTCAACGGTAGAACTCCCTTACTTGGGCTTCCTTAATCTCTGAGTGGGCAAAATCGGACATGAAGACCAAGAAATCTGGTCAGCCTCTCCGTCACTACGCCCATACCCAATTACTAAGCACCCCGGCCAATGCTGAAGCCTATACGATCAAGAATCCAAAATCCGACCTTTACTTTTCGGGCCCACTCTCGATGTATCTTAAGAATGGCTTCACAGAGTGTCGCGATAAATGACTGGTACCTTGTGGCGAGAAAACGACTCGAACCGAACGTCTGAGCAGTGCCCGTGTAGACGTCTTTTACCTGTGCTACAGGGTCGAGGTTACAGTAGAAGTTTGACCTGCTTCTTCGCTCCGCCTGGAAGCTTTGAAGCGGCTCGGTCTAGCGCTCGGCTTGATAGTTGTGGTTGTTGCTCTGGTCGTTGGAGCAGTCTTATTCTCGAATGCTCCTCCCCAAACCTCGAACAACGTCAGCGCGTTGAGCTTCACGTATGATGTTAGCAACAACAAGTTTACGTTCTATGCGGCAGACGGCTTCACAAACTACTCTTGGGACTTTGGAGACTCTTCGACTGGCGCGGGGTCGGTTGTCTCACACACCTACCAGACGAACGGAAACTACCAGGTTACTCTCATAGCTGATCCATTGACTGGTCCGTCAGGGTCCTTGTCAGCATTCAAGCAAGTACTCGTTACCTCAGTAAACACACTAATTCACCACTATTTCGAAAACTTGAACGTGACCATGGGAAACAGCGCTACCTGACCTCTAGAACTCGTCCGCATGGACTCATAGCAAGGGATTCAGACCCAGGTCCGCCGGAATACACGACCAGACACAAACCAACTCAAAAGTTAAACCCAACAATTGTCTAGGAAAGAGTTGGTCTGGCAGACAATGTCCGTCATAACATGTCCCAGATGTGGTGCAAGCAACACCCCAACTGCGCGTTTCTGCAGTACCTGCGGCACATCACTAGTAACTGTCCCAGCTCCCACGCTCCCCCCGGCGGGTTATACTCCGCCTCCCGCCCAACAGTACTATCCGTACCAGTATCCCGCAAACTCCTGGGAGGTCGCGCGAACAAACAAGATCAACAACACTCTCACAGGACTGCTCCTACTCGTCATCGGCGTCCTAATCGCCTGGATTCCCTTCGCAGGGTTCATCGGCGGAATAGTAGGCTTCATCGGGGGAATCCTAGTCTACATCGGACGCGAACCCTTCGGCGCAGACCACGTCCGCAATACTACACTAGCTCTCATATTCTTCGTCGTCGGAATCGCGGGCACGATATTCGGATTCTTCTACGCCTTGACCTACGGAATCTCGTCGGGGCTTGGTGCCTCCGTCGTGGGTCTATTCGGCATCGTATTCTTAATCGGCGGAGCAATCTTCGGACTCTCAGAAGTCCTCCTCACATACTCCCTCCAGAGCAGCAATCGTCACATGCTACTCTGGGCAGCCTACGGAATATCGATATTCCTCGGGGTCGTCAACGTGTTCCTCCTCCCGTTTGGCAGCGGCGGATTCTGGACATTATACTTCGGCACGGGAGTACTCCTCTTCACAGGCTTCCTCGCCGCCATCCCAGCCGCACTCTATGGGACAGCCTTCTACCTGGCACGAGAAAGAATCGTTCGTCACGAAATCCCGCCACCAATGAAACAACAAGAGCCAGGAAAACCACCGTGGTAGAAAATTTTCTCAAAAGAGAGCCATGTAGTTGCGCTACCGCGTTCGCCTATGTCTATTATGCCTGACAGAGAAGAATAAGCCCTGCCCTTAAGACGACTCACACGCGATGAGTGGGAGTGGATTATACGCGGCACCACTCCTGATCGGTTTCTTGATTTGGGGGTGGTTCCTTAGGCTACCCGGGTTCTACCTATACACGACAGTTCTGTTCGGAGCGATCTTCTACTCACTTATGTGGTGGACCTCCACTCACAAACCTGGTATGCTTCGACTTCGACTCTCTCTACCCTGCTACGCGCTAGGGTGGATATCGATGGTCATCATTCTGTCTTTTCAGAGAACCTCGAAATCGGCTTGCCCGCGTTAGCCGTCTCACTCCTGGCAAGCTTCTTCGGCATTACGTACATAGCCATCTACGATTTTTCACGTATGAAAGGCCCAGGTTTTTCCAGACTCAACCGACTCTTGGGTCTTGGCATCATCTTCTCCTCAGGTGGTTGGTTCTTCCTACTAGCTACGGCAGTTGCAACGTCATCCGCCATAGTGGACGTATTTCAGGAAGCTTCGCTTTCAAGTGTGGCGGGAAGAGTCTCCGTGATACTCGGAGTGCTATTGGTCACCGTGGCAGTAACTTCTGCAAGAAGGAACTACGTTTAGCTGGTAATGGATCCGACCCTAATTTGTGTTAGAAGATGTGTTGGGATAAGATCTCAGAGGCATCTGGCTGGGGAAAAACCGGCCCTTAAATTGAAGCTTGGGAACCGTTGAGCCCAGTGCCAAGGACTCAAGGAGCTGGGCATAGATCGCGTATTCTATGACATGAATCATCCGGCCCAAGTTCCAATAGACACTCAACTAGTGCTGCTTAGAAGGCTCGTGCGGCTGATCAAGGCCTAGGAATGCGCTGCTTGAAACCCGCCACCTGAACCCTTCCCGGGATAAGTAAGGCATGCCCGTTGGCTCGCTTTGGAAGGATCTTTTGCGGCCAGCCTTCGGTGTCCTTTGGAACAAGCTCGTCGAGTCAGACCTTTTTCTGGTTAAGGCAATGAATCCGTTTCGCTAGTCAGGTCGGGTTTTTGAAAATCTGTAGCTTGCGACGAAGAAGAAGCTCATGATTCCCAGGGCTATGATTGGAATCTTGATATCGATCCGATAGGCTGGAAAACCAAAATTGTTCAAGATTGATTGGGTGAGAGAGTTCTCGTATTGCGTGAGCAGGTTGTCATTGTAGACTACGATAGATGAGATCTCGGAGTGTACGAAGCCTGCCCCGAATGCTCTCGCATAGCGGCCTTGTATGTTCTTTTGGGCGCCTAGTTTTTCATGGGTGAAACCGTCAAAGATTCCCACGGAGAGGTTAGCAGCTTCGAGCCGAGACGCGATCGCTTGTAAGGCCCCGTTGATACCCCCGTCTCCATCGCTGAGAACCACAAGGGGCTCTGTGGGATGGTGGGACGCGTCAAAGCCGTGGATCTGTATTATCACTGAGCCAAACTTGGTGAAGGCTTCATGGGCGGTTTCGAAGATGCTCTGTGTTCTGTGAGCCATGTCGGTCTCACCGTTTGGACCGAAAGTTCTCTCTACACCTGATACCAAGAGAGCGGTAACGTGTGGATAGGCGCTGGTGAAGATTGTGTAAGCTATCTGTTGGCTGTTGAAGTCTGTGACTGGATGAGGGGCTTCTATTATGACTCGGGTTCTCGAAGGACTCCCTTCAGCTGTGAACAGGTATGATCCCCATCCACGGTTTACAGTTGTGTTTTCCATTAAGACGTAGTACTTGTTGCCAGTTGCCGAATCGTTCACCGGGATCAGCTGGTACTCTAGCTGTGTTGCTATGTTGGATGCGCTAAGGATCGAACCCGCATCGCTTTGGGACACCCCCGTGTCAATCAATCCGAAAATCGTGTTCATCGTTGAATAGTCTGAAGAGGAGGGCTCAGTGTAGTTTCCAGGTATGAGCCCGATGAACCTGTTCTGAATCAGATTGTAGACCTGCTGCAGTGGCTCTTTAACCCATGTGATACCTGTCGGCGGGAGCTGACTGATATTGACCGACGAATGATGAACCGGCATGGAAAAAGTGGAGACTATTATGAGCAGAATTATTACGGGAATTATCCGCATAATTCTTCTAGGTCTCTTTTTCACTTTAGCGGACAAGGAGCACGATCACTTTCCGGTGACGGCGTAGAGTATTACGTACGTGATGACGGAGACGATTGTGAGAGCATAGATCGTTTTGGTGATGCCCTGTCTCTCCATGCTGTTCGCGACTAGCCCGGGTATGATGAATCCGATGACCTGGAAGATTCCGGTTGGTCCGACGCTTGCTACTTGGCCGTAGGTGAGTGCGAGGGCTACGAGGGACTGGATTCCCCAGGCGATTACGAAACTCAGAAGCATCATGAACGAGAATTTTCTTCTTCCAAAGAGGACAATGTATTCGGCGACTTTTTTGAGCGCGAACAGGGTGATAATTGCGACTGCAAACGTCGAGAGTAGCAAGTAGGGTCTGTCGAGGGTTAGAGCTACGTAGCCAGGGACGATGACTCCTCCAGGAACGAGGTTCTGTTTCTCATAGAACAGCATGCTGACGGCGATTCCCAGCGCGATAGCGACCTCGGCGGTGTCGAGGGTAACCCCGTAGACCACCATCTAATTCCGAGACTCCATCGGATGTGAGTCTTCCTTCTCAGACAGTTTCTCGAACGTGTCGATGAAATCCTCAATTCCGATCATATTCCCACAGCCGAACAGGGTTAGGCCTTGATCTGATTCGAGAGACGTCTTCGAGAGGAAATCTATGATTGCTGGAGGGTCAACAGCTCCTAGATTCACAATCTTCTCCTTCGCGTAGCCTTCTCGGGTTGCCTGGCCTACGAACAGGTTTGTCATTTCTCCCACGACGAGTATTTTCTCGAACGGCATTCGCGCCATGAGTTGGGCAAATTCTAAAGTTCTCGTAACCCTGTCCTCTCGAGCGTGGAACATTCCGACAAGCATTGTCTGTTCTTCTATGACTCGTCGCTGGCTGAGTTCTTGGAATACGAGTCTCGTCGAGTCGACGTCGTTGACGCCGAAGGCCGCGATGAGCCTCACGTTGTGATTGGCGATCATGCCGTTGAGAATCCGTGTTAGACCCGGGTCAGGTTTGGCGTCGAGCATTCCCTTCAGTGCTTCATCCGGTGGGACGCTGAGTAGTTCGCAGACTCTGAGAGCTATGGCGATGTTTTCCTTGAAGATCATGTAGGAGAATTTGGAGAGATTCTCGTCCGGGACTGTGTCAGGGTCGACCTCTATGAGCTTCGCATTCTTCTCTTCCGCTCTCTTCCTGATGATCGGTATGTACTTCTTCTCCGCAGTCACAACGACCCCGTTGCTCGGGACTATTCCGGAAAGGTTCCAGGCAACATCTTCCAGTGATGGTCCCATGACGTCCAGGTGATCGGCACGGACGTTTGTGATCACTGAGATTGTCGATCTGACGAACTTGCTCTCGGCGATTATGTTCTTTGGCCGGATGGACATGCATTCGAACACTATCGCGTCTGCGCCGCCGGCGTCGGCTACGCTCTCGATTATTCTAGGCTGTTCTCTGAGGTTAGGCTGTTCATGGTGACCACGGATTCCACGCTCTGTTCCTTCAGGGTCGATTAGTCTCGCGGCCTTTCCCGTGGTCTTGGTGACTACCCGCCAGCCGTGGTGTCTTAGCGCGGCTCCGATTAGTCTGGTAGTAGTTGTCTTTCCTCTTATTCCGGTAACGTGTATTCTCGTTGGGATCTTGGCGATAGCCTTGGAGTCTGCCACATATTCCCTTACGAAACCCGCGACGAAGCATGCTAGGATGGAGCCAATGAGTACGCCGGGAGCCTTGACTAGTGGAATGTAGTAGTCTACTCCGAACCAGTGGTAGATGGGCCAGAGAAATGCGATTATCGGTTGGATTGGGATTGCTCGGGGTAGCCAGATTAGAAGGAACGTGATGAGAAACGCGGTCTCGCCGAGTCTCCGGAGGGAGAGCTTCCGCAATTCACTTTTCCACCAATCCATGATACTTCGCCCTGTGTCTTCTCTCGTATGCGATGGCGACCGCGACGACTACGGCGAGGGGAATTACGATGTAGAGCCAGGAGAGATTCTGGAATAGGGAGGGAGACGATATGGTCTGGCAGTTGGCAAGGTTGACCGGGGTCTCGGGGGAGAGTACGTTCGTGTCATGAATTACTAGGTACGAGTCGACGATTCCGCTTACCGTATTGACTGTTGTTAATGCGTTGCCAGGGTTGGTTATGTTGAGGAAGAATCTGAAAGTCCCGTCGGGATACTGTGCTGTTAGCGTGTAGTTGAGTAGTTTTGAGGAGGATGTGAGGATGTTGTACCAAGCGTTGCTGGAGCATGATCTGAGATCGTTTGCGATCGAGAGCATGTGATAGGCGCCCGTCGGGTACAGTCCGTCTCCATTGTCTGGAAGGGAAAAGTTCCCGTTAGACTGGAGATACAGGCTAGTGAGGTAGGACTCGGCCCGGTACGCCGAATATGCGTAGGTCAGATTGTTGTGGAGGTAGATGCTTGAGTCTAGATCTCTCGCGAAATCTTCTACAAGGTAGGATTTGTAGGGGTTGACCGTGACGATGTTACCGTCTGACTGTTGTCTCTTGACAAGCTGGTTCGCAAGACCTGTCTCTAGTGTCTGATAGGATTGGCTGAGAGAATTGCCTTGGAGCCTGAAGTAGCTGTCAGTGTAAGTGATTGGCTTGAGAAAGCGGAGAAGCTTGGCAAAGTCGATGAGCGAGTCTGCGGCTGCTGATGTGGCCCCTATCTGGTTGTAGTTGGTGTTCAGGTCCTGGACTGCTGTTGTGAAGTCTGAGGCCGGGGGTAGCATAGATCCGCTATAGTGTGCGAACCAGACAGCATTCGAGAGGGTCCAGGCGACAGTGTCGAAATAGTCGCTTCTGGAAGGCAGGTTGAGATGCATGTTCTGAGTGACGTTGATCAGGTCCGACCTTGCGGTCGAGTCGAGCGTTAGCCCGTAGGTTCTTGACAGGAATTTCTGCGCGTCGAGGTTCACCTGGAACTGTGCATTCAGATTTGCAGGGGACCATATTCCGTATCTGATAAACGACGGATTCTGAAGCAGAATGTGCTCTGCCCTGGTCATGTTCTGAATAATTGTCCGGGTCGTTGAGTTGCCAATTTCTAGTTGAAGGTAAGTCATAGTTCTACCTACTAGGGACGTTGCCCAGAGATTGTTCGAAGTGCCTTGAAGCGTCGCGGTGCCATTAGGAAGAACTCTTGACTCGGCCCACGTGAGGACTCGTCTCATTGAGGCGTTTAACGCGGCGGTGTTCAAGGTGGGAGGATTTATCGGACTGACTGCAGCCGAGGATTGGAACGAAGGAAAGATGTTAGACGTAATTGGGGTGCTCGACAAGATGATTCCGATTAGGAAGAAGACTGGCATTCGAGCCACGGAAGCTCTAGACCCCATTCTACACGCCTCCTCGCGTCCGCGTTTGATCGCTGGATAATTGATGATTGTTACTGTTCAGCCAAGTTGTCGAAGACTTTGGTCGCTCTATAGGTAATATGGCTGAATTCGATGTGAACTATCATCTTTGATAGAATGTGCCGGACGACGAACTTGGCCGAGACATGAGTCTTAAGTAGGAAATTCACGGAAGATCGGTGAATGTGAGTTCCGAATCAGGTTCGCCAATTGTCTCTATGCTCTGTCCAAAGTGTGGACAAAGGATAGACTCTGCTATACTCTGCTCAACCTGTGGTCTTTTGGGGAATGAATCAGATTCGGCCAAAGTTGAGTTTGCGAAGACGGAGAATCACACGCTGAGAAATTATGCGATACCCATCCTGATTCTCTCCGCTTTGTTAGTATTAGTATTATTACTAGGACGTCCTCCTCCAGAATGATAACGCTTCTAATATGGACCGCAGAGTCCTAGTGAGGCGGTCTCGGTCGTGCCCAGGATCACTAGTAGCACTTAGCACTTAACCGGTTTCTCGGAACTTGAGGGACGCTTCGACATACTTCGCCAGTTTTCTCTTGAGCTTCGTGGAGATCTTAATTGCAGATCTGGTCTTGTAGTCGTAGGCTACCTGTGTAGTCCTGCCGACTGCGTACTGGACCCCTCTGGGTCCGTGGATGGAGTAGTCGAGGTCCCATGATCGATCTCCTATCCGGCTCACCCATACCGTGACAGTTATCCGGCGTTCGTCTCTGATTGGTTTCTTGAACTCGACGCGCGCCGAGGCGATGATGAACCCGGGACGGAATCCTTCTCTCACCTGTCCGAGGCTTCTTGCAAACTCGACACGCGCAGTCTCCATGTACTGGAGATACGTCGCGTTGTTCACATGGCCCATCACGTCAATGTCCCGGAACTGGACCGGCAGATCAACGCTAAACTTCAAGGGCAATCCTCCTTCGCGTAGAAGAAAACTATCAAAAATTCTATTGTGGCAAATGACTCAGTGGTAGAAGTCCTTGGGTTCAAGCACGGACGTCATCAGAACCAGCTTGTAATAATTGCGGTACTCTTTTTGGCCTCCTTCTGTCTCATAGTTCGGCCAGTACTCTTTCTGGAATTTTTCAAAGAGACGTTTGGACTGTAAGAGCAGAATCATGTAACCGGCCGGGACAGCTGACTTCCGGCTCTCCCACCGAAGAGACTTTTTCCTGATTACTTCGGCTTGCACTCCAAGGCCGTTGGCCTCTGCGAACTGATAGGCCGCTGTGAGCGGAAGATCCCACTGAATCTTCTTCTTCGAGAACGCTTATTCCTCAAAACTCTGGCGTTCCACGCTCACTAATATTTGTAGGCCAACGCCAATTTTCGATATCTTATTCTGTCTGTATTTCCGGGTTGTTCTCGTGGCATCGCCTGAGAGGGTTCAGTTCAATGGACTGATGACTCAAGCAGGGGTACTGTTGCAGACTAGGCGGTATTCCGAGGCGATTGTGTACGCTAAGAAAGCGATGGCTATCTTCCCTAATGATCCTCTGCCATATGCTCAGATTGCCTATGCGATGGCTAAAAAGAAAGATCCTGAGGCGAGTGAATGGGCCAAGAAGGCGATAGCGAAGGATCCGAGCAACTACAAGTGGTGGGGAGCATTGGCTGACACATTCAACATGCAGGGAAAGTGGGAGGAAGGCTTGGAGCCGATGAGAAAAGCGATTTCTCTGGCACCTCAGAACCCGAAGCTGCTATCTGCCTTTGGAACGGGCCTGGTCTTCGTAAAGAAGTACAAGGAGGCGGTGGATGTGCTCCAAAAGGCTGTTCAATTGGATCCACAGGACGCGCGTTCACATCTAGTATTGGGCAACGCGCTCCTGAAAACCCGTGACAAGGCTGACGCAGATCGACATATTCGCAAAGCGTTGGAGCTCCAGCCCGACAATCCGATCATGCAAGATAGCTTCGGATGGTATATGCTTCGGCGCGGACAACGCGCAGACGCCAATGAGGCGTTTTACGAAGCCCTAAGGCTTGATCCACAACTAATTACATCTAAGATCGCTCTAAGACATCCTGCAGGGTCCAAGAATCGTTTCGCTGACGTGATCTTACGCAACTCGACCTATTTCGCTCTAATTCCTCACCGACGACTCGTCAACGGCATAGACGGCGCTCTACTTCTTGTGCTAGTGGAAATAATCCTTCTAGGCCCAGTTGTCGACATTTGGCTAAGGTTTGTAGAGTTCGCGGTGGTCGTATTGCTTGTCTACAATCTTATAGCTCCGCTACTAGTAAGGGCGATAGCCAGGAGGAGGACAATCCGTTTCCTCTAAGACCCTGGACCTGCTAAGACGATTGGTCGCAGAGCGGCCTAACGATTTCGAGACAAGAATACATCTTGCTGAGCTCCTCATTGACAACAAAGAACGCAGAGAGGCCCTTCGCATTGTCGAAGATGCTCTCAAACTACAACCAGACAATCCTGAGGCGCTGAGAATATACGCCAATCTTCTCTACGGCAACAATTCGTTCGAGGCGGCCAGAGACGCGCTTGAGAAGGCTGCGCTGAAGGGGACAGCCGATCCCAAGTCCGAGATGCTTCTTTCCAGAGTTTACTTGAAACTCGGCAAAGTCTGGCGCGCAGACGAACTCTATAATCAGGCGGTTAAGCACGACCCAAGCCTGGCAGATTCTTCTTACCTAAGATCAATTGCTTCGGCGCCCACATCTCAACGTGTGACCGTCACTCCGAGCGACGAAAGTCGAGGAATCGAGTTCGAAAGCGAACGCGGCTCGAGAATCACCTTCGACGACGTAGGCGGAATGGACGAAGTGAAGGAGCTCGTCCGCATGAACATCATCCTCCCATTGAAGAAACCCGACTTATTCCATGAATATGGAAAACGTACAGGAGGAGGGATTCTGATGTACGGACCCCCAGGCTGCGGCAAGACGTATCTCGCAAGAGCGCTTGCCGGGGAGTGCGACGCCACATTCTACAATGTTGGCATCCACGAGACCCTCGACATGTTTCTCGGGTCAAGCGAGAAGAACATGCACAAACTTTTCGAAGCGGCTCGACGCAACGCGCCCGCGATCCTATTACTCGACGAGATCGATGCTCTTGGCCAGAAACGAAGTGGCAGCGATTCGTGGGGTCGAGCGCTTCGCGGCACCGTGGATACTCTTCTGACCGAGATGGAAAATCTCGGGCAACCCGACAAGCCAATTCTGGTGATCGGGGCGACGAACACGCCTTGGAGTGTCGACCTTGCGCTGAGGAGACCCGGACGATTCGATAGGGTGATCTTCGTCCCACCGCCGGATCAAAAAGCCCGTGAGGAGATGCTTAAGCTGCACCTCCGAGGTAAGCCAAGCGCAGAGATGGATATTGCTAGAGTTGCGTCAAAGCTGGAAAAGTTCTCAGGAGCGGACATCCGCGCTGTTATTGACCGTGCCGTCGAGGACGTGATCAAACGGGCGATGCTTTCCGGTAAGACTGAACCCATCACGAGCAAGAGTCTTCTCGATGCCGCGAGCAGCATGCGGCCTTCAACTACAGAATGGCTTGCAACGGCTTATGACTATGTCAGGTACAGCAATGAGGGAGGAGTCTATGACCAGGTCAAGGCCTATCTCGACAAGAACCCATGATAAAGGTAGATCTAATTCCACGGCGTTTCGCAGAGATAACTAGACCACCGATTTTGAGTTCCCTCAAGATCGAGTAATGAGGAAGTGTGTTCACACCAAGATTAGAAACATTGACCGGAAGGTTTGCACGTTTATCTGTGGAAGAAATGTTTCGGTCTTGGCTTGGAAAATAAGTTCAAGCATCCGGTTCATCACTTCCAAATCCAGGTCTCGAATATTCGGAAATCTGCAATGTTCTATGGCGAGCTGCTAGGCCGACTAGGCTTTGCCAAGGTCTTCGAAACGGAGGGAATGGTAGAATGGTAGAAGGAGGGAACCAGAATAATCGTTTCCCAGTCTCCAAAGAGGTTCCTGGCCGAGTGCTATCATCGGAAACG
>Ga0209161_10000923_pt1 | contig 24025 bp, 22 predicted proteins | sample GraSoiAngelo_155_FD_186169 | JGI IMG/M metagenome (GOLD analysis project Ga0209161, IMG submission 186169) | Grasslands soil microbial communities from the Angelo Coastal Reserve, California, USA - 14_1009_13_30cm (SPAdes) (version 2) | ecosystem: Environmental > Terrestrial > Soil > Grasslands... | reverse complement strand
CGACCCGACGCGCTGCTTTTCCGCGAGGATCTCGGCGAGCCGGTCGTACGTCTCGTTCGCGCCCGACTCCATGCCGCTGCTCAAGACCGCGTCGCGGTCTTCTTTGCTTGCGAACACCGAGCGGACCCGGACCCGCGTTCGTCCGTCGCCGATGTCCTCGAGCGTCAACGTGTCCACGCTGATGTGGCCCGCCATCGGCTCGAACTCGAAGGTCTGGACGACACGCTCAGGCGGGACGATCTCGCGGTACTCCCCGTTGAACCAGAACTCGTTCCCGTCCGCGGCGCGGTTGGCGTAGCGCCACTTGCCGCCCACGCGGACGTCCATCTTGTCGACGATGGTGCTGTAACGCCGCGGCCCCCACCAGCGCGGGATGAGGTCAGGGTCCAACATCGTCTTGAAGACCAGCTCACGGGGTGCGTCGAGGGTCCTCGTCATCTCGAGCTCGCGGTCCGAAGGCAATGTCACCTTGAACTTGCTATCGCTTGCGATCACGGCTTTTCTCCTTGTTCTTGATCTCGTGCAGGACCTCGTCCAGTCGGTCGAAGCTCTCCTCCCAGAATTCGCGATAGCGCTCGACCCACTCGTCGGCCGCCCGCAGCGGCGTGGCATTCAGGCGGGCCGGCCGCCACTGGGCTTCGCGTCCCCGCTCGACGAGCTTTGCGCGCTCGAGCACCTGCAGATGCTTCGAGACCGCCGCAAGGCTCATGTCGAACGGCTCGGCCAACTCGGTCACCGAGGCCTCCCCCTTCGCGAGGCGGGCGAGGATCGCCCGCCGCGTGGGATCGGCGAGGGCCGCGAACGTCAGGCTGAGCGTGTCGGTTGTCTGGGCCATCGTGTATTCAACCATATGGTTTAATACAGCCGATCGCGGCGCATGTCAAGACCGGCACTCGCCAGCTCCACGGCGTCGTCGGACCGCCGTTAGAAATGCCCCGTGCGGGTCACATGGGCCGTGCTGGCGCTCGTTCTTGCGTTCGCCTTCATCGTCGGCGGCCGCGCCGCGTCGGCGTACGGAACGACCGACTTCCATTGCTTGTGGACGGCGGCACGAATGCTCATCGATGGCGCCGACCCGTACGACGAAACCGCGTGGTCGGCCGCGATAGGCGGGCCGTTCGTTGATCCAGCCGGATTACTGCGATCGGCGCCGTGTCCGGGGCGCTTCGGTTACCCGCTCACGACGGCCCTCGCATTCGTGCCGCTTGCCGCTTTGCCCGAGGGGCTCGCGGCTTATCTCTGGGAGGCTCTGCTCATCCTCGCGACGGTCGTCGGGGCCATCCTCCTCTGGCGTGCGGTCGACGGACCACCACGAGCGCTGGCGACGTTCCTCATCGTGATCATCGCGTCGGAGCCGTTCTGGCTCACGACCACGACCGCTCAGTTCGGGGGCGTCATGGTGGGCCTTCTGGGCGTTCTCGCGCTCGCGACGGCGCGTGGGCGCGAAGTAAGCGGCGGCCTCGCGACCGTTGCGCTTCTGTTGAAGCCACACGTGACGTGGCTCGTCGCCCTGGTCGCCGTTGGGCGGGCGTTCGCGCAAGGGTCGAGGCGGGTCATCGCGACCGTGCTGATCGCGGCGACCCTGCCTCTGGGTCTGAGCGTCGCGCTCCGGCCGTCGTGGATGACGGAGTGGATAGGGGAGCTCTTCTCCAACCGACGGGAGATGCTTCCCGATCAGGCGACGGCCTGGGCGCTCGCCCAGCGCCTGTTCGGCCACGAACGACTCGGCGCCGTGCTGATCCTCGCCGTGCTCGCGCTCGTCGCGGTGGTCCTTCGCAGGGCCAAACTCCGATCGGTCGCCGTGCTCGGGCTCGCAGCCGCCGGGACGCTCTTAGTGGCTCCGTACGCGGGCAGCCACGATCAACTGATCCTCGCCTTGCCGTGGGCGATCGTGTTCGCGGAGGCTATGCGCGCGACCGACCGCATCCTTCTTGTAGGGCTTCTGGTTTGTGCGTCGCTCGTCCCGTGGGTCATCGACGCCTACTCCGTTGGCACCGCACCGGGCGAGCCGGCGGCCTGGATCGCGGTTGCGGCGACCACGATTCTTCTCGGCTTCGCCTTGGCGAGGCGCCGGAGCGTCGAGCCGGCCTGATCGAGCGCCCCGCTGCGCCCTTGACATTGCCTGCGAACTCGGTTATTAACCATCTAGTTATTTAACCTGAAGGTGAATCAACTGGGATGCCGGCGGACCACCTGAGCGCCACGTTCGCGGCCCTCGCCGACCCGACGCGGAGAGCGATCCTCGCCCGCCTCGCGAAAGGCGACGCGCCGGTGAAGGAGCTCGCGAAACCGTTCGACATGACCCTTCCGGCGATCTCCAAGCATCTCAAGGTGCTCGAGCAAGCCGGCCTCATCTCGCGCGGCCGGGACGCGCAGTGGCGGCCGGCGCGGTTGGAGGCCGCCCGCCTAAAGGAGATCGACCATTGGGTCTCGCGCTACCGGCGTTTCTGGGAGCTAAGCCTTGACCGTCTCGATGACTACCTACGCAAAATGCAAAAGGGGGACAAGAACGATGGCCGCGACGACTAAGACGCAGGGTCGGATGCCGACGCAACGGGTGATGACTCTCACGAGGACGCTGAACGCGCCGCGCGATCTGGTCTGGCAGGTCTATACGCAGCCCGAGCACATCGTGCACTGGATGGCCGCGAATGATTGGACGACTCCGTCCGCACAGTCGGATCCGCGGACAGGCGGTCGCGTCCGCATCGAGATGCGTCCCCTCGAGGGCGGCGAAGGCTTCTTCTTGGAGGGCATCTACGAGGAGGTCGTCGAGCCGGAGCTCATCGTTCTCGCGATAGGCGACGGCCGGATCTTGCGGACGACGCTCGAGGACGCCGGACCAGGCAAGACCACGATCACGCTCAGCTGGGAGATGGCCAGGGAGGAGGAGCTCGAGCGCCAGGGCTACACGCAGATCCTGGACAAGCTCACGGCGTACCTCGCCGACCGTCGACCGAACAAGCCCGAGATCGTCCTCACCCGCGTCATCGACGCGCCGCGCGAGCGCGTCTTCAAGGCGTGGACCGACCCCGAGCAGCTCAAGCATTGGTTCGGCCCGCAAGGCTTCACGATCCCAAGTGCCGAGTCCGATCCGCGACCCGGCGGGACGTTCCGCGTCGTCATGCGGTTCGCCGAGGGTGATGGAAAGGACTATCCCTCGACCGGCACCTACCGCGAGGTCGTGCCACCCGAGCGGATCGTCATGACCATGGCCGGCCAAGGCGCCGAGGGAAGCATCGACGACAGCCTGCTGACGGTGACGTTCACCGAACGAGCGGGCAAGACGCTTCTGATCCTCCATCACACTGCCGGCGCATCTGGGAAGGAGCTCGGGGGCGCCGCGCAGGGCTGGACCCAGAGTCTCGACAAGCTCGCGAAGTTCTTGACTAGCCGCGCCTGAGCCTCAGCAGCCAGCGCTCGCGCCGTGCCGCAAGCGTCGCCAGCTCGCGTCTGGCTGGCGACGCTTGCCACGACCCCGAGGAAGAAGACCGCGGCGTGCGGCGGCGCACTGCACGAACGCGCGAGCGAGCGATGGCTTGTCCTCGTCGCGCGCACGGATTCTGCTACCGAACGGGTGCATCGATGTCATACAGGGAGGCCCATACATGGCCATCGAGACGAAGCAGGAGGTCGTAGGCGACAAGGCCCACGAGCATCGACATCCCGCACAGGTCCACACGCACGATCACTGGCACGTCACGCACGAGCACACCGGCGGCCCGATGGGCGAATTCGCGCACCGCTCCCACTACCACGTGCACGAGCACGACCACGCCGGTCTCGTTCACGGGCACAAGGACCGCCCGGAAGAGGACGAGCGCAAAGCCCATGAGTCCGTCGCCCACATTCACGACCACGGAGCGCCGACGAACGACCGCGGACGCTGACGACTTCGATCCGCTTTCCTCGGTCGGTCATCCTGCTCGCGTTCACCAGCTTCTTCGCCGACGTCTCGACCGAGATGCTCTATCCGGTGCTCCCGCTTTTCGTCACGAGGGAGCTCAGGGGTCCGGCGAGCGTCGTCGGCGTTATCGAAGGCGTCGCCGAGGCGACGCAGAACATCGTGCAGGGCGCGTCCGGGTGGGCGGCGGACCGGCTGCGCCGCGATAAGCCCGTCGCGCTCGTGGGCTACGCGCTGGCGGCGCTCGCCAAACCGTTCATCGGACTTTCCACCGTCTGGCCGCAGGTCCTCGTCGGACGGTTCGTGGATCGCGCCGGCACCGGGATCCGCTCGGCGCCGCGCGATGCGCTCATCGCGGGCTCGATCGAGGAGGCGCGTCGCGGCTCCGCCTTCGGACTTGAGGGATTCGGCGACAACCTCGGCGCTGTCGTCGGGCCGCTGCTCGCTGCGGCGCTGCTCTATCTCCTCAACGTCGATCTCCGCGTCATCTTCCTCGTCGCGGCGATTCCCGGACTCGTCGCCTTCGCGCTCGTCACCAGAGTTCGCGAGCCGAAGCGATTCGAGCGAACGTCAGGCGGACGCCTCACCATCCGGGAGATTCCCGCGAGCTATTGGCGCTACCTGATCGCGGTCGGCGCCTTCGCGATCGGCAATGTGAGCAGAGCCTTCATGATCCTCCGCGCGACCGACGTCGGACTCGCGCCGGAGCGAACGCTTCTCGCGTACGCGGGCTACAACCTGGTCGCGGCGCTGGTCTCGTATCCCGCGGGCGATCTCGCGGACAGGCTCGGTCCAAAGCGCGTGCTCGTTGGCGCGCTCGCTGTCTTCGCGATCGCGTTCGTGGGCTTCGCAGTCGCGTCGAACGGGTTGGCGGTCGCGGTCCTGTTCGCGCTGTACGGCGTCCATCAAGGGACGTTCCGCGCGGTCGGCAAGACGCTCGCGGTCGAGTTGGTGCCGGCGAGCCTCCGCGCGTCGGGCGTCGGTCTTTACGGAGCCACCGTCGGACTCGGCGCGCTCGTGGCGAGTGGCCTCGGCGGCCAGCTCTGGGATCGGCTCGGTCCCGGCGCGACCTTCGGCTACGGTGCGGCCTGCGCGATCGTGGGCACGATCGCTCTTGCGGTCATGGTGCCTAGCCGACGCGAAGCGTCGTCGTAGCGGATTGCGCGCACCGCCGGACGTGGCCTCTCCTGGCCCTCGGACCGTACGGTCGCGTTCACATACTTCGGCTATCATTGGCTAGTTCAGTCGGCGGAGGGGTTGCGCCAGCAACCTCTTTTGTTTGTCCGGCGAGACCGCCCACCTAGCTCAGTTGGTAGAGCACGTCCTTGGTAAGGACGAGGTCTCGGGTTCGATCCCCGAGGTGGGCTCAACAGAAGCGAGGAAGAAAGAAATGGCCAAGAAGAAGTTCGAGCGCACCAAGCCGCACGTGAACGTGGGGACGATCGGTCACATCGACCACGGCAAGACCACGCTCACCGCGGCCATCACCAAGACCTTGGCCCTCAAGGGCGAGGCCGAGTTCCGGCCGTTCGACTCGATCGACAACGCCCCCGAGGAGCGCGAGCGGGGCATCACCATCTCCATCGCCCACGTGGAGTACGAGACCGACAAGCGCCACTACGCCCACGTGGACTGCCCCGGGCACGCCGACTACATCAAGAACATGATCACCGGCGCCGCCCAGATGGACGGCGCGATCCTGGTGGTCAGTGCCGCCGACGGCCCCATGCCCCAGACCCGCGAGCACATCCTGCTCGCCAGACAGGTCGAGGTCCCCCAGATCGTGGTCTTCCTCAACAAGGTGGACATGGTCGACGACGAGGAGCTGCTCGAGCTCGTGGAGCTGGAAGTTAGAGAACTCCTGACGCGCTACAAGTTCGACGGCGACAAGACGCCCATCATCCGCGGCTCCGCGCTCAAGGCGCTCGAGAGCACGTCGACCGACGTCAACGCCCCCGAGTTCAAGTGCATCTTCGATCTCATGAACGCCGTCGACAGCTACATCCCGACCCCGGTCCGCGCCAAGGACAAGCCGTTCCTGATGTCCATCGAGGACGTGTTCGGGATCAAGGGCCGCGGCACGGTGGCCACAGGCCGCGTTGATCGCGGCACGATCAAGGTCGGCGAAGACGTCGAGATCCTCGGCATCCGCGAAGCCCGCAAGAGCGTCGTCACGGGCGTCGAGATGTTCCGCAAGCTGCTCGACCAGGGCGAGGCCGGCGACAACATCGGCTTGCTCCTGCGTGGCCTCGAGCGAGACGACATCGAGCGCGGCCAGGTCGTCGCGAAGCCGGGCTCGGTAAAACCGCACACCCGCTTCAACGCCGAGTGCTACGTGCTCACCAAGGAGGAAGGCGGCCGGCACACGCCGTTCTTCACCGGCTACCGTCCGCAGTTCTACCTCCGCACGACCGACGTCACCGGCGAGGTCAAGCTGCCGGACGGTCGCGAGATGGTCGTGCCCGGCGACAACGTCAACCTCGAGATCACGCTCGGCACGCCGATCGCGATCGAGGACGCGCTCCGCTTCGCCATCCGTGAAGGTGGGCACACCGTGGGCGCGGGCGTCGTCACGAAGGTGCTCGAATAATGCCGAAGGACAACCGCCCGATCGTCACGCTTGCGTGCTCGACCTGCCGGTCGCGCACCTATGCGACGACGAAGAACCGCAAGAACGACCCCGACCGCCTCGAGCTTTCGAAGTTCTGCCCGCGTTGCCGCAAGCACACGGCGCACAAGGAGACGCGATAATTGCTTGAGAAGGGGCTCGGCCAGACCTCTGGTCTTACGGCGGTAGCTCAACTGGTAGAGCACTGGTCTCCAAAACCAGCGGTTGAGAGTTCGAGTCTCTCCCGCCGTGCAGAGCCGCGCTGATGGCGGTCCGTGAACGGCTCGGAGGTTCTGCGCGCCAGGCGAACGTCGGTCTTGTTCGATTCGCCCAGGAATCGTGGTCGGAGCTCGGCAAGGTCACCTGGCCGGAGCGCCAGACGGTCATTCGTCTCACCGCGATCGTCATCGTGATCTCGGCGATCGTCGCCCTGTACATCCTTGGCGCGGACAAGCTGTTCGAGCTGACCGTGAACCGCGGCTTCCTGAACCAACCGGGAGCGAGCCCGACACCGGGCGTCCCATAAGGAGAGTCATGAGCGAGGAGCGCGAGGAACCGCAAGAGCCCCAGGAGACAAGCCAGGTCCCGAACGAACCGGTGGACGAGCAAGGCGTGGGCGAGCCGACGGCGGCGCCGGACGAAGTAGATGCGGCCAAGCTCTCGGATGAGGCCGCCGCCGAAGCGGCGCGCGCGTTCCTGGGTAGCGCGCAGGCCGAAGAAGGAGTCTCCGTCGACGAGGCGAAGACCGTTCTGCGCCGCGCCGGAGCCGTTGCTGAGGCCGAGCCTGCTCCCTCCGTCGTGGAAGCCGCCGCCGTCGAGGCTCCGCGGGCGCCGCCGGCTCCAACGCCCGAAGAGGTCGAGACCGGACAACGCTGGTACGTGATCCACACGTACTCCGGCTATGAGAACAAGGTGAAGACGAACCTCGAGCACCGCATCAGCTCGATGGACATGGGCGACAAGATCTTCCAGGTGCTCGTACCGACGGAAGAAGAAATCGAGATCAAGAACGGCAAGCGCCATCCGGTCGAGCGCAAGGTCTTCCCCGGTTACGTGCTCGTCGAGATGATCATGGGCGACGACTCGTGGTACGTCGTTCGCAACACACCTGGCGTCACGAGCTTCGTCGGTAGCGGCAACAAGCCAACCCCTCTCACCGACGGCGAAGTCCGCGGGATCCTGCGGCAGATCAAGCTCGATGCGCCCAAGTACAAGGTCGCGTTCACCAAGGGCGAGGCCGTGCGCGTCACGGACGGTCCGTTCACCGATCTGCATGGCGTCGTCGACGAAGTGAACCCCGAACGCAACAAGGTCAAGGTCCTCGTCTCGATCTTCGGCCGTGAGACACCGGTGGAGCTGGACTTCCTGCAGATCGAAAAGCTGGTGAAATAGTGGCCAAGAAGATCAAGGCGGTCGTCAAAGTTCAGATCAACGCGGGAAAGGCGACCGCCGCCCCGCCGGTCGGTACGGCGCTCGGCCCTCACGGCATCAACATGGGGCAGTTCATAAAGGAATACAACGAACGGACGGCCTCGCTCACCGGCAGCGTCGTGCCCGCGGTCGTGACGGTCTACGAGGACCGCTCCTACCAGTTCGTGACGAAGAGCCCGCCCGCGGCCGACCTTATCCGCAAGGAGGCGGGCATCGAGAAGGGCTCAGGACAGCCGAACAAGAACAAGGTGGGGAAGATCACGCGCGCGAAGGTGCGCTCGATCGCCGAGATCAAGATGGCCGACCTGAACGCGAACTCGATCGAGTCCGCGATGCGGATGGTCGAAGGCACCGCGCGCAGCATGGGCGTGGAGATCAGCGGCTAAACTGAGGTTCTCCCGCTCGGGCGGGCGTCCACCGCGCGACAGTCGGTAGGCCGAATGGCCGGAAGGAGCAACCCATGCCCAAGAAACACGGCAAGCGCTACACGGCGCTCGCGGAGAAGATCGAGCGCGGGCGCGAGTACCCGCCGGACGAGGCGGCCAAGCTCGTCAAAGACACCAGCCAGGCCAAGTTCGACACGACAGTGGAGCTGCATCTCCGGATGGGCGTCGATCCCAAGCACGCCGATCAGATGGTCCGGGGCGCCGCCGTCCTGCCGAACGGGACAGGCAAGAAGGTGCGGGTCATCGCCTTCGCGCAAGGCGACAAGGCGCGCGACGCCCAGGCGGCCGGCGCCGATGCCGTCGGGGCCGAGGACCTCGCCAAGCGGATCGAAGGCGGCTGGCTCGACTTCGACGTTGCCGTCGCCACGCCGGACCTCATGGGCCAGGTGGGTCGGCTCGGCCGTGTGCTCGGTCCGCGCGGGCTCATGCCGAACCCGAAGTCGGGCACCGTGACGTTCGATGTCGGCAAGGCGGTCCGTGATGCGAAGGGCGGCCGGGTCGAGTTCCGCGTGGACAAGACCGGAGTCATCCACACGATCGTCGGAAAGTCATCGTTCAGCCAGCAGCAGATCGTGGGCAATCTCGCGACGCTGATCGACGCGGTCAACCGTGCCCGGCCGGCGGGGATCAAAGGAACGTACATCCGTGCGGCGCACCTTACGAGCACGCAGGGCCCGTCGGTCAAGCTCGATCTCAGCACGGTGAGCGAGCTCGCGGGGAGCGCAGGTAGCTAGGATCGCGTCGGCCCCTCGTCTCATTCTCGTCGGGGGCGCGCCGGGATCCGGGAAGACCACGCTCGCCCTTCAGCTCGCCGCGCGGCTTCGGGTCGCGGTCGTCACCAAGGACGACATAAAGGAGTCGCTCGCAGAAGTCCTGGGCGCAGGCGACCGGGCGCGCTCCCGCGAGCTCGGCGCGGCCGCCTTTGAGGTCATGCGGGCCGTCGCGATACGCACGCTCTCGAGCGGGGCGCCGGTGATCCTCGAAGCGAACTTTCACCGCGATCGCTCGACGACGTGGCTTCGGGATTTGGCTCGCATCGCAGATACGCGGGTCGTGCTCTGCGGCGCGCCGGAGGCACTCTGCCGGGAGCGCTTCACCGCACGCGGCGCCGCTGGTTTGCGACACCCAGTGCATCTCGATCGGGTGATCCTCGAGCAGGAGTGGCCCAGCGCTCAGGAGTTCGAGATCGACCTCGGCTCCCCGACGCTCAAGGTCGATACGACGGATGGCTATGCGCCTACGCTCGACGCGGTCGTTCAGTTCATAAGAGCAGGTACCTAAGCCTGGGGGTTGCAGAGGCACAGCCCCGTCGGTGGAGAGGCGATGGGGTTGCAGGGGCACAGCCCCTGCGAAGAGCAAGTTCGGCTATCGAGTCGTCCATTAGGTAGACTGATCATCACGACAACTCGATAGCCAGAGATCGCCGGTTCCCTAGGGAGTAATTCGGGCGAAAGCTCGAGCCTGCGGAGGCAAGCCAGTGACGGCCTCAGCCGTCTGACGCCTTCGTGTCCCAGAGGTAGGGAAACGAAGGCGTTTTCGTTGGAAGGAGGCGCTCTTGGCGAAGATCAAGACGGGACCCAAGGTCAAGCGGAAGGGCGGCGGGATCCCGGCCAAGGCAAAGAAGGTCGAAGGTCTCGCAGAAGAGCTTGCCGGGTCGGTCTCGCTCGTCGTCACCGAATACCGCGGGCTCAAGGTGGGTGAGCTCCAGGAGCTGCGCCGCCGGCTGCGCCCGCGCGGCATCGAGTACCACGTCGTGAAGAACAGCCTCTTCGCGCGCGCGGCCGAGCAGTCCGGGAAGAGCGACCTTCGTTCGCTCCTCGCCGGGCCGACGGCGGTCGCGATCGGCGACGGCGACGGGGTCGATCTCGCGAAGAGTCTCGTCGACGAGGCGCGGACGTTGAAGGCCCTACGGATCCTCGGTGCGCTCATCGGCGGCCGCGCGATGAGCGCGGACGACGTCACCTCGCTCGCGCGGCTCCCGAGCCGGCCGCAGCTTCAGGCGACGATCGTCGGCAGCTTGCAGGCTCCGCTCGCGCAGATGGTCGGCGTGCTCACCGCGGCCCAGGGAAATCTCGTCCGCGTGCTCCAGGCGCGCGGTTCGCAATAAGAAGGAGAAGACGATGGCGACAGCAACTGCGACACCGGAGACGGTGGGCAACCCCAAGTTCGACAAGCTCGCGGGCGAGCTCGAGTCCTGGTCGATCCTCGAGATCGCTCAGTTCGGCAAGTACCTGCAGGACCGCTGGGGCGTGTCGGCCGCGCCGGTCGCGGTCGCCGCGGCGGGTGGCGCAGCGGGTGCCGCGGCTCCGGCGGAGGTCGAGGAGAAGACCGAGTTCTCGGTCATCCTCAAGGAGGCCGGCGCGTCGAAGATCAACGTCATCAAGACGGTCCGGGAGCTCACCGGGCTCGGCCTGAAAGAGGCGAAGGACCTCGTCGACGGCGCACCCAAGGCGGTCAAGGAGAACATCGGCAAGGACGAGGCGGCGGCGGTCAAGAAGAAGCTCGAGGACGCCGGCGCGACGGTCGAGCTGAAGTAATTCAACCCCCGGAGATGCGAAAGAGGCCCGATTTTCGGGCCTCTTTTCGTTCTTCCCCGGTGACGTCCTGAAACAATTTTTGGAAGCGGATGGCCTCCCGATATCGTTCTCCGCGCGAGTGCGCCCTGATCGGCGGGCTCGCGAAAGGTGCCGGACCGGGACCCCAGGGGAGGGGTCCCGGTTCGTGTTTTCAGGGTGAAAGTCGCCACCCGAGAGCGCCGTGTGCGCGCAGGTATTCCGGCGCCGCGGCAGATCCAAGCAGGAGCGCCGCCTTGGCGAAGACCTCGGCGTCGGCGCCGGTCCGCGCGATGACCGAGACCTCGTTGAGGTCGCTCGCGGCGGGAACTCCGGTGCGCGGATCGATCAAGTGGTGAAGTCCCTCTCCCCAGGACCGCTTGCGGGTCCCACTCGTCGCCGCGCCCATGTCGTGGAGCAGCACGGTGTCGCTTCCCATTCCGACCGGCCAGCCCTCGCCGCTCTCGCCCACACCGCGAGCGAAGAGATCGCCGCACAGGTTCACCAGGACGTTCTCACCGAGATCCTCGGCAAGCCGGTCGGCGAGCCAGCCCTTCGCGATCCCGCCGAGATCGATCGCGGCGCCGGGTCGTAGCCGTGCGGAACCCGATCGGACCTCGAGGACCTCGGGTAGCGACGGCGGTCGGACGGTCATCGTCGCCGCGGTCGGCCCTTCGCTGAACGTTCGCGTGTATCCCGCGGCGAGAAGCGCGGGAAGAACCGCCGCGTTGACGAGGCCGTCCGAGAGCTGGTGCGCGCGCAGGCACTCGCGGAGGAGCGCTTCGAGCAATGGACTGACCTCGGCCCAATCGCCGGCGGAAGAGTTGAACCGCGAGAGCTCGGAGTGGGCGGTGAACCGGGTGAGCCGATCGTGCATCGCGTGCACCCAGGCCTCGGCGGTCGCCAGACGCTCGGGCGGTAGGCCGATCGCGTAGAGCTCGCACTCCCCCCCGAGGGCTTCGAAGAGCCGCTTTTCGATGACCATCGAGCCGAATGTATCGGGCGAAACTGACCCCTTGACACGGAACGGCGACAGGCTGACAGTCAGCGGTTCCGGCCTGTTGACCAAGCGGTAGGGTCCGGAATACCATTGACCCCGTTGCCACAGGTCCATCCCCTTCTGTCTATCCGCCTGTCCAGCCATCAGCCCTGAGGAGGGTCCACCCATGTCCGTAGCCCTCGACCGGGTCGCTCCGTCCGGCCGCGATCGTCGCAACTTCGCGTCGCTACCGGAAGTTCTCCCGCTTCCCAACCTCATCGAGACGCAGCTCGTGTCCTTCAAGTGGTTCTGCGAGGAGGGTCTTGCCGAGCTGTTCGCCGAGATATCGCCGATCCAGGACTTCACCGGAAAGAACCTCGACCTGAAGTTCATCTCGAGCGAGTACCGCGAGCCCAAGTACTCCGAAGAGGAATGCCGCACCAAGGACCTCACCTACAGCAAGCCGCTCTGGGCGAGGGTCGAGCTCGTGAACAAGGAGACCGGCGAGGTCACCGAACAGGACGTGTTCCTCGGGGACTTTCCGTGGATGACCGACAAGGGCACGTTCGTGATCAACGGCGCCGAGCGCGTGGTCGTCTCGCAGCTCGTGCGCTCGCCTGGCGTGTACTTCACGGCCGTCGACGACCCGACGACAGGCCGCCGGCTCTTCTACGCCAAGCTGATCCCGAACCGCGGCGCGTGGCTCGAGTTCGAGACCTCGAACAAGGACGTCATCTCGGTCAAGGTCGATCGCAAGCGGAAGCTCACCGTGACCACGCTCCTGCGCGCGATCGGGTACAACTCGAACGAGGAGATCTCCGCGCTGTTCACGGACGTCGACAGCGACCCTGAGCATCAGTACATCGAGTCGACCCTCGAGCGCGACCCCACCACCAACACCAACGAGGGCCTCGTCGAGGTCTACAAGCGCCTGCGCCCTGGCGATCCGCCCACGATCGACAACGCCCGCAGTCTCGTCCAGTCGCTCTTCTTCAACTTCCGCCGTTACGACCTCGCGAAGGTGGGCCGCTACAAGCTCAACCGCAAGCTCGGCCTTGATCTGGACATGTCCCACCGTACCCTCACGACGAAGTTCGTGCAGTGCTCGGTCCACGGACAGCCGCCGCTCGAGAACCATGACGATCTCGTGCGAATCGTCCGGCGGATCGTCGAGCTCAACAACGGCAAGGGTTCTCCCGACGACATCGATCACCTCGGCAACCGCCGCGTGCGCGCGGTCGGCGAGCTCATCCAGAGCCAGTTCCGCGTCGGCCTGCTCCGCATGGAGCGCGTGGTGCGTGAGCGCATGTCGATCGTCGAGCCCGAGAAGGCGACGCCGAAGGAGCTCATCAACATCCGGCCGGTCGTCGCCGCGATCAAGGAGTTCTTCGGCGGCTCGCAGCTTTCGCAGTTCATGCAGCAGACGAACCCGCTCGACGAGCTCACCCACAAGCGCCGCCTGTCGGCGCTCGGTCCGGGTGGCCTCTCGCGCGAGCGCGCGGGATTCGACGTCCGTGATGTGCACTTCAGCCACTACGGGCGCATCTGCCCGATCGAGACACCTGAAGGTCCCAACATCGGACTGATCGGGTCGCTCGCCACGTACGGACGGGTGAACCCGTACGGGTTCATCGAGTCGCCGTTCCGGCGCGTCGTCCGCGACGGCGGCGGAAAGTCGCGCGTCTCCGACGAGATCGTGTACCTGACCGCCGACGAACAGGAGCTCGCGACGGTCGTGCAGGCGAACGCGCGTCTCGACCAGGGTGGCTTCTTCCTCGACGAGCGCGTCCAGGTGCACCGTGGCGACGAATACCACGAGGCCTCGCCGGCGACGGCCGATTACATGGACGTGTCGCCGAAGCAGATCGTGTCCGTCTCCGCCGCGCTCATACCGTTCTTGGAGCACGACGACGCCAACCGCGCCCTCATGGGCTCGAACATGCAGCGTCAGGCCGTCCCGGTCGTGCGCCCTGAGGCTCCGCTCATCGGGACTGGGATCGAGTACCGCGCCGCGCGTGACTCTGGACAGGTCGTCGTCGCGCGGTCGCCGGGCGTCGTTCGCTCGGTCAGTGCGACGGAGATCTGGGTCGAGGAGGACTCGGGCGACGCCTTCCGCTACCGCCTGCAGAAGTTCGTCCGCACCAACCAGGGAACGTGCTTCAACCAGCGGCCCCTCGTCTCGGTCGGCGACCGCGTGCAGACCGACCAGATCCTCGCCGACAGCTACTCGACCGACGAGGGCGAGCTCGCGCTCGGCCAGAACATCCTCGTCGCCTTCATGCCCTGGGAGGGCGGCAACTACGAGGACGCCATCATCCTTAGCGACCGCATCGTCCAGGACGACAAGTTCACGTCGATCCACATAGAGAAGTACGAGGCCGAGGCGCGCGACACCAAGCTCGGCCCGGAGGAGATCACCCGAGACATCCCGAACGTCGGCGAGGAGGCGCTCGCCGACCTCGACGAGAACGGGATCGTCTACATCGGCGCCGAGGTAGGTCCGCAGGACATCCTCGTCGGGAAGATCACGCCCAAGGGCGAGACCGAGCTCACCGCCGAGGAGCGGCTCCTTCGCGCGATCTTCGGCGAGAAGGCGCGCGAGGTGAAGGACACCTCGCTCCGGCTGCCGTCCGGCGAGCACGGCAAGGTCGTCGACGTCGCAGTGTTCAGCCGCGAGAACAACGACGAGCTGCTGCCGGGCGTGAACAAGATGATCCGCGTCGCAGTCGCGCAGAAGCGCAAGATCAGCGTCGGCGACAAGATGGCGGGGCGCCACGGGAACAAGGGCGTCATCGCCAAGATCCTTCCGGTCGAGGACATGCCGTTCCTTCCGGACGGCACGCCCGTCGACATCGTGCTCAACCCGCTCGGCGTGCCGAGCCGGATGAACATCGGCCAGATCCTCGAGACGCACCTCGGCTGGGCCGCGCAGGCGCTCGGAATGCACGTCGCGACGCCGGTCTTCGACGGCGCGAAGGAAGCGGCGATCAAGGAGCAGCTGAGGAAGGCCGGCCTCCCCGAGGACGGGAAGATCACGCTCCGCGACGGACGCACCGGAAAGGCCTTCGAGCAGGCGATCACCGTCGGCTACATCTACATGATGAAGCTGCACCACCTCGTCGAGGACAAGATCCACGCACGCTCGACGGGGCCCTACTCGCTCATCACTCAGCAGCCGCTGGGCGGCAAGGCGCAGTTCGGCGGTCAGCGCTTCGGCGAGATGGAGGTGTGGGCGCTCGAAGCGTACGGCGCCGCTTACATCCTGCAGGAGCTCCTGACGGTGAAGTCCGACGATGTGATGGGCCGCGTCCAGACGTACGAGGCCATCGTGAAGGGCGAGGACATCCAGCCGCCGGGAGTGCCGGAGAGCTTCAAGGTGCTCATCAAGGAGCTCCAGTCGCTGGGGCTGTCCGTCGAGGTGCTCAACGACAGCGAGGAAGCGATCCGCTTCGTCGAGGACGCGACGTTCAACGAGCCGAACCTCGGGATCAACATCTCGGGGTTGGAATCAGGTGAATAAGTGCTAGAAGTCAACGAGTTCAACGCGATCCGTATCTCGCTCGCGTCGCCGGATCAGATCCGCACGTGGTCGAGCGGCGAGGTCACCAAGCCGGAGACGATCAACTACCGCACCCTCCGTCCGGAGAAGGACGGCCTCTTCGACGAGCGCATCTTCGGTCCCACGCGGGACTGGGAGTGCTACTGCGGCAAGTACAAGCGCATCCGCTACAAGGGGATCATCTGCGACAAATGCGGCGTCGAGGTGACGCGCGCGAAGGTGCGCCGCGAGCGCATGGGCCACATCCAGCTCGCGTCGCCGGTGTCGCACATCTGGTTCTTCAAGGGCACCCCGAGCCGTCTTGGGATCCTGCTCGACATGAGCCCGCGCAATCTCGAGCGGATCCTCTACTTCGCGCTGTATGTGGTCACGCACATCGACGATCACGCGCGCGACCGTGTCCTGCAGCAGGTCGAGGAGGAGGCGGAGGGGAAGATCCGCCGTCTCGAGCAGACCATCAGCGACCGCACCGGCGCCATCGAGAGCCGGGTATCGGCCGAGATCATGCGTATCCGCACGTCGACCGAGCAGAAGGTCCGGCAGCAGGAGGAACAGCTCGCTACCGACTCCGACGCGCTCACGACCGCCGCGTCCAAAGTGAAGGAGCAGCTCGAGGACAACGTCGGCAAACCGGCGTCCAAGGACATCGTCTTCAAGCAGGCCGAGCTCACGATCGCCGAGAAGGGCGAGAACGTGACCCGCTCGATGCTCACGCAGCTCCAGCGAAGCCTGCAGAAGCAGCTCGACGCGATGGTCAAGACCGGCCGCAAGGAAGAGGACCAGACCCGTTCCGATTCCGAGAAGCGGATCGCCGACCTACGCATGCGCGCCGACCAGGACCTCGGCGTGGTGCGTCAGGACATCGCGCCCGACGTTCAGGTCGTTCGCGACGAGGCCCGCACGCGCCGCGACGAGATCGAGTCGATCAAGGCCCAGCAGATCATGACCGAGGCCGAGTACCGCCAGTTCGCGGAGAAGTACCGCTTCTTCCGTGCGCAGATGGGCGCCGAGGCGATCCTCGAGCTCATGCGGCAGCTCGACCTCGAAAAGCTCGCGCTCACGCTCCAGGGCGAGATGCGCACCACCACCGGCCAGCGGCGCAAGAAGTCGATCAAGCGGCTTCGGCTCATCAAGGCGCTCCTCCGCTCAGGTGCGTCGCCGGAGTGGATGATCCTCACGATCCTTCCTGTGATCCCGCCCGACCTGCGCCCGATGGTGCAGCTCGACGGCGGCCGCTTCGCGACGTCCGATCTCAACGACCTCTACCGCCGCGTGATCAACCGCAACAACCGGCTGAAGCGACTGCTCGAGCTCGGCGCGCCAGAGATCATCATCCGCAACGAGAAGCGCATGCTCCAGGAAGCGGTCGACGCCCTCATGGACAACGGCCGGCGCGGCCGCGCGATCAGCGGCACCGGCAACCACAAGCTGAAGTCGCTCTCGGACATGCTCCGCGGAAAGCAGGGTCGGTTCCGCCAGAACCTGCTCGGCAAGCGCGTCGACTACTCGGGCCGCTCGGTCATCGTCGTCGGCAACGACCTCAAGCTGAACGAGTGCGGCCTCCCGAAGAAGATGGCGCTCGAGCTCTTCAAGCCGTTCGTCATGCGTCAGCTCGTCGAGCGCGGCCTCGCGCACAACATCAAGAGCGCGAAGCGCTACGTCGAGCGCGTCTCGCCCGAGGTGTGGGACGTCCTCGAGGAGGTCATCAAAGACCACCCGGTGCTCCTCAACCGTGCGCCGACACTCCACCGCCTCGGCATCCAGGCGTTCATGCCCAAGCTCATCGAGGGCAACGCCATCCAGATCCACCCCTTGGTGTGCGAGGCCTTCGGCGCGGACTTCGACGGCGACCAGATGGCCGTGCACGTGCCGCTTTCTGCAGCCGCGCAGGCCGAGGCCAAGAACCTCATGCTCTCGACGCGCAACGTCCTGAAGCCGGCCGACGGCCAGCCGGTCGTCACGCCACGCCAGGACATGGTGCTCGGCACCTACTGGCTGACGCTCGACGCCGATCCGAAGCAGCAGCCCCGGATCTTCGGCGATTTCTCCGAAGTCCAGTCCGCGTTCGACATGGGCATCGTCACGTACCACACGGCGGTGAAGGTCCCGCACAACGGTGGGGTCGTCGACACGACCGTCGGCCGAGTGATCTTCAACGCGGTTCTGCCCGAGGACCTGCGGTTCGTGAACAAGATCCTCGACCGCGGCGCCATCCGCGAGATCGTCACGCAGGTCTTCGACCGCTACGGCGGCGAGGTCACCGCCGAGGTCGTAGACAGGATCAAGACCATCGGGTTCGCCGCGGCGACCATCGCGGGCGTCTCGATCTCGATCGACGATGTCGCCATCCCCGCGAACAAGGCCAAGATGGTCGAAGAGGCGGAGAAGAAGGTCGCCGAGATCGATCGGCAGTTTCAGCGCGGCCTCATCACCGAGCAGGAGCGCTACGAGGCGACGGTGAAGCTCTGGACCGACGCGACGCGCGACGTCATCGAGGCGATGATGAAGACCCTCGACCGGCGCGGCTCGGTGTACATGATGGCCACGTCCGGCGCGCGGGGTAACACGCAGCAGATGGGCCAGATCGGCGGCATGCGCGGACTCATCGCCGACCCGCAGGGTCGGATCATCGACCTGCCGATCCGCTCGAACTTCCGCGAAGGGCTTTCGGTCCTCGAGTACTTCATCTCGACGCACGGTGGCCGCAAGGGGCTCGCCGACACGGCCATCCGCACCGCAGACTCGGGCTACCTCACGCGCCGTCTCGTCGACGTCGCGCAGGACGTGATCGTCCGGCTGGAGGACTGCGGCGACGAGGACGGCATCTTCATCAACGCCGACGAGCCGGGCATGGTCGAGCCGTTCGCGGATCGACTCTTCGGCCGGATCGTCGCGCAGGACATCAAGGATCCGAAGGGCAAGCTGATCGCCAAGCGCGGCGACGCGACCGACCTCGAGCTCGCGCGAACCATCGCGAACTCCGGGACCAAGCGCGTGCGGGTCCGCTCGCCGCTCGGCTGCCACGCGAAGCACGGCATCTGCCGCGCGTGTTACGGCCGGAGCCTCGCGAGCGGCAAGCTCGTGGAGATCGGCGAGGCGGTGGGCATCATCGCCGCGCAATCGATCGGCGAGCCGGGCACGCAGCTCACGATGCGTACGTTCCACACCGGTGGTGTCGCCGCCGTCGGCAAGGACATCACCATGGGTCTCCCGCGAGTCGAGGAGCTCTTCGAGGCGCGCGTCCCGAAGGGGGTCGCGATCGTGTGCGAGATCGACGGCGTCGCGGAAATCGTCCGCGACCCGGACGGATCGCGAAAGATCGTGGTTCGCAACTCGCAGGACTACACCGTGCCGATCAGCGTTCCCGCGGGCTACGTGCTCGCGGTCGAGGACGGCGCGGACGTCGTCGCCGGGCAGCCACTGGCGAAGCCCGAGCGCCGCACCAAGGGCAAGACCGACATGCCGGCTCCGGTGTCGGGAAAGGTCAGCGTCCACGGCTCGAAGATCTCGATCGCCATGAAGGAGGTCGAGGAACGGGTCTACGAGGTCGAGCACAACGCTCGCCTCAACGTCGAGAACGGCCGGACGGTCGCCGCCGGCGACTTCCTCACGGAAGGATCGGCCAACCCGCAGGACATCCTGCGGATCTCAGGCCGCGAGGCGGTACACCGCTACATGGTCAACGAGGTCCAGAAGGTCTACCGCAGCCAGGGCGTGACGATCAACGACAAGCACATCGAGATCATCGTCCGCCAGATGCTGCGCAAGGTGCGCATCGAGGAGGCCGGTGATACCGAGCTCCTGCCGATGGAGCTCTTTGACCGGTTCGAGTTCGAGGAGATCAATGCCCGAACCATCGCGGCGGGCGGCGAGCCCGCGACGGCGCAGACGGTGCTGCTTGGAGTCACCAAGGCGTCGCTTTCGACCAGCTCGTTCCTCGCAGCGGCATCGTTCCAAGAGACCACGCGCGTCCTCACCGAGGCCGCCACGATGGGCCAGAAGGACCGGCTCCTCGGGCTCAAGGAGAACGTGATCATCGGCAAGCTCATCCCGGCTGGGACGGGCCTGCCCTCACGCCGCGAGCAGCTCGACTGGATGCCCAAGGCCCGCGCGCTCGCCGGGCTCTTCGGCACCGACGAGGAAGAGGTCGTCACGCCGGCGCTGCCGCCGGAGGATCTCTCGCTCGAGGATCTCGACGACGACGAGGACGAGGAGAGCGTCGAGGAGGGCGTCGAGGACATCGCGGACATCGCGGACATCGCGGACGTCGCCGAGCCGACCGAGGCCGATTTGACCAAGACAGCCGAGGAGTAACCACTCGCACGTAATAGGCGAGAGGCCGTCCGGTGGACGGCCTCTCTCTTTGTTCTCGTGGGCTAGTAGGGCTCCGGCGGAACGCTCGGGTCGCTCGTCACGAACCAGTCGCGGATGTCGATGTTCGAAAGGTCTGACCGGCCGTGAATCGCCGCACTAGGCTACCGGGCGCGATGCGACGCAGCACCGAGCGTTTCCTCACGACGCATGTCGGGAGCCTCGTGCGGCCCCCTGAGATTGCCGATGCGATCCGCGCCGGCGGCGCCCGGGACATGGACGCGAGAGTTAGCCGGGCGGTGCGCGACGTCGTTCGCAAGCAGGCCGAGATCGGGATCGACGTCGTGAGCGACGGCGAGTATTCCAAGCCGAACTTCGCGTCCTACGTGAACGAGCGCCTGTCGGGGTTCGAGCTCCGTAAGGAGGCGCCGATCCAGGGCATCGCGCCCAGCCGCGGGCGTGACCGCAAGGCGTTCGCCGACTTCTACGACGAGTACGACCGCTCCGACCCCGACCACCAAGCGAGTCCCGGACCGCCAGCGACCGCGGTGTGCACAGGTCCGATCGAATACAAAGGACAGGCGCAGGTCGCGCGCGACATCGCAAACCTCAAAGCGGCGGTCGGCGACACCGGCATCGCCGAGGCGTTCCTCCCGGCGGTCGCGCCGGGAACGATCGAGGGCCAGCGGCCGAACGAGCACTACAAAGACAGCGAGGCCTACCTCTTCGCGATCGCCGATGCGATGGCGCACGAGTACCGGGCCATCGTCGACGCAGGCTTCGTCCTTCAAGTCGACGATCCGCGCACCGCGGTCATGTACGACCTGCAGGATCCCGCTCCGACGCCGCAGCGCTACCGCGAATTCGTCGAGCTCAGGCTCGCCGCTCTCGCACGCGCGCTCAAGGGGTTACCGCCAGAGCGGGTCCGCTATCACGTCTGCTGGGGAAGCTGGCACGGCCCGCACACCACGGATGTGCCGCTCGCGGACATCGTCGACTTGATCTTGAAGGTGCCCGTCGGTGCCTACGCGCTCGAAGGCGCCAACCCGCGCCACGAGCACGAGTACCACGTCTGGGAGCGGGTGAAGCTCCCTGCAGGGAAGATCCTTATCCCCGGCGTGATCGCGCACACCACCAACACGGTCGAGCATCCCGAGCTGATTGCCGAGCGGATCGGCCGTTACGCCGAGCGCGTGGGACGAGAGAACGTCATCGCCGGATCGGACTGCGGCTTCGCGCAGGGCGCGCTCTATCGACGCGTGCATCCTTCGATCATGTGGGCCAAGCTCGCTGCGCTCGTGGAGGGCGCGCGAGCGGCGTCGCACCGCCTGTTCGCCTAGCCGCGGAGCCCCAGCACCCGACGGGCGTTGCGCTCGTCGATCTTCGCGCGCTCCTCCTTCGAGAGATCGAGGGCGTCCAGGTTCGCGATGGTCTCGCGGATGAACATCGGCCCCTTCTCCGGGTCGAACGGCATGTCGGTGCCGAAGAGGATGTGATCGACGCCGAAGAACTCGATCGCGCAGCGGAGCGCGTGCTCCGCGCCGAACAGCGCAGTGTCGCCGTAGAACATCCGGTAGTAGTCGTACGGCCGCCGCTTCAGCGCGTGCGCCACCGCGGTACGGTCCTCGTCCGGCGTGCGCGCGCCGAGCTGATCGAGCCCTGGGCCGATCCGTCCGGAGAAGTGGGGGACCATGCCGCCGGCGTGATGCGTGAGGATGCGCAGGTTCGGGTGCCGATCGAGATGCCCCGAAAAGATGAGCCGTGACATGAAGATCGCGGTCTCGTACGGCCACCCGAAGACCCACCAGAGCTCGAACTTCGACCGGTCCTCGGTCGGGTAGTCGGGCATGGTCGCGCCGCGTGCCGGGTGCACCCACATGGCGCGGTCGAGCTCGGCCATCCTCGCGAAGAGTGGCGCGAAGCGCGGATCGTCGAGCGGGAGGCCGTTCACGTTGGTGAAGATCTGCACGCCCAGCGCGCCCAGCTCGCTGATGGCTCGGTCGGCCTCGCGCAAGGAGGCGTCGGGATCGTTCATCGGCAGCGAAGCCGCGAAGCCGAGGAACCGTTCCGGATAGCGGCGCACCAGCTCCGCCATCTCGTCGTTCGCCAGCCGCGCCAGGTCGCGCGTGAGCGCCGGTGGCCCCACCGCTTCGATCGGCGGGGACGCCAGGGTAAGAACCTGCACGTAGTCAGGGAACGTGTCCATCACCCGGAAGCGCGTGTCGAGGTCGTAGAGCGCAGGAATGGCGGCGGTCCGCTTTTGCATGGAGGCCGCGGGGCCGCTGGCCTGGGCGATCATGCGGTCGAAGTAGCGGCGCGGGAGGATGTGGGGAAAGGCGTCGATCCTCAAGGAAGGCCACAGCCTAGCGCCATACTCAGCGAGCGTGAGCGTCGCCTCCGCGGCACGTCCCAAGGTGCGCATCCGCGGACTGCGCAAGGTCTTCCGTGTCCGTCAGCGGGCCGTCGAGGCGCTCGCCACGGTCGACCTCGACGTCGGCTCCGGCGAATTCGTCGCGATCGTCGGGCCCTCCGGATGCGGCAAGACCACGCTCCTGCGGATCCTCGCCGGGCTCGAGACCGCGAGCGACGGCGAGTTCTCGGTCGAGCGTGCAGCGGGCAGGGACCTGCCGCTCAACTCGATGGTCTTCCAGGAGCAAAGCATCTTCCCGTGGATGAGCGTGCGCGACAACGTCGCGTTCGGCCTCAAGGCGCGCGGCGTCGCGCGCCGCGCGCGATACGAAGCCGTCCTGCCGATGATCCGCGCGATCGGGCTCGAGGGCTTCGAGGACGCGCTCCCGCACCAGCTCTCGGGCGGGATGAAGCAGCGGGTCTCGCTCGCGCGGGCGTTCGCGAACGACCCTGAGATCCTGCTCATGGACGAGCCGTTCGCGGCCCTCGACGAGCAGACCAAGCTCGTCATGCAGGCCGAGCTCCTGAGGATCTGGGAGGGCGCGTCCGGGCGGCCCGGGGAAAGCGCCACGCGCAAGACGGTCGTCTACGTGACGCACTCGATCGACGAAGCGATCGTGCTCGCCGACCGCGTTGTCGTGCTGAGCGCGCGGCCAGGGCGGATCAAGGACCAGGTCGACATCGCCGCGATCTACGCGCGCCCGCGAGACGTCGCCGCGGTGCGCTCGAGCGCTCCGTACGGGGAGCTGTTCGCGCGCATCTGGCGCGAGCTTCGCACCGAGATCGCCGCGTGAGCGCGCCGGCCCGCAACGCATCTGCCAGCGTGGTGAGCTCGTGGGCGCGACCATCGCGGCGGACGGTCGAACGCGGGCTCTCGATCCTTTCGCCTCTGGTGCTGCTCGCGATCTGGGAGGCGGGAGCCATCGTCGGCGTGGTGGACACGCGGTTCTTCCCCGCGCCTTCGACCATCTTCGCCGCCCTCGCCACGCTCCTGCAGGCCGGCGAGCTGCAGGAGCACCTACTAATAAGCCTCGAGCGGATCGCCGTGGGGTTCGTCCTGGGCGCGGTGCCGGGCATCGTCCTCGGCCTTGCCATCGGGCTCCTGCCGCTCGTGCGCGCGATCGTGCAGCCCCTGGTCGACGCGACGTTCCCGATCCCGAAGATCGCGCTCCTGCCGATGGTGATCATGCTGTTCGGGATCGGCGAGGGCTCGAAGTACGCGATCATCGCGATCGCCGTCGTCTTCCTGGTGCTCATCAACACCGAGGCGGGCGTGCGAAACATCGAGCGGATCTACCTGGACGTCGGGCGGAACTACGGCGCGAGCCGGCTCATGTTCTTCACCGACATCGCTCTCCCAGGCGCGCTCCCGATGATCATGGCCGGGCTCAAGCTCGGGATGGGCGTTGCGCTGATCATCATCGTGTCGGCCGAGTTCGTCGGCGCGCGCAACGGGATCGGCTACCTGATCTGGAATTCCTGGAACACGTTCCAGGTGGATCGGATGTACGCGGGGCTCATGGTCATCGCGCTGCTCGGCTTCGCGAGCGCGCTGCTTCTCGCGGCGCTCGAGCGCGTCCTCGTGCCGTGGAGGTCGGCGGTGCGGATCTAGACGAATAGCTCGATCCTCGCGGAGTGCCCTGGCGCCCGGGAAAGCGCCGCGTCGGCTGTGATTAACGGCGCACCGAGTGCTTCCGCGAGCGCGACGTAGGCCGCATCAAACGCGCTCAAGTTCGAGCCCAATTCCCATACTCGCGGCAGCAACGCGCCGTGCGGATAGCGTCGGATCCGGAGGTCCCCGAAATCACTCAGCGCCTCATCGGCGC
>Ga0209161_10000922_pt1 | contig 24040 bp, 20 predicted proteins | sample GraSoiAngelo_155_FD_186169 | JGI IMG/M metagenome (GOLD analysis project Ga0209161, IMG submission 186169) | Grasslands soil microbial communities from the Angelo Coastal Reserve, California, USA - 14_1009_13_30cm (SPAdes) (version 2) | ecosystem: Environmental > Terrestrial > Soil > Grasslands... | reverse complement strand
AACTATCGGGGAAAGTTCGGCGACGGCGATTCGCTCTACAACGATTTTAGCTTTGCGCATCGGTTTCTCATTACCGGAAACTGGTATTTGCGCGTTGGCGTTGAATACGAGCGATTCGATTTCGGCGGGACGGACAATGGATTGCCCGATCACCTGCAAACGATTCATGCGCTCCTCGCCTACGAATACATCGTCCATGATCATGCCGGCGCTGGAGTTGAACTCGATCCTGGCATCTATTTTGAGAATCACGCCAATGGCGACGCGTTCGATATCCCGTGGAAGGTTTGGGTCACGTTCCCACTTAAAAAAGACAAGATCTTTGCCGTGATTGGCGCTGGCGGCGCAATTAATTCGAATCCGATCGTGGCGCCGGGCGGCGGAATCATCTGGCTGTTTACCGATCATTTGCGCCTCGAAGGCGTTTTCCCGAAGCCGGCGCTCGTTTACAACCCGAATGACGATTGGGAATTTCGGCTCGCCGGCAATCTCTATTATGAAAGTTTCCGCACCGATGATGTGATTACGCCGGCGCGGAAGCTTCAGGTCCACAACCCGGTCGTGCAATATAGCGAGGACCGCGCCGGACTACAGGCCACCTATTCTCACTTTAAACCGCTCGACATCACGCTCGACGTCGGTTGCACCTTCAGACGCGATTTCGATTTCTTCCGCGCTGAAGCGAGCGTGAAAACGGATCCGGCGCCTTACGTCAGGCTAGCGATCGAAGCGAAGTTTTAAGGAAAAATTTCGTCGAGCTTGCGGGCGACTGATTGACTGCCGCGAACCTTCAAGCGGCCGGTCATAAATGCCCACGTGCCCTTGAGTTTCCCATTCGACATCGCGACCCAGTCGTTGTCGCTGGTGATAAACGTCACGCTTGGATTGTCGATCTTGCCGCGTCCCATCTTGAACGTGCCGTCGTTCACGTCGATCCACCATTGACCGCCGTTCGGTCCGCTCAATTCCCATTGATAACGGGCGTGCATACCTTTCGCCTTGTCTGCTTGGAAACTTTGACGCATCCCGTCGAAGACTTGTTGCGGCGTGGAACTATCCTCGGCCCGAATCGGCGTCCACGGCATCGCGAGCGTCGCTGTTATTAAAGCAAGCAAAACTCGGTTTGTTTTCATTCAATATTAGATCGCTTCCGCCACCATCATCGGTCGTTTCAGCCCAATTTGTACAATTCGCTTCGGCGATGAGCGAAGACCGGGACGTGGTTGCGCACGTCTGCGATCGCTTGCTCTGATATTTCTGCCTGAATCAGTTCCTCGCGATCAGGTGCCGCCGCCGCCAAAATCGCACCGGAAGGATCGACAATCACTGAAGAGCCACAAAACGTAACGCCGTCGTCGGTGCCGACACGATTGGCGATAATGAAATAGCTTTGGTTCTCAACCGCGCGCGCCAGCGCCAGAATCCGCAGATGTTCCGCGCGCACAACGGGCCATGCCGAAGAATTGACGATTACATTGGCGTCGTGCTTGACGACCAACGTGCGCGCCATTTCCGGAAAACGCAGGTCGTAACAAATGCTCAACCCAACTGTAAATTTGCGGACCTTGCAGCTGACGAAGTCATTGCCGGGCAAAAGACAGACGCGCTCATCGAGGGGCGCAGCTGTCACAAGATGTGTCTTTCGGTATTTCGCGAGCACTTCACTCTGCGCGTCCACAAAAACTTGCGCGTTAAAAATGGACCCGCCGTCGCGATCCGAAATTCCGGCAACAATCGCGATTGAAATTTCCTTTGCGATTTTTTGCAGCTCAGAAACCGCGCCATCACTCCACGTTCTCGCATGTTTTTGAATCACCGGCATCGAGTAGCCGGTATCGACCATCTCTGGAAACACGACGAGCTCTGCGCCCGATTTTTTTGCGAGGGCAGCGAAATCACTAATCTTGCGCAGGTTCGCGTTGAAATCGCCGAGCACGCAGGCAATCTGAGCGGCCGCAATTTTCATGAGTGATTCTCGATTTTAGCGCAAATTTCTGTCGAGCGCGCCGATCTTCCGGATTTCCGGCCATTTTAACGCGGAACCGATGACGACAAAAATGGTCCCGATTCCACCGGCAACGACCGAAATCACGGGCCCGAACAAGGCTGCGGTCAATCCCGACTCGAGTGCGCCGAATTCGTTCGAAGTGCCGATGAAAATATTGTTCACGGCCGAAACGCGGCCGCGCATTTCATCCGGCGTCACCAGTTGAACGATCGATCCGCGGATGATCACGCTCACGCTGTCGAGCGCGCCGGCAACAAATAACATCGCCAACGATAGCCAAAGCGCGGTCGATAAACCAAAGACGATAGTGGCGATTCCAAATCCGGTGACGCACCAAAGAAGTGTTTTGCCCGCTTCTCGCATCGGCGGCAGATAAGCGACGATCAGGGCCATTCCGAAAGCGCCGATCGCGGGCGCCGCGCGCATCCAGCCGAGGCCAACTGGACCGCAGTGCAGAATTTGATCCGCAAAAATCGGTAACAAAGCAACGGCGCCGCCTAGCAGCACGGCAAAAAGATCGAGCGTGATCGTCGCCAGAATTACTTTCTTGCTGAACACAAATTTTGCTCCGGCGGCCAAACTCCGCCACGTGCTCTGGTCGGCACGTTCGCGCGTTTGTTTTGCGCGCGGGATTGGTAAAGCGAGCAGGAAAAACGCGAAGGACGTGATCGCGTCGATGACATAAACAATCGGGAAGCCGCGGCGCGCGACGACGAAGCCGCTAATGGCCGGGCCGACGACGGAACCAATTTGAAAGATGCTGTTGTTCCAGGTGACCGCATTCGAAAACGCGTCGCGCGGCACCAAGGTTGGAAAAAAAGAACTGCGCGCCGCCCATGAGAACGTTCGCGCTATAGCGCCGAGAAAAAGAAGCAGATAGATGAGTGGAATCGACGCGTCGTCGAAATGGAATGTTTGTTGATGTTGTTCAAAGACACCGGCGATCGCGCTCAGTCCGTGATTGCACGCCCGCAAGATCGACATCTCCGGGATGGCGAGATGTTGCCAGGAAACCAGTGCCAGCAGCGCCGACGTAACCGAACTGAAAATTTGAGAGACGAGAATAATGTTTTTGCGACTGATGCGATCGGCCAGATGTCCGGCCGGCAGCGAAAAACCGACGATTGGAATCGCGAATACGAGCCCGACCAACCCGAGCGCAGTCGCCGAATGCGTGCGCCGGTAAATTTCCCATTCCACCGCGACTGCGAGCATTTGTCGGCCGACGATCGACAACAAATTTCCAGTCGTGAAAAAACGAAACCCGCGCGAGCGGAACGCGGCATACGGATCATGTCTCGGCGCCGGCGGAATGACCACGCCCGTAATTTCCGGTCGCTGACCGATCGGCGATTCGTATTCGTTAGGCATACTCGAGCGCATTCGCTCGCATTCGAAATACGCCCGCGAGAGTGTAGAGTTGCCGCTACTGGCCGCAACCATTTCGCTCGGGACGCCACGGGAACTCGTCGACCCGCTCGCGAAGCTTCTTCCGCGGATGTATTTAATCTCGTCGAGTTTGAGGGCGCATCCGGTCGCGCGACTCGGCGGAGAAATCGTACCTGCAACACAAAATGATCGAAAGCGCGGATGAAATTTGCGACGAGCGCAGATCGCCGCTAGAAGATCGAATGCCGGAAATTACCGCACCACCGAAATCCGCCGCGTCTGCGTCGCCATGGACGCGTCAAAATCCGTTTCCTGGAAAGCTCGTCGTCAATCGACGCTTGAGCAGCGCTGACTCGCAAAAGGATACGCGACATTTCGAGATCGATCTCACTGGCTGGGGATTAAATTTTGAACCGGGCGACTCGGTTGCGGTTTATCCGACCAACGACCCGAATTTGGTGAAAGAAATCATTCGCGCGCTGGGGACGACAGGTGACGAACCAGTGCCAGCAGCGAAAACGACGAAGCCGTTTCGTGAAGCGTTGTTGCGCGATTACTCGATCACTCAGCCGACACCAAAATTTTTGAAAGCAATCGCAGAACGCGCGTCAGCTGCGCCGATGCTCACGAAGTTGCTGCGCCCGGACCGTAAACACGATCTCGAAAATTATCTTTGGGGCGCCGAGGTAATCGATTTCTTGCTCGAGCATCCTTCGGTCAAATTGAGACCCGAGGAATTTGTCGGGCTGCTGACGAAATTGCAGCCGCGACTGTACTCGGTTGCTTCCAGCTTGCGCGTCTTTCCCGACCAAGTGCACCTGATTGTCGATGTTGTGCGATACGAAAGTCGTGGCCGCGCGCGACAAGGCGTGGCATCGAGTTTTTTGGCGGACCGCGCGGACAAAGTTCCGGTGCCGGTTTATCCAAGCTCGGCGAAACATTTTCACATGCCGGAAGATCAAACCTTGCCGTTGATCATGATCGGACCCGGCACTGGCATCGCGCCGTTCCGCGCGTTTTTGCAGGAGCGGCAAGCTCTCGGCGCGAAAGGAAAAAACTGGCTCTTCTTCGGATCGCAACGCGAGAAGTGCGATTACGCCTACAAAGAAGACTGGGAAAGTTTCACACGCGACGGCTTTCTGACGCGATTGGATTGCGCGTGGTCGCGCGATCAAGCGCACAAAATTTACGTTCAACATAAGATGCTGGAAAACGCCACTGAGATTTGGAAATGGATCGACGACGACGGTGCGCAATTTTTCGTGTGCGGCGACGCGCGACGTATGGCCAAAGATGTCGACGCTGCGCTGCGAAAGATCGTCCAGGAACAAGGCGGCAAATCCGTAGACGAAGCGAACGCTTACGTCGAGAAGCTCAAAACCGACAAACGCTACAAGCGCGACGTGTATTAATCTTCTGGATGGAAATTTCAGCCCAAGCGATCAAACGCTGATCGCAACCAGCCCGTGCTCAACCGATTGATCATCAGCTTGGCGATGATGTTCTCAGGGGTGGTGATGATGCTCTTTATGCGGGGTCGGCGTCGGCTTACTCGGTCTGCTTAGGATTGTTGGACCGGTTGGCGAGGGTGTTGGAGTACTTTTGATTGGGCCGAGCGTTGGTCCGGGAGGTTTCTTACTCGGGCTTCCTGGGGGAGACTTGGCCGGGCCCGGTGTGGGTCTTGGTAGCCGTGGCGGCGGATTACCTTCAAGCGGGATACCTGCGTCATCCATGCAGCCGTTGTAAGCGCGCATGCAGTCTCGCTCGCACCAGACTTTATTATCCCCTGTCTTGTTCGCACATGCGTCAATACAAGAATAGTAACGAGTGCTACAGCGACCTTTAGCCTTTTCCTGCGCGGCCGTAAGCCCAAACATCGAAGTCGAGAAAAGGACCGCCGCGATACAGATAAGGCTCGTTCCAATAAGAATTCTGAATTTAAGCATGTTCATATTTGCCCTTTCAGTTCACTGAATTTGCGACCGAAGCGAACATCAGCCCTTGTATTTAATGACCCATCCCGCGGAAGACCCGCTTCGGTCAATTTTTTCACACCGTAATCAAAAACCCTACTGCGCGTCAATACTCTTTACTACATTGATATAAGGCATTGCCCTACGGTTAAGATTTTTACATTCGCGAACTGATCTGTGCGGAAACGGCTAATCGTGCCACCCCGAAAAAGCGAACACCTCTTCATGCTCGCGCGGATCGATGGGTCGCTTTTCGCCGAGGGCCAACCGTTCCGTTTCAACAGCATGGCTTCGAAGCAAGTAGGCAATTTGCTTGTCCCAGTTGTTCTGGTAGACGAAAAGTCGCCAACCACTCTGAAGCGCCGGTGGTAATGGCGCTGGCGGAGCCGATTCCGCTTTGGGAAATCTTCCGACCAGGAAAACTTTCTGGCCGGATTTCAGGGTCGATTCGATCCGCCATAAAATTTCACGGATCGAATCGGGATGCATCATTGCGTCCCTGGCCAGGTCCCAACGATGTTGTCGGTGGTCGCTAATGTCGGGGACGGATTTCCAGGTTGCTGCGCCCTGATAATAACGCGCAAAGGTGATCGCGTGCGTGAACCGCATCACAATCGCGAAGTCATTCTTGTCGGAGCGCTGAGCGATAGCCAACGCAGCCAGATCGCAGTCGGTTCTTCGCAAACTTGACCAACGGTACGCGACCGGAATGACGATGGTGATTACGGCGAGAAACGCGAGCAGGTTCAGAAATCTCAGTCCGATATTTTTCCGCAGCGCTCCAGAGAGAATATGAAGTGACACACTTGCAACAGCCATCATCGGCAACAAGTGCCGTGAGCCGGGCACGCCCGAAGTCCACAGGAATGCGAAAGTCGCAATCGCAGCTACCGCGACCGCTAAAAAAGCAAAAAGAATTCCGTCAGCCGACAGGCCTAACGAGTGACCGAGACGGTGCGTCGCCCAGGGCACTACGATGAGCGCAAAAGCGCAGGCGGCAAAAATGAGCCACAGATAGGAATGCGACGCGTCCAAAATGCCGCGCTCTTCGCGTTGCAAAGGCCAGAGCTCGCGAGCGCTATTTATGATCCCAGCGTACGGAAGCAAAGATATTGCAGCGACAATGCCGATGGAAAAAATCACCGCTGCGCTTTGGAATTCGCGTCTTTTTACCGCAACCACAATCCCAGCGAGACAAATTCCGAAGGCGACGAAGCCGTTGAGGTAAAGCGATTGAACCGAGAGCAGCGCTACAATCGCCGCCAGGACCACCGTTCCGATCCGGCTCGTCTCAAACGTCAGCTTCCAAATCAAGGCGAAGACGAGGACGACACACATCATGCCGAGGCCGTACGGCCGCAACGAATCGCCATCGCTAATCGTCATGGCTCTGGCCGCGAACATTGCCAGTGGCCAAAGCGGCGCCGACCAGCGTTTGTCGATCCAACGACAGCTCAACCAGATCGCGCCGATGAGTGATAGGCCGATAATGAACCCGAGAATGCGCAGATGGAAATCGCTGTTGCCGAAACCAAGAGCGATCCAAATCCGAAGAACGGCTGCGAAAAGGGCCGGAAAGGGATTGAATACAAGCGCGGTTTCAAAATCGTGAACGGTTTGGGTGTTGGCGACATGCAGACTGTTAATTTCGTCCCGCCACAACGGTCCGGCGTGCATCAACAATCGGAGATGCAAAAAAATCAGAAAGAGCGTGAGCAACGTCGCGGCCGCGAATTCGCAGCGTGCGAGTGCCGCTTTTTCCGGTAGGAACCGCTTCATGCGAAGCGTACGCGCGCGGCAGCGAGAAATCCGAGCAACCAAATTGCCGCAGATAAGATCGACAATCCCCCGCCGAAAACGAGCCACGCCGGCCGATAAATGAGACTGAGCTTTCCGTGCAAACCGCTCGGCACTTCGACAATCGGAAACAAGCTGCGATAAGAATCGACCTGAAGCTTTTGATTTCCGAGCCGCGCTTCGTAACCACGAAAGAAAGGTCGCGAAAAAGTCAGAAGTGCGGGGGCGCCCCCACTTGGAACATCGACATCTGCCGCCACATGATTTCGCGAATCATCGATTTGGGAAACTGTCGCCGCGACAAATTGCTCGTTCGGTTTGGAATCGATCGATGTGACTGAGCGAACGCGTGCGAACGGCGGGCCGATTCGATGATAAAGAGCACCCTCTTCCGTTGACGTAACGAACTCCCAATCCGGACCCAGCGCCGGATCGATGCCTAAGTCCCATGCAACAATGATTCCGTCGACACCGAGTTGCGCCAGCAGCCCATTCGAATTCGACTGCGCCCAGACCAGATATTCGGCCTCGTGCGGATTGATCTCGCCATGAATGCGGAAATCGAATTCACGCGCGATGCCGGCTGGAAGAATAGGACTATAGCCATTAATAAAACGAAGACCGGCCCACATTGAAGTGCTGCCTGGCCTAACGAGTTGACCAACGGGCGCAGACTTCTTTTCGATCCGATAAGTTGATTCAGCCGGCGGGTAAACACTCAGATATAAACGCTGTGGATCGAGCGGTGCCGGGTCGAGCAGTTGCTGGCTGAGATTGTATTTCGGCACGCCGCAATTGGGTGGAATGCAAAGATAAGTCGCGAGCAGGACCGCAAACGTAACGGCCGGTGGTGCCCAATCACGAAACCTCATGCGCGGTAAAAACAATTCGCAAAGCGCCCAAATGACTGCGATTTGAAAGTAACCCCAGGTGACTGACGGTCCGTAGTTACCTGCGATGCCGAAGATCGACATCGGAATCGTCACGACGATCAACAAAAGGACCATGGTCGAACCAGTCGGCGTGCGTGGCCGGATACGCAGCACTTCTGCAGCGCAAAGTGCGAGAACGAGATGGAAGAGCGGCAGCCAACGAAAACTCCAACGAAGAACGCCCACGGTTGGAATCATTGAGAGCAAAAGCACGACCAAAAGTAAAACGAGCTCCCATTTCATTCGCCTGATCAGCAGCCGCGGTCGCCAGATGAATCCGGCAACGAGCGCGGCTGGCCCAACCAAGCCAGACGCCAGCTCGGTCGCGGTGTGCGGAAGGTAATTCGTAGAAAAATCGGCCCAGTTCACCGTCCAACATGGCAAAATGAAACCGGGCAACGCGCGCCAGGGAACAATCCATTGCCAATGCGCGGCGCTTTCATACAAGGCGCGCGCGGAACCGTGGACGTAATCAAAAATCGCCAGCCAGGCGGGCGCGGACATTCCAAGACCGAGGGCGGCGCCGCTCAGCATCGGGAAGATCGATCCGCCACCGGGCGGATTCGCCGTGGCGACCGTCCAAGTTTTCGTTTCGACTAAAGACTTGATCGACAACCACGCGATCAAGAGCACGAGCATGAGCACGGTGTAAGGGAAACCGCCGGTGACGACTAGGTAAACGAATGGCGCCGGCCAAAGAAATCGCCAGCGAGTTCGTTGTCGATCGAGCGCCCGTTCCAAACTCCACCACGCCCATGGCAGCCAGGCGAATGCACCGAGCGCACCGAACCAGTCGGTTGCGCCCCAGCAGATGATCCAGCCATTCAAGGCGGCGATCAACGCGACGAAGATCGACAACGGAACGGAAGGTTTTCGATCGCGTGCGAGCAGAAACGCGCCAATAGCGAGAACGATAAGATGCGTAATCGAAAGTGCAGCGGCCTGCTGTGGAAAGGTCAGTGGAAATTTCCAAATACCGACGACAGCAGCATTAACAAAAATTGAAAATGTTCCGTACTGAAATTCGCCGGCGAGATTGCTGCAGACCCACGAATACGGACTAAGCAGCGGCAGATGACCTTCGCTCCAACTCCGAGAAATGTCCGCGAACACGGGCAAGACCGACAATTCGTAGTCGTCATTCCAAAAAACGAGCGGATCGTGCCAAAGGAGAAGCACACAGAATCCGACGACGATTAATCCGGCCATGATTGCGCCGGGAAAATTTGGCCAACGATTAACGCGGATTTTCACAGACGCAGAAAAGGACGCAACCCCTCACCTTCATCCTCTCCCCTTGGGTAAGGGGAGAGGTCAGGGTAAGGAGTCGTTTCTGCGAACCTGTGTTTCATCTGCGTTCATCTGTGGCGAGAAAATTATTTCTCACAACACAACCGGTTTTCCTTCGGTCATGACGAGAACCTTGTCTTCAATGCCGTGAACGCGCGCTGACTCACGCAAACGCTCGAGCGGTTCTTCCAGCGGCTCATAACCCAAGCGGAAACTGCCGTAATGCATGGGCACGAGTGTTTTTGCTTTAAGCTCATTGAATGCGCGCACCGCTTCTTCCGGATTCATGTGCACTTCGCGCGCAAGCGGCGGATCGTAAGCGCCAATGGGCAGGAGCGCGATCTCGATGTTGTGGCGTTCGCCGATTTCCTTGAATCCTTCGAAGTAAGCGCTGTCGCCGCAGTGAAAAACGGAGCGCCCGTTCGCGCCGATTACGAAACCGCCAAAGCCGCGATGAGTATCAGCAAGAAAGCGCGCGCCCCAATGGTGCGCGGGCGTAAGCGAGACTCTGAGCGGGCCGAGCTCGATCGTCTGCCACTCATCAAGTTCGTGCACGATATTGAAACCGAGCCGATGAACCAGCCGTCCGACGCCAACCGGCACGACAATTGGCTGATCGGATGCGACTTTGCGCAACGTCCGGCGATCGAGATGATCGAAGTGCGCGTGCGTCACGAGCACGAAATCAATCGAGGGCAGATGATGAATGTGAAATCCGGGCTCCTTCAATCGCTTGATAACGCTGAGCCACATCGACCAGATCGGATCGATCAGCACATTGACCTCGTACGTTTGAACTAAAAACGAAGCATGCCCGATCCAGGTGATGCCAATCTGACCCGGCTGCACTTTCGGAAACAGCGGACGCGCGCGCGCGCCGGAACGTTTCGTGAACAGCGTTGGGATCCAAACGCTGGTGATGAAATTGCGCTTGGTCCAATCGCTGCCAGGGCGGAGTTTTACTCGCGTCGATTTCTTCGCGCCACCCGAAGAAGTTTGGCGAACTATCTTGCGCTTTCTTGAAAAAGGATTCGGCACTGTCGACAGACGATATAAGCGTCGCGAATTGAATCAAACATTCATGGATTGCCGCGAAGCATTAATTGGAGTCGCAATAGAAAATACGGCGTCGGCAGTCGTGGCGGCAGACACACGAAAATTCCGTAGCGGCGCTGCGGATTTGGGCGGGGATCGCGTTCGCTATCCAAGCTTTGAAAGCGCTTGAAGAGCGGATCGTCGCCGAAGAATGCACTGGGAAAGTTGCGTTCGACAAACTTTCGCTGTGGCGAGTTTGGCGGGAAATCGTGAATGAAAACCGCGCACGGTTTTCCAGTACGCAGGAGATCGATAGCAAGCTTGAGCGCGCGAAAATCTTTTGGACCGTCGATCAAGACGGCGTCGCCATTTCGCAATCCCTGCGGCAAGATTTCGCGCGAATCGCCGTAGAGAAGATCGACATTCTTGCACGATTTGAGTTTCGCTTCCGCAGCGGCGGCGTTTTCTGATTGTCGTTCATATTCGACGCTGATAACGCGCGCATCTTGAAAGCAGCGTGCAAGGATAAGCGTGCTTTTGCCGCGAGCGCGGCCGGATTCGAGAATTTGCTTCGGCGCGAATGGTTTTACCGCCGCGTAAAACAAAAACATTTCGCTCTCCCAGATTCCGCCGAAGCCGGCTTCGGGCGGAATGCTTCCTATCATTTCTCGATATTGCGCCAACAAGGCATCGGCGCGTTCGGCAACGGCGGTTTTCGTGAGCAAAATTTGTTCCGGCATATTTGTAGCCTAGCCGCTCTGCGACGCGTTGCGTCGCCCACCCGCCTTCGCGGCACTACGAGTGGAAAGCAGGGTACGCGGCTACAGTAAATCATCGGCGGTTTGTGTGGTTAGGCCACCAGATTTAGGTTGATGTCGATGGAAAATTTGCCGTTCGACGCGCGCGCCTGTTTCATCGCGGGTGCGGCGAAGTCAGGGACGACGCTGCTGGTCTCATTGCTCGACAGTCATCCCGAACTACTGGTGATGCCGCAGGACACGGCCTATTTCCCGACGGTGCTGACAAAATACGATGCGCGCGGACGGCGAGCGCAGTTCGATTACTTGACCAAGGAATCGTGGACGAACGTGCTTTTCGGATTTCAAGCGATCCGCGGCCGGCAGGACTACGCCGAGTTTCCAAAAAAAGAGTTCCTCGCGACGTTCGAGCGCGTGGCGTTTGATCCGGCAAACGCGAACAGAGATTTGCTGGTGCTGATGATGGAATCGTACGCGGAGGTCGTCGGCGTTCCGCTCAGTCGGGTGAAACGCTGGGTCGAAAAAACACCAGCCAATCGCAATTACGTGCCGGCAATTTTTAATCGATTCCCGAAGGCAAAGTTGTTGCTAACGATGCGCGATCCGCGTGCGCTGCTCGCGGCGCAGATCGCGCTCGAGAGCACGAGAAAGACGCGACGCTTCTCGGTTTACTACGTGGTGGCGCATTGGCGGGTCGCAGCAAAGCTGGCGAGAAAGATTCGCGACCGCGAACTTCCCGGTTTGGTCGTTGGCTACGAAGACCTCGCGCTCGATCCCAAGGTGTTGATGCAAAGAGTATGCGATTATCTCGAGATCAATTTCGATCCTGAAATTGTTCTGAATCCAACGAAAGTCGGTCGCTCATGGATGGGCAATTCCGCGGCCGGCGTCCGGTTCACTGAAATCAGCACCGCGCCGGTGACTCGATGGAAAAACGAACTGCACGAAGACGAAATTGGCTGGGTGGAATGGCACTGTCGGGATTTGATGCCGGAATTTGGTTACGAGCCGCGTTTGAATCGCCGGTCGTTGCGCTATTTCATGAAACCGATCCGGGGTGAGCGGCCAAAAGAATTTTTCAAATCGCGGGCGTATTCGCTGCGCGATCGATTCGCAGATCGTCGCCAGCAATCAAACATCCCACCCCCACCTCAATCCTCTCCCTGAGGGAAAGGAAGAAGAGGGATCATCTGCCACTGAGGGACACTGGAGCTACAACTTGATTGCGCAGCGATTTGGCTTTCAGTTCTGTCCGCTATGAGGGCTTCGAAGTTTATTGTTCCCATTGTTTTGATTTGCGCGACGGCGTTTGCGGTCGAGACGCGGTTGCCGTTCAAGACAGTTTTCAACGGGCAGGACCAATTCAATCGATTGGTTTCGCTGGCTAGAGACAACAATTGGAAATCGCTGCCGATCGGGGAGCGGACAGCCGTGGTTGGGCAAGCGCTCACCGGTACGCGTTACAAATCGTACACGCTCGAGATCGACAATCGAATCGAGTCGCCGTCGGTCAATTTCAACGGGCTCGACTGCTGGACGTTTTTTGAAACATCGCTCGCGTTTGCGCGAATGCTGAACGAGCCGGAAACGAACTGGACGCCGGAAAACTTTTTGCATTACATCGAAACCGATCGCTACCGTGGCGGCGTGTGCACCGGTGAATATCTTTCGCGCCTCCATTATCTGGAGGACTGGCTCTACGACAACGACAAGCGCGGACTGGTGGAAGACCTGACAACGAAGCTTGGCGGCAAGAGCGTGCCGCACGCGGCGCATGAAATGACCGTTGCGTGGCGGCATTATCGTTACCTGGCGGCGAACAAATCGCTGCTGGGACCGCTTGCGCGAATGGAAGCGGACGTTTCGCGGCGGCCGCTCTACCAAATTCCCAAAAATCGGGTCGCGAAAATCGAACCGAAACTTCAAAGCGGCGACATCATCGGAATCGTTTCACACGACGGCCGTTTGTATTCGACGTCGCACGTCGGACTCGCGCTGCGCCCCCCCGACGGCGTCTTGCATTTCTTGCACGCTTCGGCCCCGCACAATTACGGTCGCGTGGTCGTCGATTCGCGGCTTTCAGATTATCTGGGGAAATATCGGAGCGATTCGGGAATCCTGGTCGCGCGACCGCTGAGGTAGTTCTTGAGTTTCGGCGATTGTTGTTGCGCCGAATCTCTGACAAGATCGACATCTCGCGATGAAGATGCCGATCTTACGATTGCCGATCTTACTCGCAGCATTTGCTTCGAGTTCAGTTTCCGCCGAAACGAAAATTCGGGTCGGCCATTTCCCGAACATCACGCATGCGCAGGGCGTGATCGCGCACGCACTTTCGCGACAAGGCAAAGGTTGGTTTGAGCAGCGACTGGGCCCGGACACGAAAATCGAATGGTTCGTTTACAACGCCGGCCCGAGCGCGATGGAAGCGATCTTCGCAAAATCGATCGATTTAACTTACGTCGGCTCCGGACCGGCGCTCAATGCCTACACGAAATCGAACGGCCAGGAGATTCGTTTGATTGCCGGTGCGGCGAACGGCGGATCCGGATTGGTTGTGCACCCGGATCAGAACTTGAAAGCAGCGGCGGATTTTCGCGGAAAGAAAATCGCGACGCCGCAATTGGGCAACACCCAGGACATTTCGTGTCGCGCGTGGCTGACGGAAGGAGGATTAAAAATCACCCAGCTTGGCGGCGACGCTCAAGTGCTGCCGACCCAAAATCCGGACCAACTCGGATTGTTTCGCGGAAAGAAAGTCGATGCGGTTTGGACGGTGGAACCATGGTTGTCTCGATTAGAACAAGAAGCCTCCGGAAGAGTAATTGTCGAAGAAAAAGAAGTCGCGACGACCATTCTGGTCTCGAGCGTGAAATTTCTGAATGAGCAACGCGATCTCGCAAAAAAATTTGCGCAGGCTCACGCGGAGCTGACGGATTGGATCATTAAGAATCCGGAAGAAGCGCAGCGATTGATCAAAGCCGAGTTGCTGGAGGAAACAAAAAGCGACATGACGCCACAAGTCATCGCGTCGGCGTGGAAGCGAATTGTTTTCACATCGGAAACGCCGCGGGCGGCGGTGGAGAAATTCATGCAAAATTCGGTGCGCGCCGGTTTCATCAAGACCGCGCCCGATCTTTCGAAATTATTTGAGACACCCTAATGTCGCTCCAAGAAGAGCTGAAGGGTCCGCCCCCTGCGAAACTCGTGGTCGACCGCGTTTCGAAATGGTTTCAGCAAAAGCGACAAACGATCCACGCGCTGGATGATGTTTCGTTCGAGGTCGCGGAGGGCGAGTTTATCGTCATTGTCGGACCGAGCGGTTGCGGCAAATCCACATTGCTCGATATCATCGCCGGGCTGGAAAAACCGGACAAAGGTCAGGTGCTGGCGGATAATCAACCGGTCCTCGCGCCGGGTCGGCATCGACTGGTGATGTTTCAGGAATCGGCGCTCTTCCCGTGGCTGAACACTTTCGGGAACGTGATGTTCGGCTTGCGGTTAAAGCCTGGCTTGCGCAACCCCGAGCGGCGAGAAGTTGCAAAATTCTTCCTTCATCTGGTTGGCCTGGAAAAATTCATGGAAGCAAATGTGCACGAACTTTCCGGAGGCATGAAGCAACGGGTGGCTTTGGCACGCGCGCTCGCGCCGAACCCGCGCGTGTTGCTGATGGACGAACCCTTCGCCGCGCTCGATGCGATGACGCGCGAGCAACTTTATGGCGACATCCAGCGGATTTGGCAGAAGCGGCGCAAAACAATTATTTTCGTCACTCACAACGTCCGTGAAGCGGCCTGTCTCGCTGATCGCGTTATGATCATGTCGCCCACGCCGGGCCGGATTCGCGAGGTTTTTGAGGTCAAACTTCCTCGCCCGCGCAATTTCAATAGTATCGAAATCGCCCAGCACGCGGCGCAATTGACCAGCGCGCTGAAAGGCTACATGCCAAATGCAACGCCGGCGGAAGCATGAGACGAACATTGCTTGCAATTTTGTTCTTTGTCGCGCTGATCGCGATTTGGGCGGCAATTGTGCGCGCACAAATTTGGTCGCCCATCTTGCTCCCCTCCCCCCGCAGCGTGGCTGAGTATCTCCTGAGCGCGTTTCGTGACGGCACGTTGTTGCAAGCGACTGGCGTAACGTTGCGTCGTTTGCTGGTTGGTTATTTCATCGGACTAGCCATTGGTCTTCCGCTCGGGCTTCTCACCGCCTCGTCGAAATTCGTGGAAGACACGATCGGCGTGCTCGCGCTTGGTTTGCAGACACTGCCGAGCGTTTGCTGGGTGCCGCTGGCCCTACTGTGGTTCGGACAAACCGAAGCCGCGATGTTGTTCGTCGTGATCATGGGAACGGTCTGGTCGGTTGTAATCGCAACTGATACCGGCGTGCGCACGATTCCGCCGATCTTCGCGCGGGCGGCCCGCACGATGGGCTCAGGTCCGTTTCACAAATGGGTGCACGTCCTTTTGCCGGCGTCGCTTCCTTATCTGGTCAGCGGAATGAAACAGGGCTGGGCGTTTGCGTGGCGTTCATTAATGGCCGCGGAAATTTATGTAACGATCCTCACCGGTTTTGGCCTTGGTCACCTTCTCCATTACGGCCGCGAATTAAACGCGATGGACCAGGTGATCGGGATCATGCTGGTGATCGTCGTGATCGGATTGTTGGCGGACAAAATTTTGTTCTCGCCGTGGGAACGGTTTCTCCACCGGCGCTGGGGCACCGGAAGAGTTTAAGATGTCGATGTTGGCTCGCCTTGGCTGCGCGACGGCGCGGCGGGCAGAGTGACAGCAAAGGTTGCGCCTTTGCCTTGGCCTTCGCTCTGCGCGCGAATGCTGCCGCCATGCATTTCGACAATTGCTTTACTGATGGCGAGACCGAGACCGAGACCTTCACGCCGCATTTCCAGCTGCTCGAAGGCAGCGAAAATTTTCTCGAGAAATTCCGGTTCAATTCCAACACCGTTGTCGGTCATTTCAACCGTGATCGAATTTGGCGCGCTGCTGTAAGAGCGAATTGAAATGGCGCCGCCATCGGCGGTGAATTTGCAGGCGTTACGCAGAATGTTCCAAAAAACCTGCTCCAGGCGCGGTGGATCGACATCGACCTGATGAGACGTCGCTTCCAGTGCGACCGAAAGCTGAATATGGCGAGAGTCGAGATCGGCGCGCACAATTTCAATAGCGTGGCGGACTAACTCGTGGGCGTCGGCCGGTTGAAGCCGCAATTGCAATTTGCCGCGGGCAATGCGGGTCAGATCAAACAGATCGTCAATCAACCGCGCTTCCAATTCGATATTGCGACAAACCATGCGCAACCCTTGCTCGATTTCCGGATCGACGCCGGGTTGATTCAAGACTCCGTCCGCCCAGAGCAAAACCGGGTTGAGCGGCGTGCGCAGTTCGTGACTAAGAATAGCGAGAAAACGATCTTTGGCGGTGCTGGCGGCTTCGGCGTTTTCTTTCGCCCGCTCCAATTCCTTTTCCATCCGGCGTCTCTCGATGAAAAGCCCGATCTGGCTGCCGAGCGCGGCCACTAACTGGAGGAGATCGTTGTCCGGCTCGGCAAAATCGTGACTAAATAACTCGATCACGCCATTGACGGCACGCCCCGCGAAAAGCGGAAAGGCGAAACCGCCCCGTAATCCCGTTTCTTTTGCCGCAGCCGAGCGCGGAAAATTCTTGTCCACCGTTACATCGTGAATCCAGGCAGGCTCATTCGATTCCCAAACCCGGCCGGGCAAGCCTTCCCCCATTCTGAATTGAACTGTTTGGGAAAATTGTCCGAACTTCTTCAGATTGTCCGAGCCGGCTTGCAAGAAAGCCCGGCAGCGCAACCGCCCGATCGTCTCATCATAAATCCAAAGGCCGCTCAGCGCCCAATCGCCGATTGAAGCGATCGTTTGCAGAATCGCCGAGCTGGCTTCTTCAAGGGTCCATGATCCGGCCAATAGACTGGCAACAGTATATTGCGCGAGGCGTCTTCGGTCGTTACGGACACGCTCCGTGATATCGCGCAAGTAGGCGGTAAACAGCGGTTCGCGATCGATTTTGAGGGCAGTGATCGTGAGTTCGACCAAAATTTCGGAGCCGTCCTTGCGCACACCCGCGATCTCGATCCGCTTTCCGATTACCGGGCCCTCACCTGTTTTCAGATAATGAGCTAATCCGCGCCGGTGCTGTTCGCGCATGCGCGGTGGAATGATCAAATCGGCCAGTTCTTTGCCGATCGCTTCGTCCCGGCTAAAACCAAAGACGCGCTCGGCCGCGGGATTGAATTCAAGCACATGTCCACCACTGCCAACTGTGATGATGCAATCGAGCGCGGTATCGAGAATGCCGCGATACAGCATTTCAAGTTTATCGCTTGGGACCGCTTTGCTGTTTCGCAGTCTCTCGTTCGATTTCATTAGGAGCGCGCTTCCAAGCGCTTCCGCAAAGCGAGACTAACAACTTAGCGGCTCACCGCGCAATAGCGCTCCGCCGCGAAGAGCGCGATCTTAACCGCTGGAATGGCAGGCAAGGAAGTTGTAGGAAAAGAGATTCTTCGCAGCCAATTGAATGAAAATACTTTGTGTCGTTGAACACGGTAACGCTCCCAGCACGCGGCTGCGTCTGCGAGACTGTCTTGATTACTATGCCGGTCTCGACGTCGAGGCGACGGTCGTCCCGACGCGACGTTCGAGCGTGACGGAGCGGTTGCGCGTGCTCAAGGAAGCACGTCGGCATGACGTAGTCGTTCTTTTCAAAACAATCGGCTTTAACGAACTCGAGCTCGGTCTCCTGCAGCGTGCCAATCGCCGCATCATTTTTGACTTCGACGACGCGGTGATGTTTCGCGACCAGAAGCACCGGCGGCCTTTGCGCGGTAAAGACTTCAAGAAATTCCTGCGAACCGTCAGACACTGCACCGCGGTCGTGGCGGGAAATGATTTTCTTGCCTGCTTCGCCGAAGCGGCCGGTCGCCGAGCAATTATTCTGCCGACTTCGATCGACCTTCGGCGTTATCATTTAAAGCAAAACTTCGACGGTCCGGGAGTAACGATCGGTTGGGTTGGGCTAAGCGATGGCCTGCCCTATCTCCGGCACATCCAGCCCGCATTGCAGCGGCTGAGCGAAATGTTTCCTGGATTAAAACTGAAGGTCGTGTCCGACAAACCGCTTCAACTCGACGGAGTGCACGTCGAGAACGATCCATGGCAGTTGGAGACCGAACAGACCAATCTCGCGAGCTTCGACATCGGAATCATGCCGCTGTGGGACTCGGTTTGGACACGGGGGAAATGCGGTTACAAAATTTTGCAATACATGGGAGTGGGGACGGCGGTCGTCGCGTCGGATGTTGGCGTGAACAATGAAATCATTTCTCACGGCGAAAATGGTTTCCTCGCGCGAACGCAGGATGATTGGGTCGAGGCGCTCAGCACTTTGATCCAAAACGCGGAGCAACGAAGAACTTTCGGATTGCGCGGGCGCGAGCTGATCGAGAAACGCTATTCGTTGGAAACCTTCGCCCAGGGTTACGCCAAGCTGTTGCGCGAAGTCGCTCGCATTCCGGGCGAATCGGCGGATTCTCGCGGGCGTCGCAGTTTTGGCCGATGGAACTTCAGCAGCCGCGCGCGCGAGCTTTCCGGTGGCGACGCAGTTGTCATCTCGGCGCCGAAAAGCGGACGCACGTGGGTGCGGACTTTTCTCTGCGCCTATTTTTGCAAACGGACGGGCAAACCGTTCACCCTCCGCCCCGACCGTTATCATGAGCCGGACATTCCGCGCATGATTTTTTCGCACGATTTCGCCGAACAGCGAATGAAAGCGACGCTGTGGGAGCGTGTTCGCGGCAAATATCTGGTGCCGGCACGAGAACTGGCCCGGGCCCACGTGATTCTTCTCGTGCGCGATCCGCGGGACGCATTCGTCTCGCTTTACATGCAACTAGTCCATCGCACTCGTGAAACGCCGCAGGAGTTGAAAGAAAAAAGCATCGGCGATCTCCTGCGCGACCGGCGTTACGGCATCATGTCGATTATCAAGACGATGAACAACTGGTTCGCAGAATTCGGACGCCGCAAAAACTTTACCCTTTTACATTACGAATCATTGCGCGCTGCGCCGGAGCAAAATTTCCGCAATCTTCTGAGCACGCTCGGCGAAACCTCGCCCGATCCGGAAGCATTTAATTACGCGCTCGAGTTTTCTGATTTCGCGAACATGCAGCGGCTGGAGGTGGCCGGGGTGTTTGACTCGAAAATCTTACGCTCACGCGACGTTCGCAATCCGGAATCGTTCAAGGTGCGTCGCGGCAAAGTAGGCGGCTATCGCGATTATCTTTCGCCGGAGGACCAGGAATTTGCCGCGGACGCGCTCAAACATCTGGACGCACGCTTCGGTTACACTGCGTGACCAGCCGCGGATGAAAGATCGACCCGCTTCGCGACCGGAGGGCAGCCGATTGCATCAATCAGCTGGGTCGCCCGGCTCCTTCCGCTCTACCTTCGATGAATCGACTCAACTAGTCGAAGGAGCTGCCCGGCAAGGCCGGGTTTGGCGACAGCGTCCGCCTGTACTCATCGTCGGCGCGCATCGTTCGGGTACGACTGCGACCGCGCGCGCGCTGGAATTACTCGGATTACAAATTGGTCAGCAGCTTGATAGTCATCGTGAGTCGCGACCGTTGCAAAAATTGCAAGAGGATTATCTGCAGCGAGTTGGAGCCGCTTGGTATAATCCGCAGGCATTCCTGAAATGGATCGGGACCGCAGAAGGGAAGCAGGATTGCAGTTCCTATCTGCGGACAAACGTTCGCCGCGGTTTCGCTAGGATCTTTGGTTACCGCCGCAATCCCAAAGGACTTTGGCTCCGAGTGCGGCTCAATTTCGGTGCGCGATGGGGTTGGAAGGAACCGCGCACCACGTTGTTCGCTCCTGCCTGGCTGGAAATTTTTCCCGAAGCGCGAATTGTCCACGTGGTCCGAGACGCGGAAGCGGCGGCATCAAGCATTCGCGAGCGTGAATTGAAATTTCAAGCGGCCGGCGATCCGCCCACGCCCAATCTCGCGGACCTTAATTACTGCACGCAACTTGTCCAAACCTACCTTGCGGCCGGAGAGCAACTCGCTGATTCTCCGAACTATCAGCGCCTCCAGTTCGAAGAGCTCCAGGCAAATCCGCCCGCGATGCTGGAACAATTGGGGAATTTCTGTGACCTGCGAGTGGCCAGGCGAGATCTTTCTGCCGCGGCTGCAAGTATTCGGCCGGCGCGTGTTAGATCAACATTTTCCTAGATCGACCCGCCTTCGCTACGCTAGGGCGCGGCCGACATCTCACTTGACGTGCATCGCGTCTTCCCAGCGAATGGCAGCGCGCAACAATTCAGTGAGTGAAGTCACGCCGAATTTTTCTTTCGCTCGAGCGCAATACGCCTGCACCGTTTTCAAGCTCAGACCCAAATCCTCCGCAATCTGCGATGGCGTTCGGCCCTGGCCGAGCAATCGGAAAATTTCCAACTCGCGGTCGCTCAAGCGCTGGACGGGAGTCGCTGCGAAAGCTTTGCGCGAACTCATGCGACGCGCCATTAAGTTGACGACTCGATCGCTGACGTAAATGTCCCCCTCGATCACACGGCGGATCGCGACGAGAACATTTTTTGTGGTCTCGCGTTTCATCACATAGCCACGCGCGCCTGCGTGCAATGCCCGCTCCGCGTAGAGCTCTTCGTCGTGCATAGAAAGCACGATCAGCGCAACCTGTGGAAACCCGGTCTGTAATGTCTTGACCAGTTCCAGTCCTGATTCGTTTTTAAGCGAAATGTCGATCAACGCGACATCGGGCCGGCATGATTCGATTCCCGCAATCGCTCCGGCCGAATCCTCTGCTTCACCGCAAACGGTGAGATCGTTCTGTTGGTTAATGAAATTGGCGAGTCCGTCGCGAACGAGAGGATGGTCGTCGACGATGAACACTCGGCGCTTGCGCGCGACTCCGTTGGATGATTTTTGATTCATAAGAGTTGGCGTTTCAATCAGCGGACTGGACCGCGTTTAAATTGCATGTCACCAGCGTGCCGCCATCCTGTTTACGCGTGATCGCAAGTTTACCTCCGATTAAAGACGCGCCATGCGCCATCAAACGCAGCCCAAGCCCGGGCGGCTCGGGAATTTTTTGCGGAAATCCGCGGCCATCGTCGGACACTGCCAGTGTTAGTTTTTGGCCGTTTCGCGCAAGCTCGATGTCGATCCTACTCGCGCCAGCATGCTTAACGGCGTTCATCGCTGCTTCTTGAGCGATGTGATAAAGTTGCGTGGCCGTTAATGCGTCCCCAACGTGGATAGCGTCATCGCCATCGAACGTGCAAGGAACTCGAAATCGCTCGGTAATATTTGCAGCCAGGCCGTGCAGCGCGACGTTCAATCCATCGGCCTCGAGTTCGGGAGAAAAGAAACCGCGCGCGAGATTCCGGGTAAGATCGATTCCTTCCTCGATGTACTGCACGACCTTGTCCGCGTCTTTGACCTCAGTCGCGGACCGTTCAGCGAGTTTTTCGCGAAGGACCTGCGCAGCAAGGGCTGTTCCGGTTAAATGTTGGCCGACACTGTCGTGTAAATTTTGGCCGAGCCGTCGACGCTCGCGGTCGGCGACTTCAGCGATTTCCTGATCGAGGCGTTCTCGCTCTGCCATTTCACGTTTAAGGGCATCCGTGCGATCGCGCACGCGTTGATCGAGTTCGTTTAAGAGTGTGCGCAGCTTTGAAAGCAGGCTGGTGAAGACAGCATACGATCCGATCGCCATACCGATATTCCATAAACCGACTGTGGGCACACCCGCCACCACGTCGGAAACCACCCACGCGACGATGCTGAACATAGAAAACGCGAACCCTATCCAAAAATTACCGAACCATGTCGCAAGCCCAATCGGTACAAGATAAAACAGCAGAAACGTTTGTTCGTAGCCGGTAAGATAATCCACGTATCCCAGGCCAGCGGTGATCACGAAGCAAACGGCTACAAGTGTAGACCGCGACGTCGTCAAGCGATTACGCCACCGCAATCCAGCCATGTTCAAGGACGATGCAACCAAAGCGTTTGATACAACATACGTCAGCGTTCGCATTACTCCATTGAACCCGATCTAGCGAAAACGTTCACATATTCTCGTGTATCGGACTTTGTATGACCAACGATTTAGCCCCCGCGGGCTTCGCCTCAGAGCGGCTTGCCGAAGAAGGCTCGACATCGTATGTTTGTGACACGGGGGCGCACTGGCTTCGACTCATCGTTGGAAGCGCAGGCGGCATGTCGAGGATGGTTCGTTGGCCTCGTAAAAAACCGAGCCAAAACAAATAAACGCAGATCACCAAGATCTCGCTCTCGCGGCTTAATTGACCGTGACGTTTGGAGTTGGACGCCTGCTACGGCGCCAAACGTGGACAGCAGGCTAATCGGACGGCGGAGCGACCGCGCTGGACGGTGAAGGAAATTCGTGGACGCTCGGAAGTCGGCAGTGTGCTGGTGCAACGTCGGCTTCTCAAAGACCTCACCGGATAAACATGTAGATGTTTGCGTGGATAGCGACGAGGACAGGGGTTCAACTCCCCTCGCCTCCACTTCCAAAAGCTTTCGCGGCTGTCACGCGTCAGAGCAGCACGTAGGCGGACTTTGCTTTGCAAGATTTCTGCCTGCCTCAAAGACTACGGCTTGGCAGGCCAGTTTTTCTGGCTCAGGCTCGCCATGTAGAAGCCGCGTTTGGCTAATACAGAATCTGCAAGCTAGGAAATCAGTTTGCAGTCGAGTTTAGCCATTCGCTCCAGAGCTGCGGCCGACCATTCGGATTAACGTGAGCGTAGTTATAGAAAGCGCGCACAAACGCGATCCGGTCGTTGGTATAGGGTGCCCTCCAGTCTCTCGGCTCAGCAGGCCGAAGCACATCGTAGTCGTAACCAAGCAATTGCTGACGGCGCACAATGTCCTCCATCGGGACGCGCGCGGCGTTTCGCAGCATGTCGTAAAGCACCATGAAGGTGGTCGTCCGTCCGCGGCCCGCTTCACAGTGAAAATGCGCCCAACCATTCTCCGGAAGCGCGCGGACCGCGAGAATAAATCCATCGACTTCATTATCAAGGGGCCGGCAATGATCCGTTACGGTGACCCGCACATAAGCCGCCTGATTGGGCTTAACAAACTCACGTTCCGTGCTCGCAGGCCCGACGATCACATTCTGCGGCGTACTCGGAGTAACACCGGGTTTTTTAACGGCAGCGCCCGGCCTAACAACGATTTTACTCCCAAGCTTGAGCGATTCTACCCGTGCCCTCTCATCCGCCTCGATTGCGCCTTGACTGCGCCCGACATTCGCCCAGTCGCGTGTAGCAAACCAGCTGATAGGCAATCCGTTGACAAATATGTGCGTCTCCTGCCGCAAATCGAAGACGGTCACTGGACCGCGCGTACGCGCCAGCAAAAGCTTGAGACCATCAGCCGTAAACTCGCCGCTTCCAGAAGCATGAAGATCGGCCAAGCCGGTCTCTGCAGGAATTTGGCCCTTGTCCGTCTTAAGCCGATCGTCAGTCGTGCGGAAGTTCCGCGGCAAACTCTTCTCCAGTTTTGGATCAACGTCCCAAATCAATACCGGAGAGTCCGCATCAGCAGGCCTGACCGGCGGATTTTTCTGTACGAGCGTGGCCGAGAACAGCGCTGCGGGAACTAGAAGTAACGCCAAACAAACCCGTCGACTGCCATATGGAGAGATAACAAAATTCATGATACGAGCTCGATAATTGGAGTCAGACAATGCTTAGGAGCAAGAGATTTCCGACAATTGGCATTGCGAACTCGCAATTCGCGCACAGGACGCCAGAAAGGCAG
>Ga0209161_10000920_pt1 | contig 24099 bp, 18 predicted proteins | sample GraSoiAngelo_155_FD_186169 | JGI IMG/M metagenome (GOLD analysis project Ga0209161, IMG submission 186169) | Grasslands soil microbial communities from the Angelo Coastal Reserve, California, USA - 14_1009_13_30cm (SPAdes) (version 2) | ecosystem: Environmental > Terrestrial > Soil > Grasslands... | reverse complement strand
GCCGTACGTCGCAAGCCCCGCCGCAACGTCGGCGCGAATGCCGCCGTTGTTCACGAGAGCCACGTCGGCCTTGGCGACGTTGCGCTGTGCGTCCGCGATGAGCCGCCCGAGCCCGTACTCGGCGCCCGTCCGCCGCAGCTCCGCTCCGAACCGGACCACCGGTCGATCGGTGATCACCGAGACGGAGGCCTGGCTCAAGCGCAACGCGTCCACCAGGGTGGGATCGAGGCGCACGCGGTCCGCGAACGGCGTCTCGATGCGCGCCCGGACCTCACGCCGTGCGCCCCCCGCCCCGCTCACCCGCACGAAGTCCACCACCGCGATCCCGGCCCCGGACGAGCGCGCCTGCACGATCGGAATGCCGTTGACGACGGTGTTGACGAGCGAGTGCGTGTGGCCGCTCACGATCAGGTCCACCGAGCCCGAGTCGAGGCCGCGGGCCAGGTCGACGATCTCACCGTGGCAGGCGGCAGGGCCGAGGGGCGCGGCCGCGCCGTCACCGTCGCAGAACGCGCCCACGTGCGCGACGACGATCACGTAGTCGCCCGCGACGCGTGCCTGCGGCAGCACGCGGCGGACCGCCCGGGCGCCGTCGCCGAACGCGAGCCCCCGCACGTTCCGCGGCGATGTGGTCTGGGGCGTCGTCGGGAGAGCGAGCCCGATCACCGCAACGCGCACACCGCCCCGCTGGATCACGCTGAACGGCTCCGCCCAGGCCGGTCGCGTCGTGCCGGCCGTGTCGGTGATGTTCGCCGCAAGGAAGTGATAGTGTGCCTCCGCCATCCGGGCGCGCAGCGTATCCACGGTCCAGTCGAACTCGTGGTTGCCGATCGCCGCCGCGTCGATCCCCAGGGCGTTCAGCGCGGCGATCACGGGCCGGCCGAAGTTGAAGTTGGAGACCGGTGTCCCCTGCATTTCGTCGCCGGCGTCGAGCCGGACGCTGTTGCAGTAGCATGCCCGCGCGAGACTGTCGAGCCAGGGCTTGAGCGCCGCCGCTCCCCCAACCGGGCGCCCGTCGGACCAGGGCCAGACTTGGGGCTCGAGCGCCCCGTGGAAGTCGTTGATCGCCAGCACGCGCAGCAGCGTGCTGTCGGGCCGCGGTACGGTCGGCGCGGACGGGGTGAACGCCTGGCGCAGGGCCGCGTGAGCTTCGGCCGGCCCAACCGACCAGCTGGCCGAATACGCGCCCTGCACGGTCAGGAGCCGGCGCGTCCGGATCTCATCGGCGAGCAGGTCCCGGATCGACTCGCCCCGGTCGTACACGACGCGCGCGCCCTGGAGCATGGTGTAGCCGCCGCCACCCGATTGACGGTAGCTGTTCAGCGCCAGCGTGAAGCTGTCCGCCGGCGCGACGGCGCGACCGCGGAACGCGAGCCCGCGGATACGTTGCCCCGGGGCTGCGGTGAGGTCGATCGAGTACGTCACGCCGCTCACGACGTCGTAGTTGAACCCCGGCACACTGTCGTTGATCAGCGGCGCGCCCGGCTGATACGTGCGGAAATAGCGGGCGGTCTGCTCCAGATACGCCTTCAGCTGGTTCCCGGAGATGCGGATCGCGCGCAACGTGTTCTCGTAGGGGTAGACTCCCGCCACGTCGCGCTCCCGTACCTCCCCTTCAGGCAGGCCCGCCCCCAGGTCGAAGTCCGCCGCGGCCGAGAGATCGGCGCCGGCACGACGGCGCTGCACCTCGTTGATGAAGTCGAGCAGCGGCGTGTCCTCCGCGCGCCCGTAGCGCGCGGAGAAACCCGGTCCCGCGGTACCGAGCGGCGTCGCCGACCAGGCGCGTACTCGCTCGTGCGCCGAAGCGAAGCGCCGTACGAATCGCGGCTGCTCGGCGACGGTGGCGAGCGGCATCAGCTCCGGCCGGATCGCCACCACCCGGTACCCACTCGTCTCCTTCACGAGCGAGACGTGCACGACCGCCAGACTGAGGGCGAAGTTCCTGGGCTGGACGAAGTGCACGCCGTGCACGACGTAGTCGCGCATTTCCTTGTGGCTGTGCCCCACGATCACGACGTCCGGTCGGGGAGCGGGGAGGGGGATGCTCGCGAGCCCCAGCGCGGCGTTTTCGAGGCCCACCCCCGCCGTGTCGTAGGACGACGGCTCGTTGAGGCCGCTGTGGACCAGTACGACCTTGAGATCGACCCCGGCGAGATCGAGGCGGCGTAACGCGAGCGGCGCGACTTCCGCGATCGGCCGCACCCGAATCCTGCCCAGCTGGCCCCGGCCCCACACCATCACGCCGGGCGTCGTGAACCCGGTGATCCCGATTTTCACGCCGGCGCGCGTGACGACCACGTGCGACGGGTAGACGAGCGTATCGCTCGTGCCTGTGAAGATATTGGCGGACACGTAGTGGTACGTGGCGTCCCCCGTGGCGCGCCCCAGCACGGTCGGACCGAAATCGAACTCGTGGTTCCCGGGCGTGGCGACGTCGTACTGCATCGCGTTGAGCGCATCCACCACCGGATGCGGGCGCTGTGAATCGCGCTCCGCGAAGTACCCGGCGAACAGGTTCCCTTCGATCAGGTCGCCCGCGTCCACCAGCACGACTTGGTCCGGATACTGCGCGCGCAGCGTCTCGACGACCGTCGCGGCGCGCGACAGTCCCCCCGGCGCCGCGACATCCCGCACGTAGTCCCAGCCGAGCACGCGGCCGTGCACGTCCGTCGTGGCGACGATCACGACGTGGGCGGTATCGGACACGGAGGACGAGGGAGGTGAGACGGGTTGCTGGACGGCGAGCACCGCCAAGAGCGGATACATAGTGCGCTGAAAATTGCGGAGGGCGAGCGCGTTACGCTACCTTGCACGACCCCTATGACCGAGTCGGAGAGCCACCGCATCCTCGTGGTCGACGACGAGCCCGACATCACGGCGCTCGTCGCCTACCACCTCGCCAAGGCTGGGTACCGCGTGATCACCGCGGCCAACGGGCGCGATGCGCTGCGGACCGCGCGGGAGGAGCGGCCCGATCTGGTCGTGCTCGACCTGATGCTGCCCGGTGTCTCGGGCTACGACGTGCTCGCGGAGCTGCGCCGCCGCGAGGAAACAAAGGACCTGGGGATCATCCTGCTCACGGCGCGCAAGGGGGAGCCGGACCGCATCAAGGGCCTCTCGCTCGGCGCCGATGACTATCTCCCGAAGCCGTTCTCGCCGCAGGAACTCGTCCTCCGCGTCGGAGCGGTGCTGCGCCGGCTGGCGGCGCCGGCGGTCGCCACCGGCGGTCTGGTCACGGCCGGGCCGATCGCGCTCGACCGGAGCGCCCACCGGGTGACGGTCGACGCGGCGGAGGTCGAGCTCACCGCCACCGAGTTCAAGCTGCTGCGCACCCTGATCGAGCGCGAAGGACGCGTACAGAGCCGGGCCCAGCTGCTCGAATCGGTCTGGCAGGCGCACCCCGACATCCAGACACGTACCGTGGACATGCACGTCCAGCGGCTCCGCCAGAAGCTCGGCAAGGCCGGCGATTGCATCGAAACCGTCCGGGGCGCGGGGTACCGGTTCCGCCGGCCCTCCGCCGAGCTGCGCGGCCGTAAGCGCTCGTGAGGCTCGCCACGCGGCTGTTCGTCACGACCAGCCTGCTCGTGGCCGCCGCCGTCGGCGGGCTCACCATCGCGGCAGACCGGCTGCTGCGGCGCTACCTGGAAGACGAGATCGCTCGGGGCCTCGAGCGCGAAGCCCACCTGGTGGCGGCCTTCCTTCCAGCGGACTCGCTGCGCTGGCCCGCGTTCGCTCGCGAGCTCGGTGCCCGCGTCGGTCAACGCGTGACTCTCATCGACGCGAAGGGCACCGTCCGAGGAGACACCGAGTTCGACCGCGCTTCCCTGAACGGTCTCGAGAACCACCTGCTGCGGCCCGAGGTTCAGCAAGCGTTGTCCGAGGGCGTGGGCCGCGCAGAGCGTCTCAGCGCGTCCACCAACGAGCGGCAGATTTACGTCGCGGTAGCCGGCGGTCCTGCCGGGCTCGCGGTCGTCCGTGTCTCTACTACTCTCACTGCGGTGGACGCGCAGGTGGGCGCGGTGCAGCGGGCCGTGGCGCTCGCCGGGCTGGCTGCACTCTTCGCCGCCGGGGCCCTGGCCTGGGTGCTCTCGCGGGAGGTCGCCAAGCCGCTCGTCCAGCTCGGCGGCGCCGCCCGCGCCATCGCCGACGGACGGCCGCCGGGGTTCCCCGACTCGCGCGTCCCCGAAGTCGCCCAGCACATCGTCGCACTCCGCGCGATGCACGAGCAGCTGGACCAGCGGTTCACCGACCTGGTGCGTGAGCGGGAGGAGACCGCGACGCTGATTGAGACCATGGCAGACGGCGTGGTGGCGGCTGACGCCCGCGGCGCGATCGTCACGCTCAACCGGGCGGCCCGGCGCCTGCTCGGGTACGGCCCGGAGGATCCGTTTCCGGCGCTGGCCGAGCTGTTCCACGAGAAGGCGGCGCGGGATCTGGTGGCGACCGTACTCGCCGGGCACGAGGCGGAGCCCCAGGAGCTCGAGCGCGGCGGCCGGACGCTGCACCTCACCGGCCGCGCGCTGCCGAACGGGGGCGGGCTGCTCGTGATCCGCGACGTGACCGAGCTGCGACGCCTGGAGGCCGTACGTCGCGACTTCGTGGCCAACGTGTCCCACGAGCTCAAGACGCCCCTCACCTCCATTGCGGGGTACGCGGAAACGCTTGCCACCGAGGCGAGCCCGGGGACCCAGACCGAGCGCTTCGCCCGACCGATCCTGAGCAACGCGCGTCGCATGCATCGCCTGGTGGACGATCTCCTGGATCTGTCGCGCATCGAGTCGGGGCGCTGGCAGCCCGATCCGGAGCGCGTGGACGTGCGAGGGCTCGCGGGTGAAGCCTGGACCGCCTTCGCCGACCGGGCGCGCGAGCGGCGCATCCAGTTCACGGCGGCGGCGGGGGACGTTCACCACGTCACGGCCGATCCGGAGGCCCTGCGACAGGTGCTGACCAACCTGCTCGACAACGCTCTGCGACACACACCAGCCGGCGGCCGCATCACCGTTTCGCTCGAATCCGCGCCGGGGGGGGTGATCGTCTCCGTCGCCGACACGGGCTCGGGAATCGCCCCGGAGCACCTGCCTCGCATCTTCGAGCGCTTTTACCGCGCCGATCCCGGCCGGTCACGCGAAGAGGGCGGTACCGGCCTCGGCCTCGCCATCGTGAAGCACCTGGTGGAGGCGCACGGCGGGCGGGTGGAGGCGCAGAGCACCCTCGGCAAGGGCACGACCATTCGGATGTTCTTTCCAGAGGCGGAAGTAGCGGCCTGATCAGACGTTACCAATCCGTCACATCGCCGTCACCGGGGCTTGACCCGACAGGCGCATCGTCCTGGCGTGCGCATCGGGTTGGTGTCCGATACCTACAGCGGCGTGTAAGTTGTTGAGCGACGGATGTCTCCATACCACATGAGGTTCCGCGAGCCGGGCTCGATGCACGATTGTGACAATCGCTGCCTTCCGTGAGCCCCCTCCCAGGGTAGATTAGCGGCGTACCCGCACCACGTACTCTTCACCCCTCGACTGGCTCGTGACCGCAACAGCGACGACAGGCGCGCATCCGGCGGCACCCATAGCCCCGACGAAGCCTGCAGCTAAACCGGCCACGCTCCCACGCCTCGCCGCAATCGACATCGGTACCAACTCCATCCGCCTCGTCGTGGCCGAGGTACAGCCCGATGGGACCTACCGCGTGCTGGACGAGGACCGGGAAATGACCCGGCTGGGGCGCGGACTGTACCGCGAGGGCCGCCTCGGCGACGCTCCGATGCAGCAGTCGCTGCAGGCGCTCGGCCGGATGAAGGCCATCGCCGACGGCTACGGGGTGGCCGAGCTGCGCACCATCGCCACCGCCGCGGTGCGGGAGGCCGCGAACGGGCGCGACTTCGTGAGCGAAGCCTGGCGTCGCCATCGCGTTCGCCTCGAGGTCGTCCCCGCGGAAGAGGAGGCGCGGCTTGCGTTCCGCAGCGTCACCCGGCACTACGATCTGGACGACCAGCTGACGGCGATCGTGGATATCGGCGGCGGCAGTACCGAGGTGATCCTGGCCGCGGGCGGCCTCGTGGAGCAGGTCGTGTCGCTCCCGCTCGGCGCCGTCCGCCTCGCCGAACGGTACTGCAAGTCCGACCCGCTCAGACAGAAACACTGGAAGGCGCTGCGGCGCACCATCGATCAGACCATCGCGGACGCGATCGGAAAGCCGCCGTTCGCGGCAGAAGTGATGATCGGCAGCGGCGGCACGTTCACGAATCTGGCCGAGATGGCCCAGGCCGAGCGGGACGGCAAGGTCACGACCGCGCGCGACTATCAGTTGAGCCGCGCCGAAATCACGCGCCTGCTGGCGCGGCTCACAGAAACCCCGCTCGACGCGCGCCGCCAAATCCAGGGGTTGAATCCGCAACGCGCCGACATCATCGTCGCCGGCGTGGCCGTCATCGCGCGCCTCACGCGCTGGCTCGGCATCCAGCGCGTGCTCGTGAACGACCGTGGCGTCCGCGACGGGGTGCTGCTGTCGATGATCGACGACCTGTCGGGGCTCGCACCCGCCGGCCGGGTCCAATCCCCGGACCGCGTGGAGCTGGCGCGCCGCTTCGCCCGCAAGTGCCGCTCGAACGAGCGGCATTGCGAGCAGGTCGCCCGCCTGGCGGTCGAGCTGTTCGACGCTCTGCGGGACGCCTATGCGCTCCCGCCCACGGGCGCGGACATCCTCCGGGCCGCCGCGCTGCTGCACGACATCGGCTACCTGATCAACCACGAGCGGCATCACAAGCACGCGTATCACCTCATCATGCACGGCGATCTGCGGGGCTTCTCGGCCCGCGAGATCGAGCTGATCGCCAACGTGGCGCGGTATCACCGCCGCGCGTTCCCCAAGAAGTCGCACCCCAACTTCGCCCGCCTCGACCGCGGCGAGCGCCGCCTGGTCCGGCGGCTCGCCGGGATCCTGCGCGTGGCCGACGGCCTCGATCGGACGCACGGCCAGGTGGTCGAGCGTCTCCGCTGCCGCATGGGAGACGGCTGGGTGCGGGTCCACACCGCCGGCGCCCGCGATCCGTCGATCGAGCTGGAAGATGCGAAACGCAAGGCCGGCCTGTTCGAGCGGGCGTTCAAGAGCGACCTGGACCTGGTGTGGTCCCGGCCCAAGCGCCGGAGCTGACCGTGCCCGATCGCGTGCCCCCCCAGTTCCCGCCCGATCACTACCTGAACCGCGAGCTGTCGTGGCTCGAGTTCAATGCACGCGTGCTCGAGGAGGCAGCCGACCCCTCGAACCCGTGGCTCGAGCGGCTCAAGTTCCTGGCGATCTTCAGCTCCAACCTGGACGAGTTCTTCGAGATCCGGGTGGCGGGGCTGCAGCAGCAGGTGTACGCCGGAGTGGAGCCGCAGGACTACGGGGCCGACGGCATGGCCCCGGCGGAGCAGCTCGCGGCGATCGAGCGTCGCGCGCACGAGCTCGTGGCCGAGCAGTACCGCATCCTGAACGACGAGGTCCTCCCCGGCCTCGCTGGGGGCGGCGTGGAACACGTGCGGCTCGACGATCTGACGGAGGCCGAGCGGCGGCACGTGGACACACTGTTCCGGGCCAGCATCGCCCCCGTCCTCACGCCCCTCGCCATCGACCCGGGGCACCCGTTCCCGCACGTCCACAACAAGAGCCTCAACATCGCCCTGGTGATCGAGCGCCGGAACGGCGGGCAGAAGACGCGGCGCCACTTCGCCGTCGTCCAGGTCCCCGCGGTGCTCGACCGCGTGGTGATCGTGTCGACGCACGGCGAGAGGCGCGTGCGCTTCGTCCTGCTGGAGGACATCATCGCCCGCCACCTGGGCGAGCTGTTCGGCGGGTTGCGCGTGGTGAGCCACACCGTGTTCCGCGTAACCCGCAACACCGACCTCACGATCGAGGAAGAGGACGCCGAGGACCTGCTCGAGATGATCGAGGAGAGCCTGCGGCAGCGCCGGCGGAGCGACCCCGTACGCCTGGAGATCTCGGCGGACGTGGACGAGGCCTTCGTCGGGATGCTGACGGAGGCGCACGACCTCGAGGCACGCGACGTGTACCGCCTGTCCGGCCCGATCGACCTGACAGCCCTCATGGCCCTTCACCGGCTCGACGGGGTTCCAGCGCTGAAGGACGAACCGATCGTCCCCCGCGTGGCGCCTCCCTTCGCGCAGGGACGTGACGTGTTCGACGTGATTCGCTCGCAGGACGTCCTGGTTCACCTGCCGTACGAGTCGTTCGGATGCGTGGTGGACTTCATCGAGCGGGCGGCCGATGACCCACAGGTCCTGGCCATCAAGCAGACGCTGTACCGCACCAGCGGGGCGAGCCCCATCATCTCCGCGCTCGCCCGGGCGGCGCAGAACGGCAAGCAGGTGACCGCGCTGGTCGAGCTCAAGGCGCGGATGGACGAGCAGAACAACATCACGTGGGCGCGCACGCTCGAGCGGGCGGGCGTCCACGTGGTGTACGGCATCGTGGGTCTGAAGACGCACTGCAAGGCCGCGCTGGTGGTGCGTCGCGAGGGCGACGGCATTCGCCGCTACGTCCATCTCTCGACCGGCAACTACAATCCCACCACGGCGCGGGTGTACACGGACCTCGGCCTCTTTACCGCCAATCCGGACATGGGCGAGGACACGAGCGCCTTGTTCAACCTGCTCACGGGGAACGCCGAAGGATACCGCTGGAAGAGGCTGGTGGTCGCGCCCGTCGGCATGCGCGAGCAGATCATCGGCCTGATCGAGCGCGAGCAGCGCAACGCGCGCGAGGGTCGCGCCGCGCGGATCATCGTGAAGATGAACGCGCTCGTGGAGCCGTCGGTAATCGACGCGCTGTACCGCGCTTCGCAGGCCGGCGTCGCCATCGAGCTCGTGGTCCGGGGCATTTGCTGCCTGCGTCCCGGGCTCCCCGGCGTGTCGGAGACCATCCGGGTCACGAGCATCGTGGACAAGTACCTCGAGCACAGCCGCATTTTCTACTTCGAAAACGGCGGCAATCCCGAGGTCTTCCTCGCCAGCGCGGACTGGATGCCGCGCAACTTCTGGCGCCGGATCGAAACGCTCTTCCCGATCGAGGATGCGGCGCTCCAGGCGCGCATCGTCGGCGACATCCTGCAGCCCATCCTCGGCGACACCGTCAAGGTGCGCGAGCTGCTCCCCGACGGCACCTATCGCCGGCGCACCCCCGGCGAGGGCGAGGTACTGTTGCGGTCCCAGATCGCCCTCCAGCACCTCGCGCGCGAAGCGGCCCGCGAGAGCACGGACGTCCGCCCGCCCTTCGTGCCGATCGTGCGACGGCCCGCCCCGCGCACCCCCCAGGGCGAGCCCGCGCCCGCCTGACCTCTTAGTCCGATGCGCCTTCTCGTCGTCCGGCACGCCATCGCCGAGCATCGCGAGGCATTCGCGCGCTCGCACAAAGACGACGCTACCCGGCCCCTCACGCCCGACGGACGCCGCAAGATGGAGCGCGCCGCGCTCGGCCTGAAGGAGCTCGTTCCCGAGCTGGACGTGCTGGCGGCGAGCCCGTACAAGCGCGCGATCGAGACCGCCGAGATCATCTCGGCCGCGTTCGGCGGGCTGAGCGTGGAACGGGTGCCCGACCTGGCACCCGGGGCGGGCGTGGACCGCGTCGTGAGCTGGCTCGCGGACCGGCACGCCCGCGGCTCGGTGGCGGTCGTGGGCCACGAGCCGGACCTCGGGCAACTGGTATGTGCCCTGCTCGCGTCCACCAACGGTCCGTTCCTCGAGCTGCGCAAGGGCGCCGCCTGTCTGCTCGAGCTCGCCGGCCCCGTGACGCGCGGGGCGGCCACGCTGGATTGGTTCCTCGGTCCGAAGCACCTCCGGCTCCTCGGGACCGGGCGTGATTAGACGTCCCCCCGCGAGCCTCCTGACCGCGCCGGCGCCGAGCGCGGCCCGCCGTATCGCCATGACGCTGCTCGACGCTGCGAGCGCGGCGCGGGAGCGGCTCACGAACGTGGACGACCAGGAGGCCTTGCACGATTTCCGGGTGGCGATGCGCCGCCTGCGCAGCACGCTGCGTGCCTACCAGCCGCAGCTCGCCGCGCTCGTGCCGGCCAAGCTGCGTCGCCGGCTGCGCGAGCTCGCCCGCGCGACCGGCGAGGCGCGCGACGTAGAGGTCCAGATCGCCTGGTTGGAGCACCGCCGCAACGAGCTCCCGCCGGCGCGACGCGCCGGAGTCCCGTGGTTGTTGGCCCGACTCACACAGCGGCGCGAGCGGGCGTATCGGGACATCCGTGAGCGGATCGCTCCGAAGTTCGACCGGCTGGCACGTCGCCTCCGCCGGGCGCTCGAGTCCCCGCCGGCCCCCGACGCGATGCTGCCGCCGTCGCTTGCGTCGTTGATCGCCGAGCTGCTCCTGGACCAGGGGAGCGACCTGGAGCGGCGGCTCGCGCTGATCCGATCGCCGGCCAACCATGTCGAAGCGCACGCCGCGCGCATTCGCGTGAAGCGAGCGCGGTACCTGCTCGAACCCGTCGTCCCGGAGGCCGCGCCGGCGGCGCCCGTGCTGCGGCGCCTCAAGCAGGTGCAGCAGCTCCTGGGAGATCTCCACGACCTTCACGTCGTGATCGTGCGGCTGGGGGACGCGGCGGCGGAGGCGGCGGCGGAGCGCACCCGCCGGCTGCACGAGCTGGCCGTCGCTGGTGCTCGCGCTGCGGCAGCGCGCGGCCCAAAACCGGCGACGAGCGGGCTATTGGCGCTGGCGCGGGTGGCCCGCGCGACCCAAGAGCGCCTGTGTCGACGGCTGGTCGCCCGTCGCGTCGCGCGCTCGCTCCCTGCCGAACTCGCGGCCCTCGCCGCGGAGCTCCGGCCCCCGGCCGGCCCCGTGACCACGCCGGTCGCGGCGTGGCCGAGCCGAGCTCCGGCACGCCCCCCGCGTCCGTTACCGGCTCGTTACACACACCGCGCCGGTGCGTGACACGGGTGGATTCGTTTCCCCCTGCGATGCAGCATGACCACAACACATTCCCCAGGAGGGGAGCCAGCCAATGACGTTCTCCATTCGTCGGGCGCTCGGGGTGGCCGTCGTGGCCACTGCGGCGGGCGTTGCCCAGTTAACCGCGCAGGGCAATCCGCCCCCGCAGGTGACGGTCGGCGGTGTGGTCTACACGCAGTACCTCTACCAGTTGAAGGACTCCGTCAATCACTTCAACAACTTCGATATCGCGCGCTCGTACGTGAATGTGCTCGGGAAGTTCTCGGGCGGCGTGGGCACGCGGGTCACGGCCGACATCTACCGCAACACCGACGGTTCGCTTGCCTACCGCCTCAAGTACGCCTTCGCGACATACACGCCGCAGGGCAGTCCGCTCACCTTCAAGATCGGTCAGATCCACACACCGTGGATCGACTGGGAAGAGGCGCTGTGGGACTACCGCATGCAGGGACAGATGGCGATGGAGCGAGCCGGCTATGTCTCGGCGTCGGACTTCGGCGTGGGAGTCGACGGCAAGTGGGGTCCTGACAAGGTCAACTTTCAGCTCGTCGTGGTGAACGGAGAGTTCTACAGGAGCCCGGAGACCGGCCAGGGCAAGGACGCGATGGCGCGCGTGTCGGTGCGGCTGCTCGACACGGACGACTCCAGTCGCGTCGGCGGACTACGCGTCACGGGCTACGCCGGATACGGCAGGGCCGCGGGGGGCGCGGAGCGCAACCGCTACCTGGGCATGCTGTCCTACCGGTCCAAGCACCTGACCCTCGCCGGGGAGGCTGCGGCCGCCCAAAACGGTCCCTTGGGCACGATCAACGGCCACGTCTACAGCGGGTTCGGTGTCTACAAGGTCCCCGACTCCAAAGTCGCAATCCTCGCTCGCGTCGACATCACGCACCTGCAAGCCGGTGCCACGGACAAGCAGACGCGGTTCATTGGCGGTGTGTCGTATCAGCTGTCGCCGAACTGGCGGCTGCTCGGAGACTGGGACTACGCCAACTATCAGACCCCAGCCTTGAACGCCGCGAACTATGCGAACCGCTCGCAGGCCCTGTTCCAGACCCAATTCACGTTCTAACGGACGAGGTCCCATCATGAAGCGGTCTCACCTCATCGCGCTCGCCGCCAGCCTGACGCTCGCCGTTCCGGCGGGCGCGCAGGTCAAGCTCAATGGCGCGGGTGCGTCGTTCCCGAACATCATCTATCAGGATTGGATCCTCACCTACAATCAGGCGCATCCCGACGTGCAGCTGAACTACCAGTCGATCGGCTCGGGCGGCGGCATTCGCCAGTTCTCCGATGGCACCGTCGATTTCGGCGCGACCGACGCCCCGATGAAGGATTCTGCGATCGCGGCGATCAACGGCAATGTGCTGCACATCCCCACCGTCCTCGGCGGGGACGTGCCCACCTACAACCTCCCGGACGTGAAGGAGACGCTGCGGTTCACCCCCGATGTGCTCGCCGACATCTTCCTCGGGCATGTCACCAAGTGGAGCGATGCGCGCATCGCAGCCGTGAACCCCGGGGTCAAGCTCCCGGCTAGCGACATCGTCGTGGTGCACCGCTCCGACGGGTCCGGCACGTCGTTCATCTGGACCGACTACCTCTCGAAGGTGAGCCCCGAATGGGAGCAGAAGGTCGGACGGGGCGCGTCGGTGAACTGGCCGGTCGGGCTGGGGGGCAAGGGGAACGAGGGCGTGACCGCGACTGTGAAGCAGACGCCGGGCGCGATCGGCTACGTCGAGCTCGGTTACGCGATGGCCAACAGGCTGCCGGCCGGCATTGTCCGGAATAAAGCCGGCAAGTTCATCACGCCCGCACTCGAGAGCATCACCGCCGCAGCGGCTGGGGCGATGCAGGCGATGGGTCCAAGCACGGACTTCCGCGTGTCGATCACGAACCCGGAAGGGGAGAAGGCCTATCCGATCGCCAGCTTCACGTGGTTCTTGCTCCGCAAGGATTACGATGACGCCGCGAAGGCCGGCGCGCTGGTGAAGTTCGTCTGGTGGGCCGAGACCGAGGGGCAGACCAAGGCCGAGCCGCTCGGCTACGCCCCGCTGCCAAAGCCGCTCCGGCCGTGGATCGAAGCGCGGCTCAAGACCATTTCGGCCGGCGGCAAGCCGGTCTGGACGACGGCAGCTCGGTAACCCTCCATCCGACTGCCGCTCCCCCCCGTTCGGCGGTATGCGCCGGCGGGGGGTTTTTTTCTTGCCCCGTTGTTACAGTCTCGTGACACAGGCCGGATACGTTCCGGCCGATGACTACGCTCCCGATGGAACGGGCGGCGGCTCCGGAGCCGCGCTGGCAGGTGCTGCGGGGCGCGAACGTGGGCGATCGCTTGTATCGCGGCGCGCTCACGGTCTTGGCACTCACGCTCCCGCTGTTGCTCGTCGCGCTCGTGAGCGAGTTGGCGATCAACGCGTGGCCGGCCATCCGGCGCTTCGGCCTCCCTTTCGTGTGGACGTCGGTGTGGGATCCCGTGGCGGGCGTGTTCGGCGCGGCGCCGATGATCTTCGGCACGATCGCCTCGTCGTTCTTGGCCCTGCTGCTCGCCGTGCCGCTCGCCCTGGGCGTCGCGATCTACCTCTCCGAATTCGCCCCCAAGTGGCTGCGACAGCCGGTGTCGTTCCTCGTCGAGCTCCTGGCGGCGATCCCGAGCGTGGTGTACGGCCTGTGGGGAATTTTCGTCCTGATCCCGTTCCTGCGGACCTACGTCGTGCCGCCGCTGCGCGCCACGCTCGGCTGGACGCCGTTTCTGAGCGGTGTTTTCTACGGCAACTCACTGCTCGCCGGTGGCGTGATCCTGGCGATCATGATCGTGCCCTATATCGCCGCGGTCTCCCGCGAGGTGCTGCTAGCCGTCCCCGTCAGTCAGCGGGAGGCGGCGCTCGGGATGGGCGCGACCCGGTGGGAGGCGGTGTGGACCGCGGTGGTCCCTTACGGACAGGCAGGGCTGATGGGCGCCGTCATCCTCGGCCTCGGTCGCGCGCTGGGAGAGACCATGGCGGTGACGATGCTGATCGGCAACCGGCACGACATCGGCCTGTCGGTCCTGCAACCGGCCTACACCATGGCCGCCGCGATCGCGAACGAGTTCAGCGAGGCGACCACGAACCTGTACCTCTCGGCGTTGTTCGAAGTCGGCCTCATTCTGTTCGTGATCACCGTCGCGGTGAACGCACTGGCCCGCCTCATGATCTGGCGTGTCGCCCGCGGCACGGCGGTGGGGAGCCGGGCGCTGTGAGCGTGCGTCGCCTGCGCCGCCGCATCGTCAGCGGGACCATGACCGCGCTGGTGGCCGTGCTGTCGTTCGTTGCGGTGCTCGCCCTCGTCCTCATCCTGGGGTACCTGGTCGCCAAGGGCGCTTCGTCGCTCGACTGGAGCTTCTTCGTCAGGAATCCGGTCCCGGCCGGCCAGTCGGGTGGCGGCGTGGCGAACGCGATCGTCGGGACGGTGATCATCGTCGGACTCGCGGCGCTGATCGGTCTCCCCATCGGCATCGGGACGGGACTGTACCTCGCCGAGTACGGATCGGGCCGCCTCGGCTGGACGGTACGGTTCGTGGCGGATGTCCTGAACGGCACCCCGTCGATCGTCGTCGGCATTTTCGCCTGGACCTGGCTCGTGAAGCCGATGGGGCACTTCTCCGCCCTCGCCGGGAGCGTGGCCCTCGCGGTGCTTATGGTTCCCATGATCGCCCGCACCACGGAGGAAATGGTGCGCCTGGTGCCGCACTCGCTGCGCGAGGCGGCTCTCGCATTGGGCTATCCGCGCTGGCGTACGTCGCTCCGCGTCGTCGCTCGCACCGCGCTGGCGGGGATCCTCACCGGCTGTCTCGTGGGCGTGGCGCGCATCGCCGGCGAGACCGCGCCGCTCCTCTTCACGGCGCTCGGTAACCTGAACTTCTCCACGAGCATCCTGCAACCGATGCAGACCCTGTCGCTCCAGATCTTCACCTACGGGACCGGACCGTTCGACGAATGGCACCGCCTCGCCTGGGCCGCGGCGCTGGTGCTCATGGGTCTGGTGTTGGTCCTCGCCCTCGCGGCCCGCTGGGCCCTGCGATCCCGCTATGGCGCAGCCCGCTGACGCCCGGCTGCAACTCGAAACCGCTCGGCTCACGGCGCTGTACGGGCGCCGGGCCGTGGTCAAGGACGTGTCGATCCTCTTCCCCACACACACCGTGACGGCGCTGATCGGCCCTTCCGGGTGCGGCAAGACGACGTTCCTGCGCTGCCTGAACCGCATGCACGAGCTGTCGGAAGGGGGCTGGATCACGGGCAAGGTGCTGCTCCACGGTGAGGACATCTACGATCCCAGCGTCGACGCGGTCCAGCTGCGGCGCCGCATCGGCATGGTGTTCCAGCGGCCCACGCCGTTCCCCACGATGTCGATCTACGACAACGTGGCCGCCGGGCTGCGGGTGAACGGCCGTCGCCCCAAGGCCGAGCTCGACGCCGCCGTCGAGAGTGCGCTGCGCCGGGCGGCCCTGTGGGACGAGGTGAAAGACCGGCTGCGGCACAGTGCCATCGCGCTCTCGGGCGGCCAGCAGCAGCGGCTCTGCGTGGCGCGGGCGCTCGCCCCCGAGCCGGAAGTGTTGCTGCTCGATGAGCCGACGGCATCGCTCGACCCGGCGGGCACGCAGCACATCGAGGAGCTGTGCCACGAGCTCAAGACCCGGTACACGATCGTGATCGTGACGCACAATCTGCAACAGGCCGCGCGCGTCTCCGATTACACCGGCTTCTTCTATCTGGGTGACTTGGTGGAGCTCGGCCGCACCGAGGAGCTGTTCACCAAGCCGACGAAAGAGCGGACGGAGGCATACATTACGGGGAGGTTCGGATGAGCGTCGCCGTGCAGCCAATTCACCAACCCGCCCCCGCCGTGCCCCGGGTGACCGCCCGGCCCGCGCCCGTCGGCACGCCCATCATCGACGTGCGGGCGTACAGCTTCTGGTACGGCGCGACCCGGGCCCTGTTCGACGTGACGATCGCCGTTCCCCGCCGCGCCGTGACCGCCCTGATCGGGCCGTCGGGCTGCGGCAAGAGCACCTTCCTGCGCTCGGTGAACCGGTTGAACGAGCTGATCCCGCACACGCGCCACGCGGGCGACATCCTGCTGGAGGGGGTCTCGGTGTTTTCGAGGGGGACGGATCCCGTCGCGCTGCGGCGGGAGGTGGGCATGGTGTTCCAGCAGCCGAACCCCTTTCCGAAGACCATCTTCGACAACGTGGCCTACGGCCCGCGGCTGAACGGGCTCGCGCCGGAGCGCGAGATGGCGGAGCGGGTGGAGCGCGCGCTGCGGCAGGCGGCCCTGTGGGACGAGGTCAAAGACCGCCTGCAGACGCCCGGCACGGGACTCTCCGGGGGCCAGCAGCAGCGGCTCTGCATCGCCCGCGCGCTCGCCAACGAGCCCGAAGTGCTCCTGCTCGACGAGCCCTGCTCCGCGCTCGACCCCGGGGCCACGCAACGCATCGAGGAGCTCTTGGTCGAGCTGAAGCGGAGCTACTCGATCCTCATCGTGACGCACAACATGCAGCAGGCCTCGCGCGCGTCGGATTTCACCGGGTTTTTCTACCTCGGCCGCCTGATCGAATTCGGGCAGACCAAACAGCTCTTCACGAGGCCCGCGGACGAGCGCACCGAGGCCTACATCACAGGACGGTTCGGATGAGCGCCTCTACGGCGGCACACCGCCACTTTCACGACGAGCTGTCGGAGCTGAAGGCCAAGCTCCTGACCATGTCGGGCGAAGCCCAGGACGCCCTGGGCCGCGCGCTCGACGCCCTGTTGCGCCGCGACGGCGACCTCGCCGCCCGGACGATCGCGGGCGATCACGCCGTCGACGCCCTCGAGCTCGAAATCGAGGAAACCGTGATCGACCTGCTCGCCACCCAGCAGCCCATGGCGCGGGACCTCCGGCTGCTCGTGGCGGCGACCAAGATCGCGAACGATCTGGAGCGGGTCGGCGACCACGCCGTCAACATCGCCCAGTCGGCCGAGCGGCTCCTCAAGGCTCGGCTGATCGCCCCGGAGCCCGAGCTGCTCGAGATGGCCCGACAAGCGCGCGCGATGCTCTCCGGCGCGCTCGATGCGTTCGTGCGCGGCGACGCCAAGCTGGGCCGCGAGATCTGCCGGCGCGACGACTCGGTGGACGCCCTGCACCACTCCGTGTTCCGCATCCTGCTCACCCACATGATGGAAGATCCCCACATCATCGGGGCGGCCATGGATCTGTTTTTGGTCAGCCGCAACCTCGAGCGGGTGGCGGATCTTGCCACCAACATCGCGGAAGACGTCGTGTTCGTGGTGGAAGGAAAGACGATCAAGCACCACGCGGAAGGATGAATCGCCCGCCCGGCCGGCGTTCCAGGTAGTCGGCATTGGCGAACAGCCTGATCAGCAGCAGCCCCACGACGAAGCCGCCGACGTGCGCCCAGAACGCCACGCCGCCCGCCTGGGCGCCGCCCAGCACGCCCACGGTGCCGAACAGCAGCTGCAGCAGGAACCAGTAGCCGAGGATCACATACGCCGGCAGCGTGACCGTCGTCAGGAAAAAGCCCAGCGTGATCAAGGTGTGCACCCGCACCCGCGGATACAGGACGATGTACGCTCCCATCACCCCGCTGATCGCCCCCGAGGCCCCGACCATCGGGACGCGGGAGCCGGGATCGACGAGCATCTGGGTCGCCGCCGCCGCCACCCCGCACAACAGGTAGAACACCACGAACCTCGTGTGCCCCATCGAGTCTTCGATGTTGTTCCCGAACACCCACAGAAACCACATGTTGCCGATCAGGTGCAGCCAGCCGCCGTGCATGAACATCGAGGTGACGACCGTCCACCAGTTCGCGTCGGCCGTGAGGACGCAGCGCAGGCCCTCCCCGAGCGGCACGGCGGTCCCCGGCGGCACCGTGTGCAGCACCTCGCCGGGGATCAGTCCGAGCTGGCAGACCGAGCGCGCCAAGGGCTCCGCTGCGCCCGCGCCCTGAACGAACAGCCAGGCCAGGACGTTCACTACGATGATGCCAACGGTGATGACGGGTGTCAGCTCGGTGGGGTTCTCGTCTTTGTAGGGCAGCACGCGACAAAGATAGCCGCAAGCCGAAAGCCGCAACCCGCAGGCCTTGCCACTCTGTTGCGGCTTGCGCCTTGCGGCTTACGGCTGCCATTATGACACCTTTTCCAGGCATAGGGCTTGCTTGTGCGACGGGGCGTTAGCAGCGCGCATCAACCCTCGGATAAGGAGCACTCGTCATGGCTGAGAAAATCATCGGGATCGACCTCGGCACCACCAACTCGGTGGTGGCGGTGATGGAGGGTGGCGATCCCGTCGTCATCCCCAACGCCGAAGGCGGGCGCGTCACCCCGTCCGTGGTCGCGTTCACGAAAGATGGCGAGCGGCTCGTCGGGCAGGTCGCGAAGCGTCAGGCCGTCACCAATCCCCAGAACACCGTCTCCTCGATCAAGCGCTTCATGGGCCGGCGGGTGAACGAAGTGGTGGAAGAGACGAAGCGCGTCCCCTACAAGGTGGTAGAGGGGCCGAACGGCCTCGCCTCGGTCGAGATTCAGGGCAAGCGCTACACGCCGCCCGAGATCTCGGCGATGATCCTCCAGAAAATGAAGCAGACCGCGGAAGACTACCTCGGCCACAAGGTCGAGAAAGCCGTCATCACGGTCCCGGCGTACTTCAACGACTCGCAGCGCCAGGCCACCAAGGACGCCGGCAAGATCGCCGGGCTGGACGTGGTGCGCATCATCAACGAGCCGACGGCATCGGCGCTGGCGTACGGCCTGGACAAGAAGAAGGAAGAGAAGGTGGCCGTCTACGACCTGGGCGGCGGCACGTACGACATCTCCGTGCTCGAGCTGGCCGAGGGCGTGTTCGAGGTGAAGTCGACCAACGGCGACACCCACCTGGGGGGCGACGACTTCGACGCGCGCATCATGGAGTGGCTGGTGGCGGAGTTCAAGCGCGACCAGGGCATCGATCTGTCCAAGGACCCGATGGCGCTGCAGCGGCTCAAGGAGGCCGCCGAGAAGGCGAAGATGGAGCTGTCCACCGTCATGCAGACGGAGATCAATCTGCCCTTCATCACGGCGGACCAGTCGGGGCCGAAGCACCTCAACATCACCCTCACCCGGGCGAAGCTCGAGCAGCTGGTGGACGACCTGGTCAAGCGGACCATTCCGCCAATGGAGCAAGCGCTCAAAGACGCAGGCCTCAAGCCGACCGAGATCGACGAAGTGATCCTGGTGGGCGGCCAGACCCGGATGCCCAAGGTCCAGGAGATCGTCAAGGCGTTCTTCGGCAAGGAGCCCCACAAGGGCGTGAATCCCGACGAGGTGGTGGCGATCGGCGCAGCGATCCAGGGCGGCGTGCTGGCGGGCGAGGTGAAGGACGTCCTGCTGCTCGACGTCACGCCCCTGTCGCTCGGCATCGAGACGCTGGGCGGCGTCACCACCGTGCTCATTCCCAGGAACACCACGATCCCGACTAAGAAGTCGGAGGTGTTTTCGACCGCGGAGGACAACCAGACCACGGTCGAGATCCACGTGCTCCAGGGCGAGCGCCAGATGGCGAGCGACAACCGCACGATCGGCAAGTTCCAGCTGACGGGCATCCCGCCGGCCCCGCGCGGCGTGCCCCAGATCGAGGTGACGTTCGATATCGATGCGAACGGCATCCTGCACGTGTCGGCGAAGGACAAGGCCACCGGCAAGGAGCAGAAGATCCGCATCGAGGCCTCGTCGGGGCTCGGCGACAAGGACATCGACAAGATGGTCAAGGATGCCGAGGCCCACGCGGCGGAAGACAAGCGGCGGCGGGAGGAGATCGAGCGGCGCAACCGCCTCGATACGCTGGTGTACGAAGTGGAGAAGAGCTCCAAGGAATGGGTCGACAAGCTCGACGCCTCGCTCAAGACTCGGCTCGACAAGGCCGTGGAAGGCGCGAAGCAAGCCCTCCGCTCGGGTTCCGCCGACGAGATCTCCAAGGCACTGGAGGAGCTGCAGCAGGCGTACTCCGCCGCGGGCGCGTCCCTGTACGCGGCGCAGCGCGGCGCGGGGGCTCCCGGTGCCGAACAGCCTGCCGGCGGTGCAGAGGCCGGGACGACGGAAAAGAAGGACAACGTCGTCGACGCGGACTACGAGATCGTGGACGACGACAAGAAGAAGTAACACCCTCTAAACGGACGAAACGGCGATGCCGGTACGCACGCGGGACTGGTTGAAGTTCGGAACTCTGGTGGCGATCGCCTTCGTCTTCGGACTGGCGTTCGCGTCGACGCTCAACCTGCCGAAGAAGAGCGGCGCCGCCGAGACGGCGCTCTCTTCTCCGGGCACGGCACCACCCCTCGCCGCCCCCGGTCTCAAAGCGGCCAGCGACTGGTCGGACGCCTTCGTCGCGGTCGCCGAGCACGTGAAGCCGGCCGTCGTGTTCATCCGGTCCCAGCACGTCGAGCGGGGCGACAACAACCAGCGGCTGCCGCCGGGATTCCAGGACTTCTTTCCGAATCTCCGCCGGCGGCCGCAGGTCGAGCAAGGCTCGGGGTCGGGCTTCATCGTCTCGGCCGACGGCTTCATCCTCACCAACAATCATGTGGTCGCGGGCGCCGACAAGGTGACCGTCCGCCTGTACGACAAGCGCGAGTTCATCGCCAAGGTCGTGGGGACCGACCCGAACACCGACGTCGCCGTCATCAAGATCGACGCCCGCGGCCTGCCGACCGTGGGCTTCGGCAATTCCGACTCGACGCGCGTCGGCGAGTGGGCGCTCGCGATCGGTAACCCGCTGGGCGAAGCGTTCGCCTTCACGGTGACCGCCGGCATCGTCAGCGCCAAAGGTCGCCTGCTCGCGGGCCTGCAGCAGACGCGCTACTCGATCCAGGACTTCATCCAGACCGACGCCGCGATCAATCCCGGCAACTCGGGAGGGCCCCTGGTGAACATCCGGGGCCAGGTGGTCGGCATCAATTCGGCGATCGCGAGCGAGACGGGATTCTACGCGGGCTACGGCTTCGCCATTCCGATCAACCTGGCGCGCACCGTCATGGATCAGCTGGTCAAGACCGGGCATGTGGAGCGCGCGGTCATGGGGGTTTCCATTCACGACGCTCGGCAGGAGGACGCCGACGCCGTGGGCCTGAAGCAGATCACCGGCGTCGTGGTGGACAGCTACACGAGCGACGACTCACCCGCCAAGAAAGCCGGCGTCCAGCCGGGCGACGTGATCATCGCGGTGGACGGCCAGCCGGTCGATAACACGCCCCAGCTGCAACAGCGGGTCGCCTTCAAGAAGCCGGGCGAGACGGTCGACGTCACGGTCCTGCGCCAGGGAGGCGAGAAAAAGACCCTGACGGTGCGGCTGGCGCGGGCGCCGGGCGAGGCCGATAGCGAGGTCGCGACGGTATCGTCCAAGTCCAAGGGCGACGCGGCGAGCAAGGAGGAGATGCTCGGCATCTCGGTGGAACCGCTCACGCAGGACGATGCGCGGGACGTCCGGCTCCGGTCGGTGCTCGAGCGGGGCGGCGGCCTCGTGGTGACGGACGTCTCCCCGGAGGGGCCCGCCTACCAGCGGCTGCAGGCGAGCGACGATCCCGGCGGCCCCGACATCATCGTCGCGGTGAACGGTGTGCCCACGCGCACGCGCGCCGCATTCCGGGAGGCGCTGCGCAAGGTCAAGCCGGGCGACGTCGTGACGCTGCAGGTGCTGTCACGCAGCCCCGACGCGTCGGACGGCTGGGCCGGACGCATCGTGCGGATTCGGGCGCGCTAGACAGCCATAAGCCGTAAGCCTCAAGTCGCAAGGGCATGATGCGACCTTACGGCTTACGGCTTGCGGCTGTCGTCCGCAGCATCACGGCCGCCGTCACCACTTGCCACGCTACCGGAAGCACGAAGGCCGCCTGGTCGGCCTTCGTGTCTTCCCTGAATACGAGGGCGAGCCCCATCGCGACGGCGCCCGCCGCGAGGCCGCTCGTGCCGAGCCAGCGCGGCAGCACCTTCCCCTGCGACACCCCCCAGCCGAACAGACCGGTCGAAAGCCCGAGCGCGAATGCGGCCACCCGCTGGGTCGCGAGCGCGAACGGATGGATCATGTCGAACAGGAACACCGCGCGCGTAGCGGTCATACCGGCCTCGGCCAGCGTGAAGCTGTGCGCCAGGGACCACCCCGCACTGCCCATGAACGCCACCGTCACCGTCCACGCGCCGTAGGCGAACGTCCCGAGGATCAGACCGGCGCGCACCGCGCTCTCCCCCGGATTACCAGCGTGCACACGCGCCAACCCGACAAGACCCGTCAGCGCCAAGGGGAAGCTGAAGAGGAAGGTCCAGTGGATTGCCCGCCATCCAGCGCACTGCGCGATCGTGGTGAGCTGGGCGGCGCCGTCGCCCGCGAGATCGGGATGCAGCACCCCCGCGACCACCGCGAGCAGCGCGCCCACGAGCAGACACAACGGGTAGACCAGGCGGGCGAGCATGCGCCCAATCTAGCGCCGTTCCAACTTCTTGGACTGGCGGCCGTGAGCCTGCGCAGACGAGACAGTTGGAACGGTGCTAGCCGTCGATGGACGCCGCGCTATATTGGCCGCATGCAGTTGTCCCGGATTCTGCGCGAAGGGTTCATTGCCGGCCTGATCGGCGCCGGGGCGGTGGCGCTCTGGTTCCTCGTGGTCGACGTGATTGCGGGCCGGCCGTTCTTCACGCCGGCCATGCTCGGTTCCGCGGTGTTCTGGGGGGTGCGCGACCCCGCCCAGGTGGTGATCGAATACTCCCGCATCATCGGCTACACGATGATCCACGTGAGCGCCTTCATCATCGTGGGCACGATCGCCGCCGTGCTGGCGGCGGAAGTCGAGGTCGTCCCGCCGACGCTGTATCTCCTCGTCGTGTTCTTCGCGATCTTCGAGTTCGGGTTCTACGTCACGGTGGCGATCCTGGCGCAACCGCTGCTCGGCTCGCTCGCCTGGTGGAACGTGGCGATCGGCAACGCCATCGCGGCCTTCGGGATGGGCTATTACCTGTGGCACGTGCACCCCAAGATCGCGGCGACGCTGAAACTGCACCCGCTCGGCGAGACCGACGAGGGGGAATAGAAAATGCGGAATGCGGAATTGGGAATGCGGAATTGAAAGGCAAGCGTCGTATCAAGTAGCGTCGTGGGCGTCAACGAACCCGCCCCGGCCCCCCGACCTCGAACTCCGCCTCCAAACCGCCCACCGAGCTCCCGCCCACGAAGACCCGGAACTTTCCGGGTTCAACCACGAACTTCATATCCTTGTTGTAGAGCCCCAGCTCCTTTGGCGTGAGCTGGAAGTCTACCGTGCGCGCTTCACCCGGCTTGAGGGAGACGCGACGGAATCCGGCTAACGCACGGACCGGCCGGGTCACGCTCGCCACCTCGTCGTGCACGTAGAGCTGCACCACCTCGGCACCCTCGCGACTCCCGCTGTTGGTCACGGTGACCGAGGCCCGCAGCGTCCCGGCCGGCGCGATGCGGGGCGTGCTGAGCCGGAGGTCCGAGTAGCCGAAGGTGGTGTAGCTCAAGCCGTGGCCGAAGGGGAAGAGCGGCGTCACGGGCAGGTCCGTGTACTTGGAGGTGTACTTCTCCGGCCCGGTCGGGCGCCCGGTGTTCTTGTGATTGTAATAGAGTGGGATTTGACCGACGGCGCGTGGGAAGGTCGCCGGCAGCTTGCCGCTCGGGCTCACGTCACCGAACAGAACGGCGGCGAGCGCGGGGCCGGTCTCGACCCCGAGGAACCACGACTCGACGATCGCGGGCACGTGCTCCGCGGCCCAGGGTATCGTGAGCGGCCGGCCGTTCATGAGGACGAGCACGATGGGCGTGCCGGTGGCGTAAATCGCCTCGAGCAGCCGGGGCTGCACCCCGGGCAGATCGATGTTGGCGCGACTCGCGGCCTCGCCGCTCATGTCCCCCGCTTCGCCGAGCAGCAGCATCGCAATATCCGCCTGTTTCGCGGTTGCGACCGCGTCGGCGAACCCCGCCGTCGCGGTGTCGGTGATGCCACAGCCCTTGGCGTACAGCACGTTCACCCCGCCGGCGCGCTGTTTGATTCCCTCGAGCGGGGTCACGGCATCGCGCGGGTCGCCGCGGCCGGGCCAGGAGCCGAGCGCGGCGACCTTGTCG
>Ga0209161_10000915_pt1 | contig 24227 bp, 26 predicted proteins | sample GraSoiAngelo_155_FD_186169 | JGI IMG/M metagenome (GOLD analysis project Ga0209161, IMG submission 186169) | Grasslands soil microbial communities from the Angelo Coastal Reserve, California, USA - 14_1009_13_30cm (SPAdes) (version 2) | ecosystem: Environmental > Terrestrial > Soil > Grasslands... | reverse complement strand
CATCTGTTTCTCCGAGAACTTGTCATCAGCATCCCGACTTGACACTGGTGATTTTTCCGAGATGATCAGAGGAGGACTCGGTGAGGCAAGCATCGGAGGCCTCGCTTCCATTCTTGGCGGCGGAATGCCTGTTTCGCTCTGGAAAGGAGCTTCAGAAGCATTCCTTCCCCGAATCTTCGGCGAGGGCGGACCTGCCTCCAGAGGTGTCCTGAACGCTTTCTCCCATGACCCAGGATTCGGCTCTCCAGGCGGCGAAGCCATCGCAGCCGCGAAGCTGGGCGACGGAAGGCCTGGAACAGAGACGCTCGATGTAGACGGTGTTCTGAGTGAAGGGATCTTTTCCACTCTGAGCTCTGCGACCTGTGCCTCAAGAACAAGGTTTCGTTTCATAAGATTCTCCAGCATCTGCAACGCTCTCTCCAACCGGATACCCGGTCGAAGCCCACGGTGAAACTTGAAAGCCAATGTGATCGCGAACGCAGCAATGATCACGAGAACCGCAATATCGACGGTGGTGAAAGCGAGCGTTGGAAACTTTGTCAGTTGATCCAGCAGCCCCGCGCTAACTGATGGGTTGTTAGCGTAGACGAGGAAGATCCAGTACGAGAGCCAGCCGACCAGCATTGTCTCGATCGCAACGAGCTTGATGAGTAATCTTCTCATCTAGACACATCCCACGCCCTGGACGACCGAGTTACCCGTGTGCTCGAACTGCCTAATCCTTGCTGTAACCCCCTGTTACTTCTCAAGGTCTCTAAGTCCTTTCTCCGACTCCCCGATCCTTCTTCAATGTCTTCAGTATCGTATCAAGCGCAGTATCCCAATCCATCTCCCCACCAGTGGAGCCCTGCTCGCCAACGTTGCTGTCTGCGGGCCGCGGCTCCTCCGAAGCCCTTGTTTGAGGAGGGCGAGGCGAAGATCCGAAGACGTCTTTGTCCTGTGATACCCCTCCAAGATCTCCTTTCTCAGCTGGCTTAGGCGGACTCCAAGGCTGAGGCAACGGGCCACCAGGAGACTGTAACGGTCGACCTTGCGGAGGTGGCCCAGGAGGACGAGGCTGATCTGACCTGAAAGGTGGTGCAACCCCAATTGGACCAGGCTGTCCCGGTCGACCTGGAGGATAGCCGAGCGGACGAGGACCCTGCCCCGGCGGAAACGGTGGACGTTGTCCCCCAGGCCCGGGAGCCGGAGCAGAGCCGGGTCGAGGCGGGCCTCCTTGAGGAGGAGGTCGAGGCCCGACACCCTGACCAGGCGGAGGAGCCCACTTCTGAGGGGCAGCAAGCCCCGGCTTCGGAACAGGATCTGTCCACTGGCCTCCTCGCTGGTCGGGAGGAACCCATTTCGAGACCGGAAATGGAGTCTGAGATGCCTGGGGAGGCTTCGGAACCTGACCAACAGGACCGCCGAAGCCTGGCGATTCAGGCCCGGGTTTCTGGTCAACAGGACCTGGCCTAGGAAAGACCGTTCCCAAATCCGGCCGCCGCTCGCCAGGTTGATCTGGTTCAGGCTTCCACTGGGATGGAAAACTCATCCGCGCGGGCTCCGTCGGAATCCTGTTAATAGGAGCACCAACCTCCCCACGAGCAGGCGCTGATGGCGAAGGAGCAGAGGGCAAAGGCCTGGCTGTTGGCTCCGGCCTGTACTGATCCCTCAGCGTCGAGTTCAATATCGAAGTCGAAGGCTGAGTAATCCGGTCAAGACTCTGAGACATAGGAGTCGAGGGAGCAGACGTCTTGGACGATACGCCCATCGAGGACGGAACAGCGCCCCGTGACCCACTCCCTGCTGACGGTGCGCTCTTAGGCAACGGCGGAACCGCATAAGCTGTATGTCGGGAAACCTGACCTGGAGGAGGCCCAGTTGGCATGATCTTGCCTTGAGACGCGAGGCTTCCAGGCGTCTGCACCGGTCCACTCGACTTGAACAGTTTCGCCTTCTCTAGCCTTCCAGTCTCATCTCCTCCGCGTCTCCTCTTCAAGAGAAGGTATCCGAGGCTAGAACCGCCTCCGAGCCCTGCTGTGAGAACTATGAACGGATAGACCGGTCCGAGAGTAGCGTCAACGTAGGAGTGGAAGTATACATCGTAGAAGTACTGGTTGACAAGCCAGAGGCTCAAGATCAGGTTCACCGCGAATGATGCGATCGTCGTTATGCCTAGTTTCCTCATCAATAATCATCCTCGACCTTCTTCTTCACCCTCGTTGGCCTCAAACCGGTCCTAACGGTGGAGACCAGTCTCATGAAGCCATAAGCCGACGCGGCCAGCAGAACACCGACTAGAAAGACTGGATTGAACGAGCCGAAGTACTGCTGCTCATAGACGTTATAGAAATACTCTACGATAAGCCATGTACCAAAGAAGAGCACGATGGAGTACTCGAGCAGAGAGGTCAGAAGAGCAGTTTCGTAGACCCCGACTCCTGTAGACTCCTCGCTAGGCCAGCCCAACAAATTTTCTATGTGCCTCCTGCTATTGCTCTTCCTGGGTTGGGCCTCCTCTCCCTCAACCCCCAATAATCCTCAACGCAACAGCACAACCAACAGGAACTCACATTAAGGGTGTTGTAACCTGCGAAACCAGAAACCAAGTACATTAGACCCTCCGAACCTGATTATCTTCGGAAACGTCTCAGCTCTAAATCAAACCCCATTCCCAAATTGCAGTTTAAATAAGCTCGAAACAGATTCCAAGATCATACTAGTTGAGTGAGACCCTAGTGACTCAGGAAGCCGTCCGGAAATACGAGGTTGTAGAAGACCTACCGGGCGTCGGACCATCGACATCTGAAAAACTGAAAGAACTTGGCTTTCACACCATCGAGAGCCTAGCAACAGCCACAGTAAGAGAACTTGTACCTGCTGGAATAGGAGAGAAACAAGCGGCAAAGATCATCGCAGAAGCCAGAGACAGCATTTCACTTTCGTTCGTCAGGGCCGACGAACTCATGAAGATGAAAGCAACCGTGCGTCGCCTCACAACCGGAAGCAAAGCATTCGACGGACTAATCGGCGGCGGCCTCGAGACCCAGACCATCACAGAATTCTATGGGGAATACGGCGTTGGCAAGTCCATCCTCTGCCACCAGCTAGCGATCAATGTCCAGCTACCAGTTGACAAAGGTGGCCTAGATGGAGGAGCCCTCTACCTTGACACAGAGCAAACATTCCGTCCAGAATGGATCGTGCGAATGGCAAAGACAGCAGGCTTAGAGCCCACCGATGTGGCACAGAGGATCATCTACTCGGAAGCCTACAACTCCGACCACCAGATACTTCTCCTGGAGAAAGCAGACCAAATTATCAAAGACAATAACATCCGCCTGATCATCATCGACTCGCTAACATCCCACTTCAGAAGCGAATATATCGGAAGAGAGATGCTTGCGGAGAGACAACAACGCCTCAACAACCACATGCACCGTCTAATCCGTCTCGCGCGTGGATTCAACGCTGTCGCCATAGTCACCAACCAGGTCATGGCGAAACCCGACCAGTTCTTCGCCAACTCCGTAGACGCGGTAGGCGGACACATTGTAGCCCACACAAGCCACACACGAGTCTTCCTCCGCCGAGCTGCCAACGGCCCAATACGCATAGCCCGACTTGTATCAAGCCCATACCTGCCCGAGGGCGAAAGAATCTTCAAAGTCACAGACGGAGGAATAGTCGATGTCTCAGAAGAAGACGAGGTCAAACGACACCGATAAAGGAGGACCGAAAGTGATTCCACAACTTCCGGTGAACAAGTTTCTCGAAAACGTAGAAGCAAGAGCATGGACCGATGCAGAGAAAGAACTCGACATCATACGGCAGAAATCGGACAACTCTCAGTGGTCGAGGGGATACGTGAAAGCGCTTGAAGGATTGATGCTATCATACCGGAACAACGATGACAAGTACATCTTCCTACCAAAAGTCCTAGCCAACCGGCCAGAGGATGCGATCAACAATTTCAAGAAAGAGTTCTCTGAATTCGCCGCGAATGAGCTGCACGGCGAATATGATCGAGGCTACTTCAAAGCGCTCGAAGACTACTTCACACTGCTCGCCAACATGAAAAACCACCCAGCCCCTGCCGCGCCTCCTCCACCCGAGCAGGCAACTCTCGACCAATCGACACCTAGTACGGACCAGGATGAATGATCGTATTCAGCAGAATCGTTGTGAACAGGAACCAGATGATATAGCTGCCAATTCCCAGAGTAATGTGCTTATTCGGCCCCTTCAACTCTGTAGGGCCATAACGGAAAACGTACTTGACGAGGAAAACAGAGATCGCATAGATTCCGATCCCCATACTAACCGCGGAGGCCGTTCCCTCCAAAACACTCGGTCCACTAAGACCCAAGGCGTTGTACAACACTCCTGCCAAAACCGCAAACCCAAGACGTGTCCAGTACACCAGCGTAGGCGGCGAGATTGACCGGATTTTCTGAGGCTCAGAGGGTTCAAGAGCCAAACTAGACCCGGGACCCGCAACCAAGAACGATCAAGCACACCTCAATCGCGACGCAGATAATCTTTGCTAGACTCGTCACTGCATGAAGATTTTATAGATGGCGAGGAAAAGGCGCATCTTGCATTGTCGGTTCACGAGACCGAGCCGGACATTCTCGTTCGCGACATAATGTCGCGACCGCCGATCACGGCGAAGGAGAACGAGACCGTTGCAGGAGTGTCGAAGCTTATGGGCAAACATGACATCGGCTGCGTAATCATTGTAGACAAGTCCGGAAACCCGGCCGGAATAATCACAGAGAGAGATATTGTCCAGAGAGTCGCTGCAAGAAACGTTCTTCCGTCCGAACTGAAGGTTGGTCAGACGATGTCGAAGCCAGTAGCAACTATCACCCCAAGAGCTACGGTCACCGAAGCGGCAAAAATCATGAATCACAAGAAGATTCGACGACTCGCCGTAATGGACGAAGGAAAACTGGTAGGAATCGTAACTATGAAAGACATCTTGCAAGTAACGCCCGCGATAATCGACCTAGCCTCCGAAAAGAATCGGGCTGGACTGGAGAGCCCGCGGACCCGACCGACGCTTGGAGGATACTGCGACGAATGCGAAACATGGTCAGACAGCCTCGTCCAGAAGGACGGGCTATTCCTCTGCACGGACTGCTCTAGGAATCTTGAAGCACCTGAAGAGGAGTAAAAGCGACAAGACGTCAGGCCTGCCCAGCCTACTAATTCGAGACGCCTACATCTGGACCAAGAACCACATAACCAGGGGCTCTATCCTCGTTGAACAAGGCAAGATTCGAAGAATAGCGCGGAATATCACCGAACGGGCTGACGAGGAGATTCTAGCCCGGCGGTTGATAGTACTGCCGGGACTGATTGACGGTCATGTCCACCTACGTGATATGAAGCTGTCCTACAAAGAAGACTTCACAACCGGAACAGCGGCGGCTGCAGCAGGTGGATTCACCTCAGTCATAGACATGCCCAATTCTCTTCCACCTACCGACTCGGCCGAACGCCTCAGAGAGAGAGCAGAGAGAGCTTCCGGGAAAATTCTGGTTAACGTAGGTTTCCACTCGGCCGCGGTCGACGACCAAGATGCAGCGAGCGCGATGAAATCTGCTGGGGCTTTCTCGATGAAACTCTACATGCCCAACCCTATCGCCCCCTTGAACCTCAGCGATGACAAAGTAGTGGTCCAGGTATTGAACGCCGCGAAGCAAGCTTCCCTTCTCCTCACAGTGCATGCAGAAGACATGACTAAGCTTCCAAGGACAGAAAAGATCACGACCTTCGCAGAACTAGTCCGACTGCGACTGGGAATTGCGGAAACGAGCGCCGTGAAGCGAATCTTAAGATTGCAGAGACCGATTGGTTGTCGCGTTCATTTCTGCCACGTTAGTCTTCCGTCTAGCTTGTCTGCAATTTCGGATCGAGCTTCAAGCCGTTTGTCCTCAGAAATCACGCCTCATCACATTCTCCTCGACGAGAATCATGTGAAGACGCTGCGATGGAAGGCGTGGATGGTGCCACCGCTGAGACCTGGCAAGGATAGGCAAAACTTGTTTCGAGCGATGAAGATGGGCATTCCAACGATCATGGCGACCGATCATGCGCCACATACTGTCAAAGAAAAGGCGCAACCCCCTCGAGAAAGCTCACCCGGGATACCAGGCCTCGAGACCGCTTTGCCTTTGATGCTGACCATGGTCAACAAGGGAAAGCTGTCCCTTGGACGATTAGTCTCTCTCCTCGCAACCAATCCCGCGAAGGTCTTCGATCTTCGTTCGAAAGGAAGACTTGAGAATGGAGCCGATGGAGACCTGGTTTTGGTCGATCTGAAAAAAAGAGGAAGGATCGATCCCGACAAATTCCTTTCGAAGGCTCACTACTCTCCCTTTGAGGGCTGGAAGACTCAAGGTGTTGTTCATACTACCATCGTGAGTGGGTTGGTTGTCTACCGCGAGGGAGAGATCACAGGAGAGCCAGGCATCGGAAAAGTTCTGAAAAGGGGAAGGCACGTATGAGATTTCTTGTTGACGGAATGCTCGGTGGACTGGCAAGGTGGTTGCGAATACTAGGATACGAGGTAAGATACGATGCGAGCGCAAAGGACAACGACCTTCTAACAATCGCTGTTGAGAACAATATGGTCCTACTAACGAGAGACAGAGAATTGCACCAACGAGCTGTAGCAAAGAAGATAGTGTCCTCTCTCGTTGTGGGTGAAACTGAGGAAGAGAGATTGGCTCAGATGGCGAGCTCTTTCGGCATACACTTGGAGACTAGCATGGCTGAGACGAGATGTCCAGAGTGCGGAGCCAGCCTGATGGAAAAATCAAAGAGCGACCTAGCCCACGAGGTTCCCGAAGAAAGCCTCAAACTATACACCCAATTTTGGAAATGCAGCAACCAGACTTGCGGAAAAGTGTATTGGGTCGGAAGCCACTGGAAACACATACGTCAAACTCTCGAAGAGGCGATGAGGCTGGCAAGGTTGGAACAATGAGGAACGCGTTGTCAACAGAAGGCGGGAAGAAACTCCTGGGGACTGCACGGCAAGCAATCGCCGATCATCTCGAAGGGAGAAACTCCGACCTAACCTTCAGTGAAAGCTTAGAGTTTGGCGTCCCACGAGGAGTGTTCGTTACGCTATTTGACGAGCTGATGAGCCGAGGATTACGAGGGTGTATCGGCAACCCGTTCCCGAAGGAATCTTTGCTGATCGAGACCGCGCGCTGTGCGGTAGAAGCGGCCACAATGGATCCGAGATTTGCCCCGGTACGACTTAATGAATTCCAACAGAGGATTACAGTGGAGGTGACAGTGCTTTCGCCATTTGAACGTGTCATAGTAAAGAGTCCGCTGGATTTACCCTTGAACATCGAGGTTGGACGGGACGGTTTGTTTGTAGAGGGGGTTGGAACAAGGGGGTTGCTGCTGCCACAAGTTGCGGTAGACGAAGATTTCGATGCGGAGGAGTTTCTCAACCAGTGTTGTTTGAAGGCCGGGCTGATGCCAGATGCCTGGATGACTCGTGATGCGAGGGTTGCTCGATTCCAAGGGCAGATCTTTTCAGAGGAACGGCCGGGTGGGCGAGTGTTCGAGAGAAAGTTGAGAGGGTGAGGATGATAGGTTTGAGACTCTATATTGGGCCTTGCGGGCTGGGCCTTGGGCATATTACTCGGTGCGATGCGATCGCCCGAGAGTTCTCGAACGAAGGTGTGGATGTCTTGTTCTCGTCCTATCTTGACGCGCTGGCTTATCTGAAGCGTTCCGGTTTCACCTACTTCAGCACGATTCCCTTGTCCTTTCGAACCAGGGAGGATGGGACGATTGATCCAAAGATGACGATGAGCCAGAACGGTGTTACTGTTGGATTGTGGGGTTTCATACGTCAGCTGATAGGGGAGGTGAAGCAGATCTCTGCGTTTGAGCCTGATGTGGTGATATCTGACACGAGAATCTCCACTCTTGTGGCCGCTTTCATTCTGAGAAAGCCTAGAATTTTGATCCTCAACCAGTATTCTGTGCAGATGCCTAAGGATGATAAAAAACACAGGTTGAATGATCGGCCGATGCTTTTTGCAGCGAAGATTATTTGGAGATATATTTCTGCAATGCTGGAACTGGCGTGGGGCTTGAGCGACTTGATCATTGTTCCAGACCTCAAGGCTCCGTACACGATTTCAAGATACAATCTCGCGATCCCGCCCGGAATCAGGAGAAAGGTTCGGCTAGTCGGGCCCTTAACGCGCTCTAGGCTCAACCTCGGGGACGGTGTACGACATACTGTTAGAGGTAGGCCTCTGGTTTTTGCATGCGTCAGTGGACCAGCGACCGACCGGAGGTATCTTGTGAGCAAGTTAACCGATATTCTCAAAGAGTTTCCTGAGGACTATGAGCTGATTCTGAGTTGCGGTGATCCGAACGGATCGGTTGGTGGAAAGAGAATTGAGAACCTTGTTGTCCACGAATGGATGACTGAGCAATCCTACTGGAGGACTTTCGAGCGCGCAGATGTGATTGTGTCACGGGCAGGACACGAGACGATTATGAAAGCGGTATCGGAAGGGAAGCCACTAGTGCTGATTCCTCCACCGAACCACACTGAACAGGCAAACAATTCAAAACGGGCGGAAGAACTCGGGGTAGCAGTCGTACTAGATCAATCTAGATTGGACGCTGCGATGCTAGCTGAGGCGATCTCAAGAACTCTGAGGGATAACCGGGAGAGTGCGCTGAGACTGAGCGAGACGTTGGGTTCGGAGAGTGGGGTTCGGGCAGTGGTTGAAGCCGTTTCCCAGCTAGTAGCCACTACCTAGGGCTGTTCGTAATCCTTTTGCCGCGGAGACGGGTTACAATACGGGTAAGAGAGATTTTCGTGCCTCAACAGGAAGACTTGAGCAACCTCAGGAACCTAGTCGGGGCGGAAAACGTTCTGGCTGAGTGCGCGGGAGTGAACTACACCGTCTACGTGACGGACTCAAGGTTGCTGGTGGGGAAGAGGTTTGCGATTGGAGAAAAGTACGTGAACGTTCCCCACGCCGAAGTGAGCACACTGGAGCTGATTACCAAGAGTCTGATCCCGCCGTTGACGTATGCTGTTCTTGGGGCGATAGCTGTGTTTCTTGTATGGTGGTTTCCGGGCCAGGCTAGGCTTAGCTTGCCTCAGGCACCGTTCGACCTGTTATTGATCGGAACTTTCGCCGTGTTCTTGGCGGCTATCCTGGCCACGTGGTGGAGGAGGAGGGTGGCGGTGCTGAGGATAGGGATCTCAGGAACTAAGGAGCCAATCACGGTGAGGCTTGTCCCAGCCTCGAAGGCCGAAGGCGTGTTCAAGGCTCTGAAGGGCTAGCCTGGCATTTCCACGAAGGGCGGTATGAACCTGGTCAGCGAACGGGCATAGGCTCCACAAAGGTAGGGTCCTGAGACCTAGGGGCCCGGCACGAAGGAGGGACGCTAGGGCAGGACTAGGTGAACGTGGGATTCTCGGCGTTTCATGAAGGGCGGGGCGCGGGAAAAGAGACCACCCCGGGGGGTCGAGAAAAGCATGCTTATTTTTGACCCAAATTGCATGGAATGGTTAATGGCTCTCGGGGTCCAGGCGAGTTAGCGCCCTTGAGTAGGGAGATTAAGCTGGGCGACCGGGTCCTGCTCTACCAGGACGCGCGGCGCAAGTGGATTGCGAAGGTGGAGCCTGGAAGGTTTCACACGCATCGGGGTTATTTCGAGCTGGCAGAGCTTGTGGGCAAGGAGTACGGTGGGTCCATTCGGACAAGCATGGGCCAGAACCTCGCTGTATTCAGGCCGCGCGCACTCGACATTGTCGAATCGTTTGATCGGCCCACCCAGATCTTGTATCCGAAGGATATCGGGTACGCCCTGTTTCAGCTAGGCGTTGGGAATGGGGATAGGGTGTTGGAGGTTGGGACCGGTAGCGGGGCTCTAACCTCCGCGTTGGCCCGGGGGATCGCGCCAGATGGCCAGGTGTTCACTTACGAGATGCGACCGGAGTTCTTGCGAGCGGCAAAGGCGAATGTCGACAAGGCGGGATTCGGCTCGCTAGTGACTTTTCACAACAAAGACCCGACTGAGGGATTTGACGAAACTGGCGTGGACGCGGTAGTTGTCGACCTTGGAGATCCCTGGAGGATGGTGAGAGCCGCTTATGGAGCGCTGGTCGGAGGGGGATTGCTCGCAGGCTTCACCCCCACCATAAACCAGCTGGAGAAGCTTGCAATCGCACTCCGCGAAGGAGGCTTCGTTATCCTAGAAGCAGTGGAGCTCCTTATGCGGGAGTTCAAGACAGAGGCTGGAAAAGTAAGACCGGAGACTAGGATGATAGGACACACCGCGTACGTGACAATCGCCCGAAAGCTCCTTCCAACCCCTGAAGCGTGAATCATCTATATACGAGACCATTCGAAGAATGGACCAGTAGTCGGTGCGATAACAACGGGCACTAAGACAACGATCGCAGGAACGGAAATACACGACATTCTAAGGGGCCTAATGGTCGTGATTGCAGGCGCGCTGATAATCCTGCCAGCGTACATTAACTACGAATCGTGGCACCGACTCAACCTCGACATCACAGTTTCAATGTCGATCAGCCTCACATCATTCGCCCTCGGAATACTCATCTTCATACTAGTCGTCGGCAAGGAAAGAATAGAGGGACCGAAGAAACAATAATCGCACCGCAAGACTCGCGATATCGATTCTCGGTCAACATCCTTATCTTCGTCCCGAGTTCCGGAACGCCAAGCATGAAGCAGTATGATCTCATTATAATTGGTACAGGATCGGCCATGAACATCGTCGACCCGATGATACAGGAAAGTCCGAACATTCGGATCGCGGTCATCGACAAGGACGAGCCTGGAGGCATTTGTCTGACACGTGGCTGCATCCCCTCGAAAATACTGTTGTACCCTGCAGAACTGGTGAGAACTATTGAGAAAGCGCGAGACCTAGGTGTCGACGCAAAGATCGCTAGTATCAATTTTCAGATGGTTATGGAGCGGATGCGGACCCTCATCAACAATGACATTGACCAGATAAGAGAGGGGTTGTCCAGCTCGAAGAACATTGACTACTACCACGCTCCCGCAGAGTTCGTCTCGCCATACACGATGAGAGTTGATGGAACCGAGATCTCATCCAAGATGATATTCCTATGTATCGGATCAAAGATCAACATCCCACCAATCAAAGGACTTGACAAGATCAAGTACCACACAAGCGACACGGTCCTCAAGCTTACAAAACTACCAGAGAGCATCGCGATCATTGGAGGCGGCTACATCGCCGCGGAGTACGGCCACTTCTTCTCAAGCATGGGATCGAAGGTTACGATCATCGGGAGGAATCCGCAGTTCGTACCGGAAGAGGAGCCGGAGGTTTCGGCGCTGGCGAAAAAGGAACTGGAACAACACATCACGATTCTGACAAACCAGGAAGTGAAAGAAGTCAGGGAGATCGGAGACAGAAAGGAGCTGGTGGCGGTGGACCGGAAATCGGGAAAAAACACGATCATAACTGCCAAAGAGATCATGGTCGCAACGGGAAGAGGCCCGATAACCGACATTCTCCATCCAGAGAAAGCTGGGATAAAGCTCACCAAGGAAGGCTGGATAGAGGTGAACGAGTACCTCGAAACCTCGCAGCCGAACATATGGGCGCTCGGAGACGCTGACGGAAAATATCCGTTCAAACACGTTGCGAATTACGAGTCTAAGATCGTTTACTACAACGCGATACTAAGAAGGAAGATCAAAGCGGACTACCATGCGATTCCGCATGCCGTCTTCACTTACCCGGAGATCGCAAGTGTCGGGCTAGGGGAGAAAGAGGCGATAGGGAAGCTTGGACAAGACAAGGTCCTAATCGGATTCCAGAAGTACGAAGATACGGCAAAAGGCGAGGCGATGAACGTGAAAGACTACTTCGTCAAGGTTATCGTCGAAGCTGAGACAACGAGAATCCTTGGAGCCCACATCATCGGACCCTACGCCTCAATACTCATACATGAGATCATACCGTTAATGTATGCGGGGAATGGCTCTTACGAGCCGATTAGCGATTCGATCCATATTCACCCAGCGTTGAGCGAGGTGGTGGATAGGGCGTTCCAGTCCCTCGTGCCCGTGGAACACTACCAGCACATGAAACAGCACGCGCACGAACTCGTCGCCGCGTAGCCCTCAGATCGTACAAGCTCGGTCACAAACCAGAATATACCTGTCTAGCCTCGTGATTGCGGTAGAGACTTGCGGATAAGCGCGGTAATACCGGTCTACAACGAGGCCGAGGTCATAGACGAGTTCTCCTCTAGACTTGCATCCGCGCTCCAAAAAATTGACCCTGACTACGAGGCAATATTCGTCGTCGAAGGAACAGACGCGACTCTCGAAAAACTGACCGCCCTCTCGAAAGAAAACCCCCGGATAAAAGTCCACTATAGCCAGGAAAGGCTGGGCCTTGGAAAGGCGATGAAAAAAGGGTTCGGTCTCATCGATGAGGATACGGAGTATGTCGTTACTATGGACGCGGACCTAAACCACCAACCGGAAGAAATACAGAACTTGATGGCGGCCGCCAAGAGCGCAGATATTGTGGTCGGAAGCCGGAACACGAACAAGGGTATGGTCGAAGAACTTCCACTCGTTAAGAGAATGATAAGCGCCACCACCAACTGGACCATGCGAAAGATCTTCCACATACCCTCGAACGATGTCACGTCGGGGTTCAGAATTTACACATCCAGAGCAGTCGAAACGTTACGGGATCAGATAGTGGCCAAGAACTTCGAGATTCAGCCAGAACTCCTCATCCGAGCCAGAAAGAAAGGCATGCCAATCACCGATGTCCCGATCACATTCCTGCCGAGACCGCGAGGAACAAGCAAGCTCAGCTTTGTCAAGAGCGGAATCGGATACGCGATGTTAATCATAAGGCTCGGACTCTAAAGCCAACTCTTCAACGCTTGCTGATCAGACTTCACGTGCTTCTGCAAAACCTCAACCGCCTTCTGAAGAGTCATCTGCTTGAACTCGATTCCAGACTTTGCCAGTGTGGACTGGGACCCTTTCGCGACGCTAGGTGCTACTATCATTGGACGTAACTTCCTGCCCGGTGGAGCTTGCAGGTATTTCAGATACTCCAAGAGCTGCTTGATGGCAGGGAAACCCGCAGGGTCTTTTTTGATCTCGATAACGACCGTATTCCCATCACCATCTGCGCCGTAAACGTCCACGAACCCAGGAGGTACTTTCTTCTCGTAATCCAGGATCTTGAAACCTGGCTCAATGATGTCGGGCTGGAGAATGATGGCTCGCTGCATCTCCTCCTCGCTCGCATGCAACACAAACTCCGCCTCGTCTTGGAGAAGAAACGTGCCAAGAAACTGAATCTCTTTGACGAGTAGAGTTAGACTCTCGAGCGGATTCGGACGAACCGCCTTCAGAACGAGAGTCCCATTGTTAATCTGGGCCTGAATGATGCAACCTGACGGTTGCCAGTTAACAGGTTGATAGTCGCGTCCGCGGTGGACCAGTATGCAACCATCTCCTTTCACAATTACCAACCGTTCGCCCTCCCCTAGATGACTCCCAGTCCTGCCCGAGTACTCCACGCTGCAGGACGCGACCATAACCACTAGCTTCCTAGCCTCGAGACCGATGACCAATTCCGCGCGAGCCTCATCAAGGTTTGGCGAGATCATGACCGGCAACTTGGACCGCCCGAAAGGTTCAATGCGTTAAGGGAGGAATATATCGCCATAGCTTTGCCCGCGAAGGACGCCGAAACTATTACGAAATGGTACGACGCCTTATCCAAGAATTATGACGAGCTATACGGCGAGGAACAAAACAAGAAACATGCGAAAGTGCAGGAGCTACTTGGAAACAGAGCGTTCAAGATTATCGTCGACGTTGGATGTGGAACAGGCAAACTTCTCGGACTCATTTCTCCAAGAAGCCAAGTTGGTTTAGGAATCGACCTCTCTGTCGAGATGCTGAACATAGCAAAGCAGAGGACTAAAGAAAGCGGTAACCAGCTTGTCCGCGCGGACGCCTCTCACCTGCCGTTGCAAGATCACATTGCCGACGGAGTTACATCCGTATCAATGACAGAATCAGGTCCCGTCCTCGGGGAGCATTTCAATGAACTTTCGAGAATCGCGACCAAGGACGCCACGTTAATCATGACGATCTTTGACGACAAAGATCGAATCTCTTTGAAACAACTGAGTGAGACGAGAATCGAACTCGTTGCCTCGTTATCTAATAGAGAACAACTTTACCTGCTCGACATGGCTAAACATCGAGTCAGGGCATCTTCCGAATCCTCGGCTCTAGTTTAAGAATAACCTGCCCGCTCTTTACTGATGACAATAATGGCAGGATGTTCCCACCAATGGCGGGGAAGAGGCCCGATGACTCGTTGTATCAGATGTGGAAAACTCAAATCTGAGTTCAGGAAAGAGCAGCACACTCAAAAGATGATGGCTAGAGAGAACTCCGAATCAGAAGAATAAGTCTGCTCCACGACACCGTCTATTTTTGATACCCTATTTACTCGCGATCTTTCGTCTTTGTCCAAGAGTTTTTATGTCCTGCTGTGAAGCGTCGGCGCAAGGCGCAAATTGGAACCTTCAAGAAAACCGCTGAACCTGCTGGTTCGAAAGTTGCAAGCCGACGTCTCAGTCCGACTGAAGAATGACGCGGAGTACAGAGGCAAAATGATCGACTGCGACAGCCACATGAACATCATCCTCGACGGAGCAAGAGAATACCGAGGAGGAGACCCATCCACAAACTTTGGCAGCCTGATCGTTCGAGGCAGCAACGTCCTATACATATGCGTAAGCGAACCCACACCATAGGATCGCCTCAGATCTTCTTTTCGGAAATTGCGGTCTCGATAAGTTTGTAGTAGTAGGGAGTCTGCTTGAGCAGGTGTTTCAGTGCTAATGAAAGTGGTATCCCTACGAGACCTCCCGCAACGACCTGAAGGATGTTAAACGGTACCTCTCCCGAAGCTGCGACTATCCCGGTAAATTCTGACGAGCCGAATACTAGTGAGATGAAAAATGACTCGGCCAAGAAATATCCCGCAACCATGACAACACTTCCCATAACCCAACCAAATAGCACCCTTCGTTTGAATCGTCTATGCGAGATGAGACCCGCGATGAGCCCCTCCAATCCCTTAATCACAAATGTAAAAGGGGCAAATGTGCCAAATCCACCCAGCGCGTCTGATAGCGACGAGCCAACTGCGCCCGAGATTCCTCCAATTACCGGGCCAAAAGTGAACGCGAAAGTGAAAATCATGATATCTCCGAAGTTAAAGTAACCTTGCGTGGAAGGAATTGGAAGTTGGAATAGGAAGGTTGACAGATAAACCATAACGATGGCGACTGCAGAGAGACTCATAGTAACCACTGGAGTTCGTCTACCGCTCACAGTCTTAGGCTGAGTCGTTTCGCTAGCGTTTGGCACTCCGGTTCACCTGAACAGTCTGATTGGCAACCACTGGACCGGTTTCCACTCGAATCCCCTTCGATCCCAAGGATGCTTGAATGAATCCGAAATAGGGCGGCGAGGGGCGAGCGGGCCTAGATTTGAATTCTGCATGAAATTGTGTCGCAAAATGAAATCTGCTAGATGGAACTTCAAGAATCTCCATCCTTCGATTTGCATCGCTTCTTCCAGAGAACTTCAACCCATTGGAGGTGAACTCTGGGATGTACTTCGGATTCACTTCGTATCTGTGACGGTGGCGTTCCCAAACTTTCCCCTTCCCGTAAAGAGAAAATGCCATCGTCCCAGCGTCCACTGTAATCTCATGGGCACCCAACCTCATCGTGCCACCTTTCTCCAACACACCATTCTGCTCGGGCATCAGATCAATTACCGGGTTCTTTGATCCCGGATTGAGCTCAGAGCTTGCCGCATCTACAATGCCGACATGTCTCGCATACTCAACGACGGCTAGTTGGAAGCCATAGCATATGCCCAGAAAAGGAATGTCATGCGATCGAGAATATTCTATGGCTAAAATCTTCCCCTCGGCACCTCTCGCACCGAAGCCCCCCGGCACCAAGACCCCGTCGAAACGAGACAAAAGCCGGACTTTTTCCGGCTGTTTCTCAAAGTCGTCAGTTTCAATCCATTCTAGGTTGACTTTGGCACCTGCCGAAGCTCCCGCGTCCTTGAGAGCATCATTGACACTTACATAACAGTCAGCGAGTTCTGCATACTTCCCGCAAATTGCTATTTTTACTTGCCTAGTTTGGGTCAGATGTTCTTCAAGCATTTTCCTCCAAGAACTCCACTGGGGCAGGTTCTCGGGCAACCTAAGACGGTGGGTGATGAATGTGCCGAGCCCTTGCTGGTCTAAGAGGAGAGGAGACTGATAGATACTGTCCATGTCTTGAGAGGTGAATACTGCAGACTCCTCTACATTGCAAAAGAGGGCAATCTTTCGCCTCGGTTCCTGCTTGAGGGGTGCCTTGCTTCTCGCGACGATGATGTCAGGCTGCACTCCGATTCTGCGGAGCTCTTGGACGCTATGCTGGGTGGGCTTAGTCTTCTGCTCCCCCACCACATCCAACACGGGAACGAGGGTCACGTGGACATTCAGAACATTCTCGCCGCCCTCTTCCAGACGAAGCTGGCGTGCGGCTTCGAGGTATGGTAGAGATTCGATGTCGCCGACGGTTCCACCTATTTCTACCAACACCAAGTCTACCCCCTCTTCCCTAGGAATACTACGGAGTCTATCCTTGATCTCATCGGTTATGTGGGGTATGATCTGGACGCATTTGCCGAGAAAGTCGCCCTTGCGCTCTCGCTCGATGACTGAGAAATACACTTGCCCGGTTGTTATGTTGTGATTCTTTGGGACGTTGATATCTAGGAACCTTTCGTACGTCCCTACGTCCATGTCTGTCTCTCCTCCGTCTTCCGTGACGAAGACCTCGCCGTGAATGTAGGGATTCATAGTTCCCGCATCGTAGTTGAGGTAGGGATCGATTTTGACGGCGGTAACTTTGAGGCCCCGGACCTGAATTATTTTCCCGATAGAAGCGGCGATAACCCCCTTGCCTATTCCGGACATTACGCCGCCTGTGACAAAGACGTACTTAGTCAAAGGGTAACAGTGAGAGCAATCACAGGTTCCTCAAAAGGCTAACGCTCCACCGGAGCTCACGAAATCGTACAGCAAAGCCGACGAGGGAAAGCTTTGAGACCTTTATGCGCGCTGAACAAGAGGTCTTGGCTTGGTGGCAAGAGTTCCTCGTTCAGGAAGTTTCAAACCAGCCTTCTGCCAATCGTCAAGAAAACGTTTCAGACCAATATCAGTTAGTGGATGTTTCACCATTTTTTCAAGCACATCGGGCGGCATTGTCGCAACATGAGCGCCTAGCTTAGCGGCATCAACCACGTGGACAGGGTGGCGGATACTTGCCACAAGGACTTGAGTTTCGATTTCGTAATTACGGTATATCTGCAACGTATCTTCAATCACCTTCATTCCCTCATGTCCCGCGTCGTCCAAGCGTCCTATGAACGGGCTAACGTACGTAGCTCCTGCCTTTGCAGCAAGCAGGGCCTGATTGGGCGAGAAAACGAGGGTGACGTTCGTGTTGATTCCTTCTTTGCTGAGCGTTTTGACCGCTACCAAGCCCGCACTCGTCATCGGACACTTGACAACCACGTTCGGGCTGAGAGAGGCCAGGTTGTGAGCTTCTCGCAACATTCCCTCGGTGTTCTGGCTCACGACCTCAAGGTTCACTGGACCCTGTACGATCTCGAGAATTTCAGACACAAGCTCAAGAAAGTCTCGATTCTCCTTCGCAATGAGGGTTGGATTGGTGGTGATGCCGTCAAGCACTCCCATGTCCGCGAAGGTTTTGATCGAAGAGACATTGGCAGTATCGAGGAATATTTTCAAAAATCTGTCACCTAGATTTGATGAGGTGTTTTGCGGCCCTGGCTATTTCCTTTGATGTCAGACCATACTTGACCATGAGTTCTTGGTGCTCACCTGACTCTCCGAAAGTATCCCTGACTCCAACTCTCGAAATGGGAACCGGATATGATTCAGTGATAGCCTCGGCAACTGCTCCACCCAAGCCACCGATCACATTCTGCTCCTCAGCAGTGACGAGCGCACCAGTCTTCCTTGCAACTCGAACAATTGTCTCGGAATCCAGGGGCTTTACTGTGTGGGAGTCAACAACCTCCGCTGAAACGCCTGTCTTCGAGAGGGTTTCAGCAGCCTCCATCGCCTCGTTGACCATTATGCCACAGGCTATGATACCAATGTCGGACCCTTCCCTCAGTATCTTGGCCCTTCCCACCTCCACATCTTTGGATGCCGAATAGATCGTGGGGACGCTTGGCCTACTGAGACGGATGTAGAAGGGACCGAGGGTCCTGCATGCCTGTGCGATCAAAGATTTGGTTGAGGGAGCATCAGCAGGGACGACAACGTGCATTCGCGGGATAGATCTCATCGTTGCTACATCTTCGATCGTTTGATGCGAAGCACCGTCTGGCCCGACCGTCAATCCGCCATGGGATGAGACTATCTTCACATTGAGATTGGGATAGGCGATTGCGTTGCGAATCTGGTCTAGGCATTTGCCCGGCACGAAGGCGGCGTAGGTTGTGACAAACGGTGTCTTCCCGGCAAGCGCGAGCCCTGCCGCGATGCCCATCATGTTAGCCTCTGCGATCCCAACATTGAAGAACCGTTCAGGATATCGATCTCCAAACAAGCTAGTCTTGATGGATACCGACGTGTCTGCGCCAAGAACGACGACCCTAGCGTCTTCCGCACCAAGCTCCAGCAGAACCTCAGCGTACGCATCACGCATTGAAGCTAGCTGAACGAGCATTATGCTGGAACCTCTCTCCTACTCCTTTGAGTGATGGCCCTCATGTTCTGGAGAGCGGATTTAACATCACCTTTCCGAAAGATGGAGGCTCCCGCGACCAATACGGTAGCTCCCGCTTCAACTATTGTCGACGCATTCTCCTGGTCTACTCCTCCGTCAACTTCTACGTCTAATCCTCCTGAGTCAGCGAGCTTGGCGACTTTCCTTACTTTGGGCAGAACGCTCGGCATGAATGCTTGACCTGGAAACCCGGGGTTGACAGAGAGGACGAGAACAACATCAAAGGGATTCATTTCAGTCCTTAGCCAAGATGGGATGGAGGTGGCCGGCTTCAGCGCAAGGCCCAATTTCTTGTCCTTCTGGTGAATCTCCTTTGACAACTTGTGGAGAAGCGATCGGCTGGCAGCCTCTGCATGCACCGTTATGATGTCGCTACCTGCGGAGAGAAAGGGCTCGTAGAATTTTTCTGGGTTCGTTATCATCAAGTGAACATCGAGCGGGAGTCTGGTCACTTTGCGAATTGCCCTAACAGTGTCGGGTCCCAGACTTATGTTGGGAGCGAAGTGTCCATCTGTCACGTCCACGTGAATCATGTCTGCGCCAGCTCCCTCCACCCTCCCGATCTCGCTTTTCAGGTCTGCATGGTCTGCCGCAAGAATCGAGGGCGCAATTTTGACTCCGCTCATTCTTCCAACATCGTCTTTACGAGCTTACGGACGGTGTCTTTGTCCGGTGCCTTGCCGTGGTAGGCGGGATCCCATTCCATGAACGATACGCCTTTCCCTTTGACGGTATGTGCGATAATCACGGTGGGTCTGTTTCTCATGCTTTCAGCCTTTTCCAAGGCGTCGATTACTTGACGAAAGTCGAAACCGTCGACTTCCAAGACATGCCAATTGAACGCCTTCCACTTGTAGCCAACGGGTTCCATAGGCATGATTTGCTCCGTAAGACCATCTTGCTGGATCCCGTTTCTGTCGACGATAGCGGTTAGGTTGTCAAGTTTGAATTTCGGCGCAGCCATCGCCGCTTCCCAAGTCTCTCCCTCATCGAGCTCACCGTCACCGAGGAGCGCATAAACTCGATAGTCTTTCTTGTCCACCTTACCAGCGAGGGCCATGCCGATAGCAGCTGATAGACCGATTCCCAGTGAACCTCCAGGAAACTCTACGCCTGGGACCCGATGGTCTGGGTGGCCTTGTAGGCGGCTGTTGAGCTTCCTTAGGGTCATAAGTTCGCTGGTGGGGAAATAGCCAGCTTCCGCAAGAGTCGAAAAGAGGACTGGAGCAGCGTGCCCTTTCGACAAAACAAACCGGTCACGATCTGGCCAATCTGGACGCTTAGGGTCATGTCGCATCTTGTAGAAGAACAGAGAGACAAGTATCTCGACAGCCGAAAGGCTTCCACCAGGATGCCCCGACTTTGCCTCTCCCACCATCAGAAGAATGTCGTCTCGAATCTTTGCGGCCTTTTGCAGAAGCATGCCGATGGGGATCGACTGTTCTTCCATGATCAGTGGACCGGAACCTGAACTATCTGCTCTGCAAGCTCAAGTGTTGTGCTAGCTTGAGATCTAAGATCGTTCAGGTCTACAACGACAGTGCCAAGATTATCCGCGTGTTGTGCTGCTGCAAGTCCGGCGAGCAATACAGCTTCCCCAATGGGTGCCTCACTGACGAGCGACATGGCAAGTACGGCTGTCATGCAATCTCTTACACCGACGGCGTTGAACCCGGGCTTGGGACCCTTGAAAGGTGGAAAACTTGTGATATTCTTCTTCTCAAAGAGGATCATGCCCTGTTCGCTTCGAGTGAGAAGGAGAGCCTCGCATTCCAACCGAGTCATGAGGTTGTGGCCCATGTTTCTCAGCGAGGTATCATTGACCATGGATACGCCAGTAGCTATCGTGGCCTCGCGCACGTTGGACTTTACCATTGAGACCCCCACGTAGTCGAGGTAATGCCGAACCTTAGGCTGAGCGACGACTTTCTTCTCCTGGACTCGGCACTCTTCGACGACATTGCTTATGAGTTCGGGAGTTATGACGCCCTTATCGTAGTCGGAGAAGACGACGCCGTCTGCGTCCTCCAAGAGGTCGTCAAGGGAGTAGAGGAATTGCTTCGTGACATGCGCCTCGACGTCAGTCCGTGATTCCTTGTCGATCCTCAGGTACTGGCGATGATTCAGAATGAATCGGGTTTTCAGGCTTGTCGGGCGGCTGTTCACAACGGTGCCTGAGATGTCAACCCCCTTCTTCTCCAGCTCCTCTTGGATCCACTTTCCCGGCTCATCATTTCCCACGACACCAAGCACCCGGACTTTCGCCCCAAGCGCGACCAGGTTGTTGGCCAAGTTCGCAGAACCTCCGAGCACAAGTTCCTCGGAAACGAAATCCGCCACGGGGACGGGTGCCTCTCTCGAGAGTTTTCGGCCCTGAGAGCGAACATAACGGTCGACCATCAAGTCCCCTATGACCAAGAATGTCTTATCCTGAAAGCCGTCGATTATTCTCGTAGGATCGGAGACGGCCAGTGTCAACTAGGACTCTAAGAAGAGCGGAGCCTAGCGATGTTATTTAAGATTGTCAGAAATAGGAATCCACGCAGGAGGCCACGCGGGGCCCAAATAGAGCGTTACTTGACGTCTTCAGCTCGCTTCACGAGCCGCACTCTACACATGACATGGTCTCCATCCTTCACTCCGAAGATTTTCCGAATCTCTTCAGGAATAGTTATCCTTCCTCCGGCGATGACTTCAGCAAAGAAGGGAATGTCTTCTTCATCAACTTGAATTGGCAAAGCGATTGTCGCGCACGCGAATACATCTGGCCGATGATATAACGTTTTGACAAAACTCACATTAAGGACAAGAACAACGAGAGATCGTCTCCATTGAAGACCATCGTAGACTCGGGTACTGAAGATCTCTCTAAGATGAATTTCGACGTTTCAGAGGAGCAGAAGCTTGTCCTAGACGAGGTCGACCGAGCTTGTCGGGAACTCCGCCCGTTAGAGGACCAGGCATACCTGGCGGGAAAGTTCAACGAACATCTTATTTCCATTTTCAAGAAAGCTCAACTCCTTGGGCTTCCAATATCAAGACGCTATGGCGAGGGCCAGGGGGCCGACATTCTCACATATGCCCTTGCTTTGGAGAGGATTGGCCGAGAAGGAACTGGAGTCCGAACGTTTCTCTCCGGACACGTCTCACTAGGCCAGTTGACGGTTCAGAAGTGGGGGAATGAAGATCAAAAACAGCGTTACCTTCCACAAACGACAAGAGGAGAAAGGGTAATGTGTTTTGGACTGACCGAGCCCACCGCGGGTAGCGATCCCACCTCGCTACGAACCTCGTACGAAGACAGAGGAAACCACTACCTCTTGAACGGAAGCAAAGCCTGGATCTCTAACGGCAGTATAGCAGACACGTCTGTGGTATTCGCATACCCAAAAGGCAAGCATGATGGAATGTGCGCGTTCATAGTTGAGAAAACATTTGAAGGCTACTCAGCTCAGCAACAGAAACACAAGCTAGGAATGCCAACTTCTGACACTGGCTCGATCTTCCTAGATAACTGCAAGGTTCCCAAAGAGAACCTACTTGGTCCCCTTGGAAAGGGCCTCGGCATCGCCTACTCTGGTCTAATGAGTGGCAGACTCAGTGTTGCCGCAGGGTGTTTGGGAGTCATCGAAGACTGCATCACAGAAGCGGTAAACTACTCAAAGCAACGAATACAACACGGCAAACCGATCGGCAAACACCAACTCGTCCAACGACACATTGGAATCATGTCGACGAATCTGGAGGCTGCCAAGAACCTCGTCTACAAAGCTGCGCTGCTCAAGCAACATAGCGACGAACAGCCCGAAAACAAGGAACTTCGCGACCATGCCGACATTACCATTGCCCAAGCAAAATACTTTGCCTCAAACGCATCGTTTGACGCAGCAGATCGAACCGTTCAGATCTTTGGCTCAAGCGGATATAGCTTCGAAACACGGGCACCCAGACACCTAGTTGACACTAGGGTCTGTCGAATCTATGAGGGAACAGACGAGATCATGGTGCAGAAGATCGCAGTAAACCTCCTCGGACAAGACTTCGAAGCATACCGCTAACTCTCCACTTAGGGCCTGCAGTAGGCACAACGCTAGTGCCATATGGACACCCCACTTTTGGGTAGCCTTATTTTCGAGAACGCTAGACTAACTCTTGGATTCGTAAGAGAGTCTGTTTCTTCTATGGGATTTGCTACCATGAACCAAGCGTCTCGAAAAACGCTGACGATCGGGATTCAATCAATTCTCAATGTCTTCTTAGCTACTTGGCTCTACAACGAATACATCCACAACAGGTTCATGCAAGACTACCTGGCCAGTACATTTTCATCGGTTGGCATCGCCGTCCCGATTGGGCTACTGGCTTCCGCGGCCATTGCGGGAGGCTCCTTCATGGCGTACTCGAGAAGACAACAGGCGAGCATCGGGAACGGATTACGCCCTCTCAAGGTGGGGGTGTTAGAGGGATCGGAAGGCACTCTAGCGGTTCTGGACACATGTCCATTCTGCAGCGTACCACTCAAGAACATCTCAGAGAACCGTTTCCAATGCAGGAAATGCCGAAGATACTTCAAGAAATAGCAGAGCCATATTTTATGGATGACAACTAAGGTTAGACTGGACTCAGTGACGATGAGGTCGTCAATCTTGCGAAGGAGAACAAATACATCCTAGTCAGACTTGACAGAAAGCTTCTCAGCAGATGCCGAGTAATGGGTATCCCAGCTGTGGATTTGGGGCTCGAAGTCTAGGCAAAGATAGTACACGAGTCGTTAGAGAAGATCATATCTAGTCACGAGCCCCCTGACAGTCCTGCGAGATCTTGGAGAGAACATTCGCCCTTGAATGTTGAGAAAGAGGACGACGATTCTTCTCAGTATCTGCAGGAAGCATGTTACTATCTGCTGAAGAAGGGTCTGACCCTCGAACAAGTATCCAAAGCGCTTGAGGTTTCGGAGCAGGAAGCAACTCGACTTTATCGAGAATTCGAATCAAGGATAGCTTCCGGCAAAACAGAGGTGAATGAAGTCGACAGGAACCTCTGGGAGGATGTCTACAATGATTCTGTCGGCAATGAGAAGATAACCTTCGTGAGAGACAACGGGTTCTATCATTGCAGGCGCGATGACCTTGACAAGATGGACTCTCCTGCCCTTATGGCGATCTTTGAGACGAGCAAGAAATTCCTGGACTTTGACATGTACAGACGATACTTGGACAGCAAGCCGCCAGTCGGCTATGATCCGATGGCAATGCAGAGGCAGATCAAAAGAGCTGTGGAT
>Ga0209161_10000909_pt1 | contig 24352 bp, 25 predicted proteins | sample GraSoiAngelo_155_FD_186169 | JGI IMG/M metagenome (GOLD analysis project Ga0209161, IMG submission 186169) | Grasslands soil microbial communities from the Angelo Coastal Reserve, California, USA - 14_1009_13_30cm (SPAdes) (version 2) | ecosystem: Environmental > Terrestrial > Soil > Grasslands... | reverse complement strand
GCCGACGGGAAAGTCTCGGCGCGCCGTCATCGAGACCGCGTCGGCGCGCGCCGGGGCCGGAGAAACGAGCACGACGAGGAGCGCCGCAGCCGCCAGCCGTACCCACCGCGCCGATTTCATGCTCATGACGTTCTTCCTCGCCTCTGGAGTTCTACGCACACATCGTTGGCCGCGTCGGGGGCCGCTCAGACCTTGATGACGCCCTTTCGGACCATCTCAGCGAGCTCGGCCAGTCTCTCTTTTCGTTTCACGAGCTCCGGCATCGGTGGCAGGCCTGCCAGGGTGAGGATGGCCTCCCACCGATAGACCCAATCGTGGCGCAAGAGACTCTGCACGACGTTGGTCCGTCGGATGCGCTCTTGCCGCTCTGGCTGCTGATCGAGCTCACGAATGACGGCGGCGATCCCCCGGGAGTCGAGCGGCAGCGGCACCACCGCGTCCACCCAGGGGAACACGTCGCCGAACTCGGGATTCTTCGGGGGGGCACCGATCATGATGGTGCCCGCCGCGGCCCCTTCGAAATACCGTGAGCCGGTTTCGCTCTGGTCACCGCGTTCATCGGGACGGTCCCACTTGGCGGGATACACCACGAAGTACCGGCTTCTCTTCACCCGGTTCGTGAAGAGGAATCGGTGCTCCTCGATGTCTTTCGTGTGCAGATCCGTCTGGGTGTCATACACGTAGAAGATCTTGTCCTCGCGCGCCATGCTCACGAGCGCGCGATGGGCTTCCTCCGATCTCCGCCCGACGCTCAGCACGTCGATACATCTCTCCACTTCCTTGGGGTAGGGCAGCAACGCCAAGGCATCTGTCGACTGCGGCATATAGACGCACCGACCTCGGATCACCCGGTTGATCGGTTCGACGCTCTCGGAGAGCGAGCTCAGGACGTAGTCGAACTTCGACAAGACCTTCATGGAGCTCTTGTGGAGCGGGATCTCCTTCACCCACAGCTCGTTCAGCCAGCAGATCGAGGTCCGGCACCGGTCGGTCCAGCCCTCCAGCGAATTGACGTTCAAGAGCTCGGCGGGCTTCTCGACGATGGCGAAGAACAGGTCGTAATCCCGATCGAGCTTGATCCTGGGGACGCCGGCATTCAGGACGATCTCGGTATCCCTGCCCACTCTCAGCGCGAGTCGCTTGCGCTGGGCGAACCATCGTCCGCGTTGCGGCGCCAGCAGATCGACGACGTCGAGCTTTCGGATGAGCTCTTCGAACTCACGGAGCCCCGATCGCCACACTTCGAGCTCGTAGAGGTTGCGCTGAGAGAACATCAGCACGCGGCCCGCGCCGCTGGTCCTCATCGGGCCACCGTCACGAGAGCGGCGCTCCGGGCCGACGGGGGGGTCGCCGGCGGCTCACCGAGCTGAAAGGCCGAGACGTAGCGGACGTGCCAATCGGCGCGTCGCTTATCGAGAGGCTCGACGCTCCAGTAACTCCATGGCCAGTAATCCCGCATCGACGGGTCGCCGTCGTGGATGTCTTCCAACAGCTCGCGCACGGGGCGCCAGCCGAGATCCACGGCCGCCTTCGTCCGGACGTTCAGATCGATCCCCGACACGAACAGATACCCACCGGGCTTCACCAGCCGCGCGACGTTTCGCAGGCATCGCTCGGCATCCGGCGGCTCCATGTGACACAGAAAGTTGTTCGCCACCACCATGTCGTGCCGCCCCAAGACGTCGGCGAACCCCGGGGAGCCTGCGTCACCGACATGCCAGGTGATCCCCTCCTTGAGCCCCGCTTTGACGGCGACGCGTGCGTCACCGTTGCCGTCGAACATCGCCCGCATTTCCTCGACGTTCATCCGCTCGAAGATCCGCGCGGGAACCAGCTCGGGCGTGTCGAGCGAATACACGCCCTCGCGCGCCAGGGCCAGGATGTCCGGGGAGATGTCCACCGCATGTGAGACGACGTTCAGATCGGGCCGCGCGCATCGGATCGTCCACAGCACCGAATACAGCTCGGACCCATTGCTGCAGGCCAGGAACGCGATGCTCAGGGTGGACCCCCACTCTCGGTCCTCGGCGAGACGGCGAATCAGCTTCAGGAGCGGACGATTCCGGAAGAAAAACGTGCCGAAGTTCTGCCGGCGCACCGCGCTCAGTCGAACCAGCCCATGGAGAAAGCGGCCGTAGGCCCGCGCGGGCGTCGACACGGTGACCCGAGCGGGCAGACGGCTCCACAGGAAGCCATTGAGTCGCAGATAGGCGTTGACAGGAGATCTCCCGAAAACTCGGACTCTCGCCAGTCGCGCGGCCAGCGATCGATGCATCAGGCGCCTCTACCGCCCCGCGGGACCCGCAGCTCGTGGGAGGGCACGGCCCGCAATCCGCCATAGGCGGCGGTGTTCGTGGCTCCGGACTTCCAGACCTGCCAGGGAGTGTCGCCGCGGGAGGTCATGTCCTCGAAACGCTGCTTGTCCTTGAAGGTGTCCATGCAGGCCCAGAAGCCGGTGTACTGGTACGCCACCAGCTCGTTGTCCCGGATGAGCCGCTGAAACGGCTCGCAGACGAGCTCTTCGCCGTCCTTGATGTACTCGAAGATCCGATGCTTGAAGGCGAAGAACCCGCCGTTGATCCACAGGTCGCTCTCCGTGGCGTCGCGGAGGTCGAGCACGTCGCCCCCGTTCCCGAGGCTCACGACGTGGAAGGAGTGCGCGGGTCGCACACACAGGAAGCTCGCCACCTTGTCGTGCGAACGGAAGTGTTCGAGATACGCCGGCAACGACAGGTCGGTGAGCCCGTCGCTGTAGTTGGCCAGGAACACGTCGTCGGTGCCCACATACTTCTCCGCCGCGAGGAGCCGCTGGCCGAGGTTCGAGTGCAACCCCGTCTCGGCGAACGTGATCTTCCAATCGTCGATGTCGCGGTGATGCACGTGAACCGTCTTGCCGCCGTCGCTCAGCGTGAAGTCGTTGGACACGCATTCGTCGTAGTTGAGGAAGTACTCCTTGATGAGATCACCACGGTAGCCGAGGCACAGGATGAACTCGGTGTGCCCGTAATGGGCGTAATACTTCATGAGATGCCAGATGATCGGGCGCGGACCGATGCTCACCATGGATTTCGGGATCGTGTCCGAGTACTCGCGCAGCCGCGTGCCAAAGCCGCCGCAAAACAGCACGACCTTCATCGCCGCCTCCTCACGGGGTCCCCAGTGTTAACGGTGTGCCCGCGCCGACCGTGTGCCGAACGTCTCTCGCGCACGCATCGAGTTGATGAGCCCGGTACCACTCGATCGTCTTTCCGAGGCCGGCGTCCAGAGAGGTGCTCGGCCGCCAACCGAGAAGGGTGGACGCGCGCTCGAGGCGGGCGACCCTGACGTGCCCTCCCGGTCGGTCCGGGAGCGCTCCGAACCGCGGTGCGATCGATGAATCCATCAGCCGGACGAGGCGCTCGACGATCTCCCGCACGGAACGGGCCGTCCCGGAGCCGAGATCGATGGTGGCCCCCTCCGCGCCGTGCGCCGTCGCGGCATGCAGCAAGCCGTCGATGACGTCCTCCACGTAGATCCAGTCGAGCAGCCGCGACCCGCTGGAAAGCCGCGGCGCCTCGCGCCGGAGGAGCGACAGGATGGTGGACGGGATCACCTTGTCACGTGCCTGCCCGGGCCCGTAGCCCATGAACAGGCGGAGGGTGACGACGGGGCAACCGTACAGGCGGTGGAACATGCGCGCGTAGGCGCTGGCCGACCACTTCGCCGCGCTGTAGGGCGAGGCGGGCGTGACCTCCTCGGCGGCCTCGCCGTACGGCTCCTCCATCGAAGCCACGAAGACGACCCGGCGGCACCCGTGCTCCGTCGCGAGCGTCAAGAGATTCACGCTGCTCGTGAGCAGGCTGTGGAGCGTCGGCAGCACGAGAGAGAGGTCGGGCGCCGCGGTCACCTTGCCGCCCAGATGGAAGATCACCCGCGGCTGAACGTCGCGGACGAGCTTCGCCGCCTGCGCGACGTCTTCCAGGTCGCATTGCCGCCAGCGGATGCCGTCGCCGTCTGCTCGCTGCGCGCCCCGCGATACCGCAACCACGTCCGCGCCCGCGGCGACGAGCTTCGGGCACAGATGCGTGCCGAGGAAGCCTCGGGCGCCCGTGACGAGCACCGGCGTTCCCGCCAGGCTCCGCGCGTCGCGATCCGCCGTCGCCATCAGCGCTCCCTTCCCACGCGAAACTCGGAAGCGTGCGCGCCCGTCACCGGCGGCCATGGATCGGCGGCGAGCGCCCGACGGAAGTCGGGATAGCTCCGATCGCGGTCGGCGATCGTACGATCGTCGTCCGGCCATCGGATGCCGAAGGCCGGATCGTTCCAGCGAACCCCCCTCGCGTGCGCGGACGAGTAGAACTCGGAGATCTGGTAGAAGACCTCGGTGTCGTCCTCGAGGGTCTGGAAGCCGTGAGCGAACCCCTTCGGCACGTACAGCATCTTCCGATTCTCCGCCGTGAGCACGACCGCGAAGTGCCGGGTGAACGTGGACGAGTCCGAGCGCAGATCGATGATCACGTCGTACATCGAGCCCCGGGTGCAGCGGACGATCTTCGTCTCCGCGGAGGGCGGCCGCTGGTAGTGCATCCCGCGCAGGGTGCCCTTTCTCTTGTTGAACGAGGTGCTGCATTGTGCGATGCGGGTCTCGAGGCCGCGCGCCTCGAACTCGCGGCGGCACCACGTACGCGCGAAGAGGCCCCGCGTGTCCTCGAGCGGTTCGGGCTCGATGACGAAGGCTCCCGGGAGCGGTGTCTCGGTGAGGATCACGGGTACACTTTGACGTCGGGGATCGGGACGACGAACTGGCCGGCCCATTCCCGGATGTACGAGACCTGCTCCATGATCTCGTCCTTCAGATTCCACGGGAGGATCAGCACGTAGTCAGGCCGCGTCTGCCGGATCTTCTCCGGCGCGTGAATCGGGATATGCGTGCCGGGGAGGAACCGGCCGTGCTTGTAGGGGTTGCGGTCCACCGTGTAGTCGAGGAAGTCGGTGCGGATGCCGCAATAGTTCAGGAGCGTGTTGCCCTTGCCCGGCGCCCCGTACCCGGCGATGTGCTTGCCCGCGCGCTTCACGTTGATCAAGAACTCGAGAAGGCGCCGCTTGGTCTCGTGGACTTGCTCGGTGAACGCGGCGTAGGTCTCCAGTCGGTTCAGGCCCGCCGACGCCTCACGCGCGCGGAGCCTCGTGACGTCCTCGCTCTCAGGCGTCCCCGACTCCTCCGCATGTCCCGCGTAGATCCGTAACGAGCCGCCATGCGTGCGCAGCTCCTGGACGTCAAAGAGACGCAACCCGTGCGCGGCGAAGATGCGCTCGGCCGTGAGGAACGAAAAGTAGGAGAAGTGCTCGTGGTAGATGGTGTCGAACTGGTTTTCCTGCATGAGCCGCATCAGGTGGGGGAACTCCATGGTGAGGACCCCGCCGGGCTTCAGCAGGAGCTTCATGCCGGCCACGAAGTCGTTGACGTCCGGCACCTGCGCCAGCACGTTGTTGCCGATCAGCAGATCGGCCTGCAGACCCTGGGCCTGGAGCTCGCGCGCCGTCTGCCGCCCGAACATCGCGACGTGCGTGGGCACGCCCCGCGCCACCGCCGCCTCGGCGACGTTACGCGCCGGCTCGACGCCGAGAACCGGCATACCCTTGGCGACGAAGTACTGGAGCAGGTACCCGTCGTTGCTTCCCAGCTCGATGACCCGGCTCGTCCCGGACAGGCCGAGGCGCGAGGCGATCATGTCCACGTAAGCCTTCGCGTGGGCCAGCCAGCTGTCGGAAAAGGAGGAGAAATAGGCGTACTCGGTGAAGATCGCCTCGGGGCTCACGTATTGCTCCACCTGGACGAGGAAGCACCGCTCGCACACGTATGCGTGGAGGGGGTAGAACCGCTCCACCTGGTTCAGCGCCTCGGCAGGCAGGTAGCTTTCGCAGAGGGGCGACATGCCCAGATCGACGAACGTCTGGCGAAGGGGTGCCGAGCAGAAGAGGCAGCCCGCCATGCTACGCGGCCCGCCAGCGCAGGCTCGGGTCCACACGGCCCGAGGCCAGCAGGTGCTTCAGGTGGTCGATCCGCTTGAACCGCGGTCCCTCGCAATCCTCGAGGACGAGACCGACGCTGCGATAGACGGTCGCGAGCTCTTCGGCGCCCCGGCGGGCGGTCCACTGCGGCTTGAACTCGGGCAGGAGCCGATGGATCTTCTCGAAATCCGCCCGATAGCAGCGGGGGTCCGGACCGCCGCCCGCCGCGTACTCGACGCGGGAGCCCGGAACGACGTCCCGGATGATCTCGGCGAGATCGCGGACCCGGTAGTTCTCGGTGGTCTGGCCCACGTTGAACGCCTGGTTGTAGACCGTGTCGCGCGGCGCCGCCAGGACGGCGAGAAAGGCGCGGCCGACGTCCTCGACGTGCACGATCGGCCGCCAGGGTGACCCGTCGCTCTTGATGTGCACGCGACCGGTCGTACAGGCCCAGGCCACGAGGTTGTTCAGCACCAGATCGAACCGCATACGTGGAGACACCCCGTAGGCCGTCGCATTGCGCAGGAACGTCGGGCTGAACCGGTCATCCGCCAGCGGAGCCACGTCCTGCTCGACCCGCACCTTCGAGATGGCGTAGGGCGTGATCGGACGGAGCTCGGCCGTCTCGTCCACCAGATCGTCGCCGGCCTGGCCGTAACTGCTGCAGGAAGACGAGTAGATGAAGCGCCGCACGCCGGCCTCCTTCGCGAGCCGCGCGAGGCGGACCGACGCCGCATGGTTGATCTCGTAGGTGATCGCAGGGTTCAAGTCGCCCAGCGGATCGTTGGAGAGGGCGGCGAGGTGGATGACCGCGTCGAACCCCTTCAGCTGCCTCACCTCGACGTCCCGCACATCGACCCGCATCTCCGCGATGTCGTGGATGCCCGGGACGAACGTGCACCGCTCGAAGAGGTCGGTGTCGAGACCGACGACGTCGTGACCGGCGCCGAGCAGCATCGGGACCATCACCGTGCCGATGTATCCCTTGTGGCCGCTGACGAGGACGCGCATGGACCTACAGGACGACCTTTCGGCAGTAGAACGCCTCGGCGTAGCGCCCCTTCGACTCGATCCCGCGCAGCCGCAGGAGCGACGAGAACGCGTCCGGGGTGAACCAGTCGTGGTGCTGCTGCGTCTTGAAACAGTCCATGAGGATCCCGATCTTCTCCTGGCAGGTCGCCTCGTCGAGCTGAACGAAGAGATTGGGGTTGCCGATGTCGCCGTCGTACTTCACGATTTCGTACTCGAGGATCAGGTGATTCCGGTACGTATTCCACGTCAGCTCGGACACCAGGCGATGGTCCTGGTGGAGATCGTTGCGATACGGCGTGAAGATGATGTCCGGCGACGTCTTGACCTTCAGCCCTTCGAAGAACTCCTTGACACGCTCGCCCTGATACGGGAAGAACCCATCCCTGAAATCGGCGACGATGATTTCCTTCCTCTTCGCGCCCGTCAAAAACTTCTCGGCGCTCGCGACGGCTTCCTCGTCCCTCCGACCGCTGGACGCCAGAACGACCCAGCAGACGCTCGTCTCCTCGTACTCGTCCAGGAGCCGCAAGACCGTCCCGCCACAGCCGATCTCGATGTCGTCGCTGTGCGCGCCGAGGCACAACAGGCGCAGCGGGTGGCTCTTGTCGCCGGCGAAGGTCAGGTTCTGCATGACGGGTCTAGGTGCGGTCGCCGGTCACCGGGACACGGCGTGCGCGCCGCGCTCGGGTCGGCGGTCCGGGGCCTGGTCGAAGATCGCGGTGTATTGCCGCTCCAACGCCGCCCGGTATTCTTCGGATTTCTGCGCGAGATAGGGCGCCAGCGTTTCCGTCCGCTCCTCGAGTGCCAGGAATTGCTCGATCAGGCGCCCGGGATCCAGGTCGTCGATCCGTTGGCAGTACTCCGCCAACCCCATCTCCGCCATCAGCGCCTCGTTCTTGCGCCCGTAGTACGAGATCGAGACCACCGGCTTGGTCAGCATGAGAGCCAACAGCACATTGTGGAAGCGACTGGCCACGACGATTTCCGATTGTGCGAGCTGGGAGATCAGCTGATCGACCGACGACACCGGCCCGTGGATGAGCCGGCTTTCGTCATAGACCACGTGACGCTCTTTCAGTCGCCCGATCACGTCGTCCGACGCGCGGCTGTCGTACACCACATCGCCGATGAGCAACCGCACGGTGTACCCGCGCTGGAGCAGCCAGGCCACGAACGTCGTCACTTTCTCGATGTACTCGTGATAGATGGCCCGTCCGTGCTCCGGCCGGCAGCCTCGACCGTAATACTCCATGAGGCCGAGGCCGACCACGGGGCCGGTCCGGTGGCGCGGCTCCCTGCGAATCGCGGGGCGTGGAAAGCTGAAGACCAGATCCGGGTAGACGAAGTCCCGACGCGCAGCGATGCCGAGACTGCCCAGCAAGTCCCTCGAAAAGCGGTCGCGGTACGACCGGTAGTCGGCCAGGGCGAGCGCGGCCTTCACGAACCACCGACTCAGGGGATGCTCGAGCCGGCCCGTGCCGACACTGACGAACAGCAGTTTGCAGCGCCGCAGCTTCGCCAGCAGTGACCACTTGAATATTTCATAGTGCAGATCGAAGGGGCGGATGCCGAAATCGTCCAGCATTCCCGTCCCGGCCATGATGAGCATGCGGCCGTCCTTCAACGTCTTGAACGCGGTCACCCAGTGCATCAGCTCACGGGGTATTCGGATCACGATTCCTCTGAGCAGTCGCAGGAGAGGCTGCGTCCTCCGCGCGCTCGCGGTCGACGCTTCACGGTGCGCATACGTGGACGACATCGCCACCGCCGGGACGTTGTACCGTCTCGAGGTGTCTTCGGGATCGGTGCAGATGCAGCGCAGTGGTGCATCCGGCAGGTACTGGCGAACGTTGTGGATGACCGCCTGCAGCGTGCATTCGTTCCCCAGGTTCTGGGTTCCGAAATTCCCGAAGATGTTGACCGTGCTCGGCTTCATTCCAACGTCCCGACGCTCGGCGTCGCCAGGAGGCCATTGCCCGAGTTGGGCACGAGGAAGCGCAGGACCCTCGCCGGATTCCCTGCCACGATCGCGTGGTCGGGCACCGCGTGGGTCACCACGCTGCCCGCGCCGACGATGGCGTTCTGTCCGATGACGACGTTGGCGAGGATCGTCGCTCCCGATCCGATCGACGCGCCCCTGTGTACCAGCGTCCGCTGCACCGTCCAATCGTCCGTGGTCTGCAGCTCGCCGGTCGGCGTCGTGGCGCGAGGATACGCGTCGTTGATGAAGGTGACGCCGTGGCCGATGAAGACATGGTCCTCGATGGTGACGCCTTCACAGATGAAGGTATGACTGGAGATCTTGCACCGGGCGCCGACGCGCGCGTTCTTCTGAATCTCGACGAAGGCCCCGATCTTCGTCTCGTCGCCGATCTCGCAGCCGTACAGGTTGATGAACGACGCCAGCTTGACGTCCCGCCCGAGCTTGACGTCCGGCGCGATGCACACGTACTGGCTCATGCCGACTCCCGTCTCAACACGCACCCTTGCCCGAGATGACGGCCGCCGGCGTGGCAAGGAGAATCTTGATGTCGGTCCAGAAGGAACGCCCGCGGGCGTAGCGGAGGTCGAGGCGTACCATCTCGTCGAAGGTGGTACGGCTCCGGCCCGCGACCTGCCAGAGTCCGGTGATTCCCGGCTTGGCTTCGACGAGTCGCCGCCGGTGCCAGAGCTTGTACTCGACGAGCTCGTACGGAAGCGGGGGGCGTGGCCCGATCAGCGACATCTCGCCGCGCAGTACGTTCCACAATTGCGGCAGCTCGTCGAGGCTGGTCTTTCGGAGAAGACGGCCGATCGGCGTCACCCGAGGATCCCCGGTCAGCTTGAACAGCGTCGTGCCGGGCGCGTCGACCTTGCCGCTCGACCTGATGAACCGGCTCACGAACTCCTGGTGCAGCTTGGGATCGGCGTCCACCTGCATCGTCCGAAACTTGAGCATCGTGAACCGTTTCATCATGTGCCCGATCCGCGGCTGCCGGAAAAAGACGGGCCCCGGCGATCCGAGGGTCACGAGGACGGCGATCAGCGCGAGCAGCGGGGACAGCGCCACCAGCAAGAACAGACTGCCCACGAGATCGAAGGCGCGCTTGATGCCGTCGTAGTTCCAGCCTCGCCGACCGCGTGAGCTCAGCTCGGGATTGAAGATGGGGTCGCGGACGCCCCCGCTCGGGCCGTCCTGCCCGTCCCGCCCGGGATAGGCGTGCACGCGCATCGAGAACTGTGCCACGGCGCCGGGTTGCAGGCGCGCGCCGAGCTCTCCGCCGATCCGCGCCGCGACCGCGCCCGGTGGGCCGACCACCTCCGACGCGGGGACATCGGAGAGAAGGACGCCGAGGGCCACCCCGGGCTCGAGCCATCCGAGGACGTCGGTTTCAGCGGTAGCGGCCACCACCGAGTCGATGGCCGCCGCCCACACCCCTGACCCGTCGGCGCCCGGATCACGGCTCAGCTCGAGCCGTACGAGCTGCAGGTGCCGATGAGAGCGATCCGCGCGCTTCCGTTCTCGTATCAACGCGCTCCGAAAGACGTCCTCGTTCAGGACGTGACGGGGCAGCCGCCGGCCGACCGGCGCTCTCTCTGGCGTGGCGGACGGCAGGCCGTAGCAGATGGCCATCGGTGTCGACCGCGGCGCTAGGCAGCCACGAACCGACTGCGCGCGGGTTCGGCGGCGGCCGCGACGGGCGCCGGCGGGACGGACGGCGGCGCGCCCACCACGCGAGTCCGCCTGCTCAGCGCGATATCCCGGCGATGCTTGAGGGACAGATCGGCGGCCTCGAGCATCCTCACCACGCGCAACCCGGCCCGCCCGTCGTTGATCGGCGTCTTTCCCGACGCCACGCATTCCAGGAAGTAGCGGGTCTCGAGCTCCAGGGCTTCGGTCTGGTCCACACGCGGAGCCCACATGTCGCCGCTGCGGTAGCTCATCAGCAGGTCGTAGACGCCTTGCCGCGTCCCGGCCTCCACGCCCTTGTCGTACACCTTGATCTTCTCGGCTGGCTCGAGGTCGTTCCACACGAGCATCTTTCGCTGTCCGCCGACCAGCGTGGTGCGAACCTTCACGGGGGACAGCCAATTGACGTTGATGTGGGCGATGATATTTTTCGGGAAGTACAGCGTGATATAGGCCACGTCGGCGAAGCCGTTCAAGTGCGCGCCGCCGGTCGCCACCACCCCTTCCGGATCCAGGCCGATCAGATGATCGATGACGGACAGGTCGTGGGGGGCGAGATCCCAGATCACGTTCACGTCGTGCTGGAAGAGACCCAGGTTGACGCGCATCGAATCGTAGTAGTAGAGGGGGCCCAGCACCCCTTCATCGACGAGTTCCTTGATCTTCCGCACCGCCCCGCAAAAGAGAAACGTGTGGTCCACCATGAGCGTCAACCGTTGGCGCTCGGCCAGCTCGATCAGTTCCTGCGCCTGCGCCGACGTCGCCGTGAACGGCTTTTCGACGAAGACGTGCTTGCCGTTCTCGAGCGCCCGTTTGGCGAGCTCGTAGTGGGTCGACACCGGCGTCACGATCGCCACCGCGTCGATGTCAGGCGAGGTCGTGACGTCATCCGAATTGTCGCTCGCGCGCACGCCGGGATGGCGACTCCGCACCTGGGCCATCGCTTTCGGGTTCTTGTCGCAGACGGTCACCACTTCGCAACCGGCTTGACTCGCGAAGTTGCGGACGATGTTGGGACCCCAGTATCCGTAACCGACGACCCCTAGCTTGAGCATCACGCGTCTCCGGAATCCTCGGGCCCCAGCCAGGGCCGTCGTGAGAGAAGTGACTCGATGGTCTCGAAGCGTGGCTGCGAATACACCTGCACGTGGAGGCAACGGGCGACATCCTCGGGAAGCCCTTCGCACAGAACACTGCGAATCCGCCGAGCCGCGAGACGGGCGACGCCGGCCCCCGCGTCTTTGCGGAGTTCCGTCAGCACGGCTCCGGCGACGCGACCCTCGCGATACCAGCCGATGAAGTCGCTCTCGCGGAAGCACCGCCACAAGCGGCCGAACAGCGGTGCGGCGAGCGTGGTGTCGATGCGAGCGCCCGCCCCGGCCTTACCCTTGAGATAGACCAGGACCAGCAAGAACGCACGACCCGAGCGGGTGGAACGCTGTTGCTCCAGCGCCAGGAAGTATCGGAAGGCGCCTTCGTCATAGGCTCGGCCCTGACGATCCTCCACCGCCATTCCGCACGAGCATCGATCGGACTGTCGCTGCACACTCAGCACCGGTCGCGTGGCCTCCCTAGAGCCTCACGACGCGGCCGGGCGGGGTCGCCAGACCCCAGGTCGCGTTCCTCGCGTCGACGACGAGCTTGGCGACGTCCACGATTCGGGCGTAGTCGAACTCCGGATGGTCGGTCAGGATCACGACGCAATCGGCGTCCGCCACGTTGCCGTCGGTCGCGCCGACCGCTTTCAGCACCGTTCCGTCGAGGAGCACCGACGGCACGTGAGGGTCGGCGTACGACACGTCGGCGCCGTGTTCGTGGAATCTGGCGAGGACCTCGAGCGCCGGTGACTCGCGCGTATCGCCGACGCCGCGCTTGTAGGCGACGCCGAGGGCGAGGATCCTGGCGCCGTTCAGGCAGCGGCGCTGCTGATTCAGCGCCTCGATGGTGAGGTCGACGACATGCTCGGGCATGGCCCGGTTGATCTCGTCCGCCAGGCGAATGAAGCGCGCCTCATATCCGTTCTGACGCATTTTCCAGGCGAGGTAGAAGGGGTCGACGGCGATGCAATGCCCGCCGATCCCCGGGCCCGGGTAGAAGGGAAGAAAGCCGAACGGCTTGGTGGCGGCGGCCTCGATGACCTCGCGAGAGTTCACCTCCAGCCGGCGGCACATGAGCGCGAACTCGTTGGCCAGCGCGATGTTGACGTTGCGGAAGACGTTCTCGTAGAGCTTGGCCAGCTCGGCCACCTTGGCGCTCGATACTTCGGTGACGGTGCCGACGATCTGGCGGTAGAGAAGCGCCGCGAGGCGCGTGCAGTCGGGCGTCACGCCCCCGACGATCTTCGCAATGTCCCGGACCTTGAAGGCGGTGTTGGCCGGGTCGATCCGCTCGGGCGAAAAGGCGAGGAAGAAATTCACGCCCACGCGGGCCCCTCGCGCCTCGAACATGGGCAGCAACAACTCCTCCGTCGTCCCGGGATACGACGTCGATTCGAGAACGACGAGCTGACCGGGCCGGAAGCCGGCGGCGACCTGCTCGGCAGCGGCCACCACGAACGAGATGTCGGGATCCTTGGATTTTCGAAGCGGCGTCGGCACACAGATGATGACGACGTCACTGTGCTCCAACACGGCCCCGTCGGCCGTCGCCTCGTACCGACCCGCCTCGAGGACCGTCGCGAGGTCCGCGCTCGAGACGTCGGGGGTGTACGAGCGCCCCGCATTCAAGACCCCGACCCGATCGAGGTCGGTGTCGAGCCCGGCGACGGTGAACCCCGCGCGCGCGAATTCGATGGCCAGGGGGAGACCGACGTACCCCTGTCCGATGACCGCGATGCGCGCGGCGTGCTGTCGGATGCGTTCCGTCAATTCGAGCGTGCTCATGGGGTGGTCCGGATGCTAGACGGCGGTTCCAGACACGCGCGACCGGAACGGCCGCTTCGCCGTGTCGGCGATGCGAGTCCACAGGGTCCCCTGACCGTTGGTCGGCTCGTGGTAGTACGAGGAGTAGTAACCGTAGTGACGCGAGGTCGGCCGCTGATCGCCGTTGAATACCAGCCCGATCAGCTTCTCCGGACTCACCATGTTGAGGGCGTCCTCGAGGAGCCGCTGCGGGGTCCGGTGGGCACGAACCACGATGACGAAGCCGTCGACCCACTTCTCGACGACACGCGCGTCGGGAACGGGAACGAGCGGTGGCGTGTCGATCACGACATACTCGTACCGGTCGCGCGCCTGCCCGATGAGCTGGCCCAGCCGCGGAGACTTGAGCATTTCATAGGGCGCGGCCGGGCACCGACCCGACGGCACGACGGAAAGCCGGAATTCGGGAAGCTCGCGCACGACCGCCGAGAGGTCCAATCCCGGGGTCAAGATCGCGTCGACCAGCCCGTTGGCCTCGGGCGCGCGCAGCCGAAGCCCGGCGGCCACGGAGCCCCGCCGAAGGTCGACGTCGATCAACAGCACCCGCGCCGTCGTGTTCTGGGCGAGCGTGCCCGCGAGATTGATCGAGGTCGTCGTCTTGCCGTCGCCGACCGTCGCGCTGCTCACGGCGATGACGTTGAGCCCCCCGTCCTTGCCCTCCTCGATGACATGACGAAGCACCCGGTACTGCTCGGCTTCGAAGGAGCGGGGCTGCAGGAGGCTGATCAGGTGCTGGTCGATGCGAGGCGCCGTCACGACCCACCTCCCGCCAGCGCGGCGGCCAGCAGGTAGTTGCCTTCGGCCAGGTGCCTCGATGCGCCGGTGGCGACGCCGAGCGCCAGGAGGACCGCGACCGCGACGAGCACGAATCGGCGCCGCTCACGCCAGCGATCCCCGGCGATGTCGAGCAGCGGAATGCTCGTCAACACCGGCAGGTTGGTCATCGCCCTCAGGTGGTCGACGGTATGGAAGGTGGTATCGAGATGCTCGGCGAGGGCGACCGCCGCGGCGGCGGCGCCGAGCGCCGCGATGATCCCGAAGGCCAGGATCCGCACCCGGTTCGGCGCGCTGGGCTTATTCGACGGGATGGCGGGATCCAGGATCCGGAATTGTTCGCCCTTCTGCTGTTGCTCCATGCTCCCGGCGAGCTGTGCGTCCTCGTACTTGCGGAGCAGGGAGGTGTAGAGCTCTTTGATCGCGTCGTAGTCGCGCGCCAGCTCCTGGAACTCCTTCTCTCTCTGCGGTGCGCTCTCCGTACGGCGCTGGTAGGTGGCGATCTCGCCGCGGACACGCCCCTCCTCGGTCTTGAGCGCGGCGACCTCCGCGTTGACCTCCTCGATCGCCGCCCGCAGCTGGGTGGCGAGCGGGCGCGACGACGGGCCGCGCTCGGTTGTCGCGGCCTCAGCCTCGCCCGCCTCGGCCATCGTCTCCTCGAACGCCGCGATCTCCGCCTTGAGCCGACTGACGTCCGGATAGCGCTCCGTGAAGCGTGCGCGAAGCTCGCGCAGCTCGCGTTTCATCTTGGCCAGCTGGGCCTGTTTGGTGTCCGGCGCGGCGGCGGTCGAGGTCGCCTCTACCTCGGCGAGCTGCTTCATGAGATTCGTGCGTCGCTCCAGCGCGCGCATGTTCGCGTCGTTGTTGAGCTGCAACCTCGTGCTGAGCCGTTCGAGCGTGGCGAGATTCACCGGAACCTGTTCGGGCAGCTCGCCGGTATGCTGGGCACGAAAGTCGCGAATGCGTGACTCCTGCGCCGCCAGGCGCTTCTTGACGTCGTCGAGTTGCGCGTGAAGGACCTGCGTGGTGTTGACGGCCTGCCGCTCGCGCAGCTGCGAGTTCTCCTCGACGTAGAACGAGGCCAGGGCGTTGGTGACCGCGGCGACGACCTGCGGATCACGCCCCCGATAGCCGAGGATGAAGGCGATCGTTCCGCCCCGCGCACTGCCTTGTTCGACGCTCTTGAGCTCCAGGTGGATGTCTTTCCGCATTCGCTCGACAGCGCCCTCGACGGGTCCCCTTCGCGTGACCTCGGGATACAGGTCGAAGCGTGTGACCAGCTCCGCCAGGCGCGCTCGGCTGAGGACCTCCTGGCTGACGGTCTGGAGTCGAGTTTCCAACTCGATGGTGACCGCGGGTCGTGCGAAGCTTTCCGAGATTTGATAGCGCTCGACCAGCACCGTGGCCGTGGATCGGTACACGTTTGGCAGGAAGCGAGCGACGCTCACCACGATGGACGCCACGAGAACAAATACGGCAAGGGCCACCCATTTTCGCCGGCTCCAGATGTCGAACGCCACTTCGATGACCGATCTCGTTTTCATCGACGCCTGGCTTTCTGGCATGAAGGGGTCGCTCACAGGGGTGCCACGATCGTGCAATCCACTTCGACGGCGACGCTGCGCTGCAGCAGGTTCACCGACAGCACCAGCATTCCCTTGGTGGGCTTGGTCCGCACGAGCACACCCTCCACGTCGGAGAGGGGGCCTCGCGTGATACGGACTCGTGCGCCTTCCCGCAGGTATGGATGGGGCGCCGCCGGAATCCGGGCCTGCACGACTTTCTGGAGGGCCGTCACCTCGGTGTCCGGAACGGCGGCGGGACCTTCGGTCGACGACCCGAGGAGACTCACGAGACCTCGCGCCTTCCGCACCTCGAGGTGGGTCGCCTTGTCGAGCACGGCGTGCAGGAAGAGATAGCCGGAAAACATCGGAACCCGGACGACATGCCGGAGCACACCGCGCCGCGACCAGACCTCGATCTCCGGCAGGAACGGTGCGAGGCCCTTGCTCGACAGCTGATCGTGCACGAGCCGCTCGCAGTGGCTGCGCGTCCACAGCACGAACCACCGCGCGACACTCGGCTCGGTCCGGCCGCGCATCGCCGGCAGGATGACCTGGTTGAGCTCACTCGCGGTCAGCAGCAAGGCTTCGCCCCCTTCGCTTTGGCGGCTCGGTCGGCCGAAATCGCCACAGACGTCTGCGCTCCTATCGGCGTTCGCTTCGAGACGAGGCGCGCGACTCGATGCGATGCTGCGGTCTACTCCACGGTGGTGCGTTAGGCCAGACGAGCTCATGTCGCGCGCCACCGTGCGCGACGACTGAATCGAGTAAACCGCGGAGACGAGACGGTGGCTACCGGCTGGCAGGGGAATTTTTGGAATCTGTTCGCAGGGACTTGGCGCCCTCGATCGGGGGTGACGGAAGCATCAATCGGGACGGCGGAGGACCCCCAAACGGGGGTGCCGACTGCCGGTGACAACGCCCAAGGAACAGGACGAGGGCGTGCCTCTCGGCCGGGCTCAGCCCGATCGAGAAGCGGCGGTCGTATGAGGCGACCACCTCCTCCAGGGTGGCGGCCGAGCCGTTGTGGAAGTAGGGGGGGCCATCTCGGGGCCACCCCATGTCCCTAGTAGAGCACCATCGGATTGCCGGGCGAGCCGGTGGCGCCAATGATCCGCAGCGGCGCCCAGATGAACGCGCCCTCGAGGATCTTCTTGTCGACGAGCGACTTGGTGTCGACGTTCTCCAGGTTCCAGATGCCCCGGCGGGTCTGCATCTCCGTGTGGCAGGGCACCGCGAAGTCGGGCCCCTGCTCCCCCGAGGGCTGCGCGTCGCACGAAGCCGGGCTCCCCCTGGTCGAAGAGGTCCCGGGCCGCCTTGCGCTGGGCGGAGTTCATGGACTTGTACCGATCATTGCTCCAGCTGTTGCCCTGCCCGGTGTGCAGCGCCACGCAGTCCCCCGGCGCGATGTCCCGCAGGCCTTGCATCTGGAGCATGCCTCGGACGTCATCCGCGGTGACGATGCCGGCATCGCCCGGCTTGGTGGGGATCGGCAACATCTCGGCACCGGCCGGGATCACGCCCTTGGACTTCTTGTAGGCGACGGCGTCCAGCACCACGCCGCGACACACGAAGCCAAGCTCACCCGGATGCTCGACGCCCAGCGGACCCATGCCCACCACGCGGCCGCCCGCGCCGTGCTCGTAGGCGTCCCAGGCGATCACGCCGTTGTACATCATCGGGCCCTTCGACGTGTTCACGCCGATGTGACCAGGACCGTCGAACTGCGTCTGGATCTGGCCGATCTCCGTGGTCACCAGCTCGTCGTGGGAGATCAGCGCGTTCTTGCCGAACGGGCCCCCGGTCGGCGTCCCGGGAATGCTCATCTGCCAGCCCGGACGGTTAGGGTTAAGCGACGTCAAGGCCGCCTCGGAAGCGCGCGCGGGGAGACGACTAGCGCAGCGGCGCTCCGCCTGTCAAGGGGTCGGAACCGCGCGAATTTAATGGTGCGCCCGGGAGGAGTCGAACCTCCGACCCTCGGATTAGAAGTCCGATGCTCTATCCAACTGAGCTACGGGCGCATGTGGGGACGCCGCGACGCTCGCTGATTCTACCGCGCTACACTGCGAGGGCAGTGGGAGACACGGAGACCGTGACCCGGCCCGACGCGCGCTACGTCCTGATCGGGGCCACGGGCCAGCTCGGCTTCGATCTCGCGCGGACGTTCGAGCTGCCGGGCACGCTGCTCACGCCCCCGCGCTCCGAGCTCGACATCCTCGACGCGCGGCGGATGGGCGAGACGCTGCGAGCGCTGCGGCCCACGCACGTGCTCAACACCGCGGCGTGGAACGCGGTGGACGCGGCGGAGGACGAGCCGCGCCGCGCCTTCGCGCTGAACGCCGAGGCCGTGGGCACGCTGGCCGAGGCGTGCCAGGCGCTCGGCACCACCCTGGTGCACTTTTCGACCGACTACGTCTTCGACGGCGCCAAGGGCGCACCCTACACCGAGGACGACGCGCCGAATCCGCTCGGCGCGTATGGCGTCTCCAAGCTCGCCGGCGAGCGGCTCGCGCGCGAGCGCTGCGGCAGCGCGCTCGTGATCCGTGTGTCGGGACTCTTCGGCGTCGCCAGGAGCGCGGGCAAAGACGGCACGAACTTCGTCGAGACGATGCTGAGGCTGGCCCGCGAGGGGCGCCCGCTGCGCGTGGTCGCCGACCAGGTGCTGGGCCCGTCCTACACGCTCGACGTGGCGCGCGCCGTGTGGCGCGTGATCGCATCGGGGCACACCGGCCTCTGCCACGTGACCAGCGGGGGCGAGACCTCCTGGCACGACTTCGCGCACGAGATCTTTCGGCTCGAGGGCCTGACGCCGTCACTCACCGCGGTCAGCTCGGACGAGTACGGAGCGCGCGCCAAGCGCCCGCCCTACTCCGTGCTCGCGCACCGAAGGCTCGGCGCGCTCGGGATCGCCGAGCCGCGCGCGTGGGGCGTCGCGCTCGCCGCCTACCTGGCCGAGCGCCGCGCGCTCAACGCCCCGGCTCGCCCCGGCTCCGGACGCCGAACTTCCGGATGACGGCGGACGTCAGCCACGGCGCGTGCCGCTGAAAGAACACGGCCGCCTTGCCGTGACCGGTGACGACGACCTCGCGGCGCCGCCACGCGATCGCGCGCACGATCTGGCGCGCCGCGCGCGTCGTCGACATGAGCAGGAACCTCGGAACCGGCTCCGGCGTCTGCTCGCGCAGCACACCCTGGTTGTCGACACGGCGGATCTCGGAGGCGACGTACCCCGGGCTCACCAGCGTGACGGACACGCCCGAGCGCGCCAGCTCGTGGCCGAGCGCCTCGGCGAGCGCGCGCACGGCGAACTTGCTCATCGCGTAGGGCGACGAGCCGGGCGTGGCGATGTGGCCGCTGACGCTGCCGATGACGGCGATCCTGCCGCGCGTGCGCCGCACGTCGGCCAGCGTCGCCTTGAGGGTGCGCAGGACGCCGAAGACGTTGGTCTCGAACTGGCGTCGATAGTCGTCCAGCGTGAGCAGCGCGAACGGCCCCACCACGCCGAAGCCGGCGTTGGCGACGACCACGTCCAGCCGGCCGAAGCGCTCGCGGGCCGCGGCCGCCGCCCGCTCGGGCTCGCCGTCGACCGTCACGTCGCAGCGCACGGCCACCGCGCGCGCGCCGCCGGCGGTCAGCTCGGCCACCAGCCGATCGAGGCGGTCGGTGCGGCGCGCGGCGAGCACGAGTGCCGCGCCGCGGCGCGCGAACTCGCGGGCGAGCGCCTCGCCGATACCCGACGAGGCGCCGGTGATCAGGACGACCTGCCCGCTAAAGTTGGCCACGGGCGCCGCGGGCGGTATAAGGGGCCGAGAGAGCCGATGGCCTGGGGAGAGAAGCCCACCTCCGTGCACCGCTGCCCGGAGTGCGGCGCGTTCGAGATCGAGCGCTCGTCGCGGAGGGGCGTGGTGGAGCGGGTGCGATTGTTGCTGGCGCGGCAGCGGCCGTATCGCTGCCTGAAGTGCGACCATCGCTTCTACGACCGGCGCGTCTGAGCCTCAGGGCGTCGCCAGCGTGATCGCTTCCTCGGCGTACGCGGCCGCCGTCTTCGCCTTGCGGATGGCGTCGCTGTGGTCCTTCTTGGTCTTCGCGCCCTCGTGGTGCGCCTTGGCCTGGCCGACGAGCTTCTTGCCCTCCGCGATGAGCGGCTTGCTCTCCGCGTTCACCTTCGTCGCCTCGGCCTTCTTGATGAGGTCCTCGGCCTGCTTGATGACCACCGGACAGTTGAACGCCAGCGCCGGCGCCGCGAGCGCCAGCACCATCAGCATCGCGATCACGACCTGAGCTTTCATCGCTCCCTCGAATGAAGCGCGGTTCGGGTGGCAGGAAGCATACCCCACTGTCGAAAGAATGGTCGGGGTGAGAGGATTTGAACCTCCGGCCCCCTGCTCCGAAAGCGTCACAGCGAGTGTAGTAGCGCGACGTCAGGGGTGCAAGAGTCGTTGTTGTGCCGCTGGTGCGGCGCGGAGCCGCACAGAACCCGCACAGGCGGAGGCGGCACATGCGAGGACTAGGTGAGACTTCACAGCCAGGAGGAAGGTCAGATGAAATGGGTCGTCATCCTACTGCTTGGCCTGTTGCTCCTCGGACAGAGTAGTGCAGCCGCCGCAGGGTCCGACCCGAACGAGAGCACGCCGGAGCAGGTTGCCTACGGCGCGGGGAGCGTGCTGGGGACGGTTGTGTACGCTCCGTTCAAGGCGGCCTTCTGCATCCTCGGTGCGATCGGGAGCGCGTTCACCGCGATCGTCTCCCCTCCGACCGCGGGCAAGATCGTGGGCGCGAGTTGTCGAGGAACGTGGTCGATCACTCCCGACGTGCTCAAGGGGAAGGAGAAGTTTCAGTTCGTGGGCGAGGTCAGACCCGGGGAGCCTGCCGCCAAGAAGAAGTAGTTCCTCTCGTGTCCGTAGGGGACGGGCGCGGTGCCCGTCCTGTCAACGTCGGGTCAGGGCATGGTGCCCGATGAGCCGCGGCGGACCTCCAGCAGGATGCCCGTCGAATCGCTCGTGTATGCGACGGTGCGGTCTGGCCTGAAGTCGAATCCGCTTACGCTCGGGCGGCACGACGATGGCGAAGGCGCGACCGCAGAGGGCACGGATGCGGTAGCAGGCGAAGAATGGTCGGGGTGAGAGGATTTGAACCTCCGGCCCCCTGCTCCCAAAGCAGGTGCGCTACCAGGCTGCGCCACACCCCGAGCCTCCGGAAATCTTATATGATCCCGGGCCACGGGGGAACCTGCCACGGCCGAGCTCCTCAGCGTCACCAGCATCACCAAGCGCTTCGGCGGCGTCGAAGCGCTCGGCGGCTGCACGCTCTCCGTCGGCGAAGGCTCGATCACGGGTCTCATCGGACCGAACGGCGCCGGCAAGACGACGCTCTTCAACGTGATCAGCGGCCTCGTGCCCGCCGACGGCGGCCAGATCCGGCTCGGCGCCGATCGCCTCGACGGGCTCTCGTCGCACGCGATCGCCAGGCGCGGCGTCGGGCGCACGTTCCAGATCCCGCGTCCCCTCGGACGGATGACCGTGCTGGAAAACGTGCTCGTCTACGCCCACGCTCAGCCGGGCGAACGGCTCGCCCGCGTGTTCGCGACGCCGACGCGCGTGATCGCCGCGGAGCACCGCGCGCGCGAGCGTGCCCTGGCGCTCCTCGAATCCGTGGAGCTGGCGCATCTCGCGGCCGCGCGGGCTGAGACGCTCTCCGGCGGACAGAAGAAGCTGCTCGAGCTGGCGCGCGCGCTGATGAGCGACCCACGCATCATCCTGCTCGACGAGCCCGGCGCCGGCGTGAACCCCACGCTGATGCGATCGCTGGTTGAGGCGATCCGCGCGCTCCGGGCGGCCGGGCGCACGTTCCTCCTGATCGAGCACGACATGGATCTCGTCACCGAGCTCTGCGACCCGGTGATCGTGATGGCGCAGGGGCGCCGGCTCACCGAGGGCCCGTTCGCGGAGGTCCGGCGCGATCCGCGCGTGCTCGAAGCCTATCTGGGGACCGCCCGGTGACCGCGCTCCTCGAGGTGCACGAGCTTTCGGCCGGCTATGGCGACAGCGACATCCTGCACGGTCTCTCGCTTCGCGTCGACGACGGTGAGCTGGTCGCCGTCATCGGGCCGAACGGCGCCGGGAAGTCGACGCTGCTGAAGACGCTGGCCGGGCTCGTTCGCCCGCGCTCCGGCCGCATCGCGCTGCGCGGCGCCGACATCACGGGCGCCGGCACCCGGCGCATCGTCGCGAGCGGCCTCTGCTACGTGCCCCAGGAGGCGAACGTGTTCCCGTCGCTCAGCGTCTGGGAGAACCTCACGATCGGCGCCTGGACGGCTCCCGGAGCATCGAACGAGCGGGCCCGCGCCGTCGTCGACCTCTTCCCCGTCCTCGCCGAGCGCCGGCGCGCCCGGGCCGGAACGCTCTCCGGCGGCGAGCGACAGATGCTCGCGATGGCGATGGCCCTGATGGTGGAGCCTCGTCTGCTCCTCCTCGACGAGCCGTCGGCGGGACTCGCGCCCGCGCTCCAGCGCCTCGTGTTCGACCGCGTTCGCGAGATCAACGCGCGCGGGCTCGGCATCCTGCTCGTTGAGCAGAACGCGCGCGAGTCGCTCGCGCTGTGTCAACGGGCGTATGTTCTGGCCATGGGGCGGGTCCGCGCGGAAGGGGCGGGCGGAGCGCTGCGCGACGACCCCGAGATCCGGCGTCTCTATCTGGGCGGTTGACATCACCTGGGAGACTCAAGCATGACGACGATGACGCGACGGGAGCTGTTGAAGGCTTCGGGAACGGCCGGACTGGTGCTGAGCGCGCCGGCAATCCTCTCGGCGCAATCGAAGGAGCCGATCCCCATCGGGACCCTGTGTCCGCTCACCGGCGCAGGCGGCTCGTACGGGCCCGACATGCAGCGCTCGGCGATGGCGGTCGTCGAGCGGATCAACCAGGCCGGCGGGATCAACGGCCGACCCATCCAGCTCTTCCACGAGGACGACCAGACGAACGCCGAGGCGGGCGTGCGCGCCGCGCGCAAGCTGATCGACGTCAACAAGGTGGTCGCGATCGTCTCCACGTGGGCCTCGGCGGTGACGCTGGCGGTCAAGCCGCTCTGCGTCGAGGCCAGGGTCTTCGTCATCGGCGTGTCGGGCGCGGACAGCGTGACCCAGGGAGATCACAAGGGCTACATCGCGCGCACGCAGCCGAATACGAACCTCCAGGGACGCATGTACGCCAAGTTCGCCGTGAGCAAGAAAGAGTGGAAGCGCGTCGCCTACATGGCGCTCCAGACGCCGTACGCGCAGTCCTTCGGCGACGCCTTCACGGGCGTGCTGAAGGCCGCCGGCGTCACGATCACCGACAGCCTCATCTACGAGGACAAGAAGCCTTCGTATCGCAGCGAGGTCACGCGTGTGCTCGCCACGAATCCCGACCTGATCATGCTCGAAGGCTACACGCCCGACTCGGTCGTCATGGCGAAGGACATCTACAGGGCCGCCTACAAGGGGGCGGTCCTCGCGCCGAGCTTTGCCATCAACGCGAAGTTCATCGAGGGCGTGGGCGCGGACGTGGCGGAGGGCATCTGGAACATGGACCGGGCGCCGTTGTTCGACTCGCCGGCCTACAAGGAATTCTCCGCCGCGGTGCCCCGCGGGGATCAGAGCCCATACGCGCCGCAGGCGTGGGACCAGATGACGCTCGTCGCGCTGGCGCTCGCTGCCGCGAAGGGGGAAGCATCGGGAACGGTGATCAAGGACAATCTCAGAACGGTCTCGAACCCGCCCGGCACCGTCGTCTATTCCTTCGCCGACGGCGCCAGGCTTCTCGGCGAGGGAAAGAAGATCAACTACGAGGGCGCCTCGGGCTCGTGCGACTTCGATCAGATCGGCGACATTCTCTCGGCCCCCTTCAGCGTCCAGCAGGTGCGGAAGGGCAAGTCCGAGCTCGTCATGATCATCAATCCCTGACGGCCCGCGCGAGGATGCCGCCCATCGCGCAGTACGTCTTCAACGGCGTCGTGACGGGCGGCATCCTCGCGCTCCCCGCGGTCGCGTTCTCGCTCCTCTGGCGGCTCCTGCGCTTTCCGAACTTCGCCGTCAGCACGTACCTCACGGTGGGCGCCTACGTCGCGCTGGTGCTGAACCACGGCGTGCGCGCCTCCATCGAGCTGGCCTGGCTCGGCGCCCTCGTCGTGACCGGCGCCCTGGCGCTCCTGGTCGACCGCATCGCGTTCCGGCCGATGCGCGATCGGCGTCCGTTCTCGCTGGCGATCGCGTCGATCGGCGTCGCGTTCGTGCTCGAGAACGTCGTGCGCTTCGTCTGGGGCAACGACTTTCGGAGCTACGACGTCCCGGTGACGCGCGGCATGAGCGTGGCCGGGCTCCGGATCGGCCGCTACCAGCTCCTCATCCTCGGTGTCGCGGTGGTCTT
>Ga0209161_10000908_pt1 | contig 24357 bp, 27 predicted proteins | sample GraSoiAngelo_155_FD_186169 | JGI IMG/M metagenome (GOLD analysis project Ga0209161, IMG submission 186169) | Grasslands soil microbial communities from the Angelo Coastal Reserve, California, USA - 14_1009_13_30cm (SPAdes) (version 2) | ecosystem: Environmental > Terrestrial > Soil > Grasslands... | reverse complement strand
CGGAGCGCGAGCGTAAGCTGATCCGCGAGCTGGCGCAGCTGACGCGCTTCGCGCCCGAGTTCGGCTTCGTGGAGCGGGTGATGGCGAAGGTGAAGATCCCGACGCGCTCAGGCCCGCACCTCCGTCCCCACACCGACGCCTAGCAGTCGCGCGGCGCTGCCGTCGCGCACCGCGATCTCCACCGTACCGCCGCTGCCCACGAAGGCCACCAGCGCGCCCCGTCCCACATCCCCGAAGGTGCGCGCCAGCGCGCCGATCTCCGTCCCTCCGACCTTGATCCGCACACCCGGCTCCACCTCCTCCCCGGGAATATTCGAGATCAGCGTACCGAATCGATCGACGTAGATGACCTCCCCGATCAACACCGTGCCGTCGTGGTGGAGAGCGGGGAGCGGCGAGCGGTACACGGCGGTGACGGGATGACCCACGTGCGACAGCGGCGCACCGAGGGCGAGCTGACCCGCTACCGGCGCGAACACGTCGCGCGCCTGGAAGGTCGGAGCGGCGCCCTCCGGGATGGGCAACCCCACAAAGTGCGCGTCCACCGGCAGAAACGACAGCAGGCCGTTGTCCGGTCGATGCGGCCAGCGCGCGGCGGTCGGTGCCGACGCCCGGGTCCACGACGGCGAGGTGCACACTCCCCTGCGGGAACCGGTGCCACACGCGCGACAGGATGTATTGCGCCGCGCGCACGTCGCCCGGCGGCACCTGGTGCGTGATGTCGACCAGTGCGGCGCCGTGCACCTGCGAGAGGAGTACGCCCTTCACCTCGCCCACGTAGCTGTCGGTGCTGCCGAAGTCGGTGAGGAGGGTGATGAGGGTCGCCACCGGTCGTCAGACCGTCGCGCGACGCCAGGCGCCGCTGAGCCAGAACATCGCCATGACGATCCCCCGCGCGACGGCCGTGACCGAGAGCGCGAGCCAGATGCCCAGGAGGCCGATGGCCCCCGACCACCACGCGGCGAGGGGCACACGCAGCAGGGTGAGCGTGGTGCTCGCGATTTGCGGCCACAGCGTGTATCCCGCGCCGGCAAGCGCGCCTTCCAGAATGATCTCGAACGTCTGGCCGATCTGCGCGAACGCGATCACCCGCAGGTACAGGCTGCCATCGGTGATGACGGCGGCATCGGACGTGAACAGGGCGACGAGCGTCTTCGGGACGGTGAGGAAGGCGACCGCCGTGGCCGTTGTGACCACCAGACAGTAGCCCACCGTCATGCGCACCGCCTGGCGGGCGCGCGCCTCCTGCTGCGCGCCCAGGTTCTGACCCACGAGCGCGGAGGCCGAGAGCGCGAACCCGGAGATGGCGATGAAGCCGAGCCCTTCCACCTTGTGGCCGACCCCGAGCGCCGCGAGCGCGGCGGTGCCGAAGCCGGAGGTATACCGCGTGAGCCACATGTACACGACCGAGAGCAGGACCCCCGCGAGCGAGAGCGGCGCGCCCACGCGGAACACCGTGGGCACGGCGCGCCAGTCGGGGGCGTCGAGGCGGATCAGGCCGCGCCGCCAGGCGATGGCGATCCCGATGAGGAACCCGCCGCCCCGCACCATCACGGAGGCGAGGGCGGCGCCTTCGACGCCGAGCCGCGGGAACGGGCCGACGCCGCCGATCAGCAGCGGGTCGAGACCTACCGACAAGACCACCGAGGCCATGAGCAGGAGGAACGGCGTGCGCGTGTCGCCCGAGGCGCGGAACGTCGCCTCGATCGCGAAGAAGCCGAACACGAGCGGTCCGCCCAAGAGCCACGTGTCCAGGTACGCCCGCCCGAGCGTCGCCACCGCGCGCGGCACGCCCATCAGGTGAAACAGCGCGTCGGTGAGCCCGACCCCGAGGAGCGACACGAGGGTTCCCGCGGCCAGAGCGTACCAGACCGCCGCACCCGCGGCGCGGGCGGCGGCATCAGGCAGCGCCTCGCCGTGCCGCCGGGCGGCGACCGCGATCAGCCCCACTTCCACCATCTCCCCGAGCGACAAGAGCACCCACACGTAGAACCCGGCGGTCGAGACGGCGGCGAGCGCGGCGGGCCCGATCAGGCGGCCGACCCAGATGGCATCGATGAGGTTGAAACAGAAGTGGCACGCCATCATCGCCACCGCCGGCGCCGCGAGCTTCAGGATGACGGGCCGGAGCGGCCCGACGGTGAGCGCGCCGGGCGTGCGGGTGGTGGTGCTCGTCATGGCGCGGAAGCTACCGGGGCGCCGGGCGGGGGGTCAACGAGCGGGTTCTTTTATCCGGTTGTGACGGCGTGCCTTGGTGTCGTACAGCGAGCGGTCCGCGGCGTTCAAGAGCGCCTCGAGTGTCGCCCCGTCGCGCGGGTGCACGGCTACCCCGACGCTCACGGAGAGCGGCGGCTGCTCGCCGTCCCGCGCCACCCGGTCGGCGACGCGCCGGGCCACGTGCCACGCCGCCGAGTCCCCGGTCTCGGGCAGGACCAGCGCGAACTCGTCCCCACCAAACCGCGCGGCGGTGTCGATCCCCCGGCACGAGCCGAGCAGCGTTTCCGCCACGCGCCGCAGGGCCAGGCTGCCCACCAGATGGCCATAGCGATCGTTGATCTTCTTGAGGCCGTCCAGATCCATCAGCACGACCGCAAACGGCCGATCGGTGCGGGACGACCGCCGGATCTCAACGTCGAGCGCGTGGGCGAGCTGGCGGTAATTAGAGAGCCCGGTGAGCGGATCGCTCACCGCCAGCCGGCGCAGCCGGTCCTCCGCTTCGGTCCGCTCCGCCACCGCCGCGGCGAGGACGAGGGTGATGACGGCAGAGACCCCCTGGAACGCCTGCAGCAGGAGCAGGGACTCGTTGAACAGCGGCCGTGCGAAGGGTCCGTAGCCGCGCAGCGTGCCCCAGATCGCGACGCCGGCGAGCAGCAACACGACCGTCGCCGCCTCGCGCTGCTCGAACCGGAACGCCGCCCACAGGAGCAGCGGGACGCACAGGAATTCCAGCGGATAGTGCTTGTCCTTCCACGGGACCAGCCCGTCGAAGACGGCGATCCCCACGACGGCGAGGCACGCGAGCAGGCCGACGGCCTCGAGGGCCTGGCGCCGGGTCCAGCGCACGCGGGGGCGCGCGGCCCACAGGAGCACCGCGGGCGCGATGACCAGATCGCTCACGACATCGCCCATCCACCAGGTGGACCAGATGGACCCGAAGTCGGTCCAGCGCGCGAAGCCGGCCAACGAGAGGGTGACGACGCCGGCGGTGGCGCTGACCGCCGTGCTGAGGAGTGCGGCGAGCCCCGCCAGCTTGAAGACGTCCCGCGCGCGCTCGCAGGCGCGGTGGCCGCGGGCGAACCGGTTGACCAGGTACGCACCCACGAGCCCTTCGACCGTGTTGCCGGCCGCGATGGCGGCGGACGTCGCCACGGAGCCCGCGGTGGTGATGTTGACGAGAAAGGCGCCGAGCAAGATGGCCGGCCAGACCTCGTAGCCGGCGAGCAGGAAGGCCGCGAGCGTGAGCCCGGTGGGGGGCCACACCGCGGTGGCGCTCGGGTGGACGTACGCCACCTCGAGCCCCAGCTTGCCGGCCACGAAGTAGCCGGCCGCGAGGGCGGCGAGCAACCCCAGACGTCTGAGCAATCGCGACTGGACCATCCCAGTCCTCAGTGTCTCCAGGACGGCGGGGCGCGCGCCTTCGACTGTACGTAAGGATGAGATGGGTGGAACGGCGTTGCCGCCGCTCAACCCACCCCGACGAACCACTCCTCCCACCCGACGCGGAACGTGCACTCGCAGCGGGCGCAGCGCATCGTGTGCGGCGCGCCTTTCAGCTCCATGCGGTTGCGGCAGCCGGGGCACACGGCGTATTTGTCGCCCCATCGCGCGGGCAGGCTTCTCGCATCCTGCGGGCGGGCGACGATCGTCCAGTGCTGGGGCGGTGCTGTAACGATCTTCAGGGACGTGCGCGGCACAGGGATCCGCTCCCGGTTGACGTCGAGCCTCGCTTCAGCGGACGTCAAATCCGCCACCCGGTACCACGCACCACGGCGCACTCGACAGTTCACGTCGACTTGCAACCGAGCCCACTGCGGCTCGTCCGGCGCCGGTCCCTGCGGTAGTGCCATCGGGAACATGGTAAAGCTTTCCGGCAGTAATGATAGAGTGGCGCGACCGCAACAGGGGGGTGACCCCGGTCACAGGGGGTTCAGGGCACAGGCTCGACGGCCTCACGCAAGAATCGCTGGAACACCGGATTCCCGGGATAACGCGAGGCGAGCCGGGCCACCTCGTCGCGGGCGTCCCGCTGGAGCGCTGCGCGTTGCGCCGGATCGCGCGCCGCCTCGCGTACCAGCGCCGCGGCGAGGACCCAGCCGCCCTCGACGCGCGCCAGATCTCCCTCCGTGGCTGCCCGGCGCATGTAGGCGATCCCCCGCTCCGCGTTGCCGCTGCCCAGTCCCACGATCTTCGCGACCAGGCGGGCGAGCGCGCTCGCGCGTGCCAGGCCGTACTGGTACACGCCCAGTCCCAGGTAGCAGTCGGTGCAGCTCGAGTCGGCCGCCAGCACGCGGGCGTAGGCGTCGCGCATCGCCTTGCCGTCTTTGGCGGCGCCCCACGAATGCCCGCGCAGGTCGCGCTGGCGGGCGCGATACCCCAGTGCAGTGGCGAGCCAGAAGTCCCGGGCCGGGCCGGGGGAGGTGGCGCGGGCGCGCGCGATCGCGAGATCGAGCAGCGAGTCGATCCGCGCGGCCTCGTAGGCGTCGTTCTCGAGCGCGGCGGCCCACCAGATGTACGCGCTCGCCTCGAACGTCACGGGCGCGGGGTCGGTCGAGTCCCGCCCGGCGAGCTCGGCGAAGTACGCGGCGGCGGCGGGGAAGCCCCCGCCGTACAGCGTGTCGAGCCCGGCGCGGACGTCGGGTCGCTCGCCGCGAGGGGGGGGGTGCTGCAGCAGGTAAAGCGCGGCGACGAGGAGCCGCACCGTCAGCGCGGCAGCGCGGCCAGCGCGTCGCTGACGCGCCGCGCGACGGCCGCGAGGGCCTGCGCGGCCGGCGAGCCGGGATCGGCCGCAACGATCGGCTGGCCGGTATCGGCGAGATCGGCCAGCTGCGCCTGCAGCGGCACCTGACCGAGCAGCGGGACGCCGAGCTCGTCGGCGAGCCGCGTGCCTCCGCCGGCGAGGAAGATCTCCGTGCGCTCGCCGCAGTGGGGGCACACGAAGGAGCTCATGTTCTCGACCACGCCCAGCACCGGAACGCCCACGCGCTCGAACATCTTCGCACCTCGCAAGGAATCGCCCACCGCCACTTCCTGCGGGGTGGTGACGATGATCGCGGCGCGGATGTGCACCGTCTGCGCGAGCGACAGCTGCGCGTCGCCCGTCCCTGGCGGCAGGTCCACGAGAAAGTAGTCGAGCTGTCCCCAATCCACATCCTTCACGAATTGCTGGATCACCTTCATGATGATCGGCCCACGCCAGATGGCGGGTGCATCCCGCTCGACGATGAGGGCGAGCGACATGACCTTCACGCCGTGGGCCTCGAGCGGCTGGATCTTGCCACCGCGCACTTCGGGCTTCTGGTCCACACCCATCATCCGCGGGATGTTCGGCCCGTAGATGTCGGCATCCATGAGCCCCACGCGCTGCCCCCCTCCCAAGCGCGCCAGTGCGACGGCGAGATTCGCGGAGACGGTGGACTTTCCCACGCCGCCCTTCCCCGACGAGATCGCGAGCACGGCGCCGAGATGCGGGAGCTCGACGGGCGTGGGAGGCGGAGGAACGGCGCCAGGGCCGGGACGGGGAGCGGATGGGCGGGGGGCCGTACCCTCCGCCGAGCTGCTGGCGTCGGTGACGTTGACGTGCACGGTCGTAACGCCGTCCACGCCCTGCACTGTCTTCCGCACCGCGCGCGCGAGCGAGGCGGGATCATCGCGGCCGAGCAGGAACGTGAACGTCACCGTACCGTCTCCCGCCACGGCGAGGTCCTTCACCATGCCGGCTGCGAGGACGTCGTTCCCGCTGCGAGGGTGCTTGAGCTTCGACAGGGCGCGCTCGACCCGCGCCTGGACTGTGTCGGAAGGGGCCACGGGAGAAAGGTAGGGGGAGACGGGCGAGGGGAGCAACGACGGGCGGGAAGGGCCACGCCGCGGGCTCAGGGCCCTCCCCGGCGTCCCTTCCGCAGCTCGCCCAGGTTCTTGTCAAAGGCCTTCTGCTGGTCGACGCTCAGCACGGCACGAATGTCCTCCAACTCGTGGCGGAACATCCCCCGAACCTTCTCCCGGGTGGCCGAGTCGGGCGGACTGTCGCGCGTGAAGGACGGCATCTGTGCGCGGTAGTACGTCTGGATCGAATCGACCTTCGCCTGCTGCTCCGGTGTCAGCGTGATGTCCTTGAACAGCAGCTGCCCCCGCCGCCCCGAACCACGGCCCGACGGACGCTGGGCCGGCGCCGTCGACGCGAACAGTCCGAGCGCCGTCGCACACACCAACGCAACATGAACTCTCATGACTCTCCTCCTCTTCGTCTTGATACGCCCACGGAGGGTCGCGTGCTGAGCCGCCGTTGCGGGCGCGCGACAGGTGCGCGCGTGTCGGCCGGGTGATGGAACGGGCACGAGGATTGCCCCGTTCGCGGGGGCCCACTCACTGCTCAATGGCCCAAGACCTGCGCACGGCGCGCCGCGCCGAACAGACGGTGGCGCGGTGGACGACCTTCCTCCTGTTCGCCTGCCTATTGCTCGAGGCCGGGACGCTCGTATCCCGTTTCTCACACCGCGCCCAACTCCCTCGTTTGACGGCGGGCGCACCACCGCTACACGCGCAGGCCGCCGCGCCCGACGCGCGAGATGGAGCGATCGCGACGATCAGACTGGCGGCGCTCCTTGGGACCGGGATCGTCTGGTTGATCTGGCTGCGGGGGGCGTACCGCAATCTCGCGCTCGTCGGCTCGAAACGGTCGCGATTCACCACGCGCCAGGCCGTCGGCTATTGGTTTATTCCTGTCGTCAACCTGGTTCGCGGCTACCAGGTTATGAAGGACCTCTGGTTGCGCAGCGAATCCATGAACGACCGTGACGCGTACGACGACCTGCCCGCGCCCGCGTTCCTCTCGACCTGGTGGGGGATGTCTTGGACTTGGGGCGTACTCGAGCCGGTGGTCGCGTCCACCGCACGAGGTGCCCGCACACCCCTCGAGCTGATCAATGCCACCGATTTGGGGATGCTCGTCAACGGCGCCGGGGTGGTCGCGGCGGTGCTCGCCATCAAGGTCGTGCGAGAGATCGACCGCCGGCAGCAGTGCTGGGTGCGGTCGTGAGGTCGATTCGCTGCCATCGCCTGCACCCGCATCGAGCGACTTTGAGGCACCACGGGCTCCCGCGACACCCCCTGACGCTGATGCTCGGCCTCGCCCTGGCCTGTTCAACGGTGCGGCAACCGGTCTTTCTCGCTCCGACCGGCGAAAGCATCGAAGCTGGGAGCGAGATGAGCTACGGAGGAGACGGGTACAACGTGTATGTCACGAACCACTCGAGCGTGCCGATCGAGGTCACCGGGCTCAAGCTCTACGACTGCGAGAACATCAGAAACCCGTGCGATGTGGCGGTGGCACTCAAGGTCCGTCTGGAGCCGGGTCGCCGACAGACGGTCTACACCTTGAAAGTCGCAAACACCGAGCGCCGTTCATCCTTCAGGTTTCACTTTACGTGGCAGCAGGTAGCCGCGCGCTGACGCCGACTAGAGCGCCGCGTTTTTCAAGAGCTGGAGGTAGATCCGGACCGCGTCGGCGTACGCCTGCACGCCGACGCGCTCATCCGTGCCGTGCACCCGGCGCAAATCGTCTTTCCCAATGGCGGCGCCCGCGAACCGGAGTACGTTGTGCGTGAGGCGGGCGTAGTGGCGAGAATCGGTGGCGCCCACGACGAGCCACGGAGTCACCACCGTCCCAGGAACGACCTGTCGGACCGTGCGCGCCAGCTGCTGAAACGGTGGGGCATCGATGCTCGTGACCTCCGATGGGTTGCTCACGGTCTCCTCGAGCGCCCGCACGCCGATGCGCGCGTTGTCGACGACCCCCCGCACATGCTCCAGCACGCGCCCCACGCTGTCGCCGGGGAGAATGCGGAAGTTCACCAGCGCGCGCGCCGACGACGGCAGCACGTTCTCCTTCACCCCCGCCTGCAGCACCGTCGGCGCGGTGGTCGTGCGGAGCATGGCGTTTCCGTACGGGGTCGCACCGAACTGCGCGGCGAGGATTCCGCCGAGCAGCCAGCGGTTCGCCATGACGAGGCGCGGCCCGAATGGCATCTCAGGGCCGATATAGTCGAACATGTCGGCCGTGGGCCCGCGGATGGCGCGCGGCATCTGCCGCTGCTCAAGCCGCGTGATCGCGGCGGCGAGCATGCCAACCGCCGTCTCCTTCGGCGGCATCGAGGAATGGCCGCCCTCGGCCTGCGCAGTGAGCTCGACCGTCACGTACCCCTTCTCGGCGATGCCGACGAGCGCCACCGGCGCTCCGATCCCGGGGATGAACCCGGTGGCGAGCCCGCCTCCCTCGTCCAGCACGAAGTCGGGGTGCACGTGGCGCGACGCGAGCAGCTCCGCGATGCGGGCCGCCCCGCGGCGTCCGCCGACCTCCTCGTCGTAGCCGAACGCGAGATAGACCGTGCGCCGGGGCTTCGCCCCCGCCACCACGAGGTGCTCCACCGCCTCGAGAATCCCGATGAGGCTCCCCTTGTCGTCGAGCGCGCCGCGGCCCCACACATACCCGCCGGCGATCTTGCCCTCGAATGGCGGCTCGGTCCAGCGGCTCTCCGTCCCGGGCTCGACCGGCACCACGTCCTGGTGCGCGAGCAAGACGATCGGTGGCCGATTCGGATCGGACCCTGTCCACTGGTACAGCAGGCCGTACCCGTTCACCTTCTCGAGCGTCAGCGCGGTACGCAGCCTCGGGAACGTCGCGCGCAGGTAGCGGTGGAAGCCGTCGAACTCGCGGGCGTCGAACTGGGTCGAATCCTGATACGAGATGGTCTTGAAGCGCAGGGCGCCGGCCAGACGCTGGGCTAGCGCCGCGGTATCGAGGGGCTCGACCGCCACAGGCGCCGCCTGGGGCTGGCGCGAGCGAAACGTGTAGGTGCGCTCGAGCGCGACGGCGGCAAGCACGAGCAGCACGACGAGGAGGGCGACGAGACTCTTTTTCATAGTGCGCGAAAGTGCCGCGACCGCGCTCGCGCGGCAAGGGGCCCGGTCGGACGATCCATCGATTACACTCCCGTGCATGATCACGAGCTTCGCCTACGGCGACGTTCGTTATTTCCGGATGGCCCGCACCGTGCTGGGGCGGGCGATCTACTGGACCGGCGTCTATCTCGTCGACGGGCTGCTCGTGGACTCGGGTCCACCGAACCTCGCTCACGACGTGCGACGGCTGGTTTCGGAGCTCGCGGTTCGGCAATGCGTGACCACGCACCATCACGAGGACCACTCTGGGAACCACGGTCTGCTCGCGGCCGAGCTGCGGATCACGCCGCTGGCACACCCGAACGGCGTGTCGCGGCTCGCCCTGGCGGACACCCACCCCCAGCTGTACCGCCGCGTCGCATGGGGCGCCCGGCAGCCCGCGCCCGCCGCGCCACTCGGCGACGATGTCGCTACACCTCGCTTCCGGTTCCGCGTCGTCCACACGCCCGGCCACGCGGTCGACCACGTAGCGCTGTTCGAGCCCGAGCGCGGCTGGCTCTTCTCGGGCGATCTGTATCTGGCCCCCCGGCTCCGTTACCTCCGCGCCGACGAGGACGTGTACGCGATGATGGATTCCTTGCGGCGGGTTCTGGCGCTCGAGCCGCAGGTGCTGTTTTGCCAGCACCGCGGGCGCGTGGAGCAGGGCGCGGCGCGGCTGCGCGACAAGCTCGACTTCCTGGTCGAGCTGGCTGGACGCATCCACGACCTGCACGGGCGCGGGTGGAGCGACGGCGCGATCGCGCGCGCCCTGCCGGGGAGAGATCTCTTGTGGCGTGTGTGGACCGGTGGGGACTTCTCCAAGCGGAACTTCGTGCGGGCCTTCTTGCGAACCCCTACCGCCCGTTGAGATACGCCCGCGCCGCCGCCAGCACCTGCGCCTGCGCCTCGGCGAGCGAGCCCTCCAGTGACGCCCCCGCCGCCTTGCGGTGTCCCCCGCCACCGAACCGATGCGCCAGCTCGGCGACGTCCACGTCGCCGAGCGAGCGGAAGCTGACCTTTACCTTGCCGTTCGCGAGCTGGCGGAACAGCAGGGCGAGCCGCACCCCAGCGATCGATCGGGGGTACTCGACGATCCCGTCCAGGTCGTCGGCAGTGGCGCGGTGGCGCTGCAGCGCATCCGGCGGTACCGTCACCCACGCCAGCCCGTGCGCCGGCTCGACCACCAGCGTGCCGAGCACTTCGGCCGTGAGCCGCACGCGACCCTCGGGCGCGCTCGCGTATACCGACTCGTAGATCGACTCCGGGTCCACCCCGCGCTCGAGCAACGCCCCCGCCACCCGCAGCACGCGCGGGGTGGTGTTCGCGAACCGGAACCCGCCCGTGTCGGTGAGGATGCCGACGTACAGCGCGCGGGCCGCCTCGGGGCAGAGCGGCCACTGGAGGGCACTCGCGAAGTCGAACACCAGCTCGGCCGTGGCGGCCGCCTCGGGCGCGACCAGCCGAGGGCCGCGGGGGAGCGTGCCCCCGCTCACGTGGTGGTCGATGCACGCCACGGCGTGCGACTGGGTGATCGCGCGCGCCAGATCGCCCAGCCGGCTCACGTCGGAAATGTCGAGGACCACGACCACGTCGGTCGACTCGATCTCGCGGGCGGCGCGCTCCGAGTGGTCGGCCCCCGCCGGTAGGAGGAAGTGAAACCGCTCGGGGATGGGCGTGGGGTTCGCGATGGTCGCCCGCAGCCCGCGCGCGGTGAGGAGATGCCACAGCGCCACCTCGCTTCCGACGCCATCCCCGTCGGCGTTCACGTGCGTGGTGAGCGCGACCCGCCGGCCGGGCGCGAGCACGGCCGCTACGGCCTCGGCCGCCCGCACCCGCTCGGGAGGGATCGAGACTTCGTTCGTACTCATGGCATGCAAAATAACAAAAGACGTCGCACAGAGTCGTCGAGCAGAGAGGCGTTGCACGGGAGCGTCGCGCAAAGGCGTCGCGCGAGCCCGTCACTTCTACGGCACGCGGGTCCCAACGAGCGACAGGCGCTGACCGGCCACGGTGCCGCTCACCGCGAGGCTGTCGTTGCGGAGCCGGTACGTGCCGACGTACTGGGCCGGCAATGGGCTGGTCAAATTGATCGTGATCCCGTCGGGAGTGGATGTGGTATATCCGCCGCTAAACGTGATGGGCGCACCTTGAATGATGAGGGAGGCGGTGAAGTTGGTCGCGTCGAGGGTCACTGTACCGGTGGCGTCCGGCGGTCGGAGGTCCGGCTTCGTCCCCTGGCACAGCGACGTGAGAGTGTACGTGCCGGGCAAGAGACCGGAGTTGCCGGAGAGGATCCCCCCGGTGTACGTGTCACACGGGGCCGGCGCAGTGACCTTGTCTCCGCCACAGGCAACCGCGGCCGCCGCGAGCACGACGCAGCACGACCAGAGCTTCATAGCGCCCTAAACCTACGATGCCGAGCGCCAAAACGACAGAACCGCCGGTTGCGCCGACGGTTCTGCTGACGGTTTGGCGTGACGACTTTGCGTGACGTTGTCGCGTGACGCCCTCGCTTGACGTCTTATTTTCTTTGCAACACGCTGTGCTTGTGACTGTAGCCGAAGTAGATCCCGATCCCGATCGCGAGCCACACGACCAGGCGGATCCATGTGTCCAAGGGGAGCGTGAGCATGAGGCCGAGACACGAGAGGATGCCGAGTAGCGGGACGAGCGGCACGAGAGGCGCGCGGAATGGTCGCTCGAGATCGGGTCGCGTATGCCGCAAGACCCACACGCCGCCGCACACCAGCACGAACGCGAGCAGCGTGCCGATGTTGACCCAGGTCCCGAGCAGCTGCAGCGGCAAGAGCCCGGTCGCAAGGCACACCGCGACGCCGGTGTAGATCGTGGAGAGGTAAGGCGTGCGGAACCGCGGATGGACTTTGCCGGCCCAGGGCCCGAGCAGACCGTCGCGCGACATCGAATAGAAGACGCGGGATTGTCCCAACAGCATCACGAGGATCACGGAGCCGATGCCCAGGACCGCCCCGAGGTCGATCGAGACGCGAATCCACCACGGCGCGCCGATCCGCTCCATGGCGTACGCCATCGGCGCGGGGATGTTGAGCTCGCCGTAGGGAACCATGCCCACCAGCACGGCCGATACCACCACGTAGAGCAGCGTGCACACCGCGAGCGAGCCGAGGATGCCGATGGGCATGTCGCGTTGCGGGTTCTTCGACTCCTGCGCCGCGGTCGAGACCGTGTCGAACCCGATGTAGGAGAAGAACACCAAGCCCGCACCCCGTAGCACGCCCGACCAGCCGTAGGTGCCCCACTCCCCCGTGTTGGGCGGGATGAAGGGCGTCCAGTTGGCGCGCCTGACGTGCGACACGCCGACGAGCACCACCAGCAGGACGATCGCGACCTTGAGGATCACGATGAGGCTGTTCACTCGCGCCGACTCCCTGATCCCGATCACCAGCACGGCGGACATCAGCGCGACGATGAGCACGGCGGGGAGATTGATGATCGCGCCGGTCAGGTTCAGCCCCGGGTGGGCGCAACCCGCTGCGTGAGCGACCACCTGGGCGGCGGTGCACAACTGGGTGGGCGGGGCCGTGAGGGCCGCGGGGATCCGGATGCCGAACAGCCCCAGCAGCGACACGAAGAAGCCCGACCAGCCGACGCCCACCGTAGCGGCACCGGCGGCGTATTCGAGCACGAGGTCCCACCCGATGATCCAGGCCGCGAACTCACCCATGGTAGCGTAGGAATACGTGTAGGCGCTGCCCGCGACGGGCACGGCGCTCGCCATCTCGGCGTAACAGAGGCCGGCGAACCCGCACGCGACGCCGACCAGGATCATCGAGAGGGGCACGGCGGGACCGGCGTACAGCGCGGCCACCTGCCCGGTGATCACGAAGATCCCCGCGCCGATGACCGCGCCGATGCCGAGGGTGACGAGATTGAGGGGCCCCAGCGCCCGCGTCAGGGCGTGGTCGCCGGTCGCCTCCGCTTCGGCGCGGAGGACGGCGATCGGCTTGGTGGCGAAGAGGGTCATCCGACAATCTGAGAGCCGCCGGGTGCGCTCCCAACGGCGCCGGGACGACCGGGACTGCGAGCGGGACGAGCGGCGCTACGGGGTGGCCGGCGCGAGCAGGTTACGGCGGTAGCGGCGGCTGAGCGTAACGCGCGTGCCGCTTTCGAGAATGACGATCGCGTCCCCGTGGAACCAGGGCTGCAGCTCGCGCACGCGATCCAGGTTCACGAGCGCCGAGCGGTTGACGCGGCGAAAGCGCTCCGGATCGACCTGATGCTCGAGCGCGCTGAGCGTGGCGCGGAGCAGGTGCGTGCGGTCGCCCACGTGGAGGCGGACATAGTTTTTCGCCGCCTCGATCCAATCGACGTCGCTCGTCCGCACGAAGAAGCTGCGGCCGTCGCTCTCCACCAACAGCCGTTCGGTCACGGGGCGCGCGGCGAGCCGCCGTTCCAGCCCGGCCAGCGCGGCGCGGCGCTCCTCCAGGTCACGGTGATAATCGCGCGCGTGCACCACGGCCAGGATCGCCCAGTAGATGAGGACGTTCCAATGGTAGAACAGCGTGAAGTTGTCTACCAGTTGCTGCGCGAACGCGAACGGCTCCCCTGCCGCCGCGTTGAGCAGGTCCTGCACGCCCACGGCGGCCACGAGCTGCAGCAGCGCGAGGTCGAGGCTCGCGCCCAGGTGGATGAAGAAGTGGCGGCCGAAGTTGGCGCGGTCCACCCGGAAGCGGTGCCCCAGCCACGCGACGACGAGCGAGAGGAGGCCCCACAGGTACCACGCGGACAGGCCCGCGGCGAGGGCCTGCCACCAAGTGGGGGGATGGGCGGCGAATCGCTGATTGGCGAGATGGAGCTGGGCGCTCGAAACGACGCCAAGCAGCGTCCAGAATCCGAACCACTTCAAGCGGCCTCTATCCTTTCGAAGCGAGCTTCGAATGCCGCACGCCATACCCGAAGTAGATCACGATGCCGGCGGCGAACCAGATGATCAGGCGCTCCCAGGTGCGCCACGGCAGCGACGCCATCAGATACAGGGCCGAGAACGCACCCATGGGAGCCACGAACCACACCCACGGGGTCTTGAACGCCCGGGGCAAGGTGGGCTCACGGATGCGCAGCACCAACACGCCGACCGAGACGATGACGAACGCCAGCAAGGTGCCGATCGACACGAGGCTCCCGGCTTCGCGCACGGTGAGGAGCGCCGACACGAACGCCACCCCGATTCCGGTGATGATCGACGTCATGTAGGGAGTCTGGAACCTGGGATGAATCTTGTTGACGAACTGCGGGAGGAGACCGTCGCGCGACATGCTCCAGAACACCCGCGATTGCCCCAGCAGCATCACCAGGATCACGGACGAAAGGCCGGCGATCGCCCCGAGCTTGATGAGCGACGACATCCAGCCCATCCCCGCCCGGTCGGCGGCCACGGCGATCGGATCGGGGACGTTCAATTCTTTGTAGGGCACCACGCCAGTCGCGATGCCGGACACGAGGATGTAGAGCACGGTACAGATCAGGAGCGACCCGATGATCCCGATGGGCATGTCCTTTTGCGGATTCTTCGCTTCCTGCGCGGCGGTGCTCACCGCGTCGAACCCGATGTAGGCGAAGAACACAATCGCCGCCCCCGTCATGACGCCGCTCCACCCGTAGAGTCCGGGGCCCTCGGGCGGTGGGATGAACGGATGCCAGTTGGCCGGGTTGATCGCGTGCGCCGCGCCTCCGATGAACAGCAGCACCACGGCGACCTTCACGAAGACGATGACATTGTTGACGTTGGCCGATTCCTTGATGCCGATGACCAGCAGCGTGGTGATGATCGCGATGATGATGACCGCCGGCAGGTTGAAGACCGCGGTGATGGTGGAGCCGTCCGCCAGGGTCACCACGGTGCCGCGCGCCGCCGACCGGGCGGGACGGTGATCCCGATGTCCTTGAGGAACGAGACGACGTATCCCGACCACCCGATCGCGACCGTCACGGCGCCAAGCGCGTACTCGAGCACGAGATCCCAGCCGACGATCCAGGCGACGAGCTCGCCCAACGTCGCGTAGCCATAGGTATACGCGCTGCCCGCCATCGGCACCAGCGACGCAAACTCCGAATAGCACAGGGCCGCGAAGATCGACGCGACGCCGGCGATCACGAACGACAGCACGACGGCAGGCCCCGCGTTCAGCGCGGCGACCGTCCCCGTGAGCACGAAAATCCCGGTGCCGATGATCGCGCCGATCCCGAGCATGGTCAGGTTGAGCGCGCCGAGGGCTCGCTTCAAACTGTGATCCGTGAGTGCCTCGGTCTGCAGCTCGGTGACGCTCTTCCGGCGGAGAAGATTCATGCGTCCCTCGTGATGAGTTCGAGCGGTTGTCGGAACGACGGCGAGATGGCGGCTAGAGTAGGCCCGCGTGGCGGGCCTGTCAAGCCGTTAGAGGCTGTAATTGGGCGCTTCCCGCGTGATCACGACGTCGTGCGGGTGGGATTCGCGCAAGCCCGCCGTCGTGATCTGGATGAATTCGGTCTCGGTGCGGAGCGCTTTGATATCGCACACCCCGCAATAGCCCATGCCGCTGCGGAGCCCACCCACCATCTGGAAGATCACGTCGGCCGCCGGGCCCCGGTAGGGCACGCGTCCCTCGATGCCCTCGGGCACAAGCTTGGATGGTGAGACCTCACCCTCCTGGAAGTAGCGGTCGGCGGAGCCTTCCTCCATGGCGCCGAGACTGCCCATGCCGCGGATCACCTTGAAGCGCCGGCCCTCGAGCAGGAACGACTCGCCCGGGCTCTCCTCCGTGCCCGCGAGCATCGAGCCCATCATGACGCACTCGGCACCCGCGGCGAGCGCCTTCACCACGTCGCCCGAGTACTTGATGCCGCCGTCCGCGATGACGGGGACGTCCTCCGCGCCCTTCACGCCCTCGAGGATCGCCGTGATCTGGGGAACGCCCACTCCGGTCACGACGCGCGTGGTACAGATCGACCCCGGGCCCACACCCACCTTCACGGCGTCCACGCCGCGCTCGACCAGCGCCCGCGCGCCCGCCTCCGTCGCCACGTTGCCGCCCACCAGCTGCGCGTCGGGATGCGCCTCGCGCAGGCAGGCGACGGTTTTGAGCACGCCCTCGGAGTGCCCGTGCGCCGAGTCCACGACGATCACGTCGCACCCCGCGTCGATGAGCGCGCGCGCGCGCGCCAGGGCGTCGGGGGTTCCGCCCACCGCGGCGGCGACGCGCAGCCGACCGTGCTGATCCTTGTTGGCGTGGGGGTGCCGCCGGCGCTTGAAGATGTCCTTGATGGTGATGAGGCCCTTGAGGACGCCGTGCTCGTCCACCACCGGCAGCTTCTCGATGCGGTGCTTCGCGAGGATCCGTTCCGCTTCGTCGAGTCCCGTGCCCACCGGCGCGGTCACCAGGCGGTCCTTGGTCATCGCGTCGCGGATCGGGCGGTCGAGCTCGCGCTCGAACTGCAGGTCACGGTTGGTGATGATACCCACCAGGCGCCCGGCGTCGTCCACGATCGGCACCCCCGAGATGTGGAACCGCTCCATCAGACGCACCGCCTCGCGCAGCGGCCGATCCGGCCCGAGGGTGATCGGGTGCAGGATCATCCCCGACTCGCTGCGCTTCACTTTGTCCACTTCGGCCGCCTGGCGGTCGACCGGCATGTTCTTGTGGATCACGCCGATGCCGCCCTCGCGCGCGATCGCGATCGCCATCTCGGATTCGGTGACCGTGTCCATCGCGGCGGACACGACGGGGATGTTGAGAGAGATGCCACGGGTGAAGCGCGAGCGCACGTCCACGTTCCGCGGGTGCACGCTCGAGAGCCGCGGAACGAGCAGGACGTCGTCGAACGTGAGAGCGGCAGCGGGCCGGAAGGTTCCCATGGCAAAAGTTACTGGGCGGGGGGAGTTTCCTCAACCTTGTCCTTGTCCGCGGACTGCTTCGCCGCCTCCTCCACCGCCGCCTTCCCCGCCGCCGCGACCTTCTCGAGCAACTTTCCCGCCTTGCCCACGGCGTCCATCGTCCCCTTGATGATGTTGACCGGGACGCGGCCCGCCCGCAGCGTGTCTTCGAGCGTTTCGGCCACGCGCTGGAACGGCGGCGCGCCGGCCGGCCGCTCGGCGTACCGGGACTCGAGAAACTCGACGTAGTCGAGCACCTGATACGCCTTGGCGTCGGGGAGCGCGTCGAGCTTCCGCAACAGGCGATCACGCAGGATCTCGTTCATGGCAGGGTCTCGAGGTTGATCATGTCGAGCACCGGGTTGCCGAGGAACCGGGTGCGGCCGGTGCGCACGCGCGCGGTGACCTGGATGGTGGCGAGGGGCGTCATGGTCTCGAGCTGTGCGCGCCTCGCCTCGGGGACCACGACGTACACGAACCCGCGCTCGGGGAGGGGGCCGCGCGCCAGGAAGTACGTGGCGCCGTTCGGGATCTCGGGCCGCAGCTCGTCGGCCTTCTGGGTCGAGATGAACTGCAGCGTCCAGCGGAGCACCTGTCCCGCATAGCGCTGCGGGTCGGTGCGCAGCTCGGCAGCGGTGATGCCCACGAGCACGCCGGGTGGCGCGATCTGCAAATCCGCGCTCCTGACCCACCCTTCGAGCTCCACCCGCGTCCACTCGCCCGAGCGCCCCAGCACGCGCAGCGGCGCCGACGGCGCGAGCGTCCCCGCCGGCTGCCCCTCCGGCGACCGGTACAGCACCGTGCGACGCGCGGACTCGACGCGAGACGGGTCGACTGGAGCGGACGCGCTGGCCGTCGTGTCGGGTGGACTCCCCGCCGATCCGTGCCCCGTGGCCGGCGCGACCGCGGGCGCGCGGGCGGGGGTCGGCCGCGCCTGGGTGGTGTCCGAGTCCGGCGCGGCGGTGCGCGAGCTCGCCACCTGCGCGATCGACTCGAGGTCCGTCTTTTCCACCCAGCCCGCGCGCGTCACGTGGATCCACCGACCCGACGTGCCTTCCGCGACCCTGGTGAGGAGGAACCCCTGGGGCAACTTCCCGATGAGCGCGCCCGCCGGAGCGGAGCGCAGGTTCTCCTCCGGCGCGCGCGTCACGGTGAGGTCGTAGCCCGCGCGCGGCGTCGGGCCCACCGAGGTCGTGAAGATCCAGCCCTCCACCATCACGCCCTGCCAGTCGCCCTGCGCCTCGCCGCCCATGAGCACGGCACCGCGCGCCAGGCGCGCCAAGCGCTTTCCGCCCGGCTCCTGGCAGAACCAGGCCCCGTCGGTGGTGACGCGGTAGCGCGCTTGGGCGGCGAGCGACAGGGGTGCGACGAGCCCCAGCACAACTGGAAGGGCGCGGAGGGCCCGGCTAGATTGCATCCCCTCCAATATGGCAAAGAGGCATGGGCCGCGCACCCCGGTCGTCCTGATCGTGCTCGACGGCTGGGGCTTCCGTCCCGGCCGGGAGGGCAACGCCGTCGAGCTCGGGCGGACCCCCACCTGGCATCGCCTCTGGGCGAAAGCGCCCCGCACGTTGCTCAACGCGTCGGGGCTCGCCGTGGGTCTTCCCGAAAGACAGATCGGCAACAGTGAAGTGGGGCACCTGAACCTCGGGGCAGGCCGCGTCGTGCCGCAGGACATCGTGCGGATCTCGCAGGCCATCCAGTCGGGCGAGTTCTTCCGGTCGCCGCCGCTCGTCGAGCTGTGCACACGGGTGAAGGGGCGCGGCGGGACGCTGCACCTCCTGGGCCTCATCGGCAACGGCGGCGTGCACGCGCTCGACCAGCACCTCGTGGCCGCGGTCATGCTCGCTCATCTGCACGAGCTGCCGGTCGCGATTCATGCCTGGCTCGACGGGCGCGACACGCCGCCGCAATCGGCGCTCGCGTTCACGCAGGAGCTGGGGGATCTGCTCGCGCAGTACGGCGGTCGGGCGGTGGTGTCCACCGTGGTGGGCCGCTATTACGCGATGGACCGCGACAAGCGCTGGGAGCGCACCAAGGTCGCCTACGACGCGATGGTGCACGGCGTGGGTGAGGTCGTTCCCGACCCGGTCGCGGGCGTGCGCCGCGCGTACGACGCGGGGGAGACCGACGAGTTCGTGAAGCCCCGCGTCATCGCGGGGACGCCGCGCATCCGGCCGGACGACGGGATCTTCTGTTTCAACTACCGGGCCGACCGCATGCGCCAGATGGTGCGCGCCCTGGCAGTGGACGGGTTCGACGGCTTCGACACCGGGACGAGGACCCCCGTCGATCTCGTCACCATGACCCAGTACGACGCGACGTTTCCCTTTCCGATGGCGTTCGGGCCGATGGTGCTCTCGGAGATCGTGGCGCAGGTGCTGTCCGACCACGGCAAGACCATGTTCCGCACCGCCGAGACGGAGAAGTACGCGCACGTCACCTACTTCTTCAACGGCGGGGTGGAGACGCCCTACCCCGGTGAGGAGCGCCTGCTCGTGCCGTCGCAGAAGGTCGCCACGTACGATTTGATGCCCGAAATGAGCGCGCCGGGGGTCACTGACGTCCTGTGCAAGGCGATCGAGGCGGGGCACCACGATTTCGTCCTCTGCAACTACGCGAACGGGGACATGGTCGGCCATTCCGGGGTACTAAGCGCGGCCGTGAAGGCCGTGGAGACGGTCGATCAGTGTCTCGAGCGCGTCGTGAAGAGCGCCGAGCGGCGCGGCGCCACGCTGCTCGTCACGGCCGATCACGGTAACTGCGAGCTGATGATCGACCCCTTGACGGACGGCCCACACACGGCGCACACCACGAACCCGGTACCGTTCCTCGTTGTGGACGACGCGGCGCGCGCGGCGCTGCGCCACGGCGGCTCGCTCTGCGATGTCGGCCCCACCGTGCTCCGGCTGCTCGATATCCAACCGCCGCCCGAGATGACGGGGCGGGACCTCAGGGAGACGGACTAATGGGCGGACAGGCGGACGGGCGGTCGGGCGGTACGTTGGCGTGGTGCACGGCGCTTCTCAGCGCAGCGGGACTCCTGACCGCCTTTCCGCCCGACCGCCTGACCGCCCAAGTGGGCCACGAGCCCGGTCAATCCCCTTACCACGACGTCCGGCGCGGTGGCGTCGGCGTCCTCACCTTCGGGTATCTCGGTGGCAGCCGGGGCAGCGTGGACGTCGGGCTCTCGGACGGCAAGACCGGGGGAATCCGCTACGAAGTGCTGTTCGGCGCGATCGGGGCCTCGCTCGGCCTCGCCTACGGTCGGACGAACCGCTACGTCGTGAACCCGTTCAGGGATACACTGTCGCGGAAGACCGGACCCTCCAACAACGACGTCGTGCTCGCCGACGCCGGCCTGCAGCTCGTGCTCACAGGCCGCAAGACGTGGCGTGGATTCGCCCCGTACGTGGGCGGAGCCCTGGGCGTGGCCATCGGCAGCACGTCGCCCCGCGACTCGGGCGGTTACAAGTTCGGCACGAAGTTCACCATCGCCCCCAACGCCGGTCTGCGCTGGTACCCCGCCCGGCGTCTTTCCGTGCGAGGGGACTTCCGCCTGGTGCTCTGGAAGCTCAACTATCCCTTGCAGTACAAGGCGGGGGACCCGACCGACCATGTCCCGGTCCTGGCCCCGTCCGCGGCACTCACTGAGTGGACGGCGCATCCGTGGGCGACGATCGGTGTGGGATGGACTTTCTAGGGGAGGGATTGCGGCGCGCGGTCGCCTTGCTCCTGTCAGGCGACGTCGAAGTGTACGGCATCGCGCTCCTCACGCTCAAGATCGGCCTCATCGCCACCGTGTTCGCCTGCGGGCTCGGCATCCCCGTAGGCTTCGTGCTCGCGACGAAGCCGTTCTGGGGGCGCCGCGCCGCGCTCACGGTCGTCAACACCGCCCTCGCGTTTCCGACCGTGGTGGTTGGGCTGCTGCTGTACGGCCTCCTGTCCCGGCGAGGCCCGCTGGGCGGCGTCGGATGGCTCTACACCTGGCAGGCGATCGTGGTGGGCGACGTCGCGCTCGCATTCCCGATCGCCGCCGCACTCGCCGCCGCCGCCGTCCAGGGCGTCGATCCCCGCATCCGTCGCACCGCCGAGACGCTCGGCGCCGGCCGCTGGCGCACCGCGTGGACCGTGGCGCGCGAGGCCCGGTTCGCCCTCGCGGCGGTGATCACGACCGCCTTCGGCCACGTCGTCGCGGAGATCGGATCCGCCATGACCGTGGGCGGCAACATCCGCGGCCAGACCCGCACCCTCACGACCGCGGTCGCGCTGTACACGAGCCAGGGCGACTTCGGGCTCGCGCTCGCGCTCGGGCTCATCCTCCTGCTCCTCGCACTGCTCGTGAACGTCGCGTTGCAGGCGCTCCAGGGCCGCGGTCATGCTTGAGCTCGTCGCCGTGCGTCACGGCTACGACGGCCGCGTCGTGCTCGACATCGAGCGGTTCGCCGTCTCGCCCGGCTCGGGCATCGCGATCGTGGGACCGAACGGATCGGGCAAGAGCACCCTGCTGCGACTGCTCGCCCTGCTCGAACGTCCCTCCGAGGGCGAGGTGCGGCTCGACGGCGTCGTGGTGGCCGGAGCGGGCCCGCGGCAACGCATCACGCTGGTGGAGCAGCGTCCCGTGCTGTTGCGCGGCACGGTCCGTGACAATCTGGAGTTTGGGTTACAGGTGAGAGGGATCAGACGCACAGAGGTGAACAGAAGAGTAGAAGGCGTCGCGGCGCGGCTCGGGATCACCCCGCTGCTGCACCGCAGGCGGCACGAGTTGTCGGACGGCGAGGTGCAGCGTGTGGCGGTGGCGCGCGCGCTCGTGGTCGAGCCGGACGTGCTGCTGCTCGATGAGCCCGCCAGCTCGGCGGACCGTGCGGCGGCGCAGACGCTGTACCGCGCGCTCGCCGAGGAGCGCGCGCGCCGCCCGCTCGCCGTCTGTCTCGCGTCGCATCAGCTGGAGGACGCCTACCGCTGGGCGGACGACGTGCGCGCCCTCGCGGAGGGCAGGCTGTCACCGGTCACGCCGGAGAACCTGTTCCGCGTGGACCTGCCCGTGAGCGGAAGCGGCGGCGAGTTGAAGCACGTGTGCGTCGGCACGATCGAGATCGCCGCCACAACGGACAAGACGGGTCCCGCGATCCTGGCGGTGCCGCCGACGGACATCTTCGTGAGTCGCGAGCCGCTCGCCTCCTCCGCGCGCAACGTGTTCACGGGACGCGTGACCCGACTCACACACCAGCGGCCGGGGACCGTCCACGTCACGGCGGACGTGGGCGTGGAGCTCGTGGCGGTGGTCACGGAGGAGGCCGCGCGGGATCTTGGGCTCACGCCGGGAGGCCCGGTGGTGTTCTCGTTCAAGGCCAATGCGGTGCGGGTGTTCTAGCGGTGCCGATCAGCTATCTTACGCGCATCGTTGAATTTAGCGCCACGCACTACATCCGGCGGGCGGACTGGCCCGACGAGCGGAACGCCCGGGAGTTCGGGCGGGCGGCCGTCGAGCACGGCCACCGCTACCAGTGCCGGGTCACGGTGAAAGGGCCGCTCGTGGCGGCAGCCGGGGGCGTGATGAGCCTCGAAGCGCTCGATCGTCTGCTCGCCGAAGAAATCACCCGGCGTCTCGACGGCCGGAGCATCAACGAGGCGCTCCCCGAGTTCGCCCCCCGGCGGCGGCTCGCGACGGGGGAGGCGCTGGCGGTGTACGTGTGGGAGCGCATCGCGCCCCAGCTGCCGCGAGGCGTCACGTTGCACGCGGTACGCGTGCAGGAGGGGCCGCATATCTACTCGGAATATTACGGTGAACCGTGAACCACTAACCCCGGGCGCAAGCCCGGGGTCCCCGACGAACCGGGATCCTTTATCCCCGGGCTCGCGCCCGGGGTCAGCTAACCCTGTCCCCGAGCGTGAGGCCGGCTCGCGGCGCGGGCGCATGCTCGCCGAATCGGCCGTGGTCGAAGAGATGCCCGTGTGGCTGGAAGTGAACGGCGAGCCGGCGGTGACGTGGATGTGCACGCCGGACCAGCTCGAGGAGCTGGCCACGGGGTGGCTCCACGGCGAGGGCTACATCGAGTCGCTCGACGACCTGGTGAAGCTGCGGCCGTGCGCCCCCGACCTGGGGTTCTGGGCGGAGGTGAAGCCGGAGCGCGTCGCCGCCGTCAAGAGCGAAAACCGCAAACGGGTGCTCGCCTCGGGGTGCGGGGCCGTGTCCACCTTCCTCGCCGATCCGCACCAGGTGGCGCACGCACCGGCACGGGGCGAGCCGCCTGCACCGGAGCGGCTGCGCGCGCTCTTCAAGGAGCTGTTCGGACGTGGGGAGCGCTACAACGAGACCGGCGGCATCCACGCCGCCGCCCTCACGGACGACGAGCGCCTGCTGTTTCACGCCGAGGACATCGGGCGCCACAATGCGGTGGACAAGGTGGTGGGCGCGGCGGTCATCGCGCGGGAGCCGATTGCCGGGCGCGGGCTCCTCGTGACCGGCCGAATTTCGGCCGAGCTCGCGTACAAGGCCGCGCGCGCCGGGCTCGCTTACGTCGCGACGCCGAGCGTGCCCTCGACCCTGGCGGTGACCATCGCCCGGCGCACGGGGATCGTGCTGGTCGGGCGCGCGGTGAGCGGCACGCCGCACGTGCACCGGCCGGACGCGTGACGGCAGAGTCGCTGCGCGCCATTCTCGGCACGGCGCGCACGATTGCCGTCGTGGGGCTGTCGCCTACGCCGACACGCCCGAGCCACGGGGTCGCACGCTACCTGCGGGACGCGGGCTACCGGATCGTCCCGGTGAACCCGGTCCACGCGACGATCCTCGGTCAGAAGAGCTACCCCACCCTGACCGCCGCCGCGGCGGATCACGCTATCGACGTGGTGGACGTGTTTCGGCGCAGCGTGTTCGTCGGGCCGATCGTGGACGAGGCCATCGGCGTGCGGCCTCGCCCTCGGCTCATCTGGCTGCAGATGGGGGTGGTGGACGACGCGGCCCGAGCGCGGGCGCAGGCGGCGGGCATTCCCTGTGTGATGGACCGCTGCCTGATGGTCGACCACCGGGCGCTCGGAGTCTGAGGGTGCGCGGCGCCGTCCTCGCCGGCGGCGCGGCGCGCCGCTACGGCGGGCATCCCAAGGGGCTGGTCGAACTCGGGGGGCGACGCATCCTCGACCGCGTCGTGGACGCCGTGGGCACGGTGACCGGCCAGCCCCCCTTGCTCGTCGCCAACGCACCCGACGGACCCACCTGGCGGCCCGACCTCCGGACAATCCCCGACGTGCGCCCCGACAGCGGCAGCCTGGGAGGGATCTACACCGCCGTCGTGTCGGGCCTGGGACCGGTGCTG
>Ga0209161_10000907_pt1 | contig 24371 bp, 21 predicted proteins | sample GraSoiAngelo_155_FD_186169 | JGI IMG/M metagenome (GOLD analysis project Ga0209161, IMG submission 186169) | Grasslands soil microbial communities from the Angelo Coastal Reserve, California, USA - 14_1009_13_30cm (SPAdes) (version 2) | ecosystem: Environmental > Terrestrial > Soil > Grasslands... | reverse complement strand
AGCGGCCGTCGACGACGTAGCGGTCGTCGTCCACCGACACGAAGTCGTAGTAGGTGCGGATCTCCTGGAGCTGCCCGAACGTCTGCAGCAGGGGGTCGCGGTCCCACAACCGCACGTTGTCGATGGTAGGGCGATTCGCCTGGATATCGCGCTCGGTGAGCCGCGCCTCGCCCGAGAGATCGCGCACCAGCACGCTGTCGAGGCCCCAGGCGCGGCGCGTGGCGTCGATGTGACGGCGCAGTTGCGGCGTCTCTTTCGAGAGCTCGTTGGGCGCGACCACGAGCTTCTGCACGACGGCGGGATAGATGACGACACCTAGCAGCGAGACCCCGAAATAGATCCCTACGGCGAGCAGCGCGGTGCGTCCCAGGAGCTTGCTGCGCAACCCGGCGAGCACCAGGACGGCGCCCAGGATCGCCGCCGCCCCCGCGATGCGCAGGCCGAGGAGCCTGCCGTGCAGGTCGGCGAAGCTCGCGCCGAACAGCGGACCGGTCGTCGAGTACAGCGTACCCGGCAACCGCACGAAGAAGATCCGCAGCGCGGTCAGCACGAACATCGCGGCGATCAGCAGCCCCAAGTGCAGCCGGGCGGACGGCTCGATCGTCACGGTCCGGCGATAGACCACGACGTCGCCGCGCAGCGCGTACAGCGCGCCGCAGGCGAGCAGCGACAGCGTGACGAGTACGGTCGAGATCGCGAGCACGCCGGTCACGATGGGCAGCGTGAAGACATAGTAGGCGAGGTCCCGGCCGAATACCGGATCCGTGACGCCGAACGGTGTCTGATGCAGGAACTGCAGCACCGGCATCCAGTCCGTCGAGACGGCGAGGGCGAGGAACAACGCGAACGCGAGCGCCGAGGGCAGCGCCAGCCGGCGGACCAGGCGGGTCACGTCGACCGCCGGCGTCTGGGCGTTCGCTTGGATGACCACGGGGTTGGGGACGATGCCCCGCTGGGCGAAGCGCAGATTGGCGTACAGAAACGCAAACGCCACGCCCCCGGCCAACACCCCCAGCGTGAACGATGCCACCAGCCGGGTCGCGAACACCCGCTCGTACCCCAGCGCGCTGAACCACGGCCACTCGGCGAGCAGCCCGATGACGGGCGAGATGAAGAAGAAGACCAGAATGGTGACGCCGAGGAGCCAGAGACCAAGAGTACGCCGGCGGCGCCGGAGAGGGAGACGGAGCTCAGCCATGGGGCGGAAGCTACTCGCCCTGCGCCCGAATTGCTGCCATCACGCCGTCCCGGCTGCACCCAAATGCACTTCCAGTTGTCTAGAAGCCACGCGAGAATCGGGGTCCGATAGAAGTTCTCCGCCGCTGCGGGATTCCACGGCAACAGACGCGGCTGGATCAAGGACCGCGGATAGAACGCCGCGAGGCCCACCAAGAGACTGTCGAGCATCGACTGGTGATTGGAGAGCAGGAGCGTGTTCCGCTCTGTGCCGACGTTTTTGCGGCCCAATAGGCGCGAGGGACCTGCTTTGGGGTAGCTTTTGCTCCCATGATCCCCGGGACCGGTCCCCCCGACAACGCTGCGGAGTCACGGGCCTACGCCCGCGTCACCCAGCGCCTGATCCCCTTCCTGTTCTGCTGCTATGGCGCCGCCTACCTCGATCGGGTGAACATCGGCTTCGCCAAGCTGCAGATGCTGAGCGCGCTGCGGTTCAGCGAGACGGTCTACGGCCTGGGCGCCGGCATTTTCTTCATCGGCTATTTTCTCTTCGAGATCCCGAGCAACATCATCCTCCACCGCGTCGGGGCGCGGCGCTGGATCGCGCGCGTGATGCTGACGTGGGCCATGATCTCGGCGGCGATGGTGTTCGTGCGGACGCCCGCGGCGTTCTACATCCTGCGGTTTCTGCTGGGCGTCGCCGAGGCGGGCTTTTTCCCCGGCATCATCCTGTATCTGACCTACTGGTACCCGGCCCCGCGGCGCGCCGCGATCATCGCGCTGTTCATGACCGCCATCCCGATCGCCGGCGTCATCGGCGGACCGCTCTCCGGCTGGATCTTGCACGCCATGACCGGCGTGCAGGGCCTCGCGGGCTGGCAGTGGCTGTTCCTGATCGAAGCCCTCCCCTCGCTCGCGCTCGGCGTGGCGGTGCTCGTCTACCTGGACGATCGTATCGGCGCGGCCCACTGGCTGACGGCCGGCGAGAAGGACCTCCTCGCGCGCCGCCTCGCCGAGGATAACAGCCAAGTCCCGTCGCACTCGCTCGTGGACGGACTCACGAACCCCCGCGTCTGGCTGCTCGCCGCCATCTACTTCTGCCTGATCTGCGGGCTATACGGCGCCGGTTTCTGGATGCCCACGCTGATCCAGCGGTCCGGCGTCGCGAGCCCACTCGCGATCGGGATGCTCACGGTGGTGCCCAACGCCGCCGGCGCAGTCGCGATGGTGGCGATCAGCCGCCGGTCCGACTCGGCGCGCGAGCGGCGCTGGCATCTCGTCATTCCCGCGATTGTAGGGGCCGCGGGCTGGCTGCTCACCGTCCGCTATGGCGCGCACAGCGCCGCTGCGCTCCTCGGCATGAGCCTAGCGATGGCCGGGGTGACCACGTCGCTCTCGCAGTTCTGGTGTCTGCCCACGGCGATCCTCGCGGGCGCCGCCGCCGCGACCGGCATTGCCCTCATCAACTCGATCGGCAACCTCGCGGGCTTTCTCAGTCCCTGGGTGATCGGCTGGATCATCGATCGCACGCGGTCGACCGATCTTGGCGTCTACGCCCTCGCCGCGACCATGTCGATCGGCAGCCTGCTGGTGTTGACGATACCGGGGCGGATCGTCAACCGTTGAGCCGAGAAGCCGCTACTTCTTCGCTGGCGCCGTTGCCGGGGGCTGCACCAGCTTGAGATCGAACTTTCCTTTGCCTTCGACAAAGAACACACACTCCGCGGCCGGATCGCAGCTCGTTGTGTGCCGGTAGTTCCCGCCCGGCTGCAGGAAATACGATCCGGCGCCGAGCCGGAATTCCGGCTTGCCCTCGGGAGCCTGGACGTACGTCCCAGACACGATCACGACCTTCATGTCGTTCGTATGCGTGTGCAGTGGCGCGGCGAATCCGGCCGGCAACTTGAAGAACGCGCCGAACGGCCCTTTCGTGTGATTGCCCCACAGATCCGCAACCTTGACTCCGGGCGCGCCGGTGGGATCGAGATCCGTCCACTTCAGGTCGGCCGGCGGCATGATGACGAGCCGGCTTTCGTCTTTCCTTGCGGTTCTCTTCCCTTTCGCCTGTCCCAGCAATACCGCCGGCGCTGCGAGCGCGACCACCAATCCCAAGCAGAGTCCCACTCTCATCGAGCCTTCCTGGTTAGAGGGTCTTCGCGATTACGGACCTCCAACCTATCGCTCATTTCCTCTCGAGGCTAACGCGCGCGCGGGGCAAATCTTCCCGTGCTTTGGCACACGGTTAACAAACGCATGGAACTGAGACATATTGCCCTCGAACTCCAGCGAAGGTGAACCCATGACGACCGAAACCCGACGCGAGTGGCTCAAAACGATGGCGGCGCTGGCCGCGGGTTCGTTCGCGAACGCGCTGATTCCCGCATGGGTGCAGCAGCCGACTCAGGATCGCACCGCGGCGTTCCGGGCCCAGATCGGCGCCGTCCCGATCCAGACGAATCGGCTCGGCGAGAATCTCACGCTGCTCTCAGGACCGGGCGGCAACGTCGTGGTGCTGCACGGCGCGGACGGATTGGTCATGGTGGATACGTTCGTCGCGCCCGCGTGGCCCAAGCTCCAGGAGTCGCTCAAGGCACTCGGTGCGCCCGTGAAGTTCGTGATCAATACCCACTGGCACTTCGATCACACCGACAACAACGCGCCACTCCACGCCGGCGGCGCCACGGTGGTGGCGCACGAGAACACCAAGCGCCGGATGAGCGAGCCGCATCATCTGCCGATGCTCGAACTCGACTTCCCGCCCTCACCCCAGGCCGCCTTGCCCCAGCGCGTCTTCGCAGACGAATATACCCTAGACGCTAGCGGCTATCATCTGCAGTTATCGCACGTGGCGCCGGCGCACACCGACACCGACGTGACCGTGCGGTTCGAGCACGCCAACCTGCTGCACGCCGGCGACGTGTTTTTCAACGGCAGGTATCCCTTGATCGATTGGTCCACCGGCGGTCGCGTGGACGGCATGATCGCGGCGTCGGACCGACTCCTGCGGCTCGCCGACTCGGACACCAAGATCGTGCCGGGCCACGGCCCGCTCGCGACCAAGGCCGATCTCGTGAAGTATCGCGACATGCTTTCCACGGCAGCGGACCGGGTACGGAAGCTCAAGGCGTCCGGGAAATCGCTGGAGGAATCCATCGCCGCTAAGCCGTTCACCGATCTCGATGGCGTCTGGGGCACGGGGCGATACCAGGGCGACGACTTCGTGAAGATCGTGTATATGACGCTGTAGGTGTCATCCCAGCTCTGAAGGATCTGCTTTTGGGCTTTGGGGGTACCTTCTTTGCCATGCGGAACACGTGGTTGGCGCTCTGCGTGCTTGCCGCTCCCGCCGTCGCGCAGTCGGCGGTTGATTCCGTCCAGATCGTCACGCGCGACATCCCGAACTTCTGGCGCGCCTACGACCTCGCCGCCGGCAAGGACTCGGCCGAGCGCGTGCGCATCTTCGAGACGGTGTACTTGCAGCCCGGCTCGCCGGGCCTGCGCGACTGGATGCGCGTGCGCCTCATGAACCCCGACACCGTCCGCGCGCGAATGGCTGCGGCCGGGTGGCCCAAGGCGCGGCTCGACTCGCTCCCCCCCGATAGCGTGAAAAAAGTCACCGCGCCGTTCTACGCGCGATCCGCCGCCGAGGAGCTGCTCCGCGCGGTCGCGCACTACCCGCGCTACTACGCCACCGTACGCGCCACGACGCTCTCGGTCGATACCAATTCGCGTGTCACGCAGGGGATTCGGCGTGGCCTGACCCGGCTCGCGGCGCTGTACCCCGAAGCGCGCTTTCCCAACATCTACTTCCTCATCGGCACCCTGTCGACCGGCGGCACGACCGCGCAGAGCGGCATGCTGATCGGCACCGAGCAGAGTGCGAGCGACCTCGCGACGCCGCTGGACGAGCTGCCCGATTGGGCTCGGAAGAATATGCCCAATCATACGTTCGCATCGCTCGTTGTCCTCGTCGTGCACGAGGCGGTGCACACCCAGCAGAAGCCCGCCCCACCCGGCCAGCGGGACAACCTGCTGCGCCACGCGCTCGGCGAAGGCATCGCCGATTTTCTCGCCGAGCTCGCCGTGGGACCACGGGCCGTCAAACAACCGCGCGAGATCTACGGCGCCGCGCATGAGCACGACGTCTGGGTGGACTTCCAGGACGAAATGCAGGGAGGCGATTCGACGATCCGCACGTGGATGTACAACGGCATGGTGCCGCCCGACAAGAACCACGGCGCGGTGGACATCGGCTATTGGGTGGGCTACCGAATCGCGGGTGCGTACTACGCACGCGCCACGGACAAGCGCGCTGCGATTCGTGAGCTGCTCGAGCTCCGCGATGCAGAAGCTATCCTGCGCGCGAGCGGCTACGCGCCCTAACCGCTTCTTTCTCACTTCTTACTTCAACAAAGCGAGCGCGCTTGTCATCCCGAGCGCAGCGAGGGATCTGCTTTTTGTAGCCCCGCTAAGCGCAAAGGGATCGGCTTTTCGTCGCCGCTCCCCCCTCAAGAACTAGATCCAGCTAGCCACTGCGCGCGGGGTATCTCCTCAAGATCTTTCGCGGGTGCCATGAGTCCACATCGCTTTGCTGAAATCACGCAGCTCACCGAGGAGTTCTTCGAGCTCGCTCCGATCGGTATGGCCATCCTGCGCCTCGAAGATCCGGCCGACCCGGCGTCCCTCCGAATCATCGCGCTGAATCCCGCGGCACAAGCCGCTTCCGACGTCCCGACGCACGCCGTTGGGAAACGCATCGATGAGGACTTTCCCGCCGTCGCCAAGACGCCGTTCCCCAAGCAGCTCGCCGAAGTGATGCGTTCGGGCGTGGCCGCCAACCTCGGTGAGGGACCCGGCCAGTACGATCCCACCCGGCTGTTCACCGTCACAGCCTTCCCCATTCCACCTGACTGCGTCGGACTCTTGTTCGAGGACATCACCGAACGCCGCAAGCAACAGCGGCGCGCGCATGAGTCGGAGGTCCGCTATCGCAAGATCTTCGAGGCGAGCACCGCCGCGATCTGCATCTTCAACGCACGCAACGGCACCTTCATCGACGCGAATCCGCGATTCACCGCACTGCTCGGCCTCGGCGGAGCGTCACAGCTCCTCGGGAAGCAGATCGACGCGTTCGGGTTCTGGAGCGATGGGGAGGGCGGGGGCGGGGGGAGTGAATACCCGGCGCTCCTCGAACGGCTGCGCGCGGAGCATTCCATCCGCGAAGTTGCGTTCACGTTCCGCACCTTCGGCGGGCAGGTGCGACGCGCACTCGTCTCACTCGAGTTGTTCGAAGTCGAAGGCGCGGAGTATATCCTCGGAATCTTCTGGCGAGTCTAGTCTGAGCGGGGTTAGATGAACCTGCCTCTCAACTTCGATACCGCCGAGCCCTGGCAAACGATCGTCAAGATTGCGTTGATGATCGCGGCAGTCTACACGATCGCGGTGATCAGTCTGTTCCTGAAGGGAAATCTCCTGGGCGGCTCACTTCTCGTCTTGTTCGGGTTGGCCTTCTATGCCATGCTCCGGCGCGCGCGGCGAATATCGATGGGTGCGAAGGGCCGTCTCACGCGGGATGGCGTCACCGTTCATCCCGTGCGCGTGTGGGGGTTCTCCCTCAATATGCCGAGCGGCGAGTTTGCGCTCGACCGCTTCGCGGCGGTCGGTGTGGTTGAGCGTATACTGATTGGCCTGCCGAATCGCACATCCCAAAGCGATTCGGGGACGGTGCAGCTCATGGGACGACCCGGCACCCCTAACATCGAAGTCATGATCGGCGACATCGAGGCGGCGCAAGCGTTTGCCGAGGAGTTGAGCGCCGCCCTGAACCTGGAGCTCAAGGACGTCCCTGTGCCGGGACAGACGATTCGCCGCTACACAGTGTGAGAGCGCTCGCGCCGGACACGAGCGGGGAGCGCGATGGCTCCCCGCTCTTGCATGAGTCACGGGCACGGGTTCGGCTTGGCGTGCAACTGGATGTTGCCACCCGCGAGCTTACCCGATGCACTGTACCCGTTCGACAACGCGATCGAGAACGTGTCGTCGCGGCCGGGTTCGCCGGCGTCGGTCACCTCTACTGTGTACTCGACGCTACCCCCCCCGTCCACGTCGGCCATGCCCTTGATGCGACGCGACGTCGGACCGATGACTTCGTACGACGTCACGCCCGTGCCCTTCACCTTGACGCCATTGGGGCCGTGGTCGATGTAGGTCAGATGGCCCCAGAGCCCGTCGTTCTTGATCCCACCGGCGACGCCGAAGTTCGCCCGGCCTCCCGTCGGACGGGTGATCCAGCCGCCTCCGGTCACGAAGTCACCCACGGGCGCGCCGCAGGCGCCGCAGCTGATGTCCGCGTGCGCCGAGGAGATGACGACGTCGGCGAGTGTCTGGCGGGTAGTCGGGTCGAAGGCCGTCACGTGCACCGCGTTCACTGTGATATCGGACCGGTTGCCGCTCGCGGAGCCGGACTGCTCATTGATCACGACGTGCAAGCCAGGCAGGTCCACCGTCTGGTTGGGCTGACCAGTCACGGTGATCGCCTGGCCGATGATGACCAGCCCCGCCACCTGCGAGCTGCCACTCGCGCTCGCTTGTCCGGCGCCATCGCAGGTCGCTGCAGCCTGAGCCCGCAGCAGATCCGCCTGGATAGCATTGCCCGCCACGGTCAGGCTCGCACTCGCGACGGACGCTTCCGCGCTGCTGCTGTTGCCTTGGGCCACCACGGTCGCGTGGACAGCCTCGGCCGCAAGGAAGCCACCGGTCTGGTCTCTGCTGACCGAAAGCAGTGAGAATTCCTCGGCTCCTCCCCCTTCTGGTACCGGGCCTGCCTCGCCCACGACGATCGGCAGGCCAAGCACCGTGGCCCGGAGCACGGTCGCGTCCCCGCTGAACGTCGTACTGGTCGCAGCCGTCAAGTCGGCGAGCGGCGCCTCGCGTGTGGCGAGCGCCGTAGGCCTCTCACAGCTCGTGAACAGCGCCGCTGTGAGCGTCAGGAATACGATGCGCTTCATGATGCCCTCCTTCGTTCTGACCCGAGACAAGCCTCGGGTACGGCAGGGTAGCGAGCAGGAGAGCTGCCGTCTGTCGGGAGGATTCGTCGGAGAGTGTGGGGAAGTAGAGGCGGGCGGCTGTGGGAAGAACTCCCACAGGCCGGCTCGCGCTACTCGTTTTTAAGGAGGCCGGCGCGGAGCGCGAAGCGTACGAGCTCAGAGCGGTGCTTCAGGCCCAGCTTGTCCATGACGCGGGCGCGGTAGGTGTCTACGCTTTTCGGGCTGAGACGCAGCAGCTTGCCGATTTCGGTCGAGCTATACCCCTCCGCCGTGAGGCCGAGGACTTCGCGCTCGCGCACACTGAGCCGGTTCACGGCGCCTGTCCCCCTTGCACGCGGCTGCTTCTGGTGCTCGACCAGCATCTTGGCGGCGCTCGGGTCGAGGAAGACTTCGTTCTGCGCGACGGTGCGGATCGCTCGCGTAAGGTTCTCAGCCGGGCTCCCCTTGTTCACGAAGCCGCTGGCGCCCGCCGCGAGCACTTCCAGCAGCCTATCCTCCTGGAGATAGCCGCTGAGCACGAGGATCTTCGTACCGACGTGGAGGGCGGCGATGCGGCGCACGGCCTCGAGACCCCCGATGCCCGGCATGACGAGGTCCATCAGCACGACGTCCGGCTTCAGGGCCCGGGTCTGCTTCACCGCCTCCTCCCCGGTCGCCGCCTCGCCCACCACACGCAGGTTGGCGTCGCGATCGAGGAGAGCGTGCAGGCCGGCGCGGACCACCCAGTGGTCGTCAGCGAGCAGGATGTGGATCGGCTTCGGCGCGGGCGCTGGTGCCGGCCGGAGAGATCGTCTCACGGTCCTCCGTATCCGGGCGCCGGGTGCTGCGGTGAGGTTAGCTGAGGATACGAAACATCAGCTGGTTGCCGCAAGACTCAGGGGGCCCGGTGGCCCGACCTCTCGTGACTCCGGTCACTTCGCTGCGAGTTGTGAAACCTTGGATCTTCTGGCGAGTCTCGTGCGCCGCCGCTGATAGCCTTCGGAGAGCTTCCGCTCTATTATCTGCCGTCGTCCACCGTCCCACGCCGCTGCCCCACACCAGGAGATGTCATGCGGATTCCATACGGCGTCGTGTTGCTATCCTTGTTGACCGCTACCGCCGCCGCTCAGCAGACCGACAAGCCCATCGCTCAAAACACGACGCCCAGTCAGTTCCAGAAGAATCCGGGTCTCCCCGACTGCCTCACGCTGGCGGTGGAACGCGGTGACCCAGCGAGCGGGCCGTCGATCCTCCTGGTCAAGGGCACGAAAGGCTGTAGCGCGCCCTGGCACTTTCATTCACCCAACGAACAACTGATGATGGTGAGCGGTACGGGCCGAGTGGAGATGAAGGGCGAAGCTGCGGTGAACCTGCATTCTGGTGGGTTCGCCTATGCGCCCGTCAAACATGTGCACCAGTTCACCTGCGTCGGCGGACCTTGCTCGTTCTTCCTGCATTCGGATGGACCGTTCGATATTCATTACGTGGATCAGAACGGCACTGAGATTCCAGCCGAGCAGGCGCTGCACCGGCAGCACAAGGTGAGCTAGAGAGGCTCGTGGTTGAATGCAACGTGTGGTTATCCTCGGTCGTGGAGCATCGGGGAAATCGACGCTCGCTCGGGCGTTGGGTGCAATCACGAAACTCCCTGTGATCGAGCTGGACAAACTCTTTTGGCAGCCAGGCTTGCTTCCAACGCCTCGGGAGTCATGGTCCGCTGTTCAGGAACGGCTTGCCGGTCAAGAACAATGGATCATGGATGGCGACTTGGGTCCTGACGACGCTGTGCAGGTTCGGCTTCGCAGGGCGGATACGGTCATTCTCTTGGACTTCTCGCTCGTCCGCTGCGCCTGCCACGCAATCAAGCGCTCGCGGGAGCGCGCGGACTTCTGGCGTTGGCTCCTCGCATATCGCCGCACATATCTGCCGCTCCTACTCCAGGCGATTGCCCAGCACGCGTCGACTGCCGATGTCCTGATATTTCGCGATCCCAGAGCTGTGGAACGTTTCCTCAACACCCACCGCGCCTCGGCGCAGTGTCGTATTGGGCCCACTCTTTAGAGTGGGAACAACGACGCTTGCCAAGTCCCTACCACATTCGTAATATATCTACTCATACCCGGTAATACTGGATATGTCACTATGCCATTTGCACGCATCGCCATCACGCTTCCCAAAGAGCTGCTGGCCGCCACCGATCGCCGCGCCAAAGAATTGGAGCGCTCGCGCAGCCGAGTGATCGCCGAGGCGCTGCGCGACTACTTGGCGCGGCCCACAGCGGTTCGCGAAGCGAGCCGGTCCACATATGGGGCGGATGAATTCGGGGCGGCCGCGCGGTCACAGCTGCAAAGCGACCTTCAGAAAACGCCGGCGGAGCGCTTGCGCCATTCTGAAGAGGCCACGCGGCTTGCCCGGAGCCTCCAGCCCAAGCGCTCCGCTCGCCAACAGATCATCGGCTTCGATTCCTACGACGAGTTCTACGAGTGGCAGAAGTCCAATCGCGTGTAGCGAAGATCTGCGCCACCCTGAACCGATCCAAGGCGAAATACCTGGTGATCGGGGGTGTAGCGTGCATCCTGCATGGCTACGGCCGCGCGACAGAGGACCTGGACATCCTCATCGAACGCACCGCACCGAACGCCGCCCGTATTCTCCGCGGGCTGAGCTCACTCGGATACGGATTTGCTCGCGAGTGGACACCTGCGGAGCTGCTCAAGCGACCAATTACGGTCATCGGCGATGACCCGCGGGTCGACGTGTTCACCGTCGCTGCGACGGTCAAGTATGAACAAGCCGCGCCTCGGGCCGGCACCGTCGAGGTGACCGGAGTACGTATTCCACTCATCTCTCTCGAGGACCTCATCGAGACAAAACGCACCGGCCGGCTGCGTGATGCCGCCGACATCGAAGCTCTCGAGCAGATTCTCTCTATTTCAGCGAAGCGAGCGAGCCAGACATCCCTTTAAGGATTATTCCTGTGACTGATTCGCGCGGCGCCGCGCCTCGTCGCGCCGAATTTCGCGCAACGCAATCAAGAAACCGATTATCCCCAGGAGCAGTACGCTACCAAGGGCGAGAGTGAGATCACATGGGCGATTAGCCTACGGAATCGAGGTACAGGTCTGTTGGAATGGGACGAAGATGACCCCGCACACCTTGAATTCCGTCACGACGGCCGTACCTGAAGTCATCACGAGGCCGAAGGAGAAGATCCCGTCGAGCATCGGGTTGAAGATTGGGTTGGCCGTCTGGAGCGGTCCATACATTGTGCCGCCGGCGGTAATGAGTTGTGTGTCGTTTCGAGTTTGCAGGAGCTGCGTACCGTTGGCCGCCCCGTAGAGATTGGTGAGCAGCACATCCGTACCCGAGACCGGATCCCCCACGCTAAAGGTGACGCCCCAAGTGATCGCATCATAGGGCGGTGCCGGGATGTGGCTCGTCAAGTCGAAAGTGAAGATCGTCTGCTGACTCGAGAGAGGGATCCCCGTAGGGCCGGAGGGCCCGACGGTGATCAGGGTTGGACTGTTTAGCCCCGTGTTGCCGCCCGCGATCGTGGCCGTCGGCGTCGCGTCCCCGCTCGCCCCCGCCGCGTAGACCGTAATGCTGCCACCGCTGTTGGCAACGTAGATGTTGCCCGCGCCATCCAGGGCGATGCCAGCCGGGGAGCCCAGTCCGGTGTTGCCGCCCGCGATCGTGGCCGTCGGCATCGCGTTTCCGCTCGCCCCCGCCGCGTAGACGGTGATGCTGTTGCCGCTAAAATTGGTGACGTAGATGTTGCCCGCGCCATCCAGGGCGATGCCAACCGGGAAGCTCAGTCCGGTGTTGCCGCCCGCAATCGTGGCCGTCGGCGGCGCGTTCCCGCTCGCCCCCGCCGCGTAGACCCTGATGCTGTTGCCGGTGGTGACGTAGATCTTGCCCGTGCCATCCAGGGCGATACCCTGCGGGAAGCTCAGTCCGGTGTTGCCGCCCGCGATCGTGGCCGTCGGCATCGCGTTCCCGCTCGCCCCCGCCGCGTAGACTGTGATGCTGCCAACGTTGTTGGCAACGTCGTTGGCAACGTAGATGTTGCCCGCGCCATCCAGGGCGATGCCAGTCGGGAAGTCCAGTCCGGTGTTGCCACCCGCGATCGTGGCCGTCGGCGTCGCGTTTCCGGTCGCCCCAGCCGCGTAGACGGTGATGCTGTTGCTGCCACCGGCGCTCGACGCAGAGTTGGTGACGTAGATTTTGCCCGCGCCATCCACGGCAATGCCAAACGGGAAGCTCAGTCCGGTGTTGCCGCCCGCGATCGTGGCCGTCGGCGTCGCGTTCCCGCTCGCCCCCGCCGCGTAGACTGTGATGCTGTTGCCGAATTCGTTGGCAACGTAGAGCTTACCCGTCACCCGTCCCGTGCCCGTGGCCGTGTAGGTCACCGGACTCCCGCTCGCGAGGGCGGCGGCGGTCAGCGTGTTCGGCCCGGGCGTCGTTCCAAGGACCCACGGCGCGTGCGCGCAACCGCTCGCCACGTCGGTATTCACCGTCACCGCTTGCAGGCCCCCGATGGTTCCGGCGCCCGACACGACGGTGAAGGTCACCGGCTCGTTCCCCAGCGGGCTGGAGACACCGTGATGGAGCAGCACCAGGCACACCGCAGGGTCCGGTGTGACCGTTGTGCCGGCGATTGCGGAGTTGCCGTCGGTGCCGCCGACCTTCGTCATCGTCACTTGCCGAGCCCAGCCGATCCGGCTGAAGCCGTCGGTACTGCCACCGGCCCCCAAGTCGATAGCGTGCAGCGCCTCCGGCGTGACCAAGCGTCCGATGCCGCGCACCAGAGCGTGCCAGCCCAGGCTCGCCAGGTCCAGCAGCCTGCCCGACTTGATGGCCCCGATGGAGGGCGGTGTCGGCCCGAAGCTCGTGCACGTCAAGAAGGGCGCCGCAACTTCCGCGAGGTCGATCGTCGGCCCAGCCGGCGCTCCCTCTACCTCCACCCGACGGTGCAACCCGAGCGGCGGCCCATTGGGAGTACCGATGAGGTCCGGAGACTCGAAACACACACCAGCAGTGACGAGCTGACTGAAGGGACCGAAGGCGTGGAGGTCCGGATCGGTGCGGAACCGATAGCAGCCTTCCCGCTCCAGCAGACCGCTCTGGAGACAGGTCGCGTCGTGCGTCCCCGGGCCCACTGGGATGCGTTCGATGATCAGCACGACCTGGTTGATGCCCGCATCCCGTGCGGCTTGGGGAAGCCAACCGTCTGGGAATGATGCGCCGGCGAACCCGGTGTTCGTTGTCACGGTCGTCGCAACATCCGCCACGACCACCTCCAGGTAATCCGGGTTCGTGGACCCGAACGCCCCGTCCTCGATCCGCACGTTGATCGGCAGCGTCCGACCGTCCTGGAACTGCACCACCTCACCCGTCCGCGCGTTCTTCATCCCCTGGTCGACCGGGTCCACGTCGAGAAAGCCGAGTGCCGTCCCCGAGCGTGCCCCTCGGACGAGGATGCGATAGAACTTGGAGGGGTCGAGCAGCGCCGGGGACTTTGTGTCCCAGTTGCGGGCATATTGCTGGCCCGTCGCATCGAGGGCCATCGGCACGGGTCCGAACACGAGCACCGGAGCGCCACTGCTCATCGTGCAGTCGACCGGTGATCCGCTGCTGGGGTCCCCGGTCAGGATGCAGACCTCTACGACCGGTGCGAGTTTGCTATTGAACGTGCCCGCGTGAAAGAGAGCGCTGGGATCGGGCGCGAGCGGTGGCAGGAAGAAAACATGCGCGTTGCCGTGGTGCGCGCCGTCCGAGATCAGGTACGCGGGGCCCGCGCTCGCCACTGGCTGCACCGGCTGCTGGTCGCGACATCCGACGGAGATGACAGCGCTGACTGTTACGGCGAGTGCGAGGGCCCGCATGACACGCTCCTATTCACGAATAACTTCGCGGCGGCCGTCCACTGTGGCCGCGACCGGTGCCGACAAAAAACAATGGCCCCGCGCTACCGACCGGGCCGGAGATCCGTGAGCACGATCTTGAACACTGCAACACAGCGCGGAGGCTCTCGACCGGCGACCCAGCTATCGAATTGCAGTGCCCGGCCGGAAAAGACCACCCTCTGGCTCTTCTGCATGCGGCCCGCGGCTGCGTAGATCGGCGAGCGGGAACCGACCGTGGCCTTGAACACGGCGGGGGGCAATGTCCGATACATCGTGGCCAGGGTGTCAACCAAGAAGACCAGGTCTGCGGCTGAGGAGTCCTCCCCGGGGGCAATCACCGGCCGATCATATGCCGTGATTGCGCTCAAGATACCGCCCCAGCTCTGGACGAGACCGACGGTACGGCTTATGGCGGCAGCCTGCTGCGAGGCCTCGTGCTGGAACTGTTCCCGAGCGATCGGATTCGTCTGCTCGGGAGCCTGGAATCGGCGACACCAGTCATTCACGGCGACCGCGAAGCGATGCTGGTCCGGGGGGACTGGAGCGCACTGCGGTGCCGCCCACTCCACAGCTCGCGCGCTCGGCGAGGCGTTGGCAACCGCCGGATGGTCTTCGCGCGAATGGTACTGTGCTTCGAGCGTCAGGAAGGTTCTCTTCCAAGCGGGTGAGAAATAGCGGTCCATGAGTTCGGTGCGGAACGGTGCGTTCTCGTCCGAGTACTGGTTCATCAAGGCACTCAAGCATGGGACCAACGCTGACCGGGGAAGCAGCTTTAAGTTCTGGGCGTCGAGGTATCCCCGATTGAGGCTGTCTTCCACCGGGGTCAGCCCCGATCGAACCTGATTATCGCTCGTACGGACGTAAGTATGATCCGAGGTCAAGACGTACAGAATCTCCTGAAGGCGGGACACTGCGGCGTATTGCCGCGCCCGGGTCTGGACGGTATCCGCGACCTTCATGTCGGCCAGAACCCGCTCGGCCATCGGCATCGCCTGAAGGTATCCGGGCGGCATCACGGAACTGGCGGGCGGGATAGGCTCCCGTGCCGCGCCAGGTGTCTCTCCTCTCGCCGCGAGCTCTGGAGTCCACACTGCCGTAAGCGAGTCCCTCACTAATCGTGCAGCAGCAACTTGAAAAAGGAACTCATCACGGCTACCCCCACCCAGCACTCTGACCCTACGCGCATTGACCGGGTCTTGCGGATATCTCTCCAGAGCTACTCCGGCCTCGCAATGGAGAAAGCGCCCACCTGGTGACTGCGGTGGTTCTTCGTTATCGCCCTCGTCCTTGATACAAGCCATAACGTTTGAGTTGTTCGGGGAGAGTCCCAGCGATGGGAGCGCTGCCTGGAGGTACCGCGCAATCGCCAGGATCGTCGCCCGGTAGCGGTAATCGCTTTCTGTCTTCCGCTTCCTGTAGATCGCAACTGCAGCGTAAACGGGCGTTTCGCTTTTTGGTGCGACCTCTATCTTGAGGTCCGACGGCTGCAGCGAGACGCTCAGTACCCCGTCGTTCATTCGCAAGCCTGACTCCGCTGTCATCTCCATTCGGGAGACAAACGAGCTGCCACTTAAGATCGAGTCCTTCCATATCGTCAGCGTCCCGTACCCATCGAGTTTCCCACTCTTGCAGGCGCCGGTCCAACTTAGGAAAAACCTATCGGAGTACCGCCGGGCATCTATTTTTTCGACGTCCTGCAATGATGCCGTACAATCCGTCCTCAGGTCTGAAGCCCAAGGGGCCTCGCCCCCATGACCTACCCCCTGCGCAGGCTTGCTGGCTTGGGCCGCCGCTCGCGGCGAAACGCCAACCACAAAGACCATTGCCGGCAACATCCAACTGAAGCGCGAACGCCAAGTTGGTCTGTTCATGTCAGCCACCTCGTATCGTGTTTTGTAACGCCCAGAGCCCCGTCGAGCCGCGCTTACCCACATGCCGGCGCGCCCTCTATCGTCGCCGGCGGAATCGGCGTACTGCCGACGAAGATCGCGCACACCTGTCGCGTGTTCGGGTTCTGCATGGTCGCCGTCCACCCGTCGCCAGTGACCGTAAGGCGCGGCATGCCATTGCCGTGAGTGACCGCGAACCCGGCAACGTTGGGGTCCCCGGGGTCCACTCCACGCCGCAGCTGCTCGGGGTTCGTCGTGTACTTCACATGATTCGCGAAGTAGGCTTCCTCGGCCGTGACCAGGTTGCGGAGATCTTTTTTCATCCAGTAAACGATGTCGCCGTCCCGACTCACCCGCGCCGCCGTGTTCCTCGGTCTCGTGCCGGGCCGCGGTCTGGCTGTCGCTTTGGCGAACCGTATCCCCATCGGACCCGACAACGCACCGTCGGGCAGCAGGGTGAAAATCAAGTTCCCCCCCTGTGGAGCCCCGATCTTCACCTTGTCGCCGTCGACCTTGTAGTTCAATTCGGTCTCGATCCCCATGACGGACATGTACACATTCCCGCCGGACGTAAACCGGTAGCTCGTCATGCCCATCTCGTCGGTGTAGGTGCCGTCCAGTTTCGAGCCTCCGCACGCGGCGATCAGCAGACCGACCGCGACCATCATCGTCGTTGGCTTCATAGGTTGGCACCTCCCGCCGCCGCCTCGACCATCTTGATGCTCTTCATCCATCCGACCGCCGTGTATGCGACGTAGATGCCAACAAGCAGGAATGGTATTCCGATGAGGAAGAGAGAAAACGGCACGCCCAACAGGATCAGCAACGCTGCCCCAAACCATGTCAGCACCACCGGCGGACGATAGGAGGTACCAGCCGTCATATTCCGCGCCGCACCGATGCGGAGCACGCCATGTTTGGTCTTCCCAGCCGCGATAACGCGTTCCCCGTCCTTGACGATAAAGAGGCTCTTCGACTTCAACTCGGCCGCCTGACCTCCAATCCGCATGACCGTCAACTGCGTCGTTTGCACGTGCATTTGGCCAGTGCCGCCGTAAGAGCTACCACCACCAGATGTCTCCGAGCCCCGCTGAATGTCCGATACGACCCCATCGATAAGTACGTGAGGCATGACCGTCTCCTTGAGGGACGTTTGAAGCGCGCGACTGCGGCACGGTTGCAAATGTGTGGCTGATGGAACGGGCTGCTATAGATCGAACGGAGCGACGGAGAACCGATTCGTTTGGGTGGGAGGGACCGAGCCTAATGACCGGACAGATTAGGGTGCGCGGGACTCCGACGTGCCCGCCCGCGCGTAGGCCGCGATCTGCAGCCGCGTGTGCAGGGCCAGCTTCTCCAAGATGTTGTGCACGTGCCCCTTCACCGTGTTGGTGGCGAGGCGGAGGCGTTGCGCGATCTCCTTGTTGCTCAGCCCGTCCGCGATCAGATCGAACACCGCCCGCTCGCGCTCGGTCATGCGCACGGCGTTGATCACGTCCGACGATCTCCGGGCGACCGCGACCCGGACGATGTGAGAGAAGAGGGTGCTGGTTAACGCTGGGGGAAGCACGTCTGTGCCGCTTGCAACCGAGCGAACCGTGCCGACAAAAGCGTCGAGCGTCGCGTCCTTCGCGATGAACCCGGACGCACCGGCGTTGACAAAGTCGTGCAGGTCTTCCGGCACCGGCAGCACGTCCATCACGATGACCCGTGCCTCGGGCGCCGCGTGCTTGATCGCCGCGAGGAGGCGGTGACTGTCGTGATCCCCGAGGGCGGCATCAAGGACCACCACCTCGGGTTGCATCTCGCGCACGCGCTCGACCGCCCCGGGCGCGCCGTCCACCGCGGCGACGACTTTGAGGTCCGGCTGCTCGGCGAGCATGGCGATGATGCCGTCGCGCACCAGCCTGTTGTCCTCGACTACCAAGATCGGGATTCTCTTCGCCACGGTCGCCCCGTTCTGCGGACACGGCTGGGCGTACGAAGAGGAGTATGCGGCTCAATGACGTAGCAATGCAATTGTTGCGAGTGCGCAACAAGGCGCGCTAGGACTGCCTTGCGAGTCTTCCTGGCCCAAGTCAAACTAGCGACACCTATGACCAAACTGCTTCTCCTGCTCGCCTTGGCTCTGCTCGCTGCCTGCGCAGGCCATATCACCGATGCCCGCATCCCGAATCCGCAGACGATATCGGTACCAACCCAGCACAACGACAACACCCGCGCCGGCTGGAACGACAGCGAAACGGTGTTGACCACCAGTAACGTCAATGTTACGCGCTTTGGTGCGCTGTTTAGCCTGCTGGTCGATGACCAGGTGTCTGCGCAGCCGTTAGTCGTCGGTGATGTCGCTATCGGCACCGAGCATCGCAACGTGGTCTATGTCGCGACGGTCAACAACACGCTCTACGCGTTCGACGGCGACGACGGCAGACTGTACTGGCGGAGAAACTTCACGGCGCCTGGCATGCGGCCGCCGCGCAACACCGACATGACCGGAGCCTGCAGCGGTACCTACACGAATTTCAGCGGCAACATGGGGATCGTCGGCACGCCCGTGATCGATACGGCAAACCAGGTGATCTACTTCGTTGCCCGCAGCACCTCAGGCAGCGCATTCGTGCAGGACCTGCATGCGGTGGACATCGTCAGCGGACGTGAGGTCGGCGGCAGCCCCGTGCGCATCACCGCGAGCTCCACCGGGAATGGTGACGGCAGCGTCAACAACGTCATTGGTTTCGATCCCCAAAAGCAGAACCAGCGTCAGGGACTGACGCTGGCGAACGGCATCGTCTACGTAACGTTTTCATCGCATTGTGATTGGGGACCGTATCACGGCTGGATTCTGGGATACGATGCGGCGACGCTGCAGCGCCGGATCGTCTACAACGACACGCCCAACGGCTACGCGGGCGGCCTGTGGGAAAGCGGCATGGGCATGGCCGCGGACGCGCAAGGCAACCTCTACGTGGTGACGGGGAACGGCACGGTCGGGGACAGCGGTGATGCGACGAAGCTGACGAATCGTGGTGAAAGCGCGCTGAAACTCATCCCGTCCGGATCGACCCTGCAGGTCGCCAGCTATTTCACGCCCGCCGACTACCAGGCTCTCAATGACACCGATATCGATTACGGGACGATGGGTGCGCTGTTGATTCCCAATTCCAGCTATTTCCTCACCGGCGGCAAAGACGGGAATCTCTATCTTGTGAACAAGGACAACATGGGCGGCTGGACATCCTCAGCCAACCAGGTGCAGCAAGTCGTCCCGCTGGGCTCCAGCGCCAACATGCATTGCCAGGCGGCCTACTATAAAGGAAGCACGAAGGAATTCATTTACGTGTGGTCCGAGAATGATGTGTTGAGAGCGATCCCGTTCGACCGCGGCAGCAACCTGCTGGATCGCACGGGCGAGATCGCCTACACGGGCGTGGGCGGACCGACTGGGCAGAGCGGCGCGGTGCTCTCGGTGTCATCCAACGGGTCCACGGACGGGACGGGCATCCTGTGGGCGTCATACGCCAAGAGCGGCGACGCAGAAAGCTTCGTCAGCCCGGGTATTTTGCGCGCGTTCGATGCCAATGACGTCACACGGGAGCTGTGGAACAATCAACAGAATGCGGCCCGCGATGGCGCGGGCATGTACGCGAAGTTCGCACCGCCCACGATCGCCAACGGACACGTGTACCTGCCGACGTTTTCCAACAAAGTCGTCGTGTACGGATTGCGGTAGTCGCCGCACCCACCCCATGTTGACGCCCAATGCACGACCTCCGCCCCCTCCTCGAGCAAGCCCTAGCCGGCCGCTACCGCCTTGAGCGCGAGCTGGGCCACGGCGGCATGGGCATCGTCTTCCTCGCTACAGACGTCAAGCACGGCCGCAAGGTCGCCCTTAAAGTCCTCCGCCCCGAGCTGAGCCAGTCCCTCGGCGCCGACCGCTTCCTGCGCGAAATCCGCATCACCGCCCAGCTCAACCACCCGAACATCCTCACCCTCATCGATTCCGGCAGCGCCGGCGACTTCATGTACTACGTGCTGCCGTACGTCGACGGAGAGTCGCTGCGTGACCGGCTGACACGCGAGACCCAGCTGCCGGTCGACGAAGCGCTCCGCATCACGAGCGAGACGGCCGACGCGCTGGCCTACGCGCACGAGGCGGGCGTCGTCCATCGCGACATCAAGCCCGAAAACATCCTGTTCGAGGCGGGACACGCGGTCGTCGCCGACTTCGGGATCGCCCAGGCCGTGAGCGAGGCGAGGGGCGGCAAGCTCACCGAATCGGGCCTCATCGTCGGCACCCCGGCCTACATGAGCCCGGAACAGGCGATGGGATCAGGCAAGGTGGACGCGCGCGCCGACATCTACAGCCTCGCCTGCGTGCTGTACGAGATGCTTGCGGGATCGCCGCCCTACGGCGGGCCGACGTCGCACGCAATCATCGCGCGCAAATCGATGGAACCGGTCCCCGGCCTGCGCATCGTGCGCGACACGGTGCCGCCCGCCGTCGAAAGCGCCATCGTCCGCGCGCTCGCCAAAACTCCCGCGGATCGATTCGCGAGCGCGCGCGATTTCGCTCGGGCTTTATCAGACCACTCCCCACTCCCAACTCCCCGTTGGCTGCGTGGGCGACTCGTCGTCACCGCGTCCGTGATCGTGGTGATCGCCGCCGCGGCCTACATCGCATTGGCACTTACGCGCGGCGGCAGAGCGAGCCGTGAACGAGCGACCTTCGCCCGCTTGACGGGCGACCCGGGCATCGAATGGTTCCCGAGCCTGTCCCCCGACGGGAACTGGCTCGTCTACGGCGGCGAGGCGTCGGGCAATCGCGATATCTACCTGCAAAGCGTCGGTGGCCAGAACGCCATCAACCTCACTGCCGATTCCCCCGCCGATGACGACGAGCCCGCGTTCTCGCCCGACGGCTCACAGATCGCGTTCCACTCGGGCCGCGACAGCGGCGGCATCTTCGTCATGGGACGGACGGGCGAGGCGGTGCGGCGCGTCACGCGGTTCGGCTACAAGCCCGCCTGGAGCCCGGACGGGACCGAGCTCGCGCTCGTCACGGAGAACGTCGAGTTCAATCCCCAGAACTCGGAGAGCCGCGGCGAGCTGTGGGTTGCGAACGTGCAATCGGGAAAACTGCGGCGCATCGAGGCGACCGATGCGAGCCTTCCCAGCTGGTCGCCCCACGGCCAGCGCATCGCCTACTTCCACCGTCTCGGCGCCATCGCCGGGGGCAACGTGTGGAGCGTGCCCGCCGCGGGGGGCGGCCCAACCGCGGTCACGAGCGGGAAGTGGCGCGACTGGAATCCGGTCTGGTCCCCCGACGGTCGCTATCTGTATTTCGTGTCCGATCGCGCCGGCAGCATGAATCTCTGGCGCGTGCGCATCGACGAGGCATCGGGCCGCCCGCTCGCCGATCCGGAGCCGATCACCACACCGGCCACGTCGCTCGCGCACCTCAGCATCGCCGCCGACGGCCGGCACATTGCGTACAGCTCCGTATTGGTCACGACCAACGTGCAGCGACTCGCGTTCGATCCCGTGCGCGGCACGGTCGTCGGTGAGCCGACGTGGCTCACGCACGGCTCGCGTCGCTGGGCCAATCCCGCGCCATCACCCGACGGGCAATACGTCGCATTCTATTCGTTGGTCGAGCCCGAGGGGCACGTCTACGTGATGCGCGCGGACGGCGTCGGATCACCCCGGCAGCTGACCGGCGACACGGCGTCCGACCGCTTGCCGCGCTGGTCACCCGACGGCAACTGGATCGCCGTCTTCTCGAACCGCAGTGGCCCGCTCCAGATCTGGAAAATCCATCCCGACGGCAGCGGTCTCACACAACTGACCGACGCGCCCACGAACATGGCGTATCCCGTCTGGGCTCCCAGCGGGACACTCATGGCTGCGGCCACCACGCTCGGCGATACGGGGACACGGGTTTATCTGTTTGACCCCAATGGGCGCTGGAGCGACCAGCAGCCCGAGATCCTGCCGCAGGGCTCGCTGCCGTTCGGGCCACACTCCTGGTCGCCGGACGGCCGCCGAATCGCCGGGATGGTCGGTGCGTTCGATCGCGGAATCATCGTGTATACGCTCGGCTCGCGAGCCTACCAATACCTCACGACCTACGGGCAATGGCCGGTCTGGCTGCCCGACAGCCGCCGCATGCTGTTCGTGTCCGGGGGGAAGGCGTTCTACGTGATCGATCGGGAAACGAAGGCGGTGCGGAAAGTCTTTGAGGTGACGCGCGACGTGATCGGCCCGCCGCAGCTGACGCCGGACGGGAGATCGATGTACTTCACGCGGCGGGTCACCGAAGCGGATATCTGGTTGGCTACGCTGCCCTGACCTAAGCGGGAGGCCGCCCATGGGATTCTTCGTCTCGCTGCACCAATTCAGCGATTTCGCGCTCCTCGTCCTGCGCCTCGCCCTCGGCACCGTCTTTCTCTTCCACGGCTTGCCAAAGAAGGGCCTGTGGAGCGCTCAACCGTCCGCGCAAATGCCCGCCGGCATGCTGCGCAACCTCCGCATCCTATCGATCGCCGAACCCGCCGGCGCTCTGGGGCTGATCTTCGGCTTCCTCACCCAGCTCGCCGGCCTCGGTCTCGTCATCGTGATGCTCGGCGCGATCACGTTCCTCACCACCAAGGTCCATCGCAAGTTCAAAGAAGCGAACGCGCCCGGTTGGGAATTCGAGTTCATGCTGCTGGTCGGCGCGCTGGTGCTCGCGATCCTCGGCGGCGGGAAGTACGCGCTCGACCACGTGATCTTCCGCCTCTAGACGCCGGACACGAGCGGGGAGCACGATGGCTCCCCGCCCCTGCATGAATCACGGGCACGCGTCCGACTTGGCGTGCAACTGGATGTTGCCACCGGCGAGCTTACCCGACGCGCTGTACCTGTTCGACAACGCGATCGAGAACGTGTCGTCGCGGCCGGGTTCGCCGGCGTCGGTCACGTCTACCGTGTAGCCGATGCCGCTCACTCCGTCGACCTCGGCTGTGCCCGAGATGCGGCGCGAGGTCGGGCCCGTCACTTCGTACGACGTCACGCCCGTACCCTTCACCTTGACGCCGTCAGCGAGCAGGATGTGGATCGGTTTCGGCACAGGCGCTGGTGCCGGCCGGAGAGGTCGTCTCACGGTCCTCCGTATCCGGGCGCCCGGGTGCTGCGGTGAGGTTAGCTCAGGATACGAAACATCAGCCGGCTGCCGCAAGGCGCAGGGGGCCTGTGGCCAGACCTCTCGTGACTCCGGTCACTCCGCTGCGAGAGATGTGAAACGAGCGACGAGGTTCCAACGCCGCGCGACGAACCCTTGACTGATGAGGGAAACATTTAAGATGAACGGCGTACGCGAGAGGTAACGCACGCGCTGTAACACCCGTATCGCAAAGAAGTTATAAACGTCCCCCATCGCGTCGCTGCAATGCCTGCAGGTGATGCGTCCGTGCCTCACCCTCCCGCGCGCAAAACCGGTGTAAGAAAAAGTTCTCGTGATCAACACGAACAGGCGTTGCCGGCGTCCGCTGACTGCGCTCGCGCTCTTCGCGTGCGCGCCTGCCGCGCGCGCCTTCGCACAGGATATCCCGCAACGGATGACCTATGGCGTCGAAATCGGGTTCCGCTCAGGCCACGCCGACCGCGGCTTCATCATCAACGATCGCCCCGTCGTACAACCGGTGATGTGGCTCGCCGGAAGCGGCACCGAGTTTTCCGTGTGGAGCAGCTTCGCGCTGGCCCAAACCACCGACGCCGCGCGCCCGCAGATCGTCGAGCTGAAGCTCGAGCGCGAACAAACCTGGGGAAAGGTCACGGTCGCGCCCGCCCTCAGGATGTACTTCTACCATGACGCGCTCAGCGCCGAGCGGGACCGCTCGCTGGAAGGCTGGCTGACCCTGTCGTACAACGCGGGGCCAGTGCGCCTGTTCACGCGTCACTCGCTCGATGTCCTGACATACCAGGGCGAATACTTCGTCGATACCGGGATCGAGTCCGAGCACCGCATCTCGGCGCTCGAGCTCGGCGGCTCGCTCGCCGCCGGCTGGGCGTCCGCGCGCTTCAACGCCGACTACGCCGGCGTCCCCAAACGGGCGCTCGATCGCGTCCGCGCGGCGACGTGGCTGAACGTATACAGGGGCCACCTCTACGCCGGCCCTCATATCGAGTTCAGCACGATCGTCGACCCCGCGGTGCGCGCGGCGACGACCCGGCCGACCTACCTCCTCGTCACACTCAGCATGGGAGGCGAATTCTAAATGCACTGGTCCCCCTCTACTCAGTCTCCCGCAATTCCCCGCAGTCTCCCGCCGGTGCACCCGGAGCGGCGGCGAATCCCTCGAACCCCGCGAGCCCCGCTCCCGAGCCTCGTCACACGC
>Ga0209161_10000904_pt1 | contig 24418 bp, 23 predicted proteins | sample GraSoiAngelo_155_FD_186169 | JGI IMG/M metagenome (GOLD analysis project Ga0209161, IMG submission 186169) | Grasslands soil microbial communities from the Angelo Coastal Reserve, California, USA - 14_1009_13_30cm (SPAdes) (version 2) | ecosystem: Environmental > Terrestrial > Soil > Grasslands... | reverse complement strand
TTCAAACTCGCGAACCTCATCGAGGCAGACATGGACCGCCTCGCTCCGCTCGAATCGCAGAACCAGGGGAAGACGATCAAACAGGCCCGGGACGGCGACCTGCCGTTCAGCGTGGACAACCTGCGGTTCATGGCGGGCGCCTCCCGCACGTTGACAGGGCAGGCGTCGATGGAATACGCGTACGGCGCGACGAGCGTGATCCGGCGGGAGCCGATCGGTGTGATCGGCCAGATCACCCCGTGGAACTACCCATTCATGATGGCGATCTGGAAGCTCGCGCCCGCGCTCGCCGCCGGAAACACGGCGGTCCTGAAGCCCGCGTCTCTGACGCCGCTCACGACGCTCGAGCTCGGGAAGCTGATCGAGGCGGCCGGGATTCCCGCCGGCACGGTGAACCTGATCACGGGGCCCGGGGCCGTCGTCGGGAACGAACTCGCATCGAGCGACAAGGTCGACATGGTCTCCCTGACCGGTGACACCGCGACGGGGAGGGAGATCATGAAAGCGGCGACCTCGAACGTGAAGAAGCTCCACCTGGAGCTGGGCGGCAAGGCCCCCTTCGTCGTCTTCGAGGACGCGAACATTCCCGCCGCGGCGGAAGGAGCCGTCGCGGCCTCCATGGTGAACGGTGGCCAGGATTGCACGCAGGCCGCGCGTTTCATCGTCCAGGACAAGGTCTACAAGAAGTTCCAAGACAAGTTCGTCGAGCGGCTCAAGACGGTCCGCATGGGCGACCCGCTCCAACGATCGACGGACCTCGGGCCGCTCGTCTCGTCGAAGCAGCGGGAGAAGGTCGAGGACTACGTCGAAATCGGCTCGGACGAAGGAGCGAAACTCGCGCTCGGCGGCCAGCGGCCGAAGGGCAAGGCCTTCGAGAAGGGATGGTACTACGAACCGACCGCGTTCGTCGACACGGATCCCTCCATGCGAATCGCCCGCGAGGAGGTCTTCGGACCCGTCGTGAACGTCCAGAAGTTCTCGGACGAGGCGGAGGCGATCGAGGCGGCGAACGACGTCGTCTACGGCCTCTATTCCTCCGTCTGGACGAAGGACGTGCAGCGTGCGCATCGCGTCGCGAACGCGCTTCGATTTGGCGCGGTCGAGATCAACGAGCATCTCCCGATCGTGAGCGAGATGCCGCACGGCGGATTCAAGCAGAGCGGGTTCGGCAAAGACCTTTCCGTCTACAGCCTGGAAGAGTACACGCAGATCAAGCATGTGTTCATCGACCTGACGGATGCCGTGCGCAAGCCGTGGCATTACATCACGTTCGGCGATCCGACGTGAGGTTCGGTCGGAACGTTCAGGCCGCGACCGCCCGCTCGGACCACTGCATCGGCAGCTCCCGGGCCGCCCATTCCTTGAACACCCGTTCCCGGTCCAACGCTTCGGGCGGATGGACGCCGGGACCCGGGGTCGCCTGATCCCCGATCATCGCCACCCCGATCGCGGCCCCGACGGCGGTCAAGTAGTTCACGGCGGTCGTAGAGCGGCGGCGGTTCGCGTCCGGCTGCGACATGAGGACGTCGCCCCGCCGGACGAGGTGATGACCGTCCCGCACGCCCTCGACCTCGACGGTCAGGGCGGTTGCCCCCTGCAAGGGCAGGACGAGCGCGGACGGCTCCGGGAACGCCGCCAGGAGCGCCCTCCGGAAGGAGACCATCTGGTTTCCGACGCGAATCATGCGAGAGTCCGAGAGGAGGCCGAGTCGGTCGAGGGAAATGAGGGCCCGGACCACGTCCGGATGGAGGGCGTGCTTGTAGTCCACGCGGCCCACGGCCTTCCCGAGGAACCGGGGAAGGGTCTCTACCTCCTCGTGGGAGACGAGGTAGGTCCGCTGGACGCCGACGGGAGCGGGAAAGGGAAAATCCTCGGGCTCGCTCAGCGGCTCCCGCGCCGCGAGGCCGTCGTCGAGCCACACGGACGGCCGGACCAGGACGCTCTCGAGGAACGCCTCCCGCGAGGAGAGCGGCAGGTACCCCGGACCCGGAGCCGTGACGAGCTCCCCGGCGCGAATTCGAATCGCGTCGATCGCCTCGAAGCGTTCCGCCGCGTCGCGGGCCATCACGTTCGAAATCCCCGGATCGAAGCCCATGGACACGAGCGCGGTCCGCCCTACAGCTTTGAAGTCGTCCGCCCTCGCCAGCTGCGCGAAGATCCCCGGTTGGGCGCCCGGCTCCGAAGGCCCGGCGGCCGCGATGTCCAGATAGTGCGCCCCAGCCTCCAGGGCTGCCCCCATGATCCGAAGGTTGTACCGCGGGAGCGTCGTGTTCACGACGATGTCCGAGCCCTTGATCGCCCGCCCCAGGGCGGCATGGTTCTCGACGTTCAGCTGGGTCGCCTCGATCGAGACGCGACCCGGAATGCCCGTGAGGACCCGGGCGCGCTCCCCGAACTGGTCCGTGAGGAGGAGCGACGTCACCCGGCGGTCGGCCCGGAGTTCCGACGCGAGGGTCCGGCCCAGTCCACCGACCCCGAGGATCGCGACCCGCATCGACCCGACCCAGGGCTCATCGTAGCGTTTAGTCTTTTCGTGGCGGTTCGCGGTCGTCGCTTCGTTTGGAAATGGTGAGGTGTAAGGATTCGCAGCGCGAATATCGTATTATTATGAGGATAGTAATCGATGGCCGCGACAGGGGCCTTGCCACGTCACGTCGGCCCGAGGCCCACGACAAGATTCAACAACGTGGACTTGACGCACCCGACGAGCCGAGGATCGTGACGAACTCGCCGTCGGGGATCGAGAGGTCCACCTCGCGCAGCGCTTCCGTGGGCCCGCTCTTCCCGTTGAATGTCTTCCCGACTCCGATGAGTTGCATGGCGGCAACGCTCACCGCGCACTCGTCGATCGCGGCCGGGAGTGGGACCTCCTCCGGCTCCTAGGGCGCAGGATGGACGACCACCGAACTGGAGCGGCGGCAATCTGAGCGCCGAGGTGCAGTCCACCGCGCAACGGAGGTCGCCTCCACCATCCCGTTGGCGGTTCCACCTAGGAGGCGGCACATCGTCTCGCGGGAGTTCAGCGGGGCGCCGCAACACGGTGCACCTTGGTGATAACCGAATCATTGTCGCTTATATCCGGATGGCCGGTTCTACTGATGGGGTCGGCGTTGGCGGACGGCGTTCCGCGGATTCACCGCGGCCTCCCCCTCTCCGCGTCTTCGCGGCGCCTTTCGCGGAACGCGCCTCGGTCCGCGACGCCGGCCTGCTAATAGTTAATTTGTTCGGGAGGCCATTGAGTCCCCGGTAGGGGCAGCACTTGGTGATCTCGATCGGCGACACCATTGACGAAAACAACGCTCGATGGAGAGCCTAGACCATTCCCTCGGGTCGGCTCAACCCGGCGGTCTGCTTGCCCGGAGAGGCCTCCGTCCGACTGCGTGAAATCGGCCGCGCGGGTCCGTTCAGACGGCGAACGAAGAGGCGCAGGGCGATCTGCAATCCCGACCGAAGAGGGAGCATCTTCGCAGGCCCGATCCGCGCGTCGTAGTCGATCGGCAATTCCGTAATCCGCGCCTGCGAAAGGCAGGCCGAGCCGAAGAGGTCGGCCTCCAAATCGAAGCCGCTCGCCTCGAGTGGAATCCGACGAAGCGCGTCGGCCTTGAATCCCCACATCCCCGTGCAGACGTCCGTCACGGAGACGCCGAAGAGGAGGCGGGCCAGCGCGCTGAGGATGCGGTTCCCGATCGCGTTGAGAGGCGTCATGGCGCCTTCCGCCATCCGTCCGCGGAAGCGCGAGCCGAGGACGACGTCGTTCCCGGAGGCGAGGGCCTCGAGGAACCTCTGAATCGCTTCCGGAGGATAGGTCCCGTCCGCGTCGAGCATGAGGAAGAACTCCGGTTCGCGCGACCCGCCGTCCGCGCGGTCCCGGGTGCGGAGTAAGTGGTCGAACGCCTGGCGCATCCCGTTTCCTTTCCCCCGCCCGGCCTGGATGAACACGCTCGCCCCGTTCTTGCGGCCCACTTCCAGGGTGCGGTCTGTCGAGTTCCCGTCGACGAGCCAGATCGACACGGTGTATCCGGCCGCCTCGAGCTGGGCGCGGGGAATCCGGTCCAGGACCTTGCCGATCGCCCGTTCCTCGTTTAGGGCCGGCAGGAAGATGACGACATGGCCTCGGGGACTCGGCTGCGGGCTGTCCCTTTCGGCGCCCGACAAGTGTGCGACCTCGTCCTCCGATTGGCCACCCCCCATCGCCTCTGCGATCATGGTCGTCTGTTCTCCCTCCGGCCCGTCATTGCGATGCGATGCCCAGATTCGCGGGCGTGCTCCTCGCCCGTCCGGCCTTGTCCTCCGGCCGCTCGTAACCTGGGAAAACCTCATCGAGGAACTCCGCGTTCCGTTCCATTTGATAGGTGAGGAAGAACAGGGCGCCATACGACTCTCCGCGCGGACTCGCGGCAACCACATCGTCACGAGCGAGTTTCGTCAGGTGGTGCTGGACGGTCGTGTAATGGAGCTCCAGCGCGCTCGCGATTTGGTTCGCGTTCAAGGGCCCGCGGTCCTGAAGAAGTTTCAGGATCCGGCACCGGTTGTGGCCGCCTCGCGACCGCGCGAGCAGGTACACGAGCGTCCGTCGGAACGGCGTGTTGGATCGATCGCTCGTGCGCGACGTCGTCGATCGAACGTCCACGTGTGCCGGAATCGGCCACGCGCTCGACGTGGGTGCGATGAGGACACGTTCCGTTGACCCCGACATTAGACGCGGGCAAGCCGAGCGAGGGGGATATCCACCGCGTCTTGATGCGCGCAACTCCGCATGGGGAGTGTGCGCCGTGCGTCACACATAATGATTAAAGTTGCAAAAGACTATAACGTACCAGTGGTTGCCAACGCATTGCCTTTATTCCGAAGAGGGCCCTGGTGAACCGAATTGGCTAGTCGCACCGCGGTCACGAGGACCATCCGGTTGGATGGAGACACGGACCGGGCCCTTTCGACCTTGGCCGAGAAAGAGCGGGTCAGCGTCAATTTCCTCGTGAACCGGGCGCTCCGAAAATTCATCGAGTGGGACGTCTACGCGGAGAAGTTCGGATTCCTCTCCCTCCCCGCCTCCATGATCACGAAGATGATGAGCTATCTGACCGACGAAGAGGCGAGGGAGATGGGACGCTGGGCGGGACAGAACCTGGTGAAGGACTTCCTCACCTTCTGGTTCAAAGAGGTGAGCGTCACGACCCTCGTGAAAGGGTATCCGGCCCTCGAGTCGAAGTACGGGAAGTCGTTCGAATACGAGGAGCATGTGGACGGCGGCCGGTGGACGATCATCCTGAAGCATGGCCGCGGGATCAAGTGGTCCTTCTACTACGAGGAACTCCTTCGGTCCGTGTTCGAGCAACTGCTCAAGAAGGAAGTCAAGACGGAACGGACGGAAGATCAGGTCGTTGCGCGATTCAGCGCCGTCTAGGCCGCTCCTGGGTGCGCATCGCTACTGGATGATTTTCTTCTTCGGGGACTCCTCTTCGGAGTTCTCGTATCCCGCATCGTGAAGCGCCGTGCGCTCGATCGCCTCCGCGAGCCAGCCCATCGTCATGCGCAGGCCGAGGCACACGCGGTCGATCTCGGCGTCCCCCGTGTCCGCTTTCTTCACTTTCGACAGAAGCATCGACTTGACCATGTGGGCGTTCTGGTCGCCGAAGGTCTTGTCGAAGGCCCTCCAGTAGGCCTGCTGGAACGCCGGATCGTCTCGGGCGCCTTTGACCTTGGCTAGATGGGGGACGGTACCACCTCCTGGGCCTTGGCGTCCGTCCACGTCGGAAATTGCATACGGCCTCGCGGATGCCCAGCGCCATCGCAGGCAACCGACCTCCTTTCGACTTTCATTGGGCCAGCCTTTCGAATCGGCTTCTGCCAGATAGCATGGACTTGATAATGCGTGCGTTTAGTTATCACCACGAGTGCGGGACGTCCTCGGCGAACCGACCACCTTCCCGTGACGACCGAATTGTTCGTCCTTGGCAACCGGGAGACAACGAGGCCCCGAATCGCGCGTCGACCCAACTTTCGCCCACCTTGACAGACCGGCTCCTCACTCCGCGCCACCGACGTTCCTCCGTGGACGCTAGACGGGGTTCCCGCGGACATGCGGATGGACAATGCGGATCCCCCGAGGGCCGATGTCGATCGGGATGGGACCCATCTGGTGATTCGTGCCGCGCATCTTCGTGATCTCGATGTACCGGACCCGCGCCTCACCGGCCGGGACGATGCTGAACTTGATGACGCCATCCGCGACGAACTCCTCGACGCCGGTCCACGGGAAACCCCCCAGGGTCCCCGTCCCTTCCTCCGTGATCAACAGAGTCGTGCACCCGGAGGCTCCGCCGACGATCTTGCCGAGCAGCACGTGCGTGAAGGTCCGGAGGTCGCCGACCGTCTGGAACGCAGGAGACATCGCGGTGAAGGAGTCGATCACGAGCCGCTCGGTCTCGTTCTCGTCGATCTCCCGAGCGATCTGCTCCCATAGCGCCGGAAGGCCCTCCGAGGTCGGTGCGGGGAGCTCCAGGAAGGAGAACCGCTTCTGGGCCATCAACGGCTCGAAGTCGAGTCCGAGCCGTCGCATGTTGTGCAAATAGGACTTCTCGCTCTCGAGCATGGAGACATACATGCCCGCCTGCTTGCCCTTCTTCGCGCCATGGTGCAGAAAGTGGGATCCGAAGATCGTCTTCCCGGTCCCGGGCCGCCCGGTGAGCGTGACCAAGCTACCCGAGAGGAACCCGCCTTCGAGCATCCCGTCGAGCTCTTGGAGGCCCGTCGCTGCGCGCTCGTCCGTGGCCGGCTCCGGCGTCTTTGACACCGCAACTTCGGTCATGCAATCAACCTCTTCTTAGCGTTTTGCATGGAACGGGCCACCGTCTCGAAGAAATCCGCCTGCGGCGCCCGCCGCCGGATGTGGACCGGGATCGAGAGGGGTGGTTCTCCCGGCGTTCCACTCCGCTCCCGTGACAGCGTCACGTCCTGGAGCGGGATCAGCTTGAACTCCGGATACCCGTTCGCGAAGGAGAACTGGAGGCCATAGAATCCCGTGCGCGGCTTCACGCCGTAGAAGACGAGCGTGCCCCAGCGCGTCGTGAGCACGAGGTGGATCTGGGAGATGTTCGCGACCTTCTCCGTGAGCTCCAAGTTCGGCCGGGCGAGGACGGACTGAATGTCCTTGTTCACGGCGACGCGGGCCGCCACCGTTGCGAGGAAGTCCATGACCCCTTGCCCGTAGAAGTTCTCGACGGTGTCCAGGGCCATCAGTTTCCAGACGATCTTTCCCTGATTCTTGAACTTCCCATAGACCTCGAGCCACATCTCAAAGTCCTTCGCCATGTCCAACGAGAACTTGATCGCGACGGGGTCTTCGACGCGGTCCGTCGTGAAGACGCGCATGTTCGCGTCGTACATGTCTTCCGCCAGGAACTGCGTCGCGAAGAGCCGCGACCGCTTCGGATCGAAATCGCTGTACGGGAACATCATCACCGCGTTGCCCGTCGCGAGGAAATTCAGGAGGGCGGTCAGGGGCACGTACACCTGGGCCTCGAACGGGACGTCGCCCCGCATCTCGAGCAAGACCGTCGAACCGCGGGCGACGCCGCCGCCCAGGAGGGCATCGAGGTCTCGGCTCCCCGTGGACATGTGGGTCTCCGTGTTGTGGACCGGGCGGAACTCCGCCGTCTCCTCCGGGAGCTTGAAGTTGAACGGCTCCAGGTACTGGAACCGTCCTCCCGCGAGGGTGAACAGGTACTGGTCCTGGCGGATGGGGACGCCGCGGAGCTTTCGGATCTCCAACTCTCGCAGCCGCCGGTCGTCGATCACTTTCTGACGGAGGATCAGGATCGCGTCCGCGAGCTGGTCCAGGGTCGTGTTCGCCTCCGAGTGTTCGCTCACCAAGATGAGACGCGCCCCCGTTTCCTCGAGGACGGCCATCAGAGACTGCTCGACCTTCATCCGCGCTTCCGCGGGGATGTAGTCCGAAATTCCCTCCCAGGAGTCGAGGACGACGAGCGGATTCTCCATGCTCGACAACAGGTCGTGGAGCCCGGAGATCACCTTGTGCCCGACGACGAACTGGGTCGGATCGAACTCGAGGGTCGAGAAAAACTGCACGTTCGGTTCCGCGGCCAATTTCGGGAAGAGGGCATGCTGAAATGAAAGCTTCTCTGGATACGTCCGTGTCGAAATATGGACAGAATCGCCTTCGGAGTGCAGGAGCGCCATGAGCTCCAAGGCGAGGTTGGTCTTGCCGGTGCCCGCGTCTCCCTTGACGAGGAGGATGTACCCCTTGCGGCGGAGGACCGCTTCCAATTCCGGCGGTACCGATCGCAACTGAGTCGTCGACTCGTTATTCTCAATCATCTACCGCGTCGACCTCCCGCAGCGCCTGAATACATGAACGAGGACCACTTAAAAGCTTGTAGTAACCTTGTGGTCACCCCCCTCGTGCAAGCCGCGTTGTCCGCGGCCGGAACACGCACGATCGGATGAATGCACTGAAATCGACCTGATTCATTGGAACTTATAAACCGGGGATAGATTCTGAATAGGCACACAATGGACATACCGTGGCGGAGTACCGTTCTGTTCATCGTCGCGGTCGCCGGAATCCTCTTCGCCGTCGCGACCCGGAGCCTGGTCGTCCTCCAGGGCCTCACGATGATTGCCTTCGCCATCCTCGGGGTGCTCGCGGTCGTCCTAGTCCGACGCGGCGCCCGTTCGATTCCCTCGGATCCGAGGCTTGCGCGCGTGGCCGACCGCCTTCGGGAGCTGCGTCGTCTCGCCGCCTCGGCCCGGCAGGATTCCCTGGAGCACCTGGACGGGGGCCGGCAAACGATCAACGTGTATCCGTGGCCGGAAGAGGAGGACGTGGTGCGCGTGGAAGACCACGCCATGGCCCGCCGGCTCGCGCAGCGGCTCGCGCCTCCGGCCCCAGACACCGCGGTTGATGGCCGCCATTCGGCCCACCACGAAACCTTCGCGGAACTGCTTCGCGAAGGGGAGGACCTTCGCGCCCTCGGTCGGCTCCTGAAGCTCGACCTGAACGCGTACGGGAGTCAACTCGCGAAAGGCCTCGCGGCCGCCCGCGCGGGGCGGTTCGAGCAATGCGGTCTGTACCTGCAGGTGGCGAACGAACGGCTTCGATTCCAGGTGCACGCGGCCCTCGCCGAGGAATTGCTCAGCCTTCGAACGCCTTCCTATGAACAACGTTGAGCGGCCCCCTTTGTAGCGGTCGAAATGCCGACGTTTTCGACGAACATCCACACGGTGCGGAACGGCCTGAAACGCAATTCCATGTGGGCTGGATTTCGGACGGTTCTCGGGAAAGAGTGATTCCGCGCGGCCGCATTCGACGCGGACGGCCTTCGCCGCCAGGGGTGACTCGCCAAAGGGGCAGCGATTGACAGGACCTTCGGAATCGAAGGTGTGAGTGGGGCTGTTATGGGTGCGACTTAGGTCCTCGTGCCGAGACCTCACGCAGTGAACGGCCGGCGCGCTCGGACACGTCCACCCAGCCTCCTCTTTTTCTCGTCAAGGCTTGATTCAACGGCACCGATCTCGTCGTCCGACGAAGTGCCAAGTCACGGCGAAGGCGCCGATTCACGGGTGTTTGGACGGTTCACGGAGGAATAGCGTCCTGCGGTCAGGGCGACGGTTCCGGCTGTGGAGTGAACGCGCCGCTGAGCCGCAGGTAGAGGAACACCGGCTCCCCCAACTTCGCCACGGTCTGCCCGTGGTCCGTGAGCGAATAAGCGACCCGCGGCGGCCGCGTGGGCTTCACGTCCCTCCGGATCAGGCCGGTTTCCTGCATCCGGGTGAGCTTGCTCGAGAGGACGCGCGAACTGATCCGGCCGAGCCCTCGACGGATCTCCTGGAACCCGGCGGACTGGCGCATGTACAGGAGGGTGAGGATGTCCAGGGACCACTTGCCGAACACGGTGCGAGAGATCTCTGCGTTCGCGGCCGAGGGGTCGAACACGGCGGCGGAGCCGCCGTTCCAGCCGACGTCGCGGACGATCTCTCGGGAGAATCGGGAGCAGGTATCGACGAGATCGGAGAAGCGGCGCTCGAGTCTCTCTGCCTGCGAGTCGACGCGTGCCTCGGTCTGTTCGGGTCGTGCGAGCATCTACCGGACCAACATCCCTCACTGCGGGAATTGGATACTAAGCCGTATGTGATGACTTGTGTTCATCTTGATTATCGACGCCGCTCTTTGTTACCGAAAGGATACGGGGCCTACAAATCAGCGTTGGACAAACCCCCGGAGGAATGGCACGACCGCCCCCGGGCCGTCCTATGACGCGCGGAACGACCTGCCCGCAGCGTCCTTTTGCGGCCACCCTGGGACTCGTCCTGGGCCTCACTCTCGCAGCCCTCCTGCCGCTCGTCCTCGCGCAGCCGGCCAAGGCCGCCAACGTTTCAATCAACCTCTTCGCCAACGCTTTCGGCTGGAACATCACGTCCGGGGAGGAAACCAACCCCGGGCCAACTTTCGTTGTGTACCACAATGACCAGATTACCGTCACGCTCACGAGCGACGACGGGCTTCCGCATGGGTTATGGATTGACTACAGCGGCGATGGAATACAGAATAGCGAAGATTACCTCTCCCCGAAGACGTCGGTTACCCAGAACCCCATCACGTTCTCCTTCCTCGCGGACCACGTCGGCCAGTACACGTACGCCGATCAGGTCATCCCGCTGAACACCGGCCAGTGGTCGACCCACGATAACGGCGCCCCTTCGGCGACCATCCGTGCACCGGTGCTCGGGGCATCGTGGACCGGCGGCAAGGCCCATGACATCTCCTTCAACCTCACCGACCCCGACGGAGATCCGATGACGTACAACCTCACGTACAGCTACGGCGGGCGAGCGAGCCAATCGATCCGTAGTTCCACCCCGGCAAGCGGGAATCCAAATGTCGTCTCCTGGACCCCCACGGGATTCAGTGCGACGGACACGGTCCTGCACCTGGATGTGCTCGATTCACGGGGCGCACCGGCCCATGTGGACTCCGCCCCGTTTGAGGTGGACTCCACGCCTCCAACCATCGCGTCGTCCTCGCCCCTCTCCGACGCGGTGAGCGTGGACCGGAACACGCTGATCCAGGTCAATTGGTCCGAGGGGATGAACGAGTCTACGACCGGTGCCGCGAACGCGTTCGGAGTGCGCGGCTCCGGAGGACCCTGGCTCACGGGGACCGTCGCATGGTCGCCCGATGCGACGCAATTCACCTTCCGACCATCGGGTACCTTGGCCGATGGGACGGTCTACGAGGTCCACGTGAACAGCACGGCCACGGACCATTCCGATCCGGGCAATCCCTACGCCGGTTCCATGTGGAGGTTCTCGACGGGATCGACGGCGGACCGGACTCCGCCTTCCATCCTCGCGATGGCAGCCGATCCGTCGGTCCAGGTCGTGGACGGGTTCGTGAACCTGACCACGGACGTGCAGGACAACGTGGGTATCCTCACCGTGACCGCGTCCGTCCGCGGACCCGGGTTCGACCAGAATCTCACGATGGTGCACGCATCCGGGACGCGGTGGTACGTGAATCGCACTTACAGCGCGGTAGGCCACTACGCCTTCACGGTCTGGGCCACGGACCGCTCCGGGAACGTACGCTCGCAGACCGCGGGCTTCGACATGTCACCGCCGGGATCGGGGAGCGTCCCCGCCCCGTTGTACGTGAACGTGTCGATGACGGACGGGGTCGTCGACGTGACGTGGAGCCCGGTCTCGTCCCCGACGTTGGCCGGCTATTACGTCTATCGAGGGAACGGCACCGCGGGTCAGTACACGCGACTCACGATCACGCCGATCCCGAAGGCGGCACCGACCGTGTACCGCGACTCGAGCGTCCAGCCGGGGCATACCTATTTCTACACCGTGACATCTGTGAACACGACGGGCGCGGAATCCGGGTACGCGCAGGCGATCTCGGTGACGATCCCGCCGTACACGACCCCTCCCCTCTTCGACCCGGTTCCATGGGCCGTCGCCGGGGTGACGTTGGGCGTGATCTTGGGGGCACTCTATGGCATGGTATGGCGACGCCGACCCGCGTGACGAGCGTGCCTCGTTCGAGGCGACGGGAAGCAGCCGCCTGTGGCCTTTCGTCCTGACCGTCTTCTTCGGCATCCTCTTCGCGGGCATCGCAGACCTGGCTTGGCTGACGGCGACCGGAACGAACGCGCCCTGGTTCACCTCGGCGGTCTCAGCCCAAGTGTACACGGCGACGCTGTCGACAGCCACGATTGCGACCCTGATCCTGGCCTCCCTCGCGGCGAGCAAACTCACCCTCCTCGAGTCAAGGGCCCGGGCGACCTTGGCCCGAAAGATCGACGAAGGCGCGGGCGGTCCGCGGATCCCGGTCGAGGCCCCCCGCTCGGTCGTCCTCGCCCCGAGCGAAAACCCGCGGGCGGAGGGGCTCGATCAGATCCTCTCGGAACTCGAACGGTTCGCGGAGGGTCCCATGGTCGCGGTCCGGGACCGGCAGACCGGAAGTCCCATTCCGAGGCCCCTCCCCCAGTCAGACCAGCGGTTGGTGGTAGCCGGGCAGGCACGGGTGTTGCCGCGGGTGACCCGGGCCGCACTCCGGCGGGCGCGCGGACTCGTCTGGCAGACTGTCGCCGGACCCTTGGCCGTGCTCCTCATCTTCATCTCCGCCGCGGGTGCGATGTTGCCCGGCTCCGGCTCATTCGCCCAGACCCACTTCCAGCTCAATACGGGTCTCATCCTCTTCCTCGGGTACGGCTGGCCCTTCCTCGTCGCGTGGTCCATCGCGGCCATCGCGCTCCTGCACGTCCTGGTCCGTGCGGATTCGGTCGAGAATCTGGCTCCGGACCCGATGTCCCCCGGCGATGTGGCGAGCGACCGATCCACGCGGAGAGGGAACGCGCTGTACGACCGGCGATAATCCGGCCTGACCCCGGCATGCACGGGCGAGGCCGGGAACAAGCGTGAAGCGAAACACACCGGAGTGCTTCCCCCTGGCGGTTTCATCGTCCAGACTATTCCCGGGCCTTGAAGGGCCCCGCCGACAATTGTGTGCGAGAGCCTTCATCTGGGGCGCTCTCGACGTGGGATAGGAGAGGGGAACGAATGGGAGGAGAGACCGCGGAACTGGAACAGGATTGGCGGAGCTCGGAACGCTGGGCGGGCATCGTACGGCCGTACGGGGCCGCGGACGTCGATCGGCTGCGCGGTTCGATCCCGATCCGGCACACCCTCGCGGAGCTCGGGGCCGAACGGCTCTGGGAGCTCCTCCGGACGGAAGACTACGTCCAGGCCCTCGGGGCCCTCACCGGAAACCACGCGATCCAGCAGGTCCGCGCAGGACTCCGTGCGATTTACCTGAGCGGATGGCAGGTCGCGGCGGACGGCAACGACGCGGGTCAGATGTACCCCGATCTGAGCCTGTACCCGGCCGACAGTGTGCCGAACGTCGTGCGACGGATCAACAACGCACTGCGTCGGGAGGACGAGAAGCAGCACATGGCCGGCAAGGACGACATCCACTGGTTCGCGCCGATCGTGGCCGACGCGGAGGCCGGCTTCGGCGGATCGCTCCATGCGTTCGAGATCACGAAGGCGATGATCGAGGCCGGGGCGGCCGGAGTCCACTTCGAGGACCAGCTCGCCGCCGCGAAGAAGTGCGGACATCTCGGAGGCAAGGTGGTCGTTCCTACGGGGGAGTTCATCCAGAAACTCGTCGCGGCTCGTCTGGCTTCGGACGTCATGGGAGTGCCGACGGTCCTGGTCGCTCGGACGGACGCGAACAGTGCGCGCCTGGTGACGAGTGATGCAGACCCAAGGGACCATGCGTTCCTCACGGGAGAAAGGACCGCGGAAGGGTTCTTCCGCATGGAGGGCGGACTCTCGGCGGCGATCGCTCGCGGTCTCGCGTACGCCCCGTACGCCGACATGCTGTGGTGCGAAACATCGTCGCCCGATCTCGAGGAGGCCCGTGCCTTCGCCGACGCCATCCACGCCCGTTTTCCGGGGAAGATCCTCGCCTACAACTGCTCATCGTCCTTCAACTGGCGGAAAAAACTGGGTGCCTCCGCGATCGCGACCTTCCAGTCCGAACTCGCCCGAATGGGCTACCGCTTCCAATTCGTCACGCTCGCGGGTTTCCACACGCTGAACCTGTCCATGTTCGAGCTTGCGATGGATTACAAAGACCGCGGGATGTCCGCGTACGCGGAACTGCAAGACAAGGAGTTCGCTGCCCGCGAAAGAGGGTATAGCGCGATCGAGCACCAGGCGTTTGTCGGGACGGAATACTTCGACGAAGTGGGCCAGGTGATCTCGGGTAGAACCTCGTCCACCCTCTCCATGGAAGGCTCGACGGAACGGGAGCAGGTGGCCCTCGCACCGCAAACGAAACGCGTTGCGTCCTCGTAAGCCCGCGGATCTCCTCGTCATCGCAACGGACGGATGGAGATCGTCTAGAGGTACTGCCCGAAACATCGCAACTGCGGAGAGATCGGCCCCCATCGGATGCGAAGAGGGTGGGTCAGCTCCCGACCGGCGGAACGAGGTCTCGCTGCCCTTTTGCTGGATCCACAGACTCGGGAGGAAATGGCTCCAAAAGGCTTTCCCGAGCATCACAACTACACCGGGCAGCCATGCCGCACATCGTGATCATCGGGGACCGTGATTCCGGAAAGACCACTTTCCTCGCGCTCCTATACGCGGCCCAGGTGAAATCCGGTGCCACCCGGGCGGATGATTTTCGATTTCACGTGGACCTCGCATCGATGGAAGAAATCTCCGAGGTTTTTCAACAATTGATGTCAGGGAGTTTCCCGGATTCCGCCGCGAAGGAAGGAATCAGTGACATCAATTTCCATGTGGGCTATCGGAGGTCCAGGCTCGGAATCCTGTCGCGACGGCGGTCGAAGGCGTGGAGTCCGGATACCTCCGCCTCGTTGCACTTCGTTCTCCTGAGGAATCTGGACGCCGAGATGTCTCGATTTCGCAGCGGGAGTTCCCTCGCGAACGTGAACCTGAGGGACGTGCTCGAGAGCGATGCGATGATCATCTTGGTGGACAGCACAAGGCTCGCCGTCGTCGGCGAAGAGAATCCGCACGGAACGATGAGCAACTACGACGGAGCCGTGGAATCGCTCTTGACGGCCTTGCAGAGGTCGCGAGCGCGTGGCGACCCGAAGCGCTTCCATCCGATCTTCCTCTTCTCCAAGTTTGACTCCGTCAACAAGAAAGCGCTCCGAAGGGCGAAGATCGAAGACGTGCCACCGGGCGTGCGAGAGACGACCCTGAGAGCGGCCTACGCCCGCGCGCTCCTAGACACGAATCTGCCAAAGACAATTGCGAAGATCACTAACCGTGAGGTTCAAGGAGTGCGATTCGCCCCACCCTCGTACTTCTTCAGTCGAGTGGCGACCGAAGCCGCGACGGAGAATCTGAGGGACCGGGTTCGGCTCCTTCGCGGCGATGACGGCGGCTGGGAACTCGACTATTCTGCAGACGAATACCTCGCCCTGCTCGAGCGCCTGCGGACGATCGCCACCGAGGCGGGAGACTGAGCCGTCCCTCCAGGCCCGGTGCTTCCCGCGGGTGATAACGTTGTGATTAGGATTAAGTACGGTTGGGGGGTGATGCACAGAACATGCCCTGCGCACTACTCGGCGACCGCGCCTCAGGGAAGACGACCTTCCTGGGATTGCTCTATTCTGCCCAGGTCAAGTACGGTACCGGCGTGCAGGATGACTTCCGATTCCACGCGCCGATCGGATCCTTGAACCTGATGTCAGCGGTGTACGAAGGAATGAAGGATGGTCGGTTCCCTAGCGCGACGCTGAAGGAGGAAATCACCGAGCTCGGTTTCATCTTCGGTTATCTTCGCAAGGTGGTCGGCAAACTGCCCTACTACATCCGGCAACAGAACTGGGCGCGCCCGTTCTCCACCCTCCGATTTTCCGCCTACGATGTGTCGGGCGAAGATATTGAAGAGTTCATCGAGACCGGGATCGCCTCGAGGCCGTTGATCCAACAGCTTCTGAAGAGCGTCGTCGTCGTGGTCTTGGTCGACTGCAGCAAGATGACGACCGACATCGACACGCCGGCATACAAGAAAATGCTGCGATACGACAGCACCGTCGCGAAGTTGCTCGTCGCCTTCCAGACGTACAAGAGGCAGGAGTATGACCGGCTAAAGGATTCGGGGGTCAAGGCCGACGCGCCGAGAATCTACCCCGCCTTTGTCCTCTCCAAGTTCGACACCCTCAAGGACGACGTTCTCGCTCGATTGGGCCTCCATCGCGGATTCCCCGAGAACAAGCGCGCACGAAAGGACTACGCAGAGGCCTTGCTCCGAGTCTTCGTCCCGCAAACCCTGTCCCAGATCCGTGGCGGCAAGATTGCCGGCGTCAGCATGGACAAGGCCGCGTACTTCCTGAGCTGGGTCCGAACGGAACAACACGAGGGCATGGAACCCGTCGGGCAATCGAAGATCGTCCGGACCGGATTTGCACCGGAAGGCGGCGGCGAGCCCGATTTCTCGTACGACGAGTACGTCGAGTTCATTGAGCACTTCCGAGACATTGCCCACAAGATCCCCGACGAGGTCCTCGAGGCGGAGAAGTTCCAGGCCCAAGCCCTGGCTCGGGCAGCGTAGCGGGCGACACCATGGGAACCGCGGAATCCCGGCACGGATCCACGGACGGAACGTTCGTGGAGTTCGACCACTGGCTCTACGGGGCGGTGCCCGGGACCGGGTACACGACGAAAGCCGTCTCGAAGGGTCTCGACGCGGGCTTGTATGACCAATACCTTCGCGGGCACTACACGCCGATCCGCGCGGCCACCGCGCAATCGTACGAGGACCCGATCGATCTGCACATGATCCACCCCGTCCACGGCGGGCGCGAAATCCTCCTGTCCCGGATTACCCGAGGGCCGGCCGATGAGGCGGGGAGGCCCACGTTCGCGAATCACACGATCGTCGGGCGCACGGAGCCGCTCCGGTCGGGGCTCATCACGCTCGACTCGGTCTTCCGCGCCATGGGCGAGTTCGATCGAAAGGCGCCCGACGTGATGGGAGAGATGCCGCCCCTCGAAATCCCCACGCGTTCGGAAGAGGAACGTAAGGCCCCCTTCGGCCTCGGGATCCATCGGCACGTCACGTTCCCCGCCCTCGAGACGCTCGCGACCCGCATCATGGCCGATGCGACGAGCCGCACCCTCCTCCTGTGCCGAAACACGACGCCCGAGGCGCGCAACGCCACCCTGCACCTCGTCTTCGAACTCCTGTGCTGGGGATGCGGACTTCCGATCCTCACGGCCATCAGCGAAACTCCACGGTCCTCCGCGATGAACTTCTTCAACTTGGTCGTCGCACCGCGGGGCGTCCGCGCCGATTCGAGCTGGGCCATCCTAGAAAGTGCCCTCGCCGAGCCCGTGTTGCCGCGCGTCATGGACCGGGACGACGTGTACCAAAGGCTGACCACGATCGTGCGTCAGGCGCCCGGTTTGCCCTTGGCCCGATAGGTCGCGACTCCGCCGGTTCCTTTCTCGCGGACGACGGTCCAACCGTGGCCGACGTCCCATTCGCCTTCTCGGCCCTCGAGATCCTGATCGAGGTGATCGAGTTCCGCTTCCAGGTAGGCGCCGTCCGTCTCCACGTCGGGCACGAGGCTCCCTTTGGACAGGAGCTCGCACAGGAGCACGAGGCTGCTCGGCCTCCCTTTCCAATGGACGCCGAGGAAGGCTTTCCGCGCGGCGGCATCCGTCAAAATGAGTTCCCGCAGAGAGAGGTACGATTCGCGGTCGCGGGCATTCTCGCGCGGCGGCGGGTCCAGCCTCCCCTTGCGTTTCGCGAGATCTCGGAGAAGGAGGGCCCAGTCCTTTTTCGTGATCCCCTCCCGCTCCCACGGGGACGTCGGATCCGCGTCCACATTCGCCGCGTCGGCATTCGTCGATTTCCGGGAGGAGCGAGCGCTGGCCTGAACGAGATCGTACGTGGCCCCGTCCTCCTGGTTCCTGGCCGGCACGATCCGGATCGACAATGCGCTCATGCCGAGGTGGAAGCGAGGATCGATGACAGTGAGGAGGTTCGCCGTCTCCTGAGGGAAGAGCTCCGTCAGGGTGATGTTCACCTCGGTCGTGCCGTTGCGTCGGGCCAGGGCGCTCAGCCCCTCGAGCGGGAGCGAACCGTCACCGTCTCGGGGGCCGTTGGCCAAGTCGTCCAGATAGGCTTGCGCGACCTGTTGGGTGAAACGCGGGCGCTTAGAGCCCAGGGAAAACTGGACCGCTTTCGCCATCATCTTCGAGCCGCGAAAAAGGCCCGTGACCCCGGCACGGAGGAAGGCCATGGTCCCGGCCGCGTCTACACATTGACCGATGAGGCCTGCCAGCCGGATGGAGAGCTTTCGACTCAGCCTCCCGCCCGGGACCCTCGATTCATGGAACATGCCGCCCCACCGGAGGGGTGCGGTCTCCGTCCATGTCCGGTCCGTCGGACTGCGACGAAACCAGTCGAGGGTCTTGTCGCGAAGGATTCCGCTGACGAGGATCGGGTCTTCGGTTTCGGCGCGGACCCGAGGCAAGAGTGCCTCCGCCGCTCGCACGACTTGATGCAAGAGGCGCTTGTCCCCCCGAGCCTGCTCCAGGACCGCGCGCAGGTTGATCGAGTTGACGACCTCGAGGTCGAACTTGTCCTCGGGGTTCATTTGGAGGAACGCTTCGAGGGCCGGCGGTTCGGAGCGCGAGGTCCCCAGGGCCTTCGCGGTCCGCTTGGCGCCGACCGCCGTCTTGCTGACTTCTTCGGACACGGGGGGAAGGAGGGCCATGGGCACCGCTGGTGGCACGAAAGGCTTCTCGCCCAACCAGTCATCCTCTTCACCCGCCCCAGGTTCAATAAACCCGTCGCTGGCGATTATCGCCCGTGATAGGCAATGGGTCAAGGCCCCTTTCGTCCTAAGTACGAACACCAGAAAGCAAGGTCCGACACAGTCACGACAGCGCGGTGCGGACCATCCCGCAGAGGAACGCACGGCGGCCCCTCGGATTGAATTGAGGACGAGCGGGATGCTCCCGGCGGAATGCCCGCTGACACGTTTCGGCTACGGGGCGGTTGCGGTCAGCCCTTCTCGGTCTTTTCGAGCGCGGCGATCAGAGGAGCAAGTCCCGGATAGCCATCGTATCGAGCGCCGCCAATGAAGAACGTCGGGGTTCCGTTGACACCGCTCTTGACGCCACTCATGAAATCTTCCCGAACGCGTCCGAGATGGACATGCTGAGCCACCTCCTGCTCGAGGCGCTTCACGTCCAGCTTGAGTTTCTTCTCGTAGTCGGCGAAGAATCCGTGGTCTCCTAGGGATGCCTGGTTCTCGTAGAGAAGGTCGTGCATCTCCCAGAACCTCCCCTGGGCGGCGGCCGCCTCCGCCGTTTCCGCGGCCCACTCCGCTTGCGGGTGGGAGGTGGTGATGGGGAAGTTTCTGAAGACGAACCGCAGCTTCGTTCCGAGTTGCTTCTGGACCTCCTTCACGATCGGGTAGGCTGCCCCACAGTAGGGACACTGGTAGTCCCCGTACTCGACGAGCACCATTCGAGCATCGGACGGCCCTGCGCTGTGGTCCCGTTCTCCGACGGGCAGAGTCAATCTCGGTGGTTGGTAATCCTGCTTCGCCATGGTCAGTCGCCTTAGCCGGGTGATTTGAGTTTCTCTAGTGCGGAAAGGATTCCGTCAGCCCCCGGATTGACACCGTCCGGTGAGAGGTAGCTCCATCGGATGATTCCCTTCGGATCGATCACGAAGAGCGCCCGCGCCGATTCGCCGTTGCGTTCGGTGAAGACGCCGTATGTCCGGGAGATGGCCCCTTTGGGGTCGAAGTCGGACAGGAGGGGAAAGTTCAGGTTGCGATCCTTCGAAAACGCCAGATGACTCCAGACTCCGTCGACGGAGACTCCGAGGAGCTCGGCTTCGAATTTCCTGAACTCGGGCATCAACTGCGCATACAATCCCAGTTGGTCGCTGCAGACGGGGCTCCAATCCGCGGGATAGAAACAAAGCACGACGGGCCTGCCGAGAAAATCCCGGAGAGAGACATGTTGATCCGGGGTCGTCTTGAGGGTGAAGTTTGGCGCCTTGGTGCCGGGCTTCAACGGCGAGACTTTTTGGTTTTTCGTCTGGAACTCTTTCATCTTAGCGTTTGACCTTCATCGCCGACCGCTAGGGGGTTGTCAATTGCGTACCCGGCTCGGCTCCTTAACATCTTCGGCGACGTAAAGGGTTTTGGTCGAACGCGGCCCCGTCAATCAGCCGTCTCCTGGACGGCCTCCTCGATCACCTTCGCGAATCCAGTCGCGTAGTGGGTGATTCCTCCCGCGTGGCTCGCCGCGGGGAACTCGATGGTCGTCGCCCCCGCCGTTGCGCCATGAACCGTTGCTCGGCGGGATCGATGATCAAGTCCTTCCCCGAGATGGCGTACCACGACGGGAGGGTGTGCCACGCGACTGCCAGCGGAAAGTTTCTGCGGCTGGGCCTTGAAGCCGCACCTACGGCCGGCTCCCGGCACGCTCCACCGAGAACCGGTTTAGGCCGTAATGTTCAGGTAGACGACTTCGCCTGCGAAGAATCCGCTGGATTGGCCATTGCCGTATTGCCCGTAGAAGATCAGGTTTTGCGGAATCGAGTAGGGGTTCGAGTAAGGACCGCCGGCAGGGTGGTCGAACGGAATGGAGGCGGGATTCGAAGAGTAGTCCGTTGTCGTGTGGGCATCCATGTCGACGACCTTGGCCGATACACTCCCGGAATAGATCCACGCTCCCCCAGATGAGAGCGGCTGGCCCCAGATCGTGAAGAACTCGCCCAGGTTTGGCGTAACGTCTCCCCATGGCAGCTCACAATGGATGATGCCGGAACCATCGTGGGTATGGAGCGCATGGAAACCGCCACCGGGACATTGGTACGCCGAACTGGTATCTTGCGGCAGGAATCCAATGTATCCCGATTCGCCTGGGGGTTCGCCAGGCAGATGTTCCTGGACGCCATTGTAATTGATTACGAGGAGAGTGTGGTAATGCATGACGATACCTTCGGCGCCACAGTAGGTGAGCACCTTGTCCCCAGACGGTTCACGAGGGAAGGAAACGTAGTACGCTCCAACGCCGATGACGACGATCACCAGGACGACGGCCACATGGATCTTCCGGATGCGAAAGGGGCGGGCCGCGTTTCGCGGGGCATTTCGCCCGAGTTCGGCCTTGAGTTCGTCTCGAAACCGCGGCATGTCCGGATGCCGCGGATGGATGTCGTTCAGATGACGCGGGAGGTTCTCCGGCTTCACGGCGACGTTGCAAATTGGACAGCGTTCCGTGTTCGCCACAGATCGGGCCCTCTCACGGAGGTGAAAAGGAGGTCTGGCTACTATTTAGGACTGACGTGGACACGCGCCGAACGCACGTATACATCATGCCGGACGTGACGCGGGATCTGGGGGTCCCTATGCTGAGCCACCAGGCCGCACTCGTGCAAACAGCGTGCTAAAAGTAACATGCTCCCGGCGGGAAGTCGGCCCATTGGCAAGCAAACCTGGCAAGCCCTCAAGAGATATGCCAGTGGAAGGTTTCTACTGTCGGGCTTTGAAGCCATACTTACAGCCGGTTCCCGGCACGGGAATCATCGCTTTCCATAACGCCACCCGATCGAAGGCGGAACTTAGTCCTCTGTGACCGAATGCGATCACATGGATTGAGACGAATCCCAGCAGGCCCGTACCCTTTCCAGCTGGTGACGAGCGCTACGCCGCCAGTCCACGAATATCCTGTCGGTGCGGCCATTCTGAATCGGCCTTGAGCCAATCCTCATGGCCGAGGTCGGCTCCCGACATGTTCGATGAGGAATCGATCCCGGCCGAGAGCCGTAATCGTGTGAGAATCCCGATCCCCGGCGAGAAGGTGCGGAAGGAGAGACCGCTTGAGGTGTTCTCGCAATCCCCCGCGAAGGTCGCCCCGAAGAAGGCACGTGGACCGGCGGAGCGCGTCGAATGAGGACGCGCGAACCGCGGGCCGGCCCTCAGCATGACGATTACGACGTGACTCCGAGGTAACGACATTCGCTCCAGGTTCGGGAAGACCCAAGAGGGGCGCCTCGATCTTTCGATCATGAAGCCCACGAATTCCCCGTGGAGGCGGGTAGCGGCCTCTCTCTCGGTCGCCGTCGTGTGCGCGGGTCTCATCGTCACGGCCCTCGCGGCGGCAGCGGACTCGGGAACGCAGTACAGCGGGAGGGCGACGGGTGTGTCTATCCACACCGCCGTCCTCGATGCGTCGTTCGCGGATACTGGCAATCTCCCTTCTGCAGGCGGCGAATTGGATGCGACCTTCGTCCAAGTGGACACGTCGCTCGCGAAAGCCGACATCTTCCTCTCCGACACGATGGGATTCGACTCGGTCGCACGGAGCGAATCGGCCGTTGCGACCGTCGATCTCCTGACGGGCACGCCGAACGAAGTCACGGCGGATTTCGTCCGGTCCCAATCCGTGGCGACGTGCCGGGGCGTCTCGGCCCTCAGCGAACTCGTAAATCTCCGCGCTGCAGGCCAAGACGTCGTCGTCGGGACCGCCCCGAACCAGATCGTCTCCGTGCCGGGGGTCCTCACCCTCGTCATCAACGAGCAAATCGACGGTTCGCACGACGGGACGTCCGACATCACGGTGAACGCGCTGCACCTGACCCTCGTGACCGGCGAAGAAGTCATCGTCTCGCATGCCCACAGCGACATCCGATGCGGTGCCTCCAATCCGATTCCGAAGGACTTCGTGACCGGAGGCGGCTTCATCGATGTGTCGGGTGGGACCGCCAACTTCGGGTTCGTCGCCGGGTTCAAGCCTGGAGCCACCTCGCCCACCTGCCACCTGACGTACATCGACCACGCGGCAGGGCTCCAGGTCAAGATGTCGGACATCACGGACTATCGCGGAAGCGGGACGACCCGGACGTTCAAAGGCGCCGCGATCGTGAATGGTGCTTCGGGCTACACGGCCACCGTCACGGTCACGGACGGGGGCGAGCCGGGTCGGGGCGTCGACTCGATCCAGGTCACGCTATCGTCGGGATATGATGCGGGCGACCTGCTCGCAGGAGGAAACATCCAACTCCACGCGTGACCCGCGGGGCCGCCGACCGCAATCAGCGTCCCTTCTCCTCCGAGCGGTTTGCGGCCTCCGGATTTTCCTCCACGAACAGCAGCCCTTCCGTGAAGCGGAGATACAGGAACACCGGCTCGCCGAGCTTCGCTACCCGAAGCCCTTTCTCCGTGAAGGAATATTGCACCCGCGGCGGCTTCGTGTCCAAGACTTCGCGACGCACGAGCCCGAGCTCCTGGAGCCGCCCGAGTTTCACCGACAGGATTCGGGCGCTGATCCCAGGCAGGGCGCGGACGATTTCTTGAAAGCCGAGCGTCTTGCGCGAATAGATCAACGACAGGAGATCGACGGACCACTTCCCAAACACGGTCTTCGCGATTTCGAGGTTGAAGGCCACATTGCGCGTGGGATCCTTGGCCGGCCGAAGGGACGCCTCCTCCGCCACTTCGCGGCTGAAGTGGGACGAGAGCTCCGCAAACCCTTCGAACTTGGCGGCGAGGTCTGCGAGATTGGAAGAAAGTTGCCAGACAATTTTCGACGTGCCTGGGCCCGAGTCGGACGGGGCCAGACGGCGCTGAAAGAGGCCGCGGCGCTCTCCGGCTGCGAGCGCCGAAGACACGCGGGCGAGAGACAACCCTGCGAGGCGACTCAGCTCGATCGGGTCTCTCGCGGTCGCCACATCGAAGACGGCGTCGGTCAGCATCGCCCGGACGAGGTCTGCCAGATCCTCGGCGCGTAGGGGTCCTCTGGGCTTCGTGAGTACCGGATTGGGTAGCAAGTTGCTCGGATGTTCGTGGCCGTTCATGAATCCGCGGTCCATGCTGTCGACCGGCGATAATCAGGGATGAAAGAAGCTCGGAGCGTCGCGGGCGTTCGGATTGACATTGACCCACGCGGCGAGGGGCCGAGCCGCAAGCGGCGGATGAATCCGTTGGGCTCCCGGTCTCACCCGTTTATGGTCAGCTGCTGCAAGTGCGTGTTCCACACGAATTCGTTGTCATCTTAGACGATCGGATCGGCGATTGTCCGCGTCATTGCGTGGCCACATCAATCCTCTCCGACGTTACGCCAGGAGGTAGAGCACCGGCTATCAGTGTCTACTTCCTTCGGCGCGATGCTTCAGCCGCCGATGGTTGCAAAGAACCCGAGCAAGGAGTCGCTGAACTCGATCGTAAGCGTGTTATAAAATAGCATGCTCCCGGCGGGATTCGAACCCGCGTCTGAGGCTCGAAAGGCCCCGATCCTTGACCGGACTAGACTACGGGAGCGAAACGGCTGGTTAGCGGCGTAGGCCATAAATGCTTTTGGAACTCGGTTC